>Ga0209722_1000035_pt1 | contig 159809 bp, 118 predicted proteins | sample BioC12SIPDNA_2_FD_185745 | JGI IMG/M metagenome (GOLD analysis project Ga0209722, IMG submission 185745) | Anaerobic biogas reactor microbial communites from Washington, USA - Biogas_R1_A C12 SIP DNA (SPAdes) (version 2) | ecosystem: Engineered > Bioreactor > Anaerobic > Unclassified | place... | reverse complement strand
CGAGCACACCCGCCGGATCGTAACTGGACGCTGCCTGGCCCTGACTGACCAGCACGCCCATCGGGTTGGCCCGGCTGGCATCGTTGACGTCGTCGAACGCGGTGCCGAAATACACGTCGTGCGTCGCTGCGAACTCCCCCGGCTCCCAGGCCAGAGACGTATCTCGCGGCACGTCCGTCGCCTCATTGGCCGGACTGGGCTCGTCGGCCAGTTCCGTATTAGGGCCCTTGCCGAGCATGACGTCAGCCAACTCGTCAAGCGTCAGAACCCGACTGTAGATACGAACATCGTCGATCAGTCCGTTGAAGTAGGAGTAGTTATCTTTGCGCCCGCCGATACGGATCGGCTCATCGTTCAGGATGCCGAACTCCGCGGTTTGGGCAGTCGCGCCGGCGGATACCCCGTCGATGAAGAACTCCACCTGGCCACCCTTCAGAAGCGTCACAGCCACATGATACCATTGCCCCGCTGCGATCGCCGTCGTGGAAGTGTGGAAGACATATACCTCCCCCGGTGTGTTCTGGTAACCCAACTGCAGCAGACCATCGGTCACCTGGACGCGGAACTCGTAGTTGCCAGGGAAGTTCGACCCCGCGGTGCCGCTGGGCGACTTGCAGGCGATGAAGTAGTACGTCGTGAGGTTGTTCAGATTCACCCATGCCGTGATGGTCAGGGCGTTGTCGATGTCAAGCACCGAGCTCTCAGATGCCTCCACCAAACCGCCCGATCCGTCGAAGCTCAGGGCGCCCGACCCGATCTGGCCCGTCGCCCATTGAGGGTCGCCCATGAGGGCGCCGTCGTGCCGGTAGCTGCTGGAATCCCGGACGGTCATTCCCACTCCCTCATCGAATTTCCACCAGCCGACCAGCGTGGGGTCTCCGGCGTACACGACAGGACCGGCCATCACGCCTGCCACGAAGACATACAATCTTAACGCTTCCAACATCTTGCCCATGGTCGTTCTCCTTCAAAGCATACCGCGACTTCAAAGTACTACGCTATGTTCGAACACGAAGAACACCGATCGCCAGAACGCTGCTGCGATAGAGGGGAGTAACAGGCTGCGAAATGCGACTGCGCTTGCCACTGTGGTGACTCCTCCTCGAGCGGAAACGCCGCTCCCACGGTCCGACACCAACATCAGCCACAAGACATGATTTATCTATTTTATGACATGCCGTCGTTCGGAATCAAGCAAAATCACATGCGCCAAACGCGCGGGAGATGGCCGGGGCCCGTGTCGCGTGGCCCCAGGGCCCGAAATCCGTAGCGAATCGCGGTCAGGCGCCGGTTCTGCCGAAGTCCAGGCTCAATCGGCGGCAGCAGGGCGGCCGTAGCCGATGTCATCAATATAGACGATGCCGGTTCCACCGGCGGTCGGGCTCGTCCGGTTGCCGATGCCGACGGCCATCTTCTGAATCCGACTTGGATCGACGCCTGCGAACTGGTCCAGCGGGATGCGCCATTGCTGCCACTCGGCGGCCAGGACGGCGTCCGGGTTTCCGTGGCTGACCGTTGCGGCGTGTCCGGCATCGTCCTCCAACATGAGATACAGCGTCTGGGGGGAGTTCGTGGGGCTGCCCTGGAAGTAAAGGCTCAGACTGTCGGCGCCGCCGGCCGTCCAGTCCTGAGCCCGGTCGAAAGTCCGCTCCGCCTCCGAGTAGAAGGGCGAAGCCGAGTTGTCGTACGCCAGCGGCATCGACTGCCGGCCGCCGTGTACGATCTTGCGCTCGGCAAAAGGCGCGTTGAGGTAGCCGACGGTGGAGCCGGTGTCGTTGGTCCAGCCGTCGAACCAGGTGTCGTAGATCGTCGTCTTGGCGTCGACATCGTCGTTGTACGTGTCAAATCCGTCGATCAACGCAAACTCCTGGGTCGAGAAGGACCAGATGTCGCCGGCCCACGCCGGGACCGCGTCGGCCTCGTTGACCTCCACGACCTGCCAGTAATAGGTGCTGGCGAACTGAAGATCGCCCGGAACGAACGAAGCGCTGCTGACCGTGCCGGCCGGCGAGAGGGTCTCCGGATCGTTGCCCAGATAGACCTCGTGCGAGACGGCCTGGCGGCCGCTGCGCCAGCTCAGAGTGGCGTTGATCTCCACGTCGGTAGCGCCGTCGGCCGGCTGCGGCTGGCGGGGATGGGCGGGTATGTACAGGAACCGGACTTCGCTGAGGCCGAACTGGCCCATCGGACCCCACCCGCTGTTGACGGTCAGACGGACGTATCTGGCCGGGACCCCGCCGAATGCCACCGTCGTGTTGGCCGGATACGTGGCCTTGGCGGTCGCCTGGGCGAACTCCTTGTCGCCCAGAGCCGTCCAGTCCGTGCCATTCTCCGAGTACTCGACCATGGCGTTCTTGATCCCGAAGCCGAGGACCAGCTCGAACTCGGCGTTATAGTTCCAGACCCACAGCTCATACAACTGAACCACGCGGCTGAATTCGTATTGAATCCAGACCGGCTCGCCGCCCGAAGGCAAACCGAGCCACATGTCCGTGCTCTTGGTCGAGTGTCGGTCATCGGCGTCCAGCCCGGACCCGTTGACCGTGTTCTGAGGCCCTGCGCCCGCTTCGGAAGCGGCGTTGCTCGTCGCGATGATGTTCTCGACCGCATAGGCGAACGGCTCGGCCGTGAAGTTCCAGACGTCGCCTCTGAAGATGGCATTGTCAGGACCGGCGTTGACCTCATCGATCCGCCAGTAGTAGGTGAGGCCGAAATCGAGAAGACCCTCGGGGTCAAAGCTCGCCTCACTTTGGCCTGCGCTGACCAGAGCCCCCAAAGGACCGGATCGGTCGGCATTGGACACGTCGTCGGCACTAGTGCCGAAGTACACATCGTGTGTGTCCGCCCATCGGCCCGCTGTCCAGCGGAGCACGGCATCACGCGGCACATCTACCGCGTCGCTCTGGGGGCTGGGATCGTGTGCCTTCACCAGACTGGAGAGATAGTCTTCGATTCTTATGTCGTCATAGTAGACGGAAGACGCGCCGTTGCCAAACAGGTCGATGCTTTGAATTTGCGAGGTCCCGCTGTAGACCCAAGCGCGCGTGGAAAACAGCGCGCCGTTGTAGTACTGCTCCAGCAGATCGTTGTCCAGATCGATGACCAGTTTCAGTTCGATCCACTCGTTGTAGATAATCCTCGCGGACGCGCTGGGGTCGTAATCGTCCCCGATCTTGCCGTCGCTCAGCGAGAAGAACCACTGCACCGATCGACCGATGTCGCCATCGCGGTATGTATTCTGCATGTGGAACCGAGTGACTCCGCTGGTCCCCGATGGAATGTACTGCATCGCGGTGAGGACCCACTTGCCCTCGGTGATGTCAAGAACCTGAACCGCATCTGCGCTGCCGTCGATCTCGACCGATTTCGTGCCACGGAAGGCATATCTGTCGGACACAATCCCCGCGGCTCCCGCATCCCCATACCAGCCTTCCCAGCCGGCTCGTTCATGAAGAACGACGCCCGCGTCGAACGATTCGAAATCCTCAAAGTACAGGACACGCGCTGACGCACTGACGCACACAGACGCCAGTGCAAAGGCCACAAGCGAATACTTGAGAGTACTCATCTGACACCCTTTCCATATGTGCAGTAGACGGACGCACTGCCCCGCATGCTACCGCGTTCATGATACCCGATCGGGGGCTTCACTTCAACGGTCGGCGGACGCGATCACCCGCTCGCGGCTTTCGTTTTCTGTCAGGCAGGCAGGCTGGTCCCCTGCGGGGCTGGGAAAGGCCCCTGCGGGCCGCACGTCGGGGCCTTCGAGTCCGGCTCGTACGCCAGCCGGCGGGCGAGCGTTTTGTAGCCGTCCAGTTGCAGCAGAGTCAATTGATGGTGCAGTCGGAGGGCTACGAGACGTTCGCTGCAGGACGCCTTCTGGGCGACCGCCTGTTCGATCTGCCGGTCGATCAGGGCCTCGCGTCCCGACACATCCGTCGCCTGAAACGTCTTCTTCAAGCCGTTCTTGTCGATGTGAAAGGCGATCTTCGCCGCACGCAGGGCCGGCCCATCCGACAGAATCTCTTCCGAAAGGCCTCGGGGTCGCGCCAAGAGGTACTCGACGAAGGCGGTCTGCTCGCGTTTGATCCTGGCTGCGTGGGCTTGCGCGCGGACCACCTCCTTCTCGCCGTACCCGAGCGCCTGAAGGTCGCCGACCAGGCTGTCGGCGACGTCTCGGCCGGCGTCGTTGGGATAGTTGAGAGTCCCGTCGCAGTACTCCGGATCGTATCGGATTCGCAGCTCGGTGGCGAACTCAAAGCAGGGCAGGAAGGCCCTTTCGAGCATGCAGGCCGCATTGCTGTAATCCCTGCCCAGCACGGTAGAGAAGATGGACTTGCGGAAGGCCAGAACGTCGGCCCTGGCTCCTGCGAAGGCCGCCAGCCATTCGGCGTCTTCCTCGCCCGGCCAGAGCAGGACCTGGGAATTGAACGCCTCCGTCTCGTATTTGCTGTTGAGCAGCAGGACGGCTCGGCCGGCTTCCATCGCCATCTCGCGTGTTATCAGGAAGAACCAGAACTTCGAGAGAACCAGTCGAGGGACCTGGCGCAGGCTGTCGATCCGGCCGAACCTCGCCTCGCGTTTGACGGCGGTCAGAGACACGTTGCCGGCATATTGCTCAGGGATCTTCGTGTCGCTCGGGTCGAAGTACGCGCCGTCGCAGAAGTCCTCGTACAGGTTCAGGTGAAAGCCGATGTCGTAGGCCTCGCTCGACTGAGGCCGGCTGTGCCTCAGTGCGTAGAGCGCCGAGGCAACGAAGCCTTCGCGTGACTTCTCCAGGTTGTTGCCCAGGGGCCGTTCGCTCATCACCGCGGCGACCACGTCGGCCACGTCCCGATCGGATTCGATTCCAAGGGTCTTGCGAAGAGAGGGGTCCCAACGGCGAACCGTCTGCTCGACGCGCTGCCTGGCGGAGCAGATCGCATCGCGTTCCGCCTGTTGCTCGGCGGCGCTGTAACGAATCGTCGCTTCGTGCCGAAAGACCCTGTCCCAGAGGACGTTGAGGTGGTCGTGCGCCTCTGATTTGCGGTAGTCCTCCATGAGATTCAGGTCGTTGGCTTCGGCGATGGTGGCCAGTCGTCCGGACAGGGCACGGGGGACATATCGCATCGCAGCGCCCAAGGCGAGCAGCCCGCCCCCGACGACGACCGGCGCCAACAGGGCCTCGATCCGTGTGAATCCGGGCAGACCCAGATAGCTGGCCAGGCGGCCGGACACGGCGATACCGGCCGTCCAGAGGGTGGCCTTGGGACTGGCGCGCATCATCACCGCTCCGGCCTGGCTGAGCAGGTCGTCCAGGCGGGCCAGTCGCAGAATGTCCCTGCACGTCTGCGATCTTGCCCTTCCGATTTTCCTGATTCGGTCTATTCTCATAGGTCCTCGTGGCGGCACGACACCAGCTCTGGCATCCAACTGTGGTTTTATACCATCGATCACGCCGTCGAGCCAGAGGGGAACAAAAGGCTCGACATCGTGGTAGAAGTCTGACATAATGCCCGGCCGAGGTTGACCCGGGCAGGAATGGAGAGCCATGAAGACCGTGGCAAGTGTAGATATCCACAGGGAGGGTGATGTCGCGATCGTCTCCTTTACGAGCGGCTGCATCAGCGACGTCGAGCAGATCATGGACGCCTCGTCCCGCGTCAATCGGCACGTTCAGGAGAATCCGCCGCGAGAGATCATCTTTGACTTTTCCGGCGTCAAGTTCTTTTCCTCGCAGGTGTTAGGGCTGCTGCTGGAGGCCCGAGGCCACGTGAAGCGGCATGGCGGGCAGGTGGCGGTCTGCGCCTTGGACCCCCAATTGCATCGCGTCTTCCGGATCACCAATCTGGACAAGATCTTCGCCTTCTACCCCGACTGGCAGACCGCTCTGTCGGAATCAACGGTCGCAGATCGATAGGATCAGCCCTGCCGTTACGGCCAGAGTGCGGCCCCATCCTCGTAGAGCCGCCGGATCTCCTCCGGCAGGAGGGCCTGGTCGAAGATCATCACTTCATCCACCACTCCTTGAAAGTAGGCGACCACTTCCGCGTCATCCCCACGTGGGGCAATCGTGTAGCGGCCGATGCTCACCTTGCCGTCACTCTGTCTGCCATCGAAAAAGATGGTGTCAGATGAACATGTCCGGCTGTTGTCGAACTGCCCGTTGACATACAGCTCCTGGCTGTTGCCACTGCGGACGGCTACGATGTGCACCCAGGCGCCGGCGGGGATGGGTGCCGTCGTCTCCAGACCGTCGATCGCCCGATCCATGGTGCCCATCTCAAGAGCGATTTTCCGATTGGCTCGCAGTCGTGTCACGCGATACCCCGCCCGCTCCTCCCGGGAGAAGTAGTTCGTGGTGCCATAACTCGCATAGTCCAGATCCACCACTGTCTCACTGTCGGGAGGATCATCACGTTCAAAACGTGCCCAGAATGCGACGGCAAAGTCTTTGTCTGGCAGCCAACGGACACCGTTTGCTGGCAGCGCCACGTAGTCATCTACGCCGTCGAAGACCAGAGCCGAAGCGACCTGGCCGCCGGTCCACTGGGCGCCAGAGATTGTGCCGTGGCGGTTCCCCGCCGAATCGTGGGCAATCTCTCCCTGGTTCTCGTCAAAGGACCAGTAGCCGAGAGGATAAGGAGGGTAGTCGCGAGTGACTCGGATGGTCACTGTGGCGGTTTCGGAGTACCCGCCGGATGGCGGCGTGCCCCCGTCACTCACGCTGAACGTGAAGCTGTCAGTGCCTGCGAAGTCCGCATGAGGAGAGTAGACGACCTGATTGCCAAAGGCTTTGAGTCTCGTCGGGCTTTCAATGTGCGTCCCGTCCGGATGTTCCAGCGTTCCGTGTTCTGGAAGCGAAACAATCTGACAGGTTAGCTGACCCGGTGACTCGGGAAGCCCGTCATCCGTTACGTCAAGGCGGATCGTCAAAGGTGCGTTCACTGATGCTTCGACTTCCATGTCATGCGCTGTGGGAGGATTTCCAGGCAATGGCGGCAAGGGTTCGGCGTCGGGATTGGGCGCGTAGGTGACTTCGAGCCTGGCGGCGCGGTCGCCGGACGCCTCGTCGCACGCGAAGAACGCCAGGTCTTGCCCGTGGTAGGCGACGGGCAAGTAGAGAATCGCCAGGGCATTGCCCTGCAACCAGCCTGGATGGTCAACGACCTCCTGAATGACCTGACGGATATCAGGACTTGCGCAGAACGTCAGACGCGGCCACGCATCGCCGACCTGCCAGGTCCATGGAACCGACGCGACCGTCGGGAGCAGTCCGAAGATACGGCGATTGCCGCCGGTGAAGTCCGGGGCGTCTGCCACTGCTTCGGCCTGGAGCAGACCCTCAACCGGTTTCCCAATGACCGCGGTGTCCATGCAGATCAGCAGGCGGGCGCTGACGATCTCACTACCCGGCGGGATGTCGACGTTTCTGAATCGCATCGCGCTGCCGTGCTTGCCGACGGTGAGCGTCTCAGAGTAGACCAATGGATTGCCGTCGGCTCCTGACGCATCGTCGGCCGCAGCGACCACCTGACACTGACGCGTGACTATGTGTCTTACCCTGACCGTCACGGTGCCGGTGGTGGACGTTCCTCCCCGTGGGCGAGCGCCTCCATCGTCGGCGTAGAATGTGAAGCTGTCGTCGCCGGCGAAGTCTGCATCGGGTGTGTAGATGACGCGATCGATCCCGTCCGCAAGCGTCGTCGGCTCGGTGATCGGAGTGCCACGGTCGCTGAGCTGGCCGTGCTCCGGCAGCGATGCGAGCGTATAGAGTAGAGCCATCGGCAATCCGTCATCTCGTCCTTCGAACGCGATTACCAGAGGGCGGCTTGGAGACGCGTAGATCTCGATGTCCTGCACGGTCGGAGGGGACTGCCCCGGCAGCGAAGGCGGCAACTCGGGATTCACGTCATGCGGCGGCGAGTAGATGATCTCCAGCCTTGGAGCTTGCGTCGGATCGGCGTCCCACGAGCAGAAGTGCGTGCCCTGACTGCTGAACTTCTGGCCGCTGTACAGCAGGACCAGGGCGTTGCCGCTCGACCAGTCCGGGCGGCAGACGACTTCCTGGACTACCTGCGCGATGTTGGGACTGGTGTGCCACTGCTCATCGGGTTCAGTTCCCTGCCAGTCCCAGCGTGTTTCCGCCACGGTTTGCGGTCGCTCCCATATCTTGGGATTGCTCTTGGCGAAATCGAGGGTATCGCCGGCGGCCTCTGCACGAACGACGGCTTCGACCTTGACAGTCGCCTCCGTGTAGAACTTCAGGTGAGCGCTGAAGATCCTGCTGCCCTGAGGGACTGCAACGTCCCGGAACCGGACAGCCGTGGTGTCTTGTCCGAGCCAGAGGAACCTGCCCGAGGCAAGTTGATAGCCGCTGCTGCCACAGGCGTCATCGTTGGATGCGCAGACCTGGTACTCGGCGCCGAGCAGATTCGCGACAGTAATGGTGACTCTTGCGGTTTCCGACCGGCCCCCGGAAGGGCTGGTCCCCCCGTCGTCAACGTAGTATGTGAACCCATCGTCACCGCTGAAACCAGCACCGGCTCGGTACACGACCTGGTTGCCGTGATTGGCCAGTGCTCTCGGCTTGGTGATCGTGTCGCCTTGAACGGTCTCCAGGACGCCATGCTCGGGCAGGGAGGCCACTGTAAAGGCCAGTGCCCCAGGTGGGTCGGGAAGACCGTCATCGTCCGCGTGAAGCGTGATCGGTGTCGGCTCGGAGGACGGCGCAACGACTGTTTGATCCTCAGGCTTCGGGGGGTGCTCGTGGAATAGCGGGTGGCTCGAGATCAGTGAGTAGTACTGCTCATCCGCTTGCAGTGTGCTCGGGCAATGGACTCTCACCTCATACAGACCTCGCTCGCTGGGGGTCAGGAGGCAGACCTGCTCAACGTTGTTCCGCGAGTCGTCACCGGTCTGCGCCGGCGCCGCCGGGTTCCGTGGATCGAGGAGGTATGGATGGTAGACAATTGACCCGCTCGGACCGGCGATTCGAAGATCCAGATCGTGGACCACATAGTGAGCTGTGACATCCCCGAACCATTTGTGGATCGAATCCGGGTCCGTCCAGCACAGCGTGACGCGGATTGGCTCGTCGGCATTGCTGTAGAAGTAATACGTGTGGTATGCCGAGCCCGGGTCGAACCGACCTTCCAGGATCGTGTCACCTCGGATGTCTTCGTGCTGTTTCGTGATCAGTTCGGCGGCCGCCTTGGTGTTCATCAGCCCCCAGCCAAATTCGTAGTCCGGTCCCGGCCGGCCCAGGTCGTCGGCGGTGTGGAGAATGAGGCCTTTGAGGGTGCTGGCCCGCATGGATTGGCCCGGGAAGAGCCGTTCATAGTGCTGTATGAGCAGGGCAGCGGATCCGGCGGCAACGGGGCTGGCCATGCTGGTGCCGTCCCCTCCGTCGTAGGCGTCGTCGGTCTGGTCTGTCGTGGAGTACACGCCAGTGCCGTTTGCGACAATGTCGGGCTTGATGCGACCGTCGTCCGTCGGACCCCAACAACTGAAATCCGTCATGGCGGCGTGCGAGACGCTGCGTGTGCCCTCGGAGACCGCATCGTGCACGGCCCCGACCGTCATGACATTCTTCGCCACCGCGAAGAAAGAGATGGTGTCGTAGCCGCCTTTGATCTGGCCGTCGCCCAGGGGACAGGTGTCCGGGTCATACGTTACGGCTACCCAGCGGCCAACAGAGCGGTAATAGACGGTCTCTCCAACGGTCGGGGCATCGCATCGATCGTTTCCGGCCGAAGTGAATGCCAGATAGTAGGAACTGAGATAGGCAACCTGGTCCCACGCGGACGCGATGTCACTATAGGAGCCGAACCATGTTTCGACCGAGTCCGGTCCAGCCCAGTTGCCCCACCAATGCCAACCGATATGTCCGGACAGGGAGTCGGAGGCGTGGTATTCCCATCCAACCATGATCCCATAGGAGTGGTTCGAGATGTAGATGGCGTCGGCTTGTCCCGGCCGTCGTGCCGCCCGTCCGCCCATCTGGGAGATGTCCTCGTCCCAATTATAGGATTCGATGCGGACGCGAGGAGCCATTCCTTTCGCGGAGGGCACCACGCCCGCGGCGCCGATGGTGCCGGCGACATGCGTCGAGTGTGCCGAAGTGACGGATCCGGCCAGATTCGTGACACGGGACTGTCCGTCGGGCCCCTGGAACTCCTGGTGTGTCTTACGCACGCCGGCGGCATCCCATACTCCTACGGCGATGCCTTCGCCGTCCAAGTCCCAGGGCAGGAGGTCTCTGACCCGGTCGGTCTGAAGGGAGATCGCCGCATTGAGATTGGACGTGACATAGTACACGGGCCGTCCGTCCCAAAGTGCCACCAGTTCGCACATCCGCCGTCCATTGTCACAGCGGATGGGAGCCTGATGACGCAAGGCCCACTCCACCGCCTCCGCTCTTTGGGCCCGGCGGCGGACGGCGAGCTGTAACGCGTACACGTCTTGTTCCGGCGCGGAGTCCGGGAGGATCTGCTCCTGAGCGATTGTCTGCGCAGGGCTCAGCGCCGCCGCGAAACAAGAAGCAAAAAGCAAAAGGCAAATATCAAAGTAGCGGAATCTGCCTTCGGCGGATGACTTCCTCGTTTTTGCGTTTTGATCTCTGCTTTGTTCCTGGTGGCCGGTTGGGACTCTCATTTGCCTTGCTCTCCTCTCCGTCGGGTGTTGCACGTCGACAGATTTCTCCACCGACAGGGACCGCCGCAGTCCAGTGGTGGCTCAGCCGCTTCTGGTCATTCGCAACGATGGGGGCTGTGACTTTGCCGCTCCTCCAGGGTCCGCACGGGGCACTTCCGTTCGCGTGACGTACGGGTACGCACACGTCCCGCTCCGCGTCCTCGCGATTCCGATGTAACCAGAACTCCACAGGCAACCATTATACAGATTCCGGCGATGTCCGTCAAATCGTGGCGGCACTGTCAGGGGCTTTCAGGGGTCAAACAGCCAAATTCGCGGTACCGTCCCGGGTTTTGGGTTGACCCAGGGCGACGAAAAGGTGTATTATAGGATCGAGGTCGCGTTGGCTGTCGGATGGCATGCGGCGGGCGGTTGGATCAACGGAGGTGCGCGGCCCGAGACACTCCGTGCGCTCGAGATGCCATAGGGAATGTCTGGGAGTCCCGGCGCACCGGGATTCGATCCCGGTCATGTGTCCGAGGACTGCTTGTACTTCTGATAGGAGGAGAGCATGCGTTGGTCTGCTTCACGCCGCGATTTGTATGGAAGGGTCCACAAGGCAGCGCTCCTGCTGCCCGTGACCGCTGTTTTTCTGCTGCTGGCGGGTGTGGTCCTCTTCACTCCGGCCGCACAGGGAGCCGTTTCAGGGGCGCTCTTCACGCCTCCGCCACCGCCGGCGGTCGCGCCGGTAATCAGCGGCGTCTATCCGAATGACCTGGACGGCAACCACGTCGACGATGAGCTGGACAGCGCCGCCCTGACCTTCGGGCCGTCGGCGCTGTACGAGACGAGTCGATCGCTTGGGGCGCCTTCCGGGCGCGCCGGGACGAGCCTCAATGTCGAGCTGATCTTCAGCGAGCCGGTGACCCAGGAACAGATCGATGCGTTCGGCCAACTGGGCGGCGAGATCACCCACATGTTCCGGGCCGTCTCCTACGGCTGGAACGGTTGCATCCCGTTGGACCGTGTCAGCCTGCTTCCTTCGGCCATGGGGCCGACGCTTGTTCTGGTGGCGCCCAGGACCTGCGAGATCCGCCTGCACATGGATCTGGCCACACAAATCGCCCGGGTGCGCCCGGTCTGGCAACCGGGATTCGCCGGCAGCGTCGCCGGCTTCCAGGGCGATCCGAACACCACCATCGCCATCGTGGATACCGGCGTGGACGATACGCACGTGGACCTCGCCGGTCGGTGTGTCTACTGGAACGACATCAGCGGCGATTATGAGCCCGATCCGGTCGACTACTACGGGCACGGCAGCTTGGTTGCCGGCGTGGCCCTGGGTACAGGCGCCAGTGGCGGCGCCGAGACGTTCGATCTTCGTTATACCTACTCGCTGGAATCGTTCAGTTGGCTTCACGTGGTCGAGCCGATTTCGCTTCCGGCCGGTCCGGTCACCGTGACATCGGCGGCCTATTGGGATGGGCCGTCCGCCTGGCTGGATCACATCTATTGGCGCGCAGGTACCCTGTTGGACAGCCCGCAGTGGATTGGGACGGGCGGAGAAGGAACCTCCGGATTGACGGTGAGCCACACATTCGACGCCAGTGAGGGGCAAACATTCGCCCCGATCCTGGCGGACTATGACGACGACTATCTCTACAATGTCTCCATCGTCAGTCGGGTGTCTCCGTATCCGGCGGTGGGCGACGGGTTCAACACGTTCTGCGGCGTAGCGCCGGGTTGCCGGTTTGCCGCCATCAAGATGGCCATGAAGGACGGGATGACCTATGGGGATGCGTTCGATACCGCCGTCGATGACCTCGTGGTCCGCCGCACGGAGAAGAACGTCAAGATCATCAACTTCAGCGCCGGACTGGTGGACGCCTGGGGACTGCCCGTCCAGAGCATGTCTCTGCGCGACAAGGTCACCTCGGCCGTTCGCAATGGAGTGATCGTCGTTGTTTCGGCCGGGAACAGCGCCAACGAGTCCTCCGAAGAGGCCCGGGGGATGGGCGACCCCGCCCGGGCCGCTCTGGCGATTACCGCCGGAGCCTCCAACGACAACAACGCCCTGACGGAGTACACCACCTACGGATTTCGCGATCCCCGCAAGTACACCGGGGAGGACTACAAGCCGGACCTCGTGGCGCCGGGAGGGTCATACTACTATACAGCGGTCATGTCCGCGGACACCGGCACGACCGATGGCGGTCTTGGCCCGGACCGCGAACCGGACGACTACACGGCCGCACAGGGTACGTCTTTCTCCAGCCCATTCATCGCCGGCTGTGCGGCTCTGGTCATCGAGGCCCTGGAACGCCAGGGGCTTCAGTGGGACTTCAACTCGGACCGCCATCCCAGGCTGGTGAAGATGCTCCTGTGCGCCACGGCCTCGGAGACGAACGCCCGTCGCGAGAACGGGCAGTTCAATCCCACGCTCCAGCGTGCCTCTCGCGGGCCGGACGGTTTTCCCGCCGGCAAGGATCGCCATGAGGGGTACGGGCTGGTCAATGCGGATGCGGCAGTGGAGGCGGTCAGCCTGACGTATACCCCTGGAACCTCGGCCGGTGGGGAGCTCGGGCCGACCTTGACCGACCGGCGGGTCTGGGCGCGGACGGTTCAGCTCGCCGCGGGAACCGGCATGGACGTGACGCTGGAGAACCCGGCAGAGGGTGATTTCGATCTCTATCTCTACAGTATGACGCCCAGTGCCTCCGGGACTCCAATTCTGCTGGCGTCGAGCGCCAGTCCGGGGGCCGGAGTGGGTGAAACCCTCAGTTATACGTCCGGCTCGGATGCCGCTGTGCTGCTCGTCGTCAAACGTGTCTCGGGCTCCGGGACGTTTGACCTCGCCTCCGTCCGGACGGAGCCTGAGGTTCTCGAGGACCAGTAGGCCGAGCGGCGGTGGCAGCATCCCGGCGCGCCGGGACGAAACTCCCCTTATCGAGGGGGCGATTTCCCACCTGCGCAGGTGAAATTCGCCTTGACCTGGAGGGGTCGAAAAAGGTATCATACTCGGTGAGGCGACGGCGGATGGTTTGTATCAGGACGATCTTGGCGATACAGGAAGAGTGAGAAGACAGGCCCTTTTGGCTGGCGAAGACACCACAATCCGGATGGGGAGACCGCTTTTCTCGGAGACGGCCCGGGTCCAAGCCCGGTTCGCATTTATCCCATTTCATAGTGCAAAGGAGGGAGTATGAGTCTGCACAGGTCATGCGAGAATCATTCCGGAGGTGCCGCATTGCAGATGCGGAAGAATCGTTCCTATCGGACCTGGCCCCTCGTGCTGTCGGTGGTGCTGTTTCTGGCAGCCGCGGCGCCGATGGCGAGTGGTCAGTCCCTGACGCCTCCGCCCTGGCCCGATGTGCCGCCGACGATCAGCGGGGCCTACGAAAGCGACCTTGACGGCAATCGCATTGACGATGAGCTGGAAAGCGGTTTCGAGCTGGCAACGCTGCCCTCGTCGCTGTATGCAGAAACCAAATCACTTGGCGGGGAGCTGGCGAGCGAAAAGATGGTCGACGTCGAGCTGGTGTTTGACGAGCCGGTGACCCAGGAGCAGATCGACACGTTCCTGGTGATGGGCGGCCAGATCAGCTACATCTACCAGGCTGTTTCGTACGGCTGGAACGGGCGAATCGCCCTGGGCAAGGTCGAGTCGCTGCCTGTGGCTATGGGACCATCGCTGGTTCTGGTGGCGCCCACCGCTCGCGAAGTCCAGTTGTACATGGACCTGGCGTCACAGACTGGACGTGTCCGTCCCGTCTGGAAGGGCGGCTTTGCCGGCCACGTGCAGGGATTCAAAGGCAACACGAACACCACGATCGGCTTCATCGACACCGGCGTCGACAAGTCGCATTCCGATCTGGCCGGACGAAGCGTCTATTGGAGCGATGTCAGTGGAGAGCAGGAGCCCAACCCCGTGGACTACTCCGGGCATGGCAGCCGCGTCATCGGTGTTGCTGTCGGGACCGGCCAGAGCGCCGGCGCCGACACCTCGGAGCTGCGGTACACCTACGTGGAGGACTGGCCGTCCTGGGCTCACATTGTGGACCCGGTCTGCCTTCCTAACGGTATGGCTACGGTAACCTCGTGGGCATACTGGAGCGGTCCGGTCGCATGGCTGGATCACGTGTCCTGGCTCAGGGGCGATGGCGAGATGCAGGGCTTCGAATGGATCGGAGACGGCCGAGAAGGGCTTTCCGGGATCTCCCTGAGCAATACGTTTCACGCGATCGCGCAGAAGGTGTATTCCCCCGTCTTGGCCAACTACGACGACCTGTCGCTCGACAACGTGGTCATCACGACGTCGGTGGCGGCATATCCCGGTGTGGGCGACGGGTTCAACAAATTCAGCGGCGTCGCCCCCGGCTGCAACTACGCGGCCGTCAAGGTGTCGACCCGCGACGGACTGGCGTACCAGGACGGATTTGGGACGGGGATTGACGCCTTGGTGGCCCAGCGGGTCTCCAAGAAGATCAAAGTCATCAACATCAGCGCCGGACTGACGGACAGCCTGGGGTTGCCCCTTGAGGACGCGTCTCTTCGCGACAAGGTCACGTCCGCCGCGCGCAGCGGCGTGGTCGTGGTCGCAGCCACCGGGAACAGTGCGGACGATTCCATTGAGCTTTTCCGCAAGATGGCGGATCCGGCACGGGCTGCTCTGGCCATTACCGTGGGGGCGTCCAACGACGAGCATCGACTGGCGGACTATTCCACCTACGGCTACATCAGTCCCCGAGAGTATGCGTCGGAGGACTTCAAGCCCGACCTGATTGCGCCCGGAGGCGATTACTACTACACGGCCATCATGTCGGTTGACAGCGGCACGTGCGATGGGATGGGCCATCTGGACACGGTGCCCAACGACTACGCCAGCGGCGTGGGGACGTCGTTTGCGAGCCCCTTTGTCGCCGGCGCCGCCGGTCTCGTCATCGAGGCCTTGGAGCGGACGGGCCTCACATGGGATTTCACGTCCAACCGGCATCCGCGACTGGTGAAAATGCTGCTGTGCGCCACCGCGACCGAGACAAATGACATCCGCCAGGGGGGCCAGCGCAATCCATCGCTGGAGCGCAATGCCCCTGGCGCTGAGGGCTTTCCGGCCGGAAAGGATCGATACGAGGGATACGGCCTGATCAACGTGGATGCGGCCGTGGAGGCCGCCGGTTCCGTCTATACCCCCGGATCGATCGTTACGGTCGCGCTGGGCGGGGGCACCACGGATCGTCGCGCCTGGGCCGGCACGATTCATCTCAGCGCCGGCGCCGGCATCGACCTGTCGCTGGACAATCCGGCCACAGCCGACTTCGACCTGTATCTTTACAGCATGACGCCCAGCGACACGGGAACGCCCGTCGTTCTGGCGGCGAGCACGTCGGCTCAGGCGGGCGGCGCCGAGACGGTCAGTTATACGCCGCAGTCCGATACGTCCGTCCTGGTGGTGGTCAAACGCATCTCCGGCTCCGGGACATTCACGCTGAAATCTCTACAGGTCGGTCCGCCGACGGCCCAGAACACGGCGGTCAGCACCGGCGCCGGCTCGCCCGTGACGATTACGCTTGCGGCGGTCGATGACGGCGCGCCCAATCCGCCCGGGCAACTGACGTACAGCATTCTGTCCCTGCCCCGACATGGCAAGCTGGAGCGCCCCGGCAGCGGTTCGGCCATCACGACCGTTCCGGCTGCGCTGGCCCAGGGGAGCAATCAGGTGGTCTATCGGCCCGACGAAAGCTGGATCGGAGACGACAGCTTCACGTTCCGTGCTGACGATGGCGGCGTCGCTCCCTTTGGCGGACCGTCGAACGTGGCGACGGTGAGCATCTCGGTTGTGAGCGAGGTGGAGCAAGTCTGCAAGGTGGCGGCCGGCGAGGACGATGCGCACTCCAGCAGGTGGAGCACCTACCAGAAACTCGGCGACGAGACGCTGGCGGTGGGCCAGTACACCGCAGGAATGCGTTTCTGCAACGTCGAGGTGCCTCAGGGCGGCCAGATCGTTCGGGCGACGTTGAGGATCTGTGCCCATTCGAGCGGACTTTCTGGCCAGGTCACGGCCGGGCTCCGCGCCGAAGCGGCGGATAACCCTGGTTCGTTCACCAGTGTGCACCGTACGAACGCCCTGACAATGACCACCGCCTCGCAGGATTGGAGTTGGGACGGCGCTGCGTGGGAGGCCGACGCATGGTATGAGAGCCCCGACATCGGCTCATTGATCCAGGAAGTGATCGACCGACCCGGGTGGTCGCCGGGCAACGCGATCGTAATTGCCTATGTTGCCAGTGATTACGATGGCAGCGACCGCAAGTTCTGGGCCTACGAAGGCAGTCCCGCCAAGGCGGCCGAACTGGTGATCGTCTATCAACCGTAGACGGAAAGGCGCGGAAACACAGTCTCAGGCAGTTTGAAACCACAATCCGGATGCCAACGCGTCCGGATTGTCATTTTCTGCGTGGCCGTCTGGCCACCTTGAAGGTGGCATGTGTGGGACAGGCATTCGCAGCCGAACCAGCGAACGTGCACATCCAGTCTGCGTAACAGTAGGGTTGAACGATACGTGGAGGCTGTGCATAATGCGGATGACTTCCAGGAAACCGTTTCCTTTCGGCATGGGCGGAGACGGACCGCGAGTATCGCAGCACAAACAGAAGACTGGTGCAATAACGCATTGAAAGGCGAAGAGGATGTACACTGCACCGCAGTTTTCGGTTTTCATGGTCAACAAGCCTGGTGTGCTGGCCCGAGTTCTGGGGGAGTTTGCCAGGGCAAGAATCAACATCACCGCAATCACCATGATGGATTCGGCCGAGCATGGCGTCATGCGGGTCGTATTCGAGAAACCGGAGGCTGCCAGAGAAGTCCTGACGAAGCTGAACATGCCGTACAACGAGACGGATGTGCTGTGTGTCGATTTGGCCAACAAATCCGGTGCGTTGGCGACCGTGGCCGAGAAGCTCTCCAAAGGGCACATCAACATCTCCTATGCCTATTGCACCGCCGGAGGCAAGGGCGGACGAACCACCGGCGTTCTGAAGGTCTCCGATGTCAAGAAGGCCATGAAGCTCCTCCAGGACCACAATAAGGAGAGCAGGGCAGAGACTAGTGCGCGTCGTCCCGCTGCCGGCCGCGGGTAACGGGCCATTCGATCGACGAGGGCATTCGACTGTCGCGACGGGGACGCACGACCGGCGGCGAGCGACGTTTGCTCGCCGGCCCGCTGTATTCTCGGACGTTGTCATTCCAGGACGGCATTCCTCCCCGAATCCTCCCGGCCCGGTCAGTGCATGTGCGATGCGCGCTTGTGCTTGGCGTTGTGGAGGCAGTGAAACTTGGCGGCGTCGCAACGAAGCTGTGCGACTTGCCCTGTTTTTCCGATATCCCAGTATGATTTGGCTTTCTTTGACGATGGGTTTCTGCTACACTGCCCGGATGCTTCTACGGAAGGTGTTCGACAAGAAGGGATGCAATGAGTCGAGCGGAAATCGGAGCCTATTCAGCCAGGGTCAGGGCAGCCCATCGTTATGAGGTGGTCAATGCCGTGAATCGACCGAAGATTGCGGGTGCGCGGTTTCATTTCATCGGAGCCGGCGGCGTCGGCATGAGCGGCCTGGCGCAATTCCTCATCGAGAAGCACGCGATCGTCAGCGGATCGGACCAGTCGGCCACAGCGGTCACGTCGCGTCTGGCGCGTCTGGGGGCCGACATCTGCGTCGGCCACAGCGGCGATCACATCCGGCCCGACACGGAAGCGGTGGTCGTCTCGGCGGCCATCCAGGAGAGCAACCCGGAGTTGCAGCAGGCGCGCCGGCAGGGCTGCCGCGTGTACAAATACGCCCAACTGCTCGGCGAGTTGATGAACCACTTCGAGAGCATTGCCGTCAGCGGCACGCACGGCAAGAGCACCACGAGCGGATGGCTGGCCTACTGCCTCAAGCAGGCAGGGGTGGATACGAACTTCGTGGTCGGCGCCGAGGTCAGCCAACTGGGGGCCTCCTCCGGCAGCGGCGACAGCAGTTTCTTCGTCGCGGAAGCCTGCGAATACGATCGGAGCTTTCTGAATCTCAAGCCACAGGTGGCGTGCATTCTGAACATCGAGGCAGATCACCTGGACTGCTATCGCGACGAGGCCGATATTGTAGAGGCGTTTTATCAGTTTGCCAGGGGCTGTAAGCCGGATGGATTCATCGTGGCCAACGGCCAGGATGCGAATGTGGCCAGCGTCCTTGACCGGCTGGGCGGCGAACGGCGGATCGTTACGTTCGGTTTCGGCACGAAGTGCAGCTTCTATCCGCGCCACGTCCGGCCGGATCAGGGCTCGTACGGCTTTGACGTTTATCGAGAAGGCCGTCGACTGGGGGCTACGAAGCTGTCCCTTCCGGGGCGACACAACATCCTCAACTCCCTTGCGGTCATTGCGGTCGCCGTAAGTATCGGCGTGGAACCGGATGCGATTCTCGGCGTGCTGGATCGGTTCACCGGAGTGGATCGGCGTCTGATGTTCAAAGGACAGGTCAACGGGGTGACCGTTCTCGACGACTACGCCCATCACCCGACGGAAATCCGGGCCAGCCTGAAGGCCATTCGCCAGAAGTACCACCCCCGGCGGCTCTGGTGCGTCTATCAGGCGCACCAATACAGCCGCACGCGATTCTTCCTGGATGCGTTTGCGGCCAGTTTTGCCCAGGCCGACAAGGCGATCATTCCCGAGATCTATTTCGTTCGGGACACGGACATCAGCCGCAGCGAAGTGAATGCCAAGATCCTGGCGGACCGAATTCGCGCCGCTGGAGCCGATGCCGAATACATCGGAGCCTTCGACGCGGTGTGTGATTACCTGGAAAGAGAACTCGGCGCCGGCGATCTGCTGGTCACCATGGGCGCCGGCGATGTGTGGAAGGTGGCAGATGAATATATTCGGCGACTTGGCGGAAATCGTTGAGCCCAACCATGCGATGGCGCCGCACACGTGGTATCGGTTGGGCGGTCCGGCCGACTACTTCATTCGGCCGCAGACGGTCGAGCAGTTGCAGGACGTGGTCAAGCGGTGCAACGACAACCATATCCGCATCCACGTGATGGGACTCGGATCGAACTTGCTGGTCAGCGATGAAGGGGTCCGAGGGGCCGTCGTCAAGCTGGAAGGGCCGGTGTTCAGCGCGGTCCAGTTCGATGGGGCGCAGATCACCGCCTGGGCAGGAGCCGAGTTGAGCAAGCTTGTGCTGGACTGCGTCGAGAAGGGGCTCGCGGGTCTGGAGATCCTGACGGGCATCCCCGGGTCCATCGGCGGCGCCGTGAAGATGAACGCGGGAGGGCGATTCGGTGACATCGGTTCGGTGGTCGATTCGGTGACGTTGATGGACGGCCAGGGGACCATCTTCGAGAAGAGCAGGCCGGAGCTGATCTTCGATTACCGTTGCGTCAACATCCGGGCTCCGTTCATCTTGAATGCGACACTGACGCTCAGTCCGGGCGATCCGAAACAGATCATGCGGACGCTGAAGGAGAACTGGATCTACAAGAAGAACAACCAGCCGCTCAACACGAGGAACTGCGGGTGTGTCTTCAAGAACCCGCCCGAAGCATCGGCCGGAGCGCTGATCGACCGCGCGGGTCTCAAAGGGCTCCAGATCGGAGGGGCGGTGGTCAGCGAAAAACACGCGAATTTCATCGTGGCCAACGAGGGTTGCACGAGCCGGGACGTCATGCGGCTCATCGAATCGGTCCGCAAGCGGGTCCGCGAGCACGCCGGCGTTGAATTGCAGCCCGAGATCGAGATTTGGAAGTAGAACGGCGGTGCGTCTGTTCTTCGGACGCGTCGGCCGGATGGGCGTGGGCCGGTCGGTCAAGTCGTCTCATGCAGCGAAAGTCGAGGATTCCATGAAGGTGGTGGTTCTGCAGGGAGGAGTCGGTCGTGAGCGCGAGGTGAGCCTTCAGAGCGGCCGGTGTATTGCCGAGGCACTTCGCGAAGGTGGAATGGAAGTCGTTGCCTCGGATATCACGCCCGATGACATGAGCGTGCTCGACAGGTCCGATATCGACGTGTTTTTCGTGGCCCTGCACGGCCAGTTCGGCGAAGACGGTCAGCTTCAGCAGATTCTGGAGGACCGGGGCTTGGTCTACACGGGCTGCGGCCCGGAAGCCAGCCGGATGGCGTTTGACAAGATCGTGAGCAAGAATCGATTTGCTGCGGCCGGTGTGGCCGTGGCGCCCACGATTGAGGTCAGCCGGGGGATGCCGCGTGGCGACATCGAGGCGCAACTCGCTGGTCTGGGCGAGCGTTTCGTCGTCAAGCCGGTCCGGCAGGGCAGCAGCGTGGGGGTCTACGTGGTGGATGGTCTGCCCACGGTGGCCGCCTGTGCCTTGAAGGTGTGCGAGGAGTTCGGCGACTGCATGATCGAGCCGTTCGTTCGCGGTCGTGAGATCACGGTGGGGGTGCTGGGACACGAGACCCTGCCGATTATCGAGATTCGAAGCAAAACGGGGTTCTACGACTACCACGCCAAGTACGTGGATGACCGGACCGAATACTTGTTCGATACGGTGGCAGATGCCCAGGTCAGGGCACGCATCAGCCGCGATGCCAGCGCCTGTTTCGATGCGCTCGGCTGCCGGGATTTCGCCCGAGTCGATTTCATCTTGAGCGACGATGGGGTGCCCTATGCGCTGGAGATCAACACGATCCCCGGCTTCACCACGCATTCGCTGCTGCCAAAGGCCGCCGCCCGGGCCGGCCTGTCGATGAGCCAGTTGTGCGTGCGTATCGTCCAGACGAGTTTTTACCGAAAACCAGTGCAGCAAAACGTCCGAACGGTCGATTCTGATAGTGTCTGTTTCTGAGATTCAGGGCGGATGCGTCTGGAACGACACAAATGAGGCAGTGATTGAGGCGATCAGTGGCCAGAAAGAAGCAGAGAATCAGTCTTTCGGAGCGATTTTCCTCCTGGTGGGGGACGCGGACCAAGAGAGAGGCACAAGCCCGGAAACAGACGCTGACGACCGCCGTGAAGGTGGCGGCGGTGATGTTCGTTCTGGTGGCCGCGGGCGCATTTCTTCGCTATGCCGAGGGTTACGTCGGCGCGGCCAGGCCGACGGAGGAAGGGCGTCTGGTGCTCGTCGGTGTGCCGGCGTGGGCCAACTGGGACCTGAAGGCCAGGGTCGTGGCCGCCGCCGGAGGGGATCGATTTCCGGTGCAGGAGGAGACCGCCGAGGTGGTCGCCCGCAATCTCGCCCAAATGTCCTGGCTGGACGATGTCAGCGTTCACGTTACGTATGATTCCGTATGCGTCCAGGCCCGCTGGCGCAAGCCGGTGGCGTTGATCGAACGAGGTCCGTCGAAGTTCTACGTCGACGCCGACCTGGTTGTGCTGGACTACATGCCGATGGCGCACCTGCCGATCGTGAAGGTCGAGGGCGTCTCCCAAGGGCTTCCCCCTTCGCCCGGAGCGTTGTTCGATCGGGATGATCTTGCGGCGGCGGTCAAGCTCATCATCCTGCTGAATCGCATGGATGCCGAGGTAACGCCCAAGAGCCCGCTGCTGGAGCAGATCGCCAACATCGATGTGACCAACTACAAGGGACGGAGAAACCACCGCGACCCGCACATCGTGCTCAACAGCAAGGACGGGACGCTGATCTACTGGGGTGCCGAGATCGGAGAGTGGGCCAAGCACCTGGAGGCCAAAGACGAGCAGAAGCTGGCCAAGCTGTACACGTACTACAAGGAATCCGGCTCGCTCAGCGCCGGGGTCAAGTACATCAATCTCTACGATCCTCAGGACAAGGTCCCGCAGCCGATTGACAAATACCGGTAGAGAACGTCGCCAGGGCCGTTCCCAGATCGGCGTACTGATAGGCGATCTGATAGCGCTGGCAGATGCTCTTGAGCTTTCTCAGGACGGTTTCCGTCAGTTCCGCCTGGAAGTCCCGATCGCCGTCGCAGCAGAAGATGCGACAGCCGGTGAACCGATGCCGGTGAATCGCGCATCGTTCCTCCTCCTGGTAGGGGCATCGTTCGCCGGTCATCTGCCTGAGACTCGAGGCATTCAGCTTGGCTGCGAGATAGATCAGCTCGGGCGGCGTCACGAAAAGCAGGTGGTCGTAACTCACGAAGTCGCAGCAGGCCCCGCAGGCGGCACACTCTCCCACCAGTTCGCGGTCCTGCTGAAGCTGTGTATCGATCCAGTCGTAGAGGACGGCTACTTCAGCGACGACTCGGCGATGTCTTTCTGATTCTCCCACCATCGTCTGTTTCTCTTGATCCTCTCGATTTGTTTGGCACCATAGTGCCGTCCCCGGTTGATTCCCGGGCATCGCAGTCCGGCTCGGTTCCAGTCGCTGGGCCCGGAGAGATTGTCCGGCCAGAACGGCCACGAGCGGCACTGGCTCGGCCGGACCGGATAGATCGCGCACTGCTTCTTGCCGTCGATCTTCCTGAGAAAGATACAGTCTTTGGTCGTTTCGTGTTCGATGATCGTAGTGCGTAAGCCCACCCGGCGCAGATACTTCTGTCGTAGCTGCCCCGGCGTCATGTTCAGGTGCCGCCCGATCAGTTCGATCTCCGGCCGCGACACCCAGATGTACCCCTCACCCGGCCCCGAGCAGCACGCCCCGCACCCGGTGCACTCAAAGTGCAGCCCCGCCGCATACCATTCTTGAACGGTCTCCTTATTCACGACTCCCTGGCCTCCCGCCATGTGCTCATGACAGTGTCTCGCATGGTCACCAGAAGGCCGGGCCATTCGGTAGGAGAGAACAAACCGATTGCTTCAATGGCACGTTGTGTGATGCGACGGCGGTTCGGCTGCCCGAGGCGGACGATCAAGATGCCATGGTGCCTCGCATAGCGACGACGCGCAAACCCCTTGTCGGTTGTTATCAACAGGCGGCCTTCCTGCTGAGCCTTGTCCCAGAGCTTCTCGTCGGAGAGACCTTCCTCCGACGTGCGCCGAACGTCAGCGACGTCGTGGCCCATCTTACGAAGAAGCTCCACGCAGATCAGGGGGATGTTCTCGTCCGCGAGTATCTTCACGTTGTCGTGTCCGCGATGGGAGATATCTCTTCTTCCGCCAGAGAGGCGGCGTAATTGAGACAGGCCAAGATATCGTCCTGCGTCAACGACGGGTACTCTTGGAGGAGGTCCTCAACCGCATCGCCGTTGGCGAGCATGCGCACGATCTGGTGGACTGGAATCCTTGTGCCTTTCACGCATGCCTGGCCGTGACAGATGTTGGGGTCTGTCGTGATTCGTCCGTTCATGCTGCCTTCTCCTGTGCCGACGGGTTCCCCGATGGATCGCTCAAAGCCACTCCTATTGTACCGAACCTCGCAGGCGAGTTCCAGTGAGGTCTCAGGTGCGCCTCAATGGCACGGAATGGCTGCTCCTGGGCTGCGTGCTACCATTTCAGGACGGCGCCGGTGTCGGCGCTGGTGGCCATGGCGGCGTACTTGGCGAGGTAGCCTTCTTTGATCCGCGGCTCGGGGGCCTTCCAGGCCTTCTTCCGCTTGGCCCATTCGGTCTTGGACAGCTTGGCATTGATCGTGTTGTGGGGGATATCGATCTCAATGACATCGCCGTTCTTGAGCAGGCCGATGGGACCGCCGACCGCCGCTTCCGGGCTGACGTGGCCGATGCAGGCGCCGCGCGTGCCGCCGCTGAAACGCCCGTCGGTAATCAGCGCGACCGATTCACCCAACCCGGCGCCCATGATATAGCTGGTCGGGCTGAGCATCTCCTGCATGCCCGGCCCGCCCTTGGGGCCTTCATAGCGGATGATGACGACGTCGCCAGCCTTGACCTTGCCGGCCAAGATGCCCTCGCAGGCGTCCTCTTGGCTCTCGAAGATGACCGCCGGACCGGTGTGCGTCAGCATCGCCTGGGCGACCCCGGCGCTCTTGACGACGCTGCCGTTGGGAGCGAGGTTGCCACGCAGGATCGACAGCCCGCCCGTCTTGGAGTAGGCCTTATCGAGCGAGTGGATCACTTCCGGGTCCTTGATCTTCGCCTCGGCGATGTTCTGGCCCAGCGTCTTACCCGTGACGGTCAGACAGTCGAGGTTCAGCAGGTTCGGGATCTTGCTGATCTCGTTGAGGATCGCGCTGATCCCGCCGGCACGGTCGACATCCTCGACGTGAACCTTGCTCGATGGCGAAACCTTGCAGATATTCGGACACTTGGCGGAGATGGCGTTGATGCGGTCCAGGTCGTATTCGATTTTCGCTTCGCTGGCGATGGCCAGCGTGTGCAGTACCGTGTTGGTCGAGCCGCCCATGGCCATGTCGAGGGCCAGGGCGTTGTCCATCGATTTGACGCTGATGATATCGAGCGGCTTAATGTCCTTCTTCACCAGTTCGACGATTTGCCTGCCTGCGGCCTTGTACAGGTCCTGTCGGCGCGGATCGACTGCCAGGGTCGTCCCATTGCCGGGCAGGGCCATGCCGATCGCTTCGGACAGGCAGTTCATGGAGTTGGCGGTGAACATGCCCGAGCAGCTTCCCTGCGTGGGGCAGCCGGCGCATTCGAGTTCCTTGAGTTCCTCTTCGCTGATCTTGCCGGCGTTGAACTGGGCGACGCCCTCAAAGATACTGATCAGGTCGACGGTCTTGCCGTCCCTGGTCTTGCCCGCCTTCATCGGTCCGCCCGAGACGAATAGGGTCGGGACGTTGAGCCTCACGGCGCCCATGAACATCCCGGGGATGATCTTGTCGCAGTTCGGAATGCAGATCAAACCGTCGAAACAGTGGGCCCGCACCATCGTCTCGACCGAATCGGCGACGATCTCCCGCGAGGCCAGCGAGTACTTCATGCCCGTGTGGCCCATCGCGACGCCGTCGCAGACGGCAATCGTATTGAACTCGAACGGCACGCCACCGGCCTGGCGGATGGCCTCCTTCACCACGCGGGCCACCTCGTTGAGATGGACATGGCCGGGAACGACTTCGCAGAAGCTGTTGGCCACGCCGATGAACGGTTTGTCGATGTCCACGTCCTTCAAGCCGCACGCGCGAAGCAGGCCGCGATGGGGCGCCCGCTGAAAGCCCTTCTTGACGGTGTCACTTCTCATTGTCTTTCTCCATAGCCGTCGATCGGAATCGTGAGGATCAAAACACCTAAGTTTAGCTCGCAGGCGGACATAAATAAAGGAAAATCGTTGTTCGGACCGCTGCGGGCCATATAATTGCCTGCCGGGGCATGGTAGAAGAATCGTGCGATGATCCGACTCCCAGTCAGGGGCCCAGATGAGACGAAGAACAGACATTTGCGTTGTTGCGACAGGCATCGTGTTCTGCCTGATTGTGCTCTTGCCCGGCTGTGAGAGTGCGGGAACGCACCCGGACTCGTCACATGAACCCGTCACGACTCAAGCCAACGAGCCGACGGCTTCGGCCGACCGGCCTGCGGACGACGGGAGCAACGCTCCGATGCCGTCCGATGGGGGAATTGACCTGCTCCTGAGGTTCGTTCCCGATCGGCTCGTTACCTACAGGGTGACTACGGAGACCGAAGCCTCCGTCCGATGGGAAGGGGATGAATCCGGCAAGCCGGCCGCTTTTCGAGGCGGTGCGATCGGCAACCGGGTGGAGGTTACCTTCGAGCAGCGCCTCGACCGCGTCAGCGACAACGGCCACGCGATGCTCAAGATCACGATCCTGGCGCTGAAATACCTGGGCCGCTCGCGGGAAACGGTGGTCCTGGATTTCGACAGTTCGCGCGACCGCAATCGCGAAAGTCCCCTGTCGCAGCTTGTCGGCACCAGCTACGAGGTGGAGATGACGTCCAAGGGGGCGGTCTTGTCTGTCGCAGGGCTCGCGACGATCCGTGATTCCATCCAGGGCAGTTCGCCCGAACACCAGACGGCTCTGAGACTGATCAGCGACAAGGAGATTCGGGACCGGCATGAAGTCCCGGCTCTGACGGCCTCCGAAGGCAAGATCGTTCGTCCAGGTGAGACGTGGAGCAATGTCACGATCATGTCGTTCGGGCGAATGGGCGCCAAGGCCTATGAACGGCTCTACAGTCTCGACCGGGTCGAAGCCGACGGAGGCGGCCGTGTCGCCCACGTGACGATGAAAGGCATTCCTTCGTCCGCCGCGGCCAAGCAGTTGCACGAGGGACAGACGGACACTGTTCCGGCCGGCATGTTCGACAACGTAGACACGTACGAAGGGCAGTTCGAATTCGATCTGGACACCGGCTGTATCGACACGTATGTCGAGCGATTCAACACGGAATGGGTAGCGGTCGACCAGGCGGCGGTCCAGGACGGTGCGGACCGTCCGGCAGCCGTGAGGATGAACAGGACCCAGTTGTACAGGCTCGAACGGATTCCGTAGTGCGGCCGCGTGAGAAGAAAATCATGGCAGCGAAAGCCCAATCCGCCGTGGGGTTTGTGGCGGTCCTTCTGCTTTTCGCAGGATGTCGAAGCGCCGGCGTTCCGGACGAGTCGCCAGGCTCTCGTGACAGCGAACGCATCTTCCTGACCGTGGATTTCGAGCCCGGGCAGACGCTTCGGTACAAATTCGTCTCGCATCGGGACATGGTGCTGGATTGGGACCCGAATGCCCTCGGAGCAGACCAGACGGAGAAGCGATTCGAGCGTCTGGAGATGGTGAATGCCTACACGCCTGTGATGGTGGACCCTTACGGTGTCAGCACGATCCGGGTGGTATGTGAGTCGGTGACGGTGGAGCGCAGTGGGCGCCAATACGGCGTCGATGCCGCCGAATCGGCGGCTGGAAAGACCTTCTCGTTCACGATCGATCCGCGAGGCAAGATCGTCGACCGAACGGAACTGGACGCGCTCGTGCAGGAGATGGGCGCCAAGGCGTTTCGCTCGGGGCCTTCCGGCGGACGCGTCAAGGGTCCCGACATGATCGGAGATTTCATCGCAGGACAGTACTTCCTGTGGGATGCGATGTCGAGCGTGGAGGCTCCGGCTTCCGGTGTCGCGGTCGGCCGGACCTGGCGGTCGAGACTGCCGGTGCCTCTGCCGATGGTCGCGCGCAGAGCCCGCGATGTCACGTACCGCCTCAGCGAGATCCGCACCGACAAGGACAAGCCTCTGGCGATCATCGACAGCGTCTACTCGCCCGCGGATGCTGCTCCAACCGACTGGCCCATCCCCTATTCCGGGCGGTTCCAGATGAGCGGGACCTTCGGGTTTCTCGGCAGCTACCGGGTGCTTGCCCTCGAAGGGGCCGGACAGGAATCGTTCGATGTGGACGACGGCCGCGTTGTCGTTGACCGCCAGAAGTACACGGTGCGGATGAAGGCGTCGCTGCCGCCGATGGGAATTCGGGCCGATCCGCATCTGACGATTGAGCAGACTCTTACGACGGAACTACTGGCCCCTTAGGTCTGATGTTGACGATATTTTGGAGGCATCCCATCTTGGAACGGAACAACATCTGGGCGCCGTGGCGCATCCCATACATCCGAGGACTTGAGAAGAGCGAAGGCTGTTTCCTTTGTCACGACTTTGCCCATCCGGAGGCCGACGACGAGAATCTACTGCTGTGGCGGACGGAGCGGTCTCTGGTCGTGCTGAACCGGTTTCCATACAACAACGGTCATCTGCTGGTCTCACCCGCCCGGCACATCGCCGATCTTGACGACACGACCGAGCAGGAAATGGTGGAGCTGATGAAGCTGGTGCGTGAGTCGCAACGAGCTTTGTCGATGACGATCCGTCCGCACGGTTTCAACGTGGGCCTGAACTTCGGCCGCTGTGCCGGGGCCGGCCTGCCCGGCCACATGCACATCCACGTGGTGCCGCGATGGGACGGCGACACGAACTTCATGAGCGTCTGCAGCGACACCGACGTGGTCAGTCAGTCGCTGATCGACCTGCTGGCGGAATTGAAAGCCGTCAGTGCCGAACACGGGCTTCCCGGATTGGAGAGATGACGGACGGACTTCGATCGTATGCGGTGACGGAGGGGGCCAGCCGGGGGCGGGCGTTCGCGGAGACGCCTCATCGGTATCGCTCGGACTTCGAGCGGGATCGGGATCGGATCATTCACTGCTCGGCGTTTCGCCGGCTGGAGGGCAAGACGCAGGTCTTCACGCCGGGGCTCGACGACTACTATCGCACCCGCCTGACGCACAGCATCGAGGTCGCTCAGATCGGCCGGACCATCGCCAAAGCCCTGGGGCTCAATGAAGCGCTGACCGAGGCGATCTGTCTGGCACACGACCTCGGGCATCCGCCGTTCGGGCATGCGGGCGAAGCGGCCCTCAACGAGCTGATGGCGCAGTACGGGGGGTTCGAGCACAACGCTCAGTCGCTGCGCATCGTCGAATTGCTCGAACACCCCTATCCGGCCTTCATGGGCCTGAACCTCATGTACGAGACCCGGCTGGGCCTGGCCAAACACAAGAGCCGCTACGACGTGCCGCAGGGCGACCTCTTCCCGGAGGCCAACTGCACGCTGGAGGGCCAGATCGTCGATCTGGCCGACCGCATCGCCTACAACTGCCACGATCTCGAAGACGGGATGAAGGCTCGACTGCTCGACAGCGAGCAGATGCAGCACATCGAGATTTTCACGAGGGCGACTCGGCAGATCGGCGCCGATGCGATCGAGGACCGGACGATTCGACGCACCCGGATCGCCAAGGCCATTATCGACGCCCTCGTTGGCGATTGCATCGACACCAGCGCCGGCAACATCGCCGCTGCAGGTATAAGAACGCCGCACGAGGCCTGCGACAGTCCGCAGGATGTGATTGGCCTGTCGCCCGAGTGCGACCGCAAGCTGGAGGAGCTGGAGACGTTTCTCCTGGATCGGTTCTATCACCACGAGTCGCTCATCCGCAACGCCCAGAAGGCTCGTGACTGGTTGGCCGAGCTGTTTGAGCGCCTGTGCGCCAGGCCCGACCTGATGCCGGGCTACTTCCAGCGGTTCATTCCCCAACACGGCCTCGAACGTGCCGTGTGCGACTACATCGCCGGCATGACCGACCGTTTTGCCCTCAAGTCGCTCCAGACGACTTGAGCCTGCACGCTATTGGCTCCATCTGCTATCGACCGAAAGTCACAGGCCCGTTGTTGGATATCCGGCAGACGGCTTGGCGCAGCGCCTCGGGTCACGTGTGACATGTCTTTTGCCTGCTGGTAGGTGGTGACAGTCCCTTCATTGAAGTCGCAGGGCCGCCTCCCCCTTGGGGCATGCCTCTTCGATGATAGGCCGGCTGTTAGGAAGAGATTATAGGACGCGCATCGCGCATTGGTTCTGTAAATGTCTTCATTTCAAAGAGTTAGGCAATGCCCTGTGACGTGGTGGCGATCTGCGTTGCGAAAAAAATCCGCAGAAAGTGGTTTTGAAGATTGACGTAGTGGGGAGAAGTGGTATGATCTCCCAAATGGTGACAGACGAGTGGAGCAGTGGCCATGCTGTTATTAACAGGTGAGTACCAGCACGTTGTCGACGGCAAAGGAAGAGTGCTCGTCTCCAACAAGCTACGGAACCAGATTGACGCTGACGAGCATGGCAGCGACTTCTATCTCGTTCTCGGCGCCAACGGGGTGTTGTGCCTGTATCCGGAGCGATATTTCGAGCAGATCGTGCTGTCGGTGGCCCCGGGGGCGACGGCTCCCGATGAGGCGGTCGCCTTCGAGCGGATCAGCTTCGCCATGGCCAGCAAGATCGAGCTGGACGGCCAGGGGCGAATCCTGCTCAACGAGAGACTGCGCAAACGGGCGGGTCTCAAGGACGACATCACGCTCGTCGGCGTCAGAGACCACATCGAGCTGTGGAACAGCGAAGACTGGGAACAGTACCTGTCGGACCACATGGGCCAGTACCAGAAACAGATGACCCAGGCGCGGCAGTTGGTGCTGCAGAAACAACACAAGGAGCTTTAGCGCTGCACAGGAGGCAACAGACACGGATGAACGGAAGCCATTGCCAAGTAGTGGCCAGGACGTTGGCCGGCCAAAGGCCCATTGACGAGCAGACCCATCTGTCGTTGTCGGTGCTGGCCGACCGCCTGGAACGGCTCAGGAGCCAGGGAGGGCTTTTTTCCGCGATAGAATTCTCACCCCACGTTCAGAAGCTCAGGAGACGCTGTGAGCCGGTGTCGGTCGGCTGAGAGGCGTGCAGGACAGGGGTGGATCGCTCGGATGTGGAACACGTTCCGGTTCTGTCGAAAGCTCTGGCCGAACAGATAGACTTACCTCAGGATGGGGTGATGGTCGATGCGACCGTTGGACACGGTGGTCATAGTCTTCTGTTCGGCAAGAGTCTGGGCCCCCAGGGGATGCTGGTGGGCTTGGACGTCGATCCGCTGGCGCTGGAGCGGGCCCGTGAACGACTGGCATCGCTGACCTGCAAGGTGTTCCTGGTCAAATCCAACTTCGCCTGCCTCGCTGAGCGTCTGGGCGAATTGGGCATTGAGAAGGCGGACTTCATCCTGGCGGATTTGGGTTTCAACTCGGCCCAACTGGCGGACGAGGAGATGGGATTGAGCTTTCGGGCTGAGGATATGCCGCTGGATATGAGAATTGACGAAAGCTTAACGACGACGGCTGCCGATATAGTGAATGGATACGACGAGAAGTCTCTGGCCGACCTGATCTTCGAATACGGCCAGGATCGGGCTTCTCGACGGATTGCCAGGTACATCGTTCGGCGGCGGCAACAAGAGCGGATCACCACGACGGGTCAGTTGGTGGAAATCGTTTGCAGCGCCTTGAGAACACCTGGGGGAAAGCATCGGCCGCGGAAGCATCCGGCCACACGGACGTTTCAGGCGCTGCGGATTGCGGTCAACCGCGAGTTGGAGAACCTGGATCGGCTGCTCGCGATGGCTCCGAGAGTGTTGAAGACCGGCGGGCATCTGGCCGTCATCAGCTTTCACAGTCTCGAAGACGGGCGAGTCAAATGGGATTTCAAGCGAAATCAGCAGGAAGGCGTGTACCGGCTGCTGACCAGGAAACCCATTGTCGCCGACCCGAAGGAAATCGCCGAGAACCGACGCGCCCGAAGCGCCAAGCTCAGGATCGCGCAGAGAAATTAGCGGGGTGGGTTCCTCACCCGCGCGTTCAGTGGAAAAAGAGAAACGGAGTGCTACCATGACGTCAGATGCGAAGATCGGCTTGCTCCTGGGACTGGTGTTCATCTTTGTCATCGCCTTCATTATCAACGGCCTGCCCAATTTCGGCGATCGTTCCAAAGCGGAAGCGGCCCAGATGATGACTACCGAGAAGCTCGATGTCGCAGGCGACGCGCGGCTTGATTGGGATGACCTGATCGACCAGGAGGGCGAGGACCTCGTGGCGCTTCCGGAGACGGCCGGTGAACCGGAATCGCCCGCGGCGTCGACGGACAGCACGCCGGTCGCCGACGCGGGTGGAGTTCGCCGCATCTATACGTTGGACGGCTGGGTGGGAGGCGTATCGGGCAAGATCCAGGATGTGGTCCGGAGTCTGATCGAGACGGTGCCGACCCAGGAAACGGCAACGGAACCGGCCCCGCTGATCGAGTCGTCTACGCCGGAGACGGCTCCGGCCGAACCGAGCCGGACCGCGCCGGTCGAGGTGGCCGCGGTCCAGTCGACGCCGGCCAAGCCCACCGGTACGCCACCCCAGAAGCCGGCGGCCGGGGCGCCCGCAAAGACCTACGTGGTCCAGGCGGGCGATGTCCTGGCTACGGTGGCCAAGAAGGCCTATGGACCCGAAGAGGGCAACCGTCTGGTCAATATCAATCGCATCTTCGAGGCCAATCGCAGCACCCTGAAGACGCCCGACGAGATCTTCGCCGGTCAGACACTGGTGATTCCACCTCTGCCGGCCGCCAAACCCGAAGTCGGCAAGGCCGACGATGGCAAGCTCTCCGCGGCCTTGTTCGAGAAGGTCGAGCAGATCGGCAAGAAGAATGTGGCCGAGGTCAAGCAGACCAGCAGCAAGCCGGAAGGACCTCTGTACGTCGTCCAGGATGGCGACAGCCTGTGGAAGATCGCCGCCGGCCAGCTTGGCAACGGTGCCCGTTGGGAAGAAATCATCAAGCTCAATGCGGACACGCTCAAGAGCAAAGATGCTGTCCTGGTGATTGGGATGAAGCTGAGGATGCCCGCCAAGTGAGGTCGGCAAGCGGAGAGTCTTCCGAACGACATGGGAATCCCGGCCCCGGCGGTGCTGACCTATGGCTTCTCGACTGTGTTTTGCACTGGTCATCTTCTTCTTTGCGGCCACGCTGATTCTGGCCGTCTACATGCGCGGCGCCAACCGCCGGGCCTTCTACACGCTGCGGACCTGCACGACCGAACAACGCCGGCTCCAGCAGGAGCTGTGGCGCAAACAGCTCCAGATCGAAGTGCTGACGAATCCCGCGTCGGTGTCTCAGCGGTTGGGGCAATAGGAGGATGGGACCTATTGGATTGATAGGACCTGTGAGAATGCCGGGGGCAATACAGCAGGATTGCACGTGATGGGAACGAAAGAGGCCGGCAAGGCGGCGCTCGCCACAGCCGACAGCACCGATGCGCGACGCGAGCGGATCGCCATCAGCGTGTTCGGCGTGCTGATCCTCTGCGCCTTCCTGGGTCTGGGCTGGCGGTGCTACCATCTGCAATACGCATCGGCCGACCACTACGCCCAGTTGAGTCTGCGACAGCAATGCGCCTATTTGCCTCTGGAACCTCAGCGCGGCGCGATCCTGGATTGTCGAGGACGCGTGCTGGCGGCCAGCAATCAGATTCGCACCGTCTTCGCCGATCCGCGAATCATCCAGGACCCCAAGGAGACGGCCAACTCTCTGGCGTCGGTTCTCGATCTGCCTGCCCACGAAATCTGCAAGATGATCCTGGATCGTGCCGGCTCCCGCTACGCGCCCGTTGCCGTCGGAGTCGAAGCGGAACAGGCCGAGTCGGCGCGGGCCATTGAGGGCATCGGCATCGAGTATGGTTGGCAGCGACACTATCCGATGGGCCGGCTGGCCGCGCATGTGGTCGGCTACACCAGTGTGGACAATCGCGGGCTCGGCGGCATCGAATACGAATTCGACCGCGAACTGCGCGGGGAGGGGGCCCGGCACGTCTTCTTCGTCGATGTGCACCGTCGCCCGCTGTCGTTCTGCGTCGAGCAGAAGAGCGGCGACAACGGCATGCCCGTCAACGGCGACGGCATCATCCTGACGATCGACGCCACGATCCAGCAGTTCGTCCGGGAAGAGTTGCTCAAGCAGTACAAGGCCTTCGAAGCCGAGGCCGGCCTGGCAGTGGTGGCCGACCCGCGCTCGGGGGCCATCCTGGCGATGGTTTCGTTGCCGGATTTTGAACCGGAGAATTTCAGCCGCACCGATCCAAACAACTTCCTCAATCGGGTCCTCACCGATCAGTACGAGCCGGGCAGCATCATCAAACCGTTTACCGCCTCGATTGCCCTCGATACCGGAGCGGTCAATACGCACGAGACGATCTTCTGCGAGAACGGTCACTACTCGGGACGGGGATTCGGCCACATCGGCGAGTACCGCCAGGGTTTCGGCGATCTGACTCTTCGCGAAATCATCCAGAATTCCAGCAATATCGGGATGGCCAAGGTCGGCCAGCGGGTAGGCGCTGAGCGGCTCTATGAAGGCCTGACTTTGTTCGGATTCGGCAAGAAGGTGGGCATTGACCTGCCTGGTGAGGCGGAGGGCTTGTTGCGACCGCCCTCGGAATGGACCGGCTACAGCGTTACGCGTATCCCGTTCGGCCAGGAGATCTCGGTTACCGCCATTCAGCTCCTTCGGGCCCTGTGTATGCTGGCAAACGGAGGCCGTCTGATCCGCCCGCACGCGATCAAGGCGGTGGTCAAGCCCGATGGCTCGGTGGTTGACATCCGGCCTCCCGCGCTTCGCGTCGGGTATATCATCAAGCCCGAAGTGGCCAGGTGGATCGTCCAGGACGCCATGACCGCCGTGGTCAACGACGGGACGGGCAAGAGAGCCAAGCTCGAAAGATGGCAGGTCTTCGGCAAGACCGGCACCGCTCAATTGGCCAAGAAGGATGGCCGGGGCTACGAGGAACGTGCCTATGTGGCCTCCTTCATGGGCGGCGCACCGGCCGAGGACCCGCGAATCGTCGTGCTCGTCTCCTTCCGGCGGCCCAACTACGCCCTCCGCAAGGGCTATACCGGCGGCACCATCGCGGCCCCTGTGGCCGGCGCGATCATCGAACGCACCCTGACCTACCTCGAAGGCCCCCCAAAACCCACTCCCTCTGAGACCGTCGCCCGCGCCCGCTGAACCTCACCTCATTGCGTCCGTAGCCATGACATTTCGCGGTTGCCGGGGTGGCGTTGCCGGGCAGTTGTGGTACACTGAGCACCGGCGGTTCAGGGTCTCTGGCATGGGGTCGGGGCGGCCGTCGACGGACAGGAGCAGATCGAGGGATGGCCAGGATCATCTATGCGGTGGCGGGAGAGGGGTTCGGCCACAGCAGCCGGGCGCATCTGATCGGCCAGCGGTTTCTCGATGCGGGTCACGAGGTGATGTTCGTGGCCTCGCACAAGGCCTTGCTCTATCTGCGGTCGATCTATGGCGAGCGGGTCCGGGAGATCTTCGGCTTGTCTTTCACTTATCGCCGGGGCCGCATCGATGCCCCGCGGACGTTTCTGCGAAACCTGCTGAAGTCGATGCAATCCCACAGCGGCAACCACCGGCTATTCAAGTACGCGTTCGAGCCGTTCGATCCCGATCTGGTCGTGACGGATTTCGAGCCGTTCACCGGCTGGTGGGCCTGGCGCCATCGCGTTCCGTTTATCAGCCTCGATAACGAGCACATCCTGACGGTCTGCCGGTTGCAGCATCGCTGGCGGCACATTGTGTCACGGGCCAGCGCCACCGCAGTAACCCGGTGTGTCGGTATCCGGGCGGCGACGTACGTGGTGCCCAATTTCTTCAAAGCTCCTCTGAAGACGGATCGGGCGATTCTGGCGCCGCCGATCGTCCGCCCGGCGGTGATGAAGCTGACGGCGTCCGATGGCGGGCACGTGATCGTTTACTGGACGACCGGGACCGAGGAGTCGCGCCTTCGAGCCGTGCTCAGGAGGTTCCCCGATCAGTTGTTCTACGTCTACGGCTTCGATAGGAAGTTCAGGGTCGGCAACTGCGTGTTCAAGCGGGCATCGACGGAAGGTTTTCTCGAAGACCTGGCGTCGGCGCGGGGTGTGGTGGCCTCGGCAGGATTGTCGCTGATTAGCGAGTGCATGTACCTGAGGAAGAAGATGCTCATTCTGCCTTTACCTGGGCAGTACGAGCAGACGATCAACGCGCATTACATCGACCAGCTCGGCCTGGGCCAGTCGGCTCGGCGACTGGACGAGGCGACGCTGGGTCGTTTCCTCGGCCGGCTTGATGAGCCGATGCCGCACGACGACCGCATTCTATGGCCCGACAACGAGGGGTTCTTCGACGTGCTGGAAGGAGTGCTGGGACATCTGGCCCGCCCGCTGAGTATCGTGCCGGCGTCCGCTCGAAGTCCAGGTGCGGCCGAGCCGGTCGCGTCCGGCTGCTAGCGGCCGATGGCGTCGGCGCGGATCGGAATCGTCAGGTCCGATGGCTTTCCCACGTAACCGGCATCGACGCAGAACTGGATGACGTCCCGCGCGAGGGGGGCCGCATCGCTCGAACCGTGCTGGCCGCCTTCGATGAGGACGGCGATGGCGATCTTGGCGCCGTCGTTGTCCTCGGCGAAACCGGCAAACCATGCGTTGTACGGCTTTTCCGTCGATCCGGTCTTGCCCAGGACCTTCACACCTTGTGCCACCAGGCCGCTCGGTCGGAACGCGTTGTGTGCGCTGCCTCCAGCCTCGTTGACGACGGCGTCCATGCCATCGTAGACCACCTGCAAGGTCTCGGGCGAGATGTTCAGATCGACGGCTTCTTCGAGCCGTCCGGGTGTTTCGGGCTGCAGAAACAGGCGCGCCGGGCGGGCAAGACCGCCGCGCGCGAGCGTAGCGAAGGAGTTGGCCACCTGGAGCGGGCTGGCCCAGAGGTTGCCTTGCCCGATGCCGAACAGTCTTCGGTTGCCCTTGGTAAGAGGAGGGATCTGCGCCAGCGAATCGATCTGTGTCCCTGCCGGAATCCGCGTGCTGCTGATCTGACCCTGGGCCTGGATCAACTGACGTGGCCTGATCTCGTCCGACTCCACAGGCGGGTAATTCAGCGGCACTTCGTGCCCGTAGCCGAAAAGATAGAGCCACCGCTGGAGCACTTCCGGTTCGATCCGGTCGGCCAGACGCGAGAAGTAGATGTTGCAGCTTCCCTTGAGTGCGTTGCGGCCGTTGTTGTCCCATTTGGTGTCGTGGCCGACATGATGGTCCCTGTAGATCAAGCAGCGGGGCCAGCCCTGAGGCGGCGCCGCCGAGGGGCAATGGATGATCTCGTCGGCGGCGACAACCTTTTCCTCGAGTCCGGCGACCAGGATGATGGGCTTGACGGACGAGCCGGGCAGATACTGCTGGCTGATCGCCCGGTTCCACAGTGGCTCGTTCGGGTCATTGCGTAATGTGCCATAGTCATAACGAACGTGGTTGAGGTCGTACGTGGGGGTCGAGACCAGGGCCAGGATGTCACCGGAACGGATCTCGATCACCACGACTGCCGACGGGGCTGAGTAGTTGGGGTTGAGCGTGCGGTCGGTGAGGTAGTTCTCGATGCGTTGCTGGAGTTTGATGTCGAGGGTCAGTTGGACGTCCTGTCCAAAGACCGTCTCGCTTTGGCGGATGAGCTTGCGGTCGATGTCGTAGACCAGCTCTCCTCGCCGGCCTCGCAGGATGGCCTCGCAGACGTACTCGACGCCCGGCCGGCGGCCGCAGACCTCGCCTTCGAGATACTTGGCCAGGCGGTCGTGCTTGAACAGCTCTTTGTCGTCGTCCCGGGTGGCCGGCCCGACCCAGCCGATCGTCTGGGCGGCGACGGAGCCATACGGGTACTGCCGCTGGCCCTTGGGGACCACGCTCACGTCGTTGATGTCCATGAACTCGATCTGGGCGGCGAAGATGTCGTCTTCGCTCTTGAGGTCGAGCAGTGGCTGGCTGCCATACAGGCCGGCGAGATCGTCGACGCGGACGATGCGCTTGAGCCTCTCGGTTCGGTCGGGGAAACGTCGCTCGAAGTCGGCTTGCGCCTCGGACAGGGGGATGCTGTTGACACGCCCCTGGTAGCGGGCAATGAGGTTGGGGTCGGGCCCGCTGCGGTACCAGGCGATGAAGGTTCGAAAATCCCATCTGGTATCGTTGAGTTCCCTGATTCGACTCTCTATGTCGGTGGCGCTGGCGCCGAACGCGCTGCAATCGTGGATGATGCGCCGCAGATCGCTCCGCTTGGTCTCGATCTCTTCTTCGAGGTCGTACAGGGATGGGTTGGCGGTCTTGTCCCTGGCGAGCAGTCTCATGGCCTCAACGATGCGGTCGTCCCAGAAGCGAGTCAGACGGTAGTCGATGGCGATCTGGAACTGGGGGCTGTCGGTGGCCAGGACGTTGCCGTGTCGGTCGAGGATCTGGCCGCGAAGGGTGTTGAGCTGCCTGGACCTGCCGCGCTGCAGCTTCAGTGCGGCGATCTCGTCCTGGAGGGAGGAGCTGGCGAGCAACTGCATCTGTGCCAGCCGCAGCACGCAGATCAACAGTAACGACAGACTCACCGCAATGAATATCTTGACCCGTCTGTCGTACATGCCGACTCGATTCGACATTCCAAACGGTTGATAGTCTCGTCGTGCGGACATAACCTTACTCGCTTGCGTCAGGCCGGTGGCGGCTTCATCTTGTCCTTGCCACGGATGCGTGACGCCTGCGCCTCAACCTGTCCATGCGCATCAGCCAGGCTAAGGGCAAGAATAGAAAAGGCCCGATGATCGCCGAAAGGGCCGGCTGCCAGAAGCACTGTCGGGCGACGCTGAACGCGGCCGGCTCGGCCCGCAGATAGGCCAGCAGATGGCTGGCAATCGCGGTGACGATGCCCATGACGAAGATGGCGGCCGCCTGGTAAGGCAGCCGCCGGATCGAGATCACGTTGTGCAGATCGTTCAACAGGGTCCCAAACACGCCGAAGCTGATGATCCTCGGTCCCATGAACCCCGTGGCCGGGCTGGCCAGGTCGGCGGCGAAGCCGATGGCGAACGACGCGATCACGGCGTCGGTCGGCTCGCATCGCACCGCGAAGAACACCAGAAGGATCAGCAGCAGATCGGGCTTGATGTTGGCGTTGAGGATCCAGACCATATCCACGAACGTCGTTTGCAGGATGGCTGCCACCAGAACAAGCACCGCAAACCGAAACCAACGCATTCAGTCGCACCTCTCGCTGGTCGACGTCGGGGTTGTGTTGGAAGCGTCAGGAATCATGGCCTGTCGGAGATGATGACAGCCACGTCCGTCAGGCTGGCGATATCACAGACCGGCTTGACCCGGATGGTCCACAGTATCGGGTTGTCCGGATCGCGGCGCGAATCGACCACCTCGGCCACGACGATCGGGACACCTGGGAATCCCGGCGTCTTCACCGCATACACACGCTCGCCCGCCCGCGGCGTCTTTCGCTTGGTGTCAACGTTGGCGATCTCGGCCATTCCAGACCCCGTGCCTTGCATGACGCCGCCGGCGTCCAGTTCGGCCAGACGAACCGGGATCCTCGACGTCGGATCGGTGATCAGCTTGATCCTCGCCGTCTGCGGCGAGACGTCCGACACGATTCCGATCATGCTCAGGTCACCCAGCACGTACTGCCCGACCACCAGGCTGTCCTGCTGCCCTCGGTCCACAATCAGTTCGCTCTGGCCCTGCCCGCTGACGGAGATGATGCCGGCCTGCTGGAATCGCATGCGGCCCCACTCTGGGACCGTCCGAAGACGGGCCAGTTCGTCGATCTTGCGCTGCGCCTCCTGCAACTGGGCTTCGCGGTTGGCCAGATGATTCTGCAACTTGCGGTGCTGGGTCTCCAGACTCGCCAGTCTGTCCTGCAACTGCCGATGGACCTCGATGGCCTGCGCGTAGTCGCTCGGACTGCTCACCTCGGCCGGCAGGGCGGTTCGAGAGGCGAGCGTCAACTGTCGGCCCGTCGACAGAGGCCAACTGAAGACGCGCGCATAGGCCAACTGGAGCTTGCCCGTCAGATGCGCCGGCGAAAAGAGAAAGATCAAGCCTCCCAGCGTGAGGTAGAGGAACATCATTCGCTTGGATGTCTTGACCCACTTGTTTTTCATAACGCTCGACTCATTGGGGGCTGTGAACAGCCCCGAAGAAACCCCAGCCCATGGAGGGAAACCGATACCACTACGAGGCTACTCCCATCCTCGTTCGCTGTGATCCATCGTGTCCTTCCAGATCTCCAGGTTTTCGAGATAGACGCTCGTGCCTCTGGCCACGCAACTGAGCGGATCCTCAACGGTGTGGACCTTCAGTCCGGTGGCGTTGGTCAGAACGATGTCCAGCCCGCGCAGGCAGGAGCCCCCGCCGCAGATATGGATTCCGTTCTCGATCAGGTCGGCCGCCAGTTCCGGCTCGGCCTTCTCCAGCGTAGCCGTCACCGCGTCGATGATCGCGGTGATGGGGTCCTTCAGGGCCTCGCGAATCTCCTCGCTGGTGATGACGATCTTCCTGGGCAGGCCCGAGATGGTGTCTCGTCCGGCGATCTCCATCGTCAGCTCTTCGCTCAGTGGGGCGGCCGAGCCGATGGCGATCTTGACCTTTTCGGCTCTCGCCTCGCCGATCAGGAGGTTGTAGGTTTTCTTGAGATGGTTGATCACCGCCTCGTCCATGTCGTCGCCGCCGATGCGGATCGACTCGGCAGTGGCGATGTCGGCCAGGCTCATGATGGCCACTTCCGTGGTTCCGCCTCCGATGTCGACGATCATCGAGGCAGTCGGTTCGGTGATGGGAAGGCCCGCCCCGATCCCGGCCGCCATAGGCTCATCCACCAGGTAGACCTTGCGGGCCCCCGCACGCTCAGCGCTGTCGACCACGGCGCGACGCTCGACGGCCGTGATGCCGCTCGGGACCGCGATGACCACACGGGGACGCACCAGGCCGCCCCGGCCGTGGACCTTTCGGATGAAGTAGCTCAGCATCGCCTCGGTGACTTCGAAGTCGCTGATGACCCCGTCCTTGAGGGGACGGATGGCGCTGATCGAGCCGGGAGTCTTGCCGAGCATCTCACGGGCCACCAGGCCGACCGCTTCCCCGTCGTTCAGAACGATATTGGTCCCTTTACGGACCGCGACCACGGACGGTTCGTTCAGAACGATGCCCTTGTCCCGGACGCATACCAGGGTGGAACAGGTACCCAGGTCGATACCCATATCCATACTGAACATGCCGAGGATTGAATCCAATAGCACGAAGCGACTCCTTTCTCAGTTGGCCATTGGATATTGTCGTGGCCCGGGGGCGAAATCGTCAAGAGGATTCTATTGGGGCATGCCAAAAATCGTGCCGTATTGGCTGTAGCACTGGAAGGCGACGAAGGCCGCTGTCGCCACCACGGCTCCGAGCGCGACGGCCAGGATGGCCGTGTAGAGATTGCTGGGCACGGACAGCTTCGCTGAGCGTTGAGGCATCGGACTCATGGTGGATCAACCTCCCGGTTCAACGCGAGGGCCCCGGCGGGCCGGCTCGCGAATGGTTCCCATCACAGATTGGTTGCGGCCACGTCGCCGACGCGAGGCGCCACCTGGATCTTTTCGAGAATGCCGACCGACTGATCGGGACCGACGTCCAGGATTCGAATGTCACAGACGAACTGCTGGTCTCGGGTGACGTGGAACCTCATATCGGGCCGGACACCGGCCGCCGAACCGATGGACAGCTCGGCCAGAGCATTCTTGATATCGACGGCGGAGACGCGTGCGTTCAGGCCGATGTCCCTGGCGACCGGGGCGGCCGGGACCGCAATTCCCGTCTGTGCGGTGACCGTCGCCGGGGCGGCGGTCGTCATGCCGGACGGCCGCAGGTATTGGTTGAACCGCATCTCCAGCTCCTGATTGGCCTCGATCAGTTGCCGGGTCTTCTCTTCCAACTGCGCGACGATGGCCATCTTCTCCATCAGCGTCTGGTCGGTCTCCGCCAACTCCTTCTCCAGTCGCGTGCGTTCTGCCTCGAGGGCGGCCACCTGCTGTTGGGCGGCCTGGGCCTGCTGCATCTGACTGGCCTGCAATTCGTTGGCCTGCTGGACCGAGGCGCCCATGTCCCGCACCCGCTGGCTCATCTGGGTGTTCTCCCGCTGGACGCTTTCGAGCTTGGCCTGGAGATCGGTGATGGTCACCGTCAACTGGTTCATCTGGGCTTCCAGGTCCCGCCGCATCTGATCGGCCTGTTCCTTGGCGGCGGCCAGGTCGTTCTGAGCGGCCTCCCGCGCGGTCCGGGCGGCCCGCAGGTCCCGAGTGGCATCTTGAGCAATCTTCTTCTGGTTGTCCGCATTGGCGACGTAGGTTACCACAATGCCGCAGAGGAAGATGGAAAAGACCGTCAGCAAGACAATCAGAACCTTCGTAAGGGTACTCAAGACAGGCTCCTTTCACCAATCAGTACGTTCTTGCATAGCTGCGAGGCCCCATGCTATCGGACGTTGGGGCCATGTTCCTCAGGGCAGTTGGGAGAGCCTTGTTACTGCAAGAGTTCACTAACTCCGGCCCACGTCCCGATGCTACAACTGCGTACTATAATTTTACGTCCGAGGCCACCAAAGGTCAAGTCATTTTTCCTAAATCGCCCAAATAGAACGGGTTTATGCGATTCGGACCGCACTGGTGCGTGGGCCGTCGCCGATCTCCGCCAAGGACAGTCTCATTATAGGACGCAAGGGTGGTTTGTGTCAAGGTGGTTGCGCAAGTGAAAGGTGTGGTACAGCTTCCCGCCGACCTGCGTAGGGCTCGGGGCAGCCCCTACTATGGCATTCTCGGCTGGCGGCGGCGTTCGACGAGGAGGACGCCTTTGGCGGCGGCCAGGCGGACCGCGTTGGACGGGTCCTGGAGCATGTCGGGAAGACGCCGCAGGAGGTTGGTCGTAGCGATCTCGCCGATGGCCAGGGCGGTCCAGACGCGGACCCGCTCGGCGCTGGTCGGATCCATGTTGGCCAGAAGGTTCTTGTCGAACACTGCCTGAACCTGGGGCTCGCCGGTGGTCTGGCCGAGCTTGCCGAGCTGGGCGGCGGCCGCCAGACGCACCTCCAGCACCGCATCGTCGAGCAGCGTGGCGATCGCGTTCCTGGCCTCCTCCGTGCCCAGAGCGCCCATCCCACGAATCCCCACGATCCGGTCGTCGGCGTAGGCACTGATCAACTGCGCCCAGAGCTTGGGGTAGATCTGAACGTCTTTGAGCATGGCGATCGATTCGACTGCCTGGAGCATGACCTTGTCGGCCGAGTCCGTGCTCTGCAAGGTCCAGTAGAGGTATCGCAAAGCCTCTTGCTGGCCACTCTTGCCGAGCAGGAGGACGGCGTTGGCGCGGACGGTCTGGTCCGGGCTGGCAGCCGCATCGCGAATCACCTGGAAGTACCCCGGCTGACCCAGCTTCATCAGGGCGTAGGCGGCCGCGATCCGCACGTTCTGGTCCTGGTCGTTCAGCAGCACACCGACATCATCTCTGGCCAGACTGTACTGGAGGTCGCCCACCGCCAGGGCCGCAAGGAAGCGAACAGGGACAGTGGGGTCACGCAGCAGCGGCTGGACCCTTGGCATGAAGCGCACCTCGCCCGTCATGGCGACCACCTCGGCCGCGTTCGAGCGGATGCGAGGGTCCGGGTGCATCAGGCCGTCGAAGACGATCTGCCGCGCTACCGTCGGAGGGTCGCCCGGTATGGGCTGAAAGGGCGGCGAGATGATATCGCTCTGGCCTGAGGAGGGGTTCTGCGCCGCCGGTTGGCATCCGCAGGCCGCTGTAAGAACGCAAGTGATGGATACGAACCGCAGCAACGCGCGTATGTGCATGTCGAACACCCTGCAAACCTGGACTGTTCCTCTGGGGTCAGGCCGGCTTCTTCGCCGGCTTTCGGGCCCTGCGTCGCGCCAGGCCGATCACGGCCGGTACGATCAGGACCGTGACGAACGCGACCGCACAGCCGGTGTCCAACCACTGGCCGTGACGGCTGTAGAACGTCACCCTGCTGTCTATCGGCATTTTTTCGAGGAACCATCCGGACAAACCGGTTCTTCGCATCGCCTCCGGAGGGAATCCCTCGCTCGATGCGATTGGGGCATTGCGGATGCGGCCGGAAGAGTCGATCAGGCAACTGATGCCCGTGTTGACGCTGCGCAGCACGGGCAGACGGTTTTCCACCGCTCGAAACACGCAAATCGCGGCGTGTTGGGGCAGTTCGGTGCTTGGGACCACGCGGGGCGGCGCGTCCAGAAAGCGGACGAACCAGCCGTCGTTGCTGATATTCACGAGCCAGTCGACGCGTTTTCGGCCCTTGTCGTCGAGGGTGAAATTCCGGGCGACGTAAGGGATTGCGTCCTCATAACAGATGATGGTGCCGAAGCGATACGTCGATTCGGACGTCTGCGATGCGACGTTCGGCTCTGTGCCGCGAACCGGCGTGGTCATTTCATAGACGGTGTAGTGTCTGCCGTGTTCGAGCGAGTAGTCGTAGTTGTACTCCTCGGGCGCGAAGCGTTTGAGCTGCTGGTAGAGCCAGTTGAAGCTCCGCCGGAAGGGGATGTACTCGCCGAACAGGACCAGGTGAATCTTGTCGTAGCGGTTCGGGTCCTTCGTCCCGTCGGGCCGATAAAGATAGGCCGCGTTGTACTGGCCTATGTAAAGCTTGCCTTGGGGGTCCTTCATGATCTCGCCGCCGTAGGCGCCGACGAGCAGATAGGCGGTGTCGGTCGCGTGGGCGATCAGGGCTTCATGGAAGGCCCTGTCCTCGTTGGGGTCTTCGAAGTAACGCCAAAGCTCCGGCTGGAGGTAGGCCTGGACCATCGTCTCGGGCGAGGCGATCAGCTCGGCGCCGGCCGCCGCGGCCGCTCGGCTCATCTCCAGCAGCTCCGCGAACAGCTCATCGCTGGCCGCGTGGCTGATCTTGACCGACTGGGGCACGTTCGACTGAAGCGCCGCCACCAGCGGACCGTCCGTGACAGCTTCGGCGGCCTGCCCGATGCGCCAGTGCCCGTACAACCACGCCGCGACCATCATGGCAATGACGCTTGCCGTCGTCACGATGAGCGTGCGTGTAGGGGCAACCCCCCGTGGTTGCCCTGCGTCCTTCAGTGATGGTGTGTTCGACAAACCATCCCCAAGCTGTGCTTGAGGCTGCCACCCGCCTGCTATCCACCACATGACCCAGTCCGCCAGGACGCCGTTGACCACCGCGACCAGAAACGAGACGCCCGCGACGCCAAAGAGGTCGGCGATCTGGATCAGTGTGATGTTCGCGTGCTGGCTGTGCCCCAATAGACGCCAGAAGAAGCCGCCCAGCGGAAAGCCCTGGAGCCGTTCGGCGCCGACCACCAGAATGGGCAACGCCAGCGCCATTGGGATATTCCGGGCACGGCAGAAGCGGATCGCCAGGGCCAGCAGGGGCCAGAGCACGGCTAGGTAGATGCCCATCGCCAGCCAGCCGGCAACGGTGATCGGCGCGATCCAATAGATATTCGCCAGCCAGTAGATCGTGCCGACGAGCATGGCCACGAGCGCCAGCGTCCGTGGTTGCACCTCCGGCCGGCACGCCAGGGCGAACGGAACCATCGCCGCCCACGCCAGGAACGACCAGTCGACGGGCGCCTGAATCATACTCAGCAGCGCCGCCGAGGCGGCGAGCGGAACGGCCAGAGACAATAGCTTCCTGGTCATCGTAGATCGCCGCCGTCGTTGCTCAGGGTTCGATTTCGCAGTTCAATCATGGAGACATTCTATCTTTGGAGTTGATGATTGACTATTGATTATTGATGATTGGCGATTCGAAGAGCGACGGGTATCCGGGACAGTCAATCGTCCGAAATCAATCGTCATTTCGCGGATACGGTCCATTGGGCTGGCCTGCAACGGGCGGGCGGGTTATCATGCTTGGCGCGTGGGACGAGAGGGCGGTACAGGCGTGGTCGTTTTGTGGGGTCGGCACGGACTATGGTGACAGGGGTGTCGCAGGATGTAGTGACGCGGTTCGTGGAGGCTTGCCGGGAGGTGGGCCGGCGCGGGCTGGTGCGGTGCAGCAGTGGAAACCTTTCGCAGCGCATCGACAACGGGCGTATGCTCGTGACCGCGACGCGGAGTTGGCTGGGCCGACTGACGAGCGACGATGTGGCGCTATGCCACATCGAGGACGGTGCGTCTCTGGACGGCAGACGGCCCACGGTGGAAGTGAACCTCCACGCCGGCATCCTCCGCGCCCGGCCGGAAATGAATGTGGTGCTGCACTTCCAGTCGCCGCACGCGACGACGTTGGCCTGCCGCAATGCGCGGGACGTCAACTACTTTGTGATTGTCGAGGTTCCGTTTTACATCGGCCCGATCGGACACGTGCCGTATCTTCCACCGGGTTCGCAGGAGCTGGCGAGTGCGGTCGTCGAGGTCATGCGGAGTCGCAACCTGGCGCTGATGGCCAACCACGGACAGGTGACGGTCGCTCGCGACCTCGATCGCGCGATCCAGAACGCCGAGTTCTTCGAGCTGGCCTGCCGGATCATCATCGAAGGCGGTGACAAGGTGACGCCATTGTCGGAGGAAGCCGCCCGGGAGTTGATCGACCTCGGCCAGAAAGCTGCGTGTGCGCCCGTTTGAATTGCGGGCGATCGACCACGGGACATTCAGTGCGACGCGGCCGCCGGACGCGGACTAGCGTTGACAAGTTCGAGGATGTGCGTGACGAGGATCTCGCCGGTTCGCTCTCCCAGACACGTGCGGGTGATGTAGTCGTAGCGGTCGAAGCTGTCGAAGTCTTCCTTGGTCAGGATGTAGCCGAAGGCGTCGTTGGTCAGGCCGAGCAGGAAGTTGTGCCGGCCGTGCATCTTACGCTTGAGGTAGTAACCGATGTTGGGCAGCGCCTCGCCCGGGATCGTCACCATCTGGGCGTCGCCGAGGTTCACGACGTGGATTCGCGTCGCGACGCCGCCTTCCTCGTCGAGCTTGAAGCCCAGCGGCGAAAGCTGCACGACGGCGCGCAGCATGTCATTCTCGACCGGCAAGCGGACGGTCGTGCTTGCGCATAGCAGCGATGGATCGTCCTGGATCGGCGCATCGCCCACGATGCGCAGCGCCTCATCGGCCAGCAAATTGCCGATTCGAATGCACTCGTCCCACGTCCGAATGTCTTTGCCGTCCGGCCCGCGGCAGTCGGCGGTGACCATGCCGCCTTGTGCGGAATTCACGAAGATTCCCGTGCCGCCTCCCTTCGCCTCGATCCGCTGGTACAGAGGCCCGACGAAATCGGGACTGAGGATGCCCTGGTCCGAGCCGAGCACTTCGGGATGGCATGCGTAGTTGACAAGGGTGGCGATCGGTTTGCGGTCTCGGCCGACCACCTGTAGGACGTGACATCGCGGATCGTAGAGCTTCTCGGCATAGTAGTTATAGGCGATCCTGCCTCGAGCAATTCCTGTGGCGATCTTGACTGCCGCCGATTGCAGGTTGGCTGCTGCGGCGTCGATCGCCTGAGCCATCGCAGCGCAAGCCGTGTCGAGATAGGCGAGGTCACACGAGGTGTTGCCCGACTCGTCGGGAAAACCGTAGCAGTCGGGGGCGCTGTGCGTGTGCGTCGCGCCGATCAGGATGTTGTCGGCCGGCACACGCGAGACCTGCGCGCGAACCTTCTCGCACAACACGCCCGGGAAGCCGAGGAAGTCGGTGCTGCAAATCGCGACGCAGGTCCCATTCTGCTCCAGCACCAGCGCGCGGACGGTCAGCTCGCCCATCTTCCTCGTTGTAGGACTGGATGGTCCAACCCCGCCTGAGACCGGCAGCAGCGGCTCGGGCGTCACGTTGCGTACCGCAATCGCGGCGCGAAATTCGCCTGCCGCCGTCCCGGCCCACACCAGCCCCATCGCTGCTGCGGCACATACCGATCTGAGAAGTCGTCTGTGTATCATTCGTGCCTCCCTTGTCCTGGTCTTCGTTTTCTATCCATGCAGGACCTACCACGATCATCAGTGTCTGCGTCTCACCGTCAAGCCGACGTTTGTCACCCGTGCTCCAGGACTCTTTGGACTGGTTCCTTCGCAGGGCTTTGATTATAATGCGGGCGTTCAGAGCGAATCCAGTGCGGTTTTGATCCGGTTTTGGAGACACAGAGGGGCTATGGCGAAGGCGGATATTTTCGGGCAACTTGTTCACAAGGGGGCCGACATCGAGGCCGTCGCTGAACAGGTGGTCGAGCATCCCGAATGCATCGGCGAATTGGTGGAGGCTCTGCAGAGCGAGAAGGGCACCGCTCGATACACGTACGAGAAGGTGCTGCGTCGGGTCAGCGAGCGCCGACCCGAGTTGGTGTATCCCTGGTTCGACGTGTTCGCTGCGATGCTCAACCACGACAACAGCTTCCTGAAGTGGGGTGCGATCATGACGATCGCCAACTTGGCATCGGTCGATTCGGAGGGTAAGTTCGACGCGATCTTCGAGAAGTACTATGCGCCGATCCGCGGGCCGGTCATGGTCACGGCGGCCAACATCATCGGCAGCTCACCAAAGATCGCGCGGGCCAAGCCGCACCTTGCCGAGCGGATCGCCCGGGAGGTTCTCAGGGTCCGCAAGGCGAAATACGAAAGCCACGGTCGCCCTTCACCCGAGTGCCGCAATGTGGCCATCGGACACGCCGTCGAGGCGTTCGACGGGTTCTTCGACCAGATCAGCGACAAGGCGTCCGTTCTCGAGTTCGTGAAAAGCCAGCTCAAGAACACCCGCAAACCCGTCGTCAAGAAGGCCGAGAGATTTCTCCGCCGCCATGCGTCGTAGGGTGTGGTTCGACACGGCGGAGGGTCTTGCGTGGTAGCCTCAAGTCCGCAGGACTTGGGGATGGTTTGAAGACAGAGGAACTCCTCGCTATCCACGCCCAAGACAAACCCGCCATCCCCAAGCTTCGCTTGAGGCTGCCACCCATTCCAGTGACGCGAGCAGAGGCCGCGATGCAGGTGGTCTTGCGCTCGCATCACCGCCCCCGCGGTCGAGATCGCTGTTGCAGATCAGACCCTCGTCAGGTCGAAACCGTCGCGGTACTGGGCTTCGACGAACGCCTGTGCCTCGGGCGCGTTGGTGACTTTCATGTTGGGACCGTCCCAGAGAATCTTGCGGCCCGCGCGCACGGCGACGTTGCCCAACAGGACGAATTCGGTCAGGCGGGCGGCGTAGCTGAAATCGCTGCACGCCTTCGGCCCGCCTTTGCAGGCATCGAGCCAGTCGCGATGGTGGCCCTTGCTTCGCGGCAGCACCTGCGGAGGGCGGCCGTAGGCGCGCATCTTCGATTCGGGGATGATGCGGGGCGAGTGACTCCAGCCGCCGCCCATGATCGTGCCCTTGTCGCCGATGAGCAGGATGCCGTTGCTGTCTTCGCCCAGCCGCCGGCCTTCCTCCAACTCCTTCGGGCGTGGCGGCGTCAGGTCCCCATCGTACCAGTGGACTGTCACCGGGCCGCGATCGCCTTCGGCGTCGAACTGCCAGACGACGTGGTTGTTGCCGCCGATGACCTCGGTGTCGACGAAGTCGGTCTGGAGGGCTTCGACGCTGATCGGATGGCCCAGCTTCAGGGCGGCGAACGCCGGATCGAGGTTGTGGACCGACATGTCGCCGACGGCGCCGGTGCCGAACGCCCACCAGCCGCGCCAGTTGTACGGGGCGTAAGCGGGATGGTAGGGGCGGTCCGGCTTGGGTCCGAGCCAGAGTCTCCAGTCGAATCCAGCCGGCACCGGGGGCCGACCCGTCGGGCGTCCGCGACCGCTCGACCAGCCGCCGGTATTGCTCCAGGCGTGAACCTCGCGGACCTTGCCGATCGCGCCGTCCCAAACCATCTCGCAGGTCAGACGGTTGCCGTCGTCGCTGCGGCCCTGGTTGCCCATCTGCGTGGCCACGCCCGCCTCGGCGGCCGCCCTGGCAACGGTGCGGGCCTCGTAGATATTGAGCGTCAGGGGCTTCTCGCAATAGACGTGCTTGCCGCGATGCAGCGCCGAGACCGTCACATAGGCGTGAACGTGGTCCGGCGTCGCGCACAGCACGGCGTCGACGTTCTTCTCCTTGTCCAACAATTCCCGGAAATCGAGATAGTCGTTGCACCGGAAGGCGGGATTGCCCTGGCGGTAGTGCTTCTCGACCTCCGCCTTGACCGGCAGACGCCCGGCGACGCCTTGATAGTACCACTGGCTATAGTCCGCCCGGTCCATCGGATCGGCCACCGCGACGATCTGCGCATCGTCGTGGGCGAACAGCCCTCGGGCGTTGCTGCGTCCCTGTCCGCCGCAGCCGATGACCGCGATGTACACCTTCTCGCTGGGCGCAACGAATTTCGGACCTCCCAAGACGAATCGCGGCACGACCGTGAATCCCGCCGCTACGCCTGCTGCCGAACCGAGGAACTGCCGCCGTGTCAATCTCGATCGCTTGCCACTCATGATACCCTCTCATGCTGAACAATGGACTGGTTCCATGGACCTCGGAACATCATACCCCTGCCACCTCTGCCGAACAAGCCCTCCCAATTCCGCCAGGGCGTTCTCATCGTCGTGCTCGGGTAATGGCGGTGAGACAAGGTTTTCCCTTGCTTTGGGCGGGCGATGTTGGCACACTGCACTAACTTGAAGCGGACATGAAGACCTTGAACGACATAGCAGAGAGATCGCATTTCGGGGCGCGACTTGGGAGAACGTAAGAATATGCGAATCACGGCATTCAACAGCAGTCCGAGGAAGGACCGGGGCAATACGCACGTCATGGTGAGAGAGTTTCTTGCCGGGGCGCGGGAGGCAGGCGCGGAGGTGGAGAACGTGTTTCTCTGCGACCATGAGATCAAGCCCTGCACCGGCTGCTATAGCTGCTGGACGGCTACGCCGGGCCGTTGCCGTCTGACCGACGACATGGCCGGTCTGCTGGCGAAGTTTCTGGCTTCGGATACCGTCGTGTTCGCCAGTCCGGTGTACGTGGACAATGTCACCGGGCCGATGAAGATGTTCATGGACCGGCTGATCCCGGTTGCCGACCCGCACATGGAAGCGGATCCGGCCGGGGAGACGCGACACCGGCGCAACCACGACAGGCCGACACGCATCGTCGCGATTTCCAATTGTGGATATCCCGAGCAGAGCCACTTCCAGGTCCTGCGTCTGCTGTATCGGCGGATGGCGCGGAACCTCCACTGCGAGCTGATCGGCGAGATCTACCGGGGTGGCGGGGCGCTTCTGACGTTGCCAATCCGTGAGCTCCGTCCGGCCGTCGAGGCCTACGGGCGGCTGCTGCGAGACGCCGGACGCCAGGTGGTTACCGCCGGCCGGCTCTCCGAACAAACGGTCGCCCGGCTCGAAGAACCTCTGGCTCCCATCCAGGCCGACGCCGCGCAGTACATCCAGCGCGTCAATCAGATGTGGGACAACCGGCGTCCTGAAGCGCGCCATTCGTCGTGAAGCGGCTGACGGTACACTCCGTGAGTCTATTGCCATCGGCAGCGCGCCGGGTTACGATACGCGCTTCGATCATGAAACAACCGTCTTGATGGTATTGGTTTGGGGTGTCGATGTCTGGCGGTCTGCGTGTCCTTCTGATCTGCACGTTGTCGGTGTTCCTGTTCGGCGCGGTCGGGTGCCGGCAGACCGTCCGGTTTGCCGGAGCGGCGGTGCGTCAGAATCCGCTGCGCAGCATGGGGCCGTCCGCCGACTGGACCTACAACGGACTGGATGCGCGAGTGTTGCCGCGACTTCGGCCCGGCTCGTATGCCACCGCCACACGCGGCGTGCGGTTCCTCGGCGCCGCCGACCTCGGACCCCACGGTTACCGGTTCAGCGCGTCCGAGCAGAGCGGCATCGTGTACACCTGCCGGGCCGGACACGTCGATGTCTCCCACGTTCGCAAGGCCGCCGACTGGACGGGGTACCTTGCGGCGGTCGCGCTCGAAAATCTGGAGAAAGGTAGGACTTCGTTTCAGGTCAAGCAGGTCGAGCCGTCGCTGTACTATGTTGAGCTGACGTACCCGGAGAACTGGAACGACCTCGACAGCGCCGAACGCGAGCGGATCGCAAGGGAGGTCTCGTGTGATCTCGGTCAGTATCTTGCCTGGACAGGACTGACTTGGCACGAGATTCTCACGTGGTTCGGCTACCGGTTCAAGGTCTGGCAGTCCGAGTTCCCGTCGGCATTCTCCTGGGAAGACAACTATTCCAATCTGCTCGGGACCCACATCGCGGTGGCCGCTCTCCAAGACGAGACCCGTCCGTTCAGCGAAACGGTGACACACTTGCTTGGGGTCCGGCTGGCGGAACTCGGAGTCCAGCCGGCACAGATGGCCGTCGAAACCACCGAGGCGCTGAGGGGCCGGTGGTTCTCACACCAGTGGCATTACACGTGGATTTACGAGAGGAACTTCGACGTGGGGATCGACGACGGCTATGTGACGCCGCGTCTGGTCCCGTCCTTGGCCGCCTGCGAAGAGCCGGAGCCCCGGCCTTTACCGGTTCCTGCTCTCGACAGCCTCGCGCGGCATGGGTTCGCGATGCAACTGGAGATCGAACCGAGGGTGTGGGAGGAACGCCGCATCATGACACTCGTGTTCCCGCAGTACGATGGGAGACCGAGAAGGCTCGATCCGGCGATCCACTTCCCGCTGCTGATCGGTTACATCGAGCGGGATGCCGTGGCTCGGGGGTTCTCCTCTGCGGGAGGCGATGCCCTCGGGGGATGACGGCCGATCCAATGGCGCATGCATGATCGTAGGAGGTCGAAGGATGCGAGAGCGAATGGTCCGACGGAGATTGCTGTGGTTTCTGTTGGCGTTGGCTGTGCTGCCTGGGGCCGGGGCGGCGGCAACCGGGACGGCCGAAGCGGTCCGCTACATGATTGTTGTCACCGGGGGCGAGTTGCTTTCCGGCGGCTACGCCGATGGGCATACGCATTTTCTCACGCGAACGCTGTATCCGCTGGGCCTGCACTGCGTCGGGTCGATGTGTGTCGACGACAAGCGGGACGATCTGAAGGAGGCTCTGCGTTTCGCCATGGGCAAGGCGCCGCTGGTGATCGTCACGGGAGGGCTCGGTCCCACGGACAATGACGTGACGCGCGAGGCGATCTCCGAATTCACGGGAATTTCGCTGGCCGAGCATCCGGACTTGGTTCAAAGGATGGCGAGGCGTTTCGGTGTCGCGCCCGAGCAGCTTCGTGCGAACCTGCGCCGCCAGGTCCGGACGCCCGCAGGCGGATCGTACCTCGACAACGCTGGCGGCACGGCGGTCGGCCTGGTCTTTGAACTGACCAGGGGCGCGATCGTAGCGCTACCGGGACCGCCGGGCGAATTGCAGCCGATGGTCCGCGATGAGCTGATCCCTTATCTGAGCCGGCGATTCGGCACGCGGCTTCCCGGACGCTCGCTGACGCTGCGTTTCGTCGGACTCGGCCAATCGGAAATCGATCAGCGAATCAAGGAGCACGTGACACTGGACCCGGACATTGTGACCGGGTCGCAGTTCCAGGGCGGCCGCGTCGATTTCATGTTCACGCTGCCCGACGACACGCCGCGAGAGAAGGAACGACTCGATGCGCTCAGACAGAAGATCGTTGCGCACCTGGGCGAATACATCTACGCCGCCGACGAGACGTCGCTGGAGCAGGTCGTGATCGGCCTGCTGCGGGCGCGAGGCGCCACGCTGGCGCTGGCGGAAGTGGGCAGCGGCGGGACCGTGGCGGCCGCACTGAACGGCGCCGAGGGCGCGGGCGACGCCGTGCTCGGCGCTTACGTCGCGCCGACCATGGAGCGACTGCACCATCTGCTCGACGTTCACGATGCGAACTGGGCCCAGCGTGCATCCGGCCGGGATGCGGTGGAGCGGTTGGCTGCTGCGGCCGCTCGTGCAGCCACCAGCCAGTGGGCGGTCGCCGTCGGGCCATTGCAGGAGGATGGCTTTGTGGAGGTGGCCTTCCGACGGCCGGCCGGAGCGATCGAAAGCGAGCGCGTCGCGCTTCGCGGCGTCGGTGAGCTGGCCCGTTCGCGATTCGTCACGCACCTGTTGGACCGCCTCCGCCGCAAGATGCAGCAGTCGGTCGAATCAAAATAGAACCTGTGCGGAGAAAGAAGAGTGAACACCATGAGCGAAAATGGACACGAGTTGGTGACGTATTGCGGCCTGTATTGCGGACTGTGTACGGCCCGCGCGCGAACGCCTCGTCAGGCCGAGGCGCTTCGACGCACGATGGCCAGAGACGGCTACGAATTCTGGGCCAAGGACATGCCTGGGTTCCAGGAGTTCTGGGCGTTCCTGACGCGACTGAGCGACCTGAGCAAGGCCTGTCCTGGTTGCCGGCAGGGGGGCGGCCCGCCGTTCTGCGGCATCCGCAAGTGCGCCCGTGAGCGAGGCGTCGATGTGTGCGTTGACTGCCAGGACTATCCGTGCCATCGGATCGAGGCGATCGCCAAGGGTTACCCGACGCTGATCGCCGACGGCAAGCGGATGAAACAAATCGGCCTGGACGCCTGGCTGGCGGAACAGCGCGAACGTGCCGGCACCGGCTTCGCCTATGCCGACATCCGCTGCCACCCCTACGAAATCCCTCGCGAGTGAACCGCCCGCAGCGAGTCCATAAGGCCATTCTGAATGCCGTGCATGCGGATCGCCACAAACGGGCGTGTTTGACGCCTGACGGTGTCACAACAAACGGCGGCAGGTCTCAGGGGGTGGGGATGTTCAGGAAGGTGCGGACGCCGGTGAAGATGATCTGGGCGGCGATGGCGGTCAGGATCAGGCCGGTGAGCTTCATCATCATCTGCAGGCCCTTCTGGCCCAGCAGCCGGCCGATGGGCACCGCCAGGAACAGGAACAGCGAGATCATCAGCACCGCCAGCAGGATCGCGGCGGCGGCGACGACCTTCTCGCGTGCATCGCCGATCTCCATGCCGAGCACGAGGACCGTGCCGATCGTGCCGGGCCCGACGATCATCGGGATCGCCAGCGGGACCACCGCGAAATCGCTCTCCCGGTCCGGCCCGACCTCCGACCGCTTGCCTGAGACCATGCTGATCGCGGTCAGGAACAGCAGCGTGCCGGCGCCGACCTGAAAGGCCGGCACCGTGATCCCCAGCACCTTGAAGATCAGGTTGCCGAAGAAGTAGACCACGAAGCAGATGACCAGGATCGCCACGCTGGTTCGAAGGGCGCAGTAGTTGCGGGTGCGCCGGTCCATGTCGCCCGACAGCAGCAGGAACATCGAGACCGAGAAGAACGGCGAGAGGATAAAGAACACCTTCGTGAAGATGTCCAGAAACAGGCCCATGTGCATTCCTTCAAACGGGGGCGCGCGTCAGTCGATTCGGATTCGTGCGTAGCTGATGGTGTTGCCGGAACCCTGTCTGATCCCAAGCAGTTCCAGCGTTCGGGACGGAGGCGACCCGGCGCGGACGGTCGCGGTGAAGGAATCGGTGAACGGCTTCTGCAATGGCACGCGGACCGCCGGACCGACGTCTGCGTCGGGTCCGATCTCCAGCAGGCGGTTCTCCGAGACGCTCTTGCCGCCCGCGTCCGACCCGCTGACGTAGAAGAACACGAACAGTCGATGGTCCGGCGTGACGTGGAACCGGCCCCGGCCCGGCCGCTCGTCGGATTGGCCCTCTTCGGCCGCCAGCAGGGTGCGACGAGACTGCACCTGCCCATCGCGCACGACGGCATAGTTCAGTGTGTGGCTCTGCCGGACGCTCGGAAAGAACTTCTCGCGGAGCCGCTCGTCGAGGGCCCGCTCGGTCCAGAGCAGGTGCACATCGCCATTGGGGGCGATCCACATGTCGCCCGGCGTGACCCAGCCGCAGGTCTTCTCGCGGCTGGCGATCTCGACCCACGGCCGGAACGGCTCGCTCGTGATATCGGGCGTCCACGTGTAGAACAGCCGGCGGAAATCGTAGTCCCACTCGCGGCCGGTCAGCTCCTGCTTGAACGCCCGCCAGGTCTCGTTCGGCTCAATAATGTCGCTGACTCCGCAGAAGTGGACCGCCCGGTCCTTCAACGCGACGTTGGGATAGCACACGCGGATCGGTTGCGGCTTGCTGTATTCGGTGCCCCACGGCCACGCAAGCCGCCCCTGCGCGCTCCATCGTCCATCGCGGTCGAGGAATGACCACTCGGCGTGCGTATAGCCGACGTTCTGCAACAGGATCAGCTCGTGGTTCGGTCCATCGGCGGCGAAGCTGCGATAGGAATGCTCGGTGAACCTCGGTTGGCCCGACCAGGTCGGCAGTAGAGTGCGCGCCGGCGCGCGCGGGTTGCTCGCGTCGAACTGGAGCACCTCGGGCCGAGCCGGACCGGCATAAGCCTCGGCATCCAGCGTCGGGTTGGACGACAGGAACAACCGCCCGTCGGGAAAGCCGACCAGCGGGCAGGGCTCGCGCGTCCGCCCGGATTCGTCGAAGCAGGTCTTCTCCCAGCCCCGGTCCCCGCGAACAAACAGCATCCAGCGGCAGTTGTTCAGCGGCTTGGCGTCCGCGATGGTCTCCAACCCGCCGGCGAACACCGCTTCGCCGATGCGCACCAGGCAGGTCGACCCGTGGCACCACATAGGTCCGGCGCCGTTGTCGGCCGAGTTGTAGCTATAGACGTCCTCTTCGACCTCCATGACCGGACGAACAGCGCCCGTGGCCGCAACGGTTGCGAGAATCAGACACAGACTGACGATAAGAGACGTTCTCATGGTAGGACGCTCCTCATTGTTTGCGTGCCGATTGGCAGCTCAACGCGAACGCACGACATCGGCGCATTGTATCGGGCCTTCGAGAGGCGTCAAGCACGCGTCCAATGTGTGGAACTGGGTGGCAGCCTCAAGCGAAGCTTGGGGATGGCGGACCTCTCTGTGGCATAGATGGCAGGAGAAATCTCAAGGTGTCGAGCCATTCCCAAACGCCAAGGCGTTTGAGGCTGCCACCCGTGTCGGGCATCTTCCTTGCCCTTTCGGGCGATCCGGTCCATAATGGCGTTTTTCGGAGTCACCAAGGAGAATGGCTATGAGCAAGGACTGGATGGTTCGCATCGTGTGGATTGGGCTGGTCGTGTGGGTCGCCATCGGGAGCCTGATCGGCTGTTCGACAGACAAGGAGGTGTCGCGGTCTATGGAACGGGAGCGTATGATTGTCGATCGTCTGGCGAACGCGGAGGAATACTATGATATGCACCCGGCGTTCGAGAGGGCCTTCGCGTTCCTGCGTCGCGGCGATCTGGCGGAGCTGCCCGACGGCCGTCACGAGATCGACGGAGACCGTCTGTTCTGTCTGATGAGCCACAGCCCGGCTCGCCGGCGTGCCGAGGCGCCGCTGGAAGCGCACCGCAAGTACATCGACATCCAATACGTCATCAGCGGGACGGACGGAATGGGGTGGAAGCCCACCGGGACATGCTCCATCTCCGCTGTGAGCTACGACCCCGAGAAGGACATCGAATTCTTCAAGGACGCGCCCGAACGTTGGACGCCGGTTCGGGCCGGCTCATTCGCCATCTTCTTCCCGCGTGACGCCCATGCGCCTCTGGCAGGCGCCGGACAGATCCACAAGGCGGTGCTCAAGATCGCCGTCGAGTGAGCGCACAAGGCAAGCCGTCATCGGCGCCTTGCCACAGGCGGGACGTACGCCCGGAACGGGCTGTCTACGCTGGCGCGGTTCCCGGTCGGCTGACGACGGAAACGGCCTTTGCTTCGGCCTTGCTGTAACGAGACGACCTTTCTCAGACGGCGCGAGGCTGTGTCGAAGGCGTCTCGAATCACGACGTCGAGAGGGTCCTTCGTCTTGCCTCTTCCCGGCTCATTCCTGACGGCTACTTTGTGTCCCGGCGGGACGGTCATTTCGATCCGCACCCGATACGGATTGCCGTCCTCCGGGCGTTTCGGTGGCTTCTCCACGGCCACGCGGCAGCTCGACAAATGGTCGCAGACCTGTTCGAGCTTGTAGGCCTTCTGCCGGATCAGCCCTTCAAGTACGGTGGTGTTGGGGATACCCTTGAACGATAGCTGTAGTGGAACCCGCATCCCATGCCTCCCGTATTTGCCCTCGACTGGAAACATACGTGCAATAACGCTGTTCCATTGCTCGTTTCTCTTATACGCCAACTGGAGGTGTTTTGTGCGGTCGCAGATCGACGCCGGTCGCCGGCCGGCGTCGGGCCTCGGGGTCGGGCCGCGTTCCGTGTGTGTGAAAACACCCTGCCACACACGACAGTAGGGTTTGCGGCAAAATCCGTGCAGACGAGATTCCGCGCCATGGCGCGATAAACGTTGTCGCTCGGTACCGCTTGCGGTAGACTGGACCGAATCGAAGAATTCTGACCTCAACTACAGGAGAATGTGTGATGCGACTGAGACTGACGATCGGATGCGTGTGTGCCCTGACGCTGGTTTCCACCCTGTGCCGGGCAGACGATTGGCCCCAATGGCGAGGGCCCAAACGCGACGGTCTGTCGCCGGAGACCGGCTTGCTCCAGCAGTGGCCCCAAGGCGGGCCGGCGCTCGCTTGGAGGGCCACAGGCCTCGGTGAGGGATTCTCCAGCGTCTCGGTCGTTGGCGACCGGATCTACACCACCGGCGACAAAGGTGACGTGTGCTACGTGCATGGGCTCAATCGGGCGGACGGCAAGCTGCTGTGGAGCACGCCGCTCGGCAAGGCCGGGGCCCCCGGCTGGGGCGGGTTCGCCGGACCACGCGGCACGCCCACCGTCGATGGCGATTTGTTGTACGTCATGGGGCAGTATGGCGAGCTGGCCTGCCTCAAGACCGCCGACGGCGTCAAAGTATGGGCCAAACACCTGTCCAAGGATTTCGGGGGCGAGCGGCCCGAGTGGGGCTACAGCGAATCGGTGCTGATCGATGGCGATCAGGCGGTTTGCACCCCCGGCGGGTCCAAGGGTGCGATCGTGGCCCTCGACAAGCGCACCGGCCGGCTCCTGTGGCAGACGAAGGACTTCACCGATCCGGCTCACTACTCCTCGCTCGTCTGTGCCGAGATCGCCGGCGTCAAGCAGTACGTCCAATTGACCGCCGATAGCGTCGTAGGCGTCAGTCCGAAGGGCGAAGTGCTGTGGCGCATCGAGCGGAAGGGCAAGACCGCCGTGATTCCCACGCCCGTTGTCAAGGGCGACAAGGTGTATGTAACCAGCGGGTATGGAGCCGGCAGCCATCTGTTTGTGGTCGAGCGCGCCGGCGGAAAGCTCCAGGTTCGGCAGGTCTACGCCGAGCGGAGCATCGCCAGCCATCACGGCGGCGCGGTGCTGGTGGGCGATCACGTGTACGGCTACTGCGACAGCCGAGGCTGGGTCTGCCAGGAGCTGGCGACGGGCAAACTGACGTGGACCGAGAAGAGGCAGGTCGGCAAAGGCTCCGTGATGTGTGCCGACGGACGCTTGTACTTGCGTGCCGAAGACGATGGGATCGTCGCTCTGATCGAGGCGACGCCGGACGGCTACAAGGAGACCGGGCGTTTCGTACAGCCCGGTTTCGGCAAACCCAAGACGTGGCCGCATCCGGTCGTGGCCGGAAAGAAGCTCTACCTGCGCGATCAGAACCAACTGCTCTGTTACGATATACAGGCCCGCTGATTGCGCGCTTCGGGGATGATGGGAGGTTCTTCGGCGATGTGGCGGATCGTGCTGCTTGTGGTTGCGATAGCGTTCATTGTCCTGGCCACGAGCAAACTAAAGCTGCATCCGTTTCTGGCGCTGCTGATCGCGGCGTTCGGTTATGGGATTCTCAGCCGGCAGATGTCCCTGAAGGGCGTCGTCGATTCGGTCAACGACGGTTTCGGCGCTACCATCGGCCAGATCGGCATCGTCATTCTGGCCGGCTCGATCATCGGCACTTTCCTGGAGAAGTCGGGCGGCGCTGCCCGGCTGGCCCAGCGGACGGTGGACCTGGTCGGCCCGCGACGCGTTCCGTTGGCGATGGGACTGATCGGCTTTGTCGTGAGCATCCCCGTCTTCTGCGATTCGGGGTTCATCCTCCTGGCTCCCCTGGCCCGGTCGCTCTCGTCAAAGGCCCGGGTCCCGCTGGCGGCCGGCGTGATGTCGCTCAGTCTCGGTCTCTATGCGACGCACACGATGGTTCCTCCCACACCCGGTCCCGTGGCGGCCGCGGCTGTGCTGGCGGCCGACCTGGGACGTGTGATCCTCTTCGGTCTGATCGTTGGCGTTCCGACGCTGGTGGTCTCGTGGTTGTTCAGCGTCAAGATCGCGGCGCGGGTCAAGCTGGCGCCCGATGAGTCGTTGGAATCCGATGCGCCGCTGTTGGCAACTGATGGACCGTCAGTGGCCAAGTCCCTTGCTCCAATCCTGACGCCGATTGTGCTGATCCTGCTCCGGTCTGTCTGCATGCTCCAGGGCGCTCCGTTGGTCGAGGGGTGGGTTGCCGAGGTGATCGGTTTTCTCGGGCAGCCGGTGGTGGCGTTGCTGATCGGGGCGTTTCTGGCCTTTCTGCTTCCGGCCAGACTGACGACGAACATGCTCTCGACGTCAGGCTGGGTCGGCGAGGCGGTGCTGGCGGCCGCGACGATCATCCTCATCACCGGCTGCGGCGGCGCTTTCGGCAGAGTCCTCCAGAACTCGCATATCGCCGACGTCGTCTCGCAGGTCCTGGGCGATGCCTCTGCATGGGGCCTTTGGCTGCCGTTTGTGCTCGCCGCCGCGATCAAGACCGCTCAGGGCTCCTCCACGGTCTCGATGATCACGACCGCCGGCATTGTCGCACCGATGCTCGATCCGCTCGGCCTGGCGACGCCCACCGGCAGGGCGCTGGCCGTTGTGGCCGTCGGCGCCGGGTCCATGGTTGTCAGCCACGTGAACGACAGCTACTTCTGGATCGTCACCCAACTGTCTACGATGACGGTTCGCCAGGGTTACAGGCTCCAGACGCTCGGGACTCTGGTCGAAGGCCTCGCCGCGGCGATGGCCGTGTGGGTCCTCGGCGCCTTCTTGCTGTAGGGGCGATCCGCCTCTGGCGGAATCATTCGCCCGTACTCCCGTCGGATCGCCGGCGGCCTTTTGCGTCCCGAGAGTTTTCTTCTTGACGGCTGTGCCCGCGCGGTTGTATACGATGCGCCTTTTCGGCGAAGTTGCAGTCATTTCGTCTGGGGTGGGCAATAGACATTTGATCCCAACATATGGTCACGCGTCGCAGCGATCCCGGCATCCTTCGGGAGTACGGGCGAATCATCATTCGCCCCTGCGGTCGTCAATCACCCCGTGCTCCTGCGGGCGCACGGCAGACGTTGGCGGTGGTATCGAATTGCGCGGCGGTCCTGAAATGGAGCAAGAAGAGTAATGACATGGCAGGTCGATTACCTGGCAGAGCAGCAGGTCGTGGCGGCGACGGTTTCCGCCACGGTGGGAATCGGGGAGATCTCGGAAGCGGTCGCGCGAGGCCTTGTGGTGGCCGGCGAACGCGCCACCGGTGCGATCCTGATTGATGCTCGCCAGATGAAGCTCGCCGCCCAGACGACAGAACTCTATCGTCTGCCCGAGATCGTTGGTGGACTCGGGCTGACGCGGTCCCACCGGGTCGCGGTGGTGATCGCAGACAACTCGGAACAGATGGACAGCTTCCTGTTCGTCGAAACCGTGTTCTTCAATCGGGGTTTTCCCGTTCGCCTCTTCACGGAGGTGACCGCGGCTCTGAAATGGCTCAAGTCAGGCAAACGGCCTTTGCGTCCTGCGAGCGGATCGAGTCCGAACCAACGTCCGAGGCCTTCTTGAAAGCCTTTTGTCCGATGTGCGACGAGATCGTCAGAAACCTGGGCCCGCAGCCGATCGGGCGGATCATGGCCGAGCACGGTCTCACGCCGCACGACCTCGTGGCCGCTTCGACCGAGCAGCTCACGCACAAGATGGTCGCCCGCGCGTGCAAGGGCCGCCGTCTGACCCCGAACGCCCAAGCCAAGGTTCTGGCCGCCCTGAACGGCGCGACGCAGCAACAGTACCGCCGCACCGACCTGTTCACCTACTGACCGCTCCACCTTGGGATTTACGATTTACGATTTACAGTTTACTATCTGGCGTCGTGCGCCTCAGGCGTGGCTCAATCGCAAATCATAAATCATAAATCGTGAATTCGAATAGGGCAGAAGAATGAGGACAGGGCCCTTGGTGGTGAAACGGTCGCCGGTGCGACTGAAGGCGGATGCCAGCTTGACGATCACTCGCTTCTTCTGGCTGGGGGCCGACCGTGCGCAGAATGTGATCGCCCGCATCAACGCGCTGGACGACGAGCAGGTCCGGCGTCTGCTGGACTCGACACGGGCAAACTTCGCCCACCTTCCCGCGGGCCTGGACAACATCTTCCTGGCGCATTACGAGCAGGCGGCCAAGCGGGTGGCCATGCCGCCGGACGCCAGCGAGGAACGCAAGCTCTACATCGGCGCGTGCTTCACCATGGAATACGCCTTCGCCTCGGCGGCCATGTTCAATCCGTCCATGACGCCTGCGATCGATCAGAGCGGTCTGGAACCAGGCTCTCTTCGCTTTGCCATGAGTCTACGGGCCGTCGGCGAAGGGCATCTCAGCTCGATTGTGTTTCGGCGAGGGGTAATCAACGCCGGCGGCGAGATCGCTCTGGAGCCGGCCGGACCGTACCAGGAACCCATGCGACGCGCCGAGTACGAGCGATTCAGCAAGGCGAAGTTTCGCGTCAAACTGGCCGAGCTGGGCGTGCGCGACACGATCATGGAGGTCGTCCTGCGGAGGCTGGGCGAGCGGTTCACCGCCGAGGACCTGCGCGAGGCGATCAACGGCCCCCAGGCCGTCGTCGAAGGCCTGCTGCGTCCCGACAGCGAGTCGGCCGGCTTCGAGTGGCTGGCCGGCTGTGACTACGACATCGAGGCCAGTCCGGACGGCCGGATCACGGATGCCGTCCTGTTCCCGATTTGCGAAGCCGAGAGCCAGGGCATGGAAGACATGCGGATCGTCCGCTTCACCGACGACGACGGCTCGGTGCGCTACTATGGCACCTACACCGCCTACAACGGACGCCAGATCCTCCCGCAGATCGTCGAGATGCGCGAGCCGAGCGTGGCTCGCGTCCGCACTCTGCACGGACGCTGCGCCCGCAACAAGGGGCTGGCCCTGTTCCCGCGCAAGGTGGGCGGGTGCTTCATGATGAGCGGCCGCATCGACGGGGAGAACCTGTTCATCCTCCGATCCGACAACGTTCTCATTTGGGACGAGGCGGTCAAAGTCCAGGAGCCTTGGTTCCCCTGGGAGGTCATTCAAATCGGCAATTGCGGCTCGCCCATCGAGACGGCGGCCGGCTGGCTGCTGCTGACGCACGGGGTCGGTCCCATGCGTCACTACTGCATCGGTGCGACACTGCTGGACCGCGACGATCCGACGAAGGTGCTCGGCCGGCTCCAAGAGCCGCTGTTGATGGCCAACCTCGAGGAACGCAAAGGCTATGTCCCCAACGTCGTCTATTCCTGCGGCGGACTGGTTCACAACGGCCTGCTCGTGATTCCCTACGGGATCAGCGATGCGGCCGCCGGCTTCGCGACCGTGCCTCTCGACGACGTGCTCGCCCGCCTGGTCTGAGCCGGACAGCCCGGGCGTCTCCCATAGAACCAGGACCTATGAATCTGTTTCGCCGGCGCTGGATTTCTTCCTGAGGTCCTCGATTTCCTCCTTGAGCTTGTTGGTCTGCTCCTTCAGTTCATCCAGTGTCTTTCGCAACTCGACAATCTCTTCCGGGACCAGCGGCTTCTTCTCGCGGAGTTTGTCGACTGCCTCGACGGCGCGTTGCTCGACCCAGTCCCGTGGCTCGCGGCCTTGGAAGGTCTCGAGGATCGGAATGGCCTTCGGGTCGCCGAGCGTGGCGAGGGCGGCGATCGCGCCGGCCTGAATGGACTGCCGGGAATCGTTTAAATAGCCGGCCAGAAACTGACGCACCGGCGTGCGGTCCTCCTCGTTGCGCGCGATGGAGGCCAGCGTGTCGAGAGCGGCGGCGAAGTCCCACGAACGGTATTGCCACTCGCTGCTGCGAAGCGCTGCCATCAGTTCCTCGACGTACGAAGCGTCATCGAGCGTACGCAAGGCGGCAATGGCGGCGCCGGCCAGTTCGTTTCGATAAGACTTCGATCGCAGGTACTTATCGATGACATCTCGCGTCTGCGGTCCCGTGTAGCGGCCGGTGGCGCGTATGGCGGCGGCCAACACCTCCGGGTTCTGTTCGCGGGCCAGCACGCTCTGCATCAGCAACGGGACCTCGGAGCGATAGAACCTGCCAAGGTCTTCAATGACGCGCTGCCGCACGCGCGCGTCGCTCTGGTCCATCGAATCAGCCAGCGCTTCGAACGCCTCGTCGCTGTGGATACGTCCCAGTGCGGCCGATGCCTTGATCCGAACGCCATAGAAGGGGTCCTGGTTCAGTGCTTCCTGGAGCTTGCCGATGGTCTTCTTGTCCTTCTCCTCTCTCAACGCATCGACCGCGCGGAACCGGCCGGCCACCTCCGCCATGTTGTCGAGCTGCGCGTAGAGCATTGCTCTGGGCTTGTCGAACGTAACCTTGGCCAACAGCGTCAGGTCGGGATCGAAGCACACGACGTTTGGCTCCGACGCCAGCGCGAAGTAGAAGTCCTGCTCCTTGCTGTCGATCACGACATCCCGGTCCGTCGGCTTGTCGCCGAGCCAGAAGCGGACCTTGGCGGGCAGATAGAAGACCCCGGTGCCGTGCTCGCCTGCGTTCTGCGTCTGTTCGACGCCGATCTTGGCGAGCTTGTCCTCTTCCGACCACTTGTACGAGACCTTCAGTTCGGGGCAGCCGGAGTGGTAGAGCCATTGGTCGAAGAATCGGTCGAAGGACTGGCCCGAGAACTCCTCGATGACCGAACGCAGGTCCTCGGTCACTACGACGTTCAGGGCGTGCCGTTCGACGTAGGTCTTGATGATCCGGCGGTACAGCGTCTCGCCCAGTTGGTTGCGGAGCATGTGCAGTACCCAGTTGCCTTTCTCGTACGAGCGGTAGTCAAACTGGTCGTCAGCATTCTCATAGTCGCGTGTGACGATCGGCAGGGCATTGCCATCGCGCGACACGATCTGTTTGGCCCTCTGGTATAGTCCATACAGAAACGAATCGCGGCCGTTCTTGTGGCCGTCGTACAAGGCCTCGTAGTAGGTGGCAAACCCTTCATTGAGCCACAGGTGGCTCCAGTCCTTACAGGTGACGTAATCGCCGAACCACTGGTGCACCAGCTCATGAGCGATCAGGTACTGGCTCGAGTGGATATTTTCCGACGCGTCGGTGAAGAGCGTCCCGTCGGTGAGGATCGTCAGCGTTGTGTTCTCCATGCCGCTGGCGACGAAGTCCTCCACGACGACCTGATCGTACTTGTTCCAGGGGTAAGGGATGCCGATTTCCTGCTCGTAGAAAGCGAGCATGTCGGCGGTACCCTCGAAGCTGTTGGCCGCCTGAGCGAATTGCGAAGGCGGCGTGTAGAACCCCAGCGGAATGTCTCCGTGCCGCGATTCGAGCTTCTCGAAATACCCGGCGACCAGCGCGATCAGGTAGTTGACGTGGGGCTTCTCCTGGAGCCAGTGGACGGCCTTGAGGCCCGTCTCCGGGTCGATTCGCTCGGATACCAGCCGGCCGTTCGAAATGACCGTCATCTCGGGCGGAACGTGGCAGATGACCTCGGAGCTGAATCGTTCGTTCGGGTAGTCGAAGTTCGGGAACCAGTGCGGCGCATCGTGACTCTCGCCCTGCGTGAACAGGTGCGCGTCCGTCGGCGGGTATCCCATTGCAGGCGTGCGGAAGTAAAGCCCTTGCCGAGGCTCGGCATCGTACATGATCGTGACGGAGTGTTCCTCGCCGGGCAGCAGGGGCGGACGGAAGGTGATCTTGATGTCTTTGTCGGTCGTCGTGTAGCCCGCGATCTTGGCGTCCGACACCACCGAGGCAACATTCAGGTCAATGGCGTTGAGCTTCAGCTCGGTCAGGAGCCGAGAGATCGGCGCAAAGCGGACAGTTGTGACGCCCCGGATCGTACGCTCCTCGAAGTCCGGCGTCACGTCGATGGTCACCCGGATGATATCGACGTCGCGCGCCGGTGCATACTGGCGGTCCGGCGTGTCCTTCGTCTGTGCCGCCGAACAGGATCGATCCGTGCCCGTGAACCCCGACAGGCCCCAGACCAGCAACACCGAAAGACACAGGAATCGACCGCACGTGTATCGTTTTGCATTCATCTCGTCCACCTTTCCGGTCGGTGCGCCATGTCCCGTCAATGGTTCACTGTGAACATGGGCGAATATATCCCCATCCCGCCGGAGCGCCAAGCGGTGTCATTTTGCGGATAGGGGCTGGTGTGACGGCGGTTTCGTGGTATGATGTCGGATCGGTTTGTAGTGATCCCGATGAACATCGGGACAAGGCTGGGTGGCCGCCTCAAGCGCAAGCAGGTAGGGGCGAATGATTATTCGCCCCCACGGGCACACGACGAACGGGACCTTTTTTGGAGCGGATGTGCGATGGGATCGGATATGGGCAGGTTGGCCCGGCCGCTGTGCGGGATCATTCCGCCGATGGTGACGCCTCTGGAAGACCGCGATGCGCTCGACGTGCGCGGTCTGGAGCGGCTGGTCGAGCATATCCTGGCCGGGGGCGTTCACGGCCTGTTCATCCTCGGGACGATGGGCGAGGCGCCGAGCCTGAGCCATCGCCTGCGGCATGAGCTGGTCGGTCGGGTCTGCGCGCAGGTGGACCATCGCGTCCCGGTCCTGGTGGGCATCATCGACACGTCGTTCGTCGAGGCGTTGAGCCTGGCGCAGAAGGCCGCCGAGGCCGGCGCCGATGGGCTGGTGCTGCCGGCGCCGCACTACTATCCGGCGGGCCAGCCGGAGCTGCTCGAATTCCTCCGCCATCTCGTGCCGCAACTGCCGCTGCCGGCGTTTCTGTACAACCTTCCGAACTATCCCAGAGCGATGTTCGATCCGGAGACGGTCCAGGCCGCGTCGGACATGCCCGGCATCGTCGGACTCAAGGACAGCTCGACGAACATGATCTACTTCCGCCACCTCCAGTTTCTCATGGCCGACCGTCCGGATTTCGCGCTGCTGATGGGCCCGGAGATGCTGCTGGCCGAGACGGTCCTGCTCGGCGGACACGGCGGCATCTGCGGCGGCGCCAACCTGCTGCCTCGTCTGTACGTCGATCTCTATGAAGCCGCGCATGCGCGGGACATGGCCCGCGTCCAGACACTGCATCGGACGGTGATCGAGCTGGGCCGAACGATCTACCGCGTGGGGCGGTACGAATCGAGCTTCTTGAAGGGCCTCAAATGCGCTTTGTCGTGCCTGGGGATATGCAGTGACTTCATGGCCGAACCGCTGCACCGCTTCCGAGGGCCGGAGCGGGACATCGTACAGAAATACATCGAACAGCTTGGCATCACGGCGAACGGACTGACAGTTCCCGGTTGACAGTTCCCGGTTGCCAGCAGGGTCCTGACTGCCGAGAACCGACAACTGCGAACCCATAACTGAGAACTGTGAACTGAGAGGGACTATGGTCGGAAACCTTGGGGCCTTCGACATCGCGATCCTGGCGGCGTACTGCGTCGTGGTCGTCGGGATGGGCGTCTACTACACCCGCAAGTGCCGCACGGCGGAGGAGTTCATGGTGGCCGGGCGATCCATTCCCGCCTGGGCGGCCGGGCTGGCCATCATGAGCACGTACACCAGCAGCATCTCGTACATCGCCACGCCGGGCAAAGCGTACGACACCAACTGGCATCCGTTCATCTTCTCGCTGGCAATCTTCCCGGTGGCCTGGCTGGCCTGCCGATACGCCGTACCGTACTACCGGAAGATGAAGCTGCTGAGCGTTTACGAGTTTCTCGAAGAGCGGATCGGCGCCTGGGGCCGGGTCTATGCGGCGCTGTCCTTCCTGCTCTACATCGTGGGTCGAACTGCGGTGATCCTCTACCTCGTAGGCTTGCTCCTGAACCAGTTCCTGAACTGGCCGATCGAGCTGATCATCGTCGTCGTGGGGGTGGTCACTATCCTCTATACCCTCCTCGGCGGCATGGAAGCTGTAATCTGGACCGATGTCATGCAATCGGTCATCATGATCGGTGGCTTGGTTTTCTGCGTCGTGAGCCTCTCGTGGCGGGTTTGCACCGGTCCCGAGCCCTTGATCCAGGCGGCTGTCGATGCCCACAAGTTCAGTCTCGGCAGTTGGGACCTGTCGCTCTCGTCGCGGACCATCTGGGTGATGATCATCTACGGCGTCACGGAGAACCTCCGCAATCTGCTGGCCGACCAGAACTTCGTGCAGAAGTACTCCTCCGTATCGACGGAGCAGCAGGCCCGGCGGTCCATCTGGATTGCGATGTTGATCTACATCCCGATGACGGCGGTCTTCCTGTACATCGGGACGGCGTTGTTCGCATTCTACTCGACCGGCCAGGCCGGTTCGGCGGTCACCAAGGGCGACGAGGCCTTTCCTTACTTCATCGCAACGCAGCTTCCGGTGGGTCTGAAGGGACTCGTGTTGGCGGCGATTATGGCGGCCGCGATGAGCACGGTCGATTCCGGCCTGAATTGCTCCGCGACCGTTCTGCTCGTCGACTTCTACAAGCGCTATTTCAACCCGCAGGTGAGCGACCGGGCGAGCCTGATGTGCCTGCGCGTGACGACGGTCGTCTGGGGCCTGCTGGGGACGGGCTTCGCGATCCTGATGATCCGGGCCAAGAGCGCCCTGGACATCTGGTGGCAGGTCTCCGGCATCTTCGGCGGCGGCATCCTCGGGCTGTTCCTGCTGAGCCTTTGGCGTGTCCGGCTGACGCTCTGGCAAGGTCTCGTCGCCGTCGGCGTCAGCATCGCGGTCATCACCTGGGGCACCTTCGTCCGTCCCGGCGCGCCGGGACCCGACTGGCCTTCGTGGATGCAGGCCACGTTCGAGCCGATCCTCGTCGGCGCCGTCGGCACCGCCGCCCTGATCGCCGTTGCCCTGGTCTTCCACCTTCTTAACGCCCGCAAGAGTTGACCGGTCAGCGTCCGAGCAGTTGGTCGATGCAGGCTTCGAGGTTGTCGTTCGTGGGAGAAATGACCACGCGTCCCTCGCGGTCGATCAGATACAGAGCCGGCGTGGCCTTGGGCGCGTACGCGCTATAGGTTTGCCGCTCCTGATCGAGGCAGAAGGCAAACGGCACGTGGCCCTCTGTCACAAACTTCCAGAGGTCGTCGTCGGTGACCTCGCCGCCCCAGGTGACATCCAGGGGCTGATGGACTGCGATGATCTCCAGCCCCCGGCCGGCATACCTCTCCGCCACCTTCTGCATCGTTGTCAGATTCTCCCCGTAGAGGGGCACGAGCACGCCGATCTGCAGCAACACGACCTTCCCGCGAAGCTCCTCCAGGGTCAGCGGCTCGCTGTTGTACCACTTCGCGACGGATAGTGGCGGCGCCTGCTTTCCCAGCAACTCCCAACCCTGCGGGAAGATCTGCATGTCGCCGTCGTCGGTGTCCGCGTAGACGTACTTGTGGCAGTGTCCGTACCCGGCGAGATAGAGGCTGAAATTCAGCCGGACCCCTTGGGGCAGGCCGGTCAGCTTGAAGTGGCCGCTCCGGTCGGTAGTGGCTTCGAAGTGATCGATGCCTGTGTAAGCCTTGACCTTCACCGCAACGACGGGTTTGTTGTTCTCGTCGGTGATGGTCCCTTCCAGCATACCCGTCCAGTCGGTCTTCTCGTCGATTCCGCCGTAGCCACGCAGGACGATATCCCCCACGTCACGGACCTGCCCCGGCAGCAGATCGTTGACATCTGCCCAGCCCTGCAATCCTTTCCTCTCGGCGCTGACCCGCATCGCGAGGCCCGTTGGAACTCCGGCGACGACAAAGAGACCGTCCCTGTCCACGGTCACGGTCCAGGGCACACGGGAGTAATATACCGTGCCGCCGCCAGGCTTACAGATGCCCAGCTTGGGCGTGACGTCGGGTTGAACCTGGCTCGCCTCGTTCACAATTCGCCCGGCCAGCGTCGCGCAGGGTTCCAGGACGATCACCAGTTCGCCGGCGTAATCGGCCTTTCGGAACAGGAGCGTCTTTCCGATTCGTTGCGCGTTGTCGTACGCCCACAGCCCCTTGTATTCGAACGCGTCGCCAAAGGGCTCTTCGATCGTGAACCTGCCGTTCGGATCGGTCTGGCCCGGGCGGTCGGAATCGATCTGGATAAATCCTTCGACCGGGTTGCCGTTCGTGTCAATGAGTCGGCCGGTGACATTCGCCCGGGCGGTCATGGCGATGACCACGGCCGCATCGGTCTGTTCCCTCGCGAGCGTGAGCTCTTCGGCGAACTCGTTGAACCGGCCGTTCTGCCACCCCTGGGCCACGATTCGATATCGGCCCGGCGGGATGGCCAGCGTGCCGTGGCCTGCCCGGTCCGTTCGCGCCTGGGCGACCGAGCCCTCTGCGCCTTCGGCAAACTCCGCGCGGACCCAGACGTTCTCCAATGGATCGCCCGTGGTTTCGTCCACGACCTGCACCGCCACCGGCTGATCGGCCGGGAGCACCTTCAACACAACCTGAGATGTGCCCGCCGCCAGATCGACTTGCACCTCGACCGGGGCGCACAGAGGTTTGGACTCGTCCTTCATGGCGTTGAGATGATAGAGCCCGGCCGGCAGTCCACAAGATGTGAACGTCCCATTGTCTTCGGTTGCGAAGACCAGTTCGTGGATGCCCAGACCCTCGGCTATGATGACCGCGCGATGCTCATAGGGTGTGCCATCCTCGTACACAATCCGGCCAGCTATCGCGCTGCCCGGCTCTAGCACGATCCGCAGACTCTCTCCGCCGACCTCGACGGGGAAGGCCTCGCCTTCTGAGTTGGGGGGTGTCGTGAAAAGCGCGTACCCAGTGGCTGAGACACGCAAACGCACCGAGGCCGGCGCGGGCAAACGGTCCAGGACGAATTCGCCCTGGTCGTTGGCGTACAGTGCCATATCGGTCAGATCCCACAGGATCAGTTGGTCTGTCTTCCCGTTGGCAGATAGACGCACGTCTGCCTCGATCCGAGCATTGGCGATCGGCTGGCCGTGCGTGTCGACCACGACTCCAGACACGGCGCCGGGCGCGTACAGAGTCACTTGGACGTTCCCGTCGGCGTCCGAGCCGGCCAGACTGTGCCAACCCAGGCCATAGTCGGCATGGTCGAAGTACAGAACCCGAAAGATTTCGCTGCCTTCCTTCGGGCGAGCATCGCTCAGGCGGAACGTGCCGTCTGCATCGGTCAGTGTTTCCTGCGCGAGAACGGAGTTCCGGAAGGTGTTGCTGAGCGCCTGTCCCCACACATGGACACCCGGCACGGCATGGCCCGTTTCGTCGATGACTCTGCCCGCATACGTGACGAGCTCGCGGCGTGCCGCCGGTGCTGTCAGAGATCGCGGAGACGGTCTCTGGCTGCGGCTGGACGGCGTCCCTCCGGGCTGGCGTTCGGAGACCGCATTGGGTTCGGCCCGCGCGGGCTCCGGCTCGGCGGCGGGTTGCTCCCGCTGCTGAATGGCGTCGATGGCCTTCTGAAAAGGATTGGTATCCGGCGCGCCCTGCCATTGAGCGGCCAGAGGCTCCAGGGCGGGCAGGGCGGAGGAATCGCCGATCTGTCCGAGGTAGCCGGCAATCTTCACCTTGGTTCCATACCGCCCGGTCTCCATGAGCGTCAGCAGGCCGGACACATCGGCCTGATGGAACAGCCCCTCCGCACGGATCAGTTCGGCCCGTGCAACATCGGCCACGATCGCGGTTCGATCGTCCGGCGCTGTCTCCCGGCCGCTCAGGTGCCTGACCAGGATGAACACCGCAACCGCCAGCATAGCGGCGGTCGCCAGTTTCGTAATCGGGCTTCTCATGATTCGTCTCCACACGCCGGCCGAAGGGATCGCCGGACCCGAGTCCAGCAAGGCATAGATCCGCTGGTCGAGCCGGTCACTCGGCGCGGTTCGCAGGCTCTTAATCAATTGGTCGAGTTCGTTCGGCTTCATAGATCACCCGCCAACGAGGACCGCAATTTGTCCAGGCCGTAACGGTAACGGCCCTGAACCGTGCTGATAGAGACGCCTTGGCACTTGGCGATGGCCTTGAAGGGCAGGTCGCCATAGTGCCGCAGGAGAACGACTTCTCGCTGCTCGTAGGGTAGCTGTTGCAGGGCAGCGGTGAGTTTCTCGCATCGCTCGGCCCGCACGGCTGCGCCTTCCGGCGACGGGCTCTCCGGCGTGGTGGCCGGTTCCGCCTGGGCATCCGCGAAGGGGCCGCCGCGACGCTGGCGGTTGGCATTCCGCGCGGTGTTGGCCACTGCTCGCAGCAGGTACCCCCGCAGACTGGTCGTGATCCTGATCCGCGGCGAGCCCTGAAGCAGCCGGGCGAAGACCTCGTGCACCGTATCCTCAGCACGACTCCTGTCAAAGAGCAGGGCGGCTGCCAGGGTCATCAGATCCACCCTGTACAGGTCGTAGATCCGGCGCAGGGCCTGCCTGTCGCCCCTGTTGAAACGCTGAACCAAGATCTTCTCCTGCACGAACGAGTCGGCCAACTCACATCTCCTGACACCGTTCACCAACACCCTAAAGACACAGCGGTCCCGCCGCGTAATATACGGAATCCAGGAGAATCCGTCGAATCGTGCGCACGCTCGAAGGTTGCTGGCTGACGTGAACAGACGAAAAGGGCCGAGCCCTCCGACTCGGCCCTGGGGTGTGCATTGACGCTCGGGATCAATCGTCCAGAGGGACGACCTCGGCCTGCCGCGCGATCAGGTTGACCGTGGCCGCTTCGTATGGAAGGGCAGGCTCACTGGTTCTCCCCACCGCCTGTTTCGAGGTCGACGTCCAATTCTGTGTCGCGGTCAACATGTACGGTCCGACGCACATGGAACAGTTGCTCTTTCGGCCATTGAGTGGGTTTCTCGACAAAGCCTGGCTGCCACACGACCCAGAGCGAATAGGTCCCCTCTGTGACGCTGCGGATGCGGAAGCGGCCCTGTGGATCGGTCTTCCTCTGGGATTGCCTCGCTGGTTCGAGACGGAGCGAGATGCGCGCGTTTTCAACGGGGACACCGCCAATCCGCACGATCCCGGTGACTGCATACCCGCCTTCACCACCGAAGTCTACCTCCTTCGATTCACCTGGTTCCAGCGCCACTTGTTGGCGTTCCAACTCGTAGCCATCGCTGTCGCAGAGAGACAGCGCCACCGATCCGGTCGGGACCTCCGACAACTGGTAGTATCCATCATTGTCTGTGTGAGTTGTGGGCCCGAGACTCGGCCAGCGTGTCAGGACGTCCACTGCTCGTCCGAGACTCACACTTGCACCGACACGCACACCGCCGATTCCCTCACCATTTTCATCGATGACACGCCCGGTCACAGTGGCCGCGATGTCGAGCACGAGGTTCGCCAGTTGGTTGGCCGGTTCGAGCAGGTCCGCCATGACATGGACACGGGGCGCGAAGCCCGGCGCACTGACGAACAGGCAATACGGCTCCGGTTCCAGATCGGAGAGCACATACGTGCCCATCACGTCCGTTTCTGCACGTGGCCAGTACTCTCGCCTCGGCTCGCTCTTGTCGGAAAACAGTAGCACGGTTGCTCCCTCAATGGGGTGACCATCGCGGGAAACGACCCGCCCGGCAAAGACGGTCGCCGGTTGAAGGCGGAACACCGTGCGATTGGGATCCGTCGAGACGGGCTGAATCGGAACGGGGTCGAGTGTCAGAGAACCGTGGCCTGGGGCCTGTACCGTCATTCGGACCATGCTGCCCAGAGGCAGGCGGTCGATTCCCGTGTCGAACAGGCCTTCGGGTGATTCGAATGCGTACCCTTCATCCAACCATTGCGCTCTGAAGCCGGCCACACGGGATCCGATTTCGCTGGCAGTCATCTTGACGGTGAACTCTGGAATCGGCTGTCCCGTCGTCTCGGCAAGGACCATTCCATACACGCGTCCCGCCCGGCGGACTCTCAGAACGTACTCCTCGAGTCCAAGGTCGAAGTTGTGCTCCTCGGTGCATATTCCTTCACGCAAACATGCAAGCGTGATGCTGCCCTCGGCCGGGGCGTTCGGAATCACGAATCGACCGTTTGTGTCGCTTGCGTACCGCTCATCGGTGAGATTGGAGACGCCGTTGTAGGCATGAATGATGACCTGAACGCCTGCCACAGGGGCTCCCGTCTCGTCGACGATCCCACCGTGCAGGGGCACCGGCTCCCGGAGTCGGATGTTCATCTCTTTCACAGCCGTGTCCGATTGGATTACCGCCCGCTCGACGTACAGGCCGTGGTTGGAGTCAGCGGCCCAGAGAATCAGCTCTCCGACAGGCACGTTTTCGAGTCGGTATTCTCCCTGCGTATTGGTCCGGGCCGTGATGCAGTCCCACATGGCGCGCGATCCAGTGTTGCCGACGGTCACGCCTTCGAGGGGGTTCCCGTCGCCATCGGTGACTTGCCCGAGGATGGTCGCGCCCGCCTGGAGCACGATGTCTTGATAGCGGGTCTGTCCGGCACGGGCGGGCGGGACGGTGGCCGAGGTCAGAGGAAAGTCGGGGTGCGCGATTGTGATGGCGTACCCGTGGACAACAGGATCGAATCCATCGATCTCAAACCGACCGTCTGCATCGGTTACAACGGTCCGACGCTGGGGTGGCAGGCAGATGCTGCTCAACTCCGCGCCGGGAACGGGGCGGCCCGCCTGATCTGTGACCCGGCCGGCAATCGTCGAGCCTTGCGCCAGTTCAACCGTGATGTCCCGAATGTCTCTCTGCGCGACAGGTGCCATGAATCTCTGAACGGCATATCCTGGTGCGACAACGTAGATATGGGCTTCATAGTCGGGCCTTGCGTAGACCAGGTGAAATTGCCCCTGCGCATCTGCAATAGCGATCTCGTGTGCCGAGAAGGAGACCTCAGCTCCACGGATTGGTGCATGCGTGCTCTTGTCCATCACAACGCCGGTGACCGTGCTGTGCCCGTCGAGGGGGGGCGACTCCCGGAGGGAGATACTGTTTGGCTTGGTGCGACCTACGTCATCCGGTTCGGTCGTTGGCATGCCTTTCTGAATGGCCTCTGTCGGGGCTGCCGGAGATTGCGGAGACGATCTCTCGCTCCGGCTGGATGGCGTCCCTTCGGGCTGGTGTTCGGAGACCGCATTCGGTTCGGCCCGCGCGGGCTCACGCTCGGCGGCGGGTTGCTCCCGCTGGTGAATGGCGTCGATGGCCTTCTGGAAAGGATTCGTGTCCGGCGCGCCCTGCCAGTGGGCGGCCAGCGGCTCCAGGGCAGAAAGGGCCGATGCGTTGCCGATACGTTCGAGGTAGCCGGCGACCTTCACCTTGGTCCCATACCGCCCAGTCTCCATGAGCGTCAGCAGGCCGGACACATCGTTTTGGCGGAACAGTCCCTCCGCACGGATCAGTTCGGCCCGTGCAACATCGGCCACGATCGCGGTTCGATCGTCCGGCGCTGTCTCCCGGCCGCTCAGGTGCCTGACCAGGATGAATACCGCAACCGCCAGCATGGCGGCCGCAGCCAGTCTTATCATTGGGTTTCTCATGAGTTCTCTCCCGAACGCGATCGCGGCCGGCAGGGGGCCGGAGCGATGCGTTTTCCGCTGTGCTCGCTGAGCCAGGGTTTCCATGGCGCCGGGATAGCGACGTCGCCAGGCGTCAAAGTCCGGCTCGGGCGGGCGGCCCGGCGCTGTCCGGGCGATTGCCTCATCCAACCAGTTGGCTCTGTCGGGGCGTACCATGGGCGTTACCTCTCGGGAAACCCGTTTCGTCTGAGTGTCTGTTCGATCTGCTTGCGGGCTCGAAAGAGCCTGCCTCGGACGGTGTGGCCGGCGATGCCCAATGTCGCGGCGATCTGCCGGTAGTCCATCCGCTGGTAGTAGTGCAGCACGACGATCTCGCGATACATCGGCGTCAGCCCGTCGACCGCCGCCTTGACCAGACCCAGGTCCGGGTCTGACGAGGCGGGAGCGGCCTCGTCGTTAACGTCGATCTGCATCGCGGATTGCCCCCGCTTTCGGTCGCGAATGAGCTGGTGGGCTTCGTTCCGGCAGATTTGCGACAGCCAGGGAACGAACCGGTCCGCACGCTTCAGGTCGGGCAGCTTCTCGCAGGCCTTGACGAAGGCCTGCTGGGCTGCGTCTTCCGCCAGGCTGCGGTCCAGAAGGACCGAGTAGGCCAGCCAGACCATCGACGCGTAGTGCCGCGTGTACAGCGCTCCGAAGGACTCCGCGTCACCTCGACGGGCTGCCTCCACGATTTCGTATTCCGCGTTCGGTTGCACCGCTCGATCACCTGTACATGCATCTGCTCGTCGACGACATCATACAGATGAGACGACGCCCGCAGAAGTGCGCGAAAAAACTGCGGGAAGATGCGAAAAAGCCCCGCCGGCGGCGTCACTTCGGATGGATGATCGGCTGTCCGCAACGGAGCGCTTCGGGAGATGAGGGTCAGACGATGCGGCCGGACTTGAGGACGGCCCAGGTTCTCTCGGGCGGCTTGGCGGCGGCGTCTCGCGTGCTCGTGTTCGGGAAGACATCGACCTGAGAAATGGTGTACTCCGGATCGCCGGCCTGGGCCTTCTTCCACGCCTCGTACAGATAGCCCAGATAGACCGAGTCCTCCTCGGCCCGGGCGATCTGGTAGTCCAGCGGATGGTCCGTATCGGCTCTCAGTTCATCGAGCGCCCGCTTCTTGGCCCCCTCGACCTCTGCGCCGGTCGGATGCTCAAGGCTTACGCCGAGCCGGGCCACGTGTGCCGAGAGTCCTTCCATGTACTTGGCCCTCAGATGATCGCGGATCGCCGCGCGTCCGACGTTGGCTACCTCGTCCCACTGCATCTCGCCCAGGTAGTCCTTGCACTGAAAGAACAAACGTGTCACGGCGACATCGGGCAGGGACTGCCGGATCACCTCCTCGGCGGAAACCCCGAACGTGCCCGCCAACGCCGACAGATCCTTGTACCATTCTTCATCGATGCGCAGCGTGATCGACTTGCTCTTCGCCATAGTCGACTCCTTGAACCGGTCTTTGTAGGGATTCTACCGTTGCCACGCGATCCGATCAACAGAAATCAGGGACAAAGACGGTCTTACACTCCACATCGCCGGTGGAAAACCTCGCCTTTTGCTCCCCTTGCCCCGGTTGAATGCAGCCTCGTCCGGCGTTAGAATAGGCGCCATTCGAAACGCATGAGCCTCAGGCTCGTCCTCAGTGTCCTCAATTATGATGAAAGGTGATTCTCATGAGCAAGAGCGTTCGTCTGGCGTTGACCTCTCTGATGGTGGCGATGGGCTGTGTTTGCGTCTCTGGGGCGGGCCAGGCCGATCCGTACGTCGGGCGCTGGGCGCTGACCATTCCCGGCGGGGGCGCCGGCTGGCTCGGTGTCACGCAGGAGGATGGGTACCTCGACGCCGGCGTCCTCTGGGGCGGCGGCAGCGTCGTTCCGGTCGACAGCGTCTTTGTGGTCGAGAACAGTCTGTATGTGGTTCGTCTTCAGAAGGTGGATCGCAAGGATGCATCGGGCACTGTGGTTCGCACACAGACGTTCCCCGAGGTTCTCGTGGCGAAGGTCTACGGCGACACCATGCAACTGACGCAGATGCAGCCTCATCGAAACGGCATCGGCCTCGATCAGCGTGAGTTCACAGGCAAGCGAATCCCCGCTCTGCCGGCCAAGCCGGACCTGTCGAAGGTCAAGTTCGGCCAGCCGATCCCCTTGTTCGATGGGACGAGCCTGGATGGGTGGGAGCTGACCCATCCGGGCCAGGCCAACGGCTGGTCGATTGTCGACGGCGTTCTCGTCAACAATCCCGTTCAGAAGGAAGGCGAGCGCCACATTTCATACGGCAACCTTCGTACCAAGGCCCAGTTCGAGGATTTCAATCTCAAGCTCGAGGTCAACGTGGGCCGGCGCGAGAACAGCGGCATCTACCTGCGCGGCATCTACGAGGTCCAGGTCACCGACAGCTTCGGGCGGCCGCTCGATTCGCACAACATGGGCGGCATCTACAGCCGGATCACGCCTCGCGTCAACGCCGAGAAACCTGCCGGCCAGTGGCAGACCATGGACATCACGCTCGTGGACCGTCACGTGACGGTCAAGCTCAACGGCACGGCGATCATCGACAACGAGCCGCTGCTCGGCTGCACGGGTGGCGCGTTGTGGTCCGACGAATTCAAGCCCGGCCCCATCTATCTCCAGGGCGATCACACGGGCGTCAAGTACCGCAATATCGTCTTGACCCCGGTCGTGAAGTAGGAGACGCTGCCTCGCTCATGCTCGCGCGAGCACGAGCCTCCGGTCAGCGGCCCATGCGGAGCAGGCGCTCGATGCGCTCGTTTGTGGGCGGGTGCGTCATGAACAGCTTGGCCATGCCGCTGCCGGTCAGCGGCGCGACGATGAACATGTTGCTCTGTGCGTCGGGCACGCGCAGTGGAATGCGCCGGCTCATCGCGTCGAGCTTCTGAAGCGCCTGGGCCAGGCCGCGTCCGCTGCCGACCAGTTCCGCGCCACGGCGGTCGGCCTCGAACTCGCGGCTGCGGCTGATCGCCATCTGAAGCAGCCCCGCCGCCAGGGGCGCCAGGATCATCAGGACCAGCGCCACCAGCGGATTGGACCGCCGGTCGCTGCCGCCCCAGAAGACCAGGTAGGTCAGCCACGAGATGGCGCCGGCGATCACGGCCGCAATCGTGCTGATGAGGATGTCTCGGTGTTTGATGTGCGACAGCTCGTGTGCGATGACGCCTTCGAGCTCATCGCGCGAGAGCATCTGCCGCAGGCCCTGAGTGACGCAGACGGCGCTGTGTTTCGGATTGCGGCCCGTGGCGAACGCGTTGGGCGCCGGCGCAGGCGAAATGTAGACTCTGGGCATAGGCAGGCCCGCGCGGCCCGCCAGCGTTTGGACGATCTGCCAGAGCGATGGGTCGTCGTGGGGGCCGATCTGGACCGCCCGCATCGTCGCCAGCGCGATCTTGTCGCTGAAGAAGTACGCCAGGAGGTTCATGCCCGCCCCGATGGCGAACGCCGGAAATAGCGCCGCCCGCCCGCCGACCAGGTAACCCACCGCCAGACACAAGCCCATCAGGCCCGACAGCAGCAGTGTCGTCTTGAAGTTGTTCCACATCCTGTACATCTCTTTCATCCTCGGCCAGAGCGATCTGCATCTGCACTGTTCTGTTCTTGTCTACGAACGCCGGCGTCTGTGGTTTGCGCCGACGTCATTCAATGACGTGCAAAGAACGTGCCAGCAATGCCTCATCGCCTGTAACCGACGTCAGGGCAACAAGATAAGCCAGGGTCTCGCCATGCCGCCCCTCGGTGCCTGCCTGCCATCCCGGCAGACGCAGCGACGCACTCGGTTTCTATTTGTCGACAGCGAGGCTGACGATCCTGACGTCGGGGTCGAAGTCCCTGGCGACCGCGACGATCTTGCCGGCCTTGTCGGTGGCGACGCTGTGGCCGGCGTAGGTCATGCCGGTCCAGGGGCCGTGTGTGATCTGTCCGATCAGGTTCGTCCCGATCGCCGGTGCGCCGATGGTCTTTGCGGCATTGGCGACGACCTCCTCGAGGACCTGGCCATGCTCGGGCCAGGATTCCTCACGTGCCGCGTAGCCGTAGGGGACGATCACGAGCTTGGGATGCAGCTCGGTCATACTCGCGAGGATCTCGGCGCTGTGCGTGTCGGCGCAGATCAGCAGGCCGATCCTGCCGAACCTCGTCTCCGCGATCGTGACATCGCGACCCGGCGTGTACGGAGGCGTCATCAGCTCTGTCAGGATATTGATCTTGCGATGCTTCGACAGGATTCGCCCGCCGGAGTCGATCAGAAGGGCGCTGTCGTGCAGATGCTCACCGTCCTTCTCCGCCAGGCCCGCGCAGAGGAAGACGTCGTGTTTCTTCGCCAGTTCGCAGAGGCGTTCAGAGTCGTCCCCTGGGATCGGGTGAGCCCTCTCATGTGCGTCGGGGTTGACCCAACCGTAGATCGCCATCTCGGGCAGACATACGATCTCGGCCTTGCCCGCCGCCGCCTCGGCGACCGCCCGCTCGGCGCGGGCGAGGTTGCCTTTCCGATCCCCGTCGAGGCAGACGGTCTGGCACATGGCGATCCGCACGCTTGGCATCGGCGTCCTCCTTTAGATGGTCCACCCTTCGCGGTAGCCGGGCTGGATGAACGCATTGGCCTCGGGCGCGTTCGTGACGTTCATCTTCTTCCAGTCGAAATCGATCTTCCGGCCGGCTCGCAGCGCGACGTTGCCCATCAGCACGAATTCCGTCATCGGGCCGGCGTAGTCGAAGTGCGTGGTCGTTTTGGCCTTGCCCCGGCAGGCGTCGAGCCAGTTGCTATGATGGCCCGTGACACGAGGCAGGGTCCTGGGCGGACGCTTGTAAGCCCTCATCTTCGATTCGGGAATGATGCGAGGCGACCGGCCCCAGCCTTCGCCGAGGATGGTGCCTTTGGTGCCAACGAAGAGGATGCCGTTCTCACCCAGGCTGCGGCCCGCCTCCAGCTCGGCCGGACGCGGCGGCATCACGCCGCCTTCATACCAGGTGATCCGCACCGGGCCCATGCCCGCGCGCGCCGGGACGTCGAAGTAGATCAGCGAGGCGGATGGGCAGTTCTCTTCGGTCACGCCGCATGCACTGGCCTCGATGCCGAACCGCTCGCACTGGTCGATCTTCAGCGCCCAGAAGGCCGGGTCGAGGTGGTGACAGGCGAAGTCGCCGATCGTCCCGGAGCCGAACTGCCACCAGGCCCGCCACCGGACCGGCGCATAGTCGGGATGGTATGGCCTCGGCGGCACCGGTTCGAGCCATCGGTCCCAGTCGAAGCCTGCCGGCACGGGAGGCGTCTCTTTCGGACGCGCCTTCAGCGCCGTCCAGCGGTTGGCGCCGGTGGTGGTCCACGCGTAAACGTCGTGAACCTCGCCGATTGCGCCGTCCCAGATCCATTCGCATGTCAGGCGGATGTCGTCGGTGGAATGCCCGTAGTTGCCGAGCTGGGTGGCGACGCCGGCCTTGCGGGCGGCCTCAGTGACGACGCGCGTCTCATACACGGTCCGGCACAGCGGCTTCTCGCAGTAGAGATGCTTGCCCTTGGCCATCGCCGCCAGCGAGATGATGGCGTGTGAGTGGTCCGGGGTGGCCAGCAGCACGGCGTCGATGTCTTCCTTGTCCAGCATCTCGTTGTAGTCGCGATAGGTTGGGCAGGGCGCGCCATACTGCCGGCGGACCAGTTCGATAGCGGGTTTGAGCCCGGCGGTGTCGCCATAATAGAACATGCTGTAGTCGCTCTCGTCGTTGATGTCACACAGGGACACAACGCGAGCGCCCGGCTCGTTGAAGAGCTGCTTCATGTTGACGATGCCCTGGCCGCCTGTGCCGATGATGGCGACGTTGACCTTCTCGCTGGGAGCGGTGTTGCCGGCGCCGCCCAGTACGTGGCGCGGGACGATGGTGAAGGCGGCCACCGCTGCGGCGGCGCCCAGCACGTCCCGGCGCGTCATGGATTCCTGCGTCCTGTTGGAATCGGTTCTTCGAGTTGTCATGAAGGGTCTCCTCTATGCCTGTTTCCGTTCCGCTCTTGCACCCTGTGCCCGCCGCGTCGCAAAGCCCGGCGGGACGCGCATAGAATAGCATCTCCCAGCCATGGTTGCGAGCTTTCTGCCCGGCGTACACGACCGTGGATCAGACGACAGGAGGACTATTGGAGGTTCTTCTGGAGTGGGATGGCCGCGTGGGATAGGACCGGCGCACAGGAACTGCGACGGACGGCCAGACCCGGCGCCGATGACGGCTATGTACCCGCGAACAGGAAGCTCAAGATAACGATCACGCCGACGGTCAGGACCACCGCCGCGATTGCCAGTTCCACCCGATTCACGGTCATGCCGCTACTCCTTCGCCCAAGTCCATCGTGGGCTTCCTTCTCCTATCCAAACCATAGGTCATATGTTACCGTGGTCAATTGCGGAAACTACGTATTTCGAAGTCCCGGTCGTCTGACCCATGTCCCGAGGCATGTTCCTCCCGCCCGAAAAGAACCCGGCGGACGCAGGCCATAAGCCCCTTCGTCGGGCAGAAAAAGAGCCCCCGCAATTTGATGAGGGAGAGGAAGCGAGACTATGCGGGGGCTTAGAGGCAAATCCACTACTCAAAGATATGATAACACCATGTCCCCTCCGACGCCACAAGGAAAATCCTCCCACCAACGAATTCTTTTCCATAGCCTCCAGTCGCCCACTCGCGGATGGCTCAGGATGGTCCGGATGCCCGAGGTGCGTCTGAAACGCCGTTTTTGGACCAAAAACGTGGTTGTCCGTGGCTTTGCGGGCAGGATGGCCGGGTCTGTCGGTCGGACCGCGGCTTGGGGCGGCACCTGTGGCGGCAGAAATTTTCCGCCTTCGACCGATTTTTCCTGTCCACGTGAAGATTCTGACAGACGCTTGACCTCTGGCCAAGGGTTTGCGGACGCCTCTATTGGGATTTTCCTCCTTCCCGCACCCTTGGCCATATTCGGCTGTTCCTGGCTCAGGCATGGAAACCGCTGTTCACGGCCATCCCGCGTGCGGCGTACAGGTCCTATTGGTCCTATCGGTCCCATAGGACCTGTGGGACCAATCCGCCAAAGAAACCGCAAAAAGCGAAAGGCAAAAATCAAAATAGCGGAATCCGCCTGCGGCGGATTACTTCCTCATTTTTGCATTTTGCTATTTGATCTTTGCTTTGATCCCGGCGGATGACGAATCCCGCGGCTTGGCCGGTTTCTTCGTCGGGCGCGATCCGTCTGCACGCCTACTTGTAGTCGGCGCCGTTGAGACTCCGCACCACCGATGCGAGCCACGTTTCGAGCTGCGCCTTCATCGTCTCGACCCGCTCAGCATGCTGTCCGAGAAGGTCGTTGTCTTCCAGGGGGTCGTCGGCGAGGTCGTACAGCTCGATGGTCACGTCGTCGCCCTTCTCGATGCGATGCAGCTTCCAGGGCCAGTCGAGCCACGCCGCATGGCCGGGGAAGTGGTCTTCCGAATACTGCTCTGTGATCTCGCCCGCGTCCAGCCGCAGACGCGATGGGTCGTCGACCGCCTTGCCCGCCTTCTGCGCTTCGAGCAGGCTCGCCATCCACTCCTTGCTCGGGGTCGATACGCCGCGCGTGGGGTGGTCCCAGAAGCCCATCGGCCTGGGCCTGGACGTCATTCTGCCACCAATCAGCGGAACCAGACTGACGCCGTCCAGCGGCGGCTGGTTGTCCACGGTTACGCCCGCGATCTCCAGCAGCGTCGGATAGATGTCCGACGTGTTGCAGGGGACATCGGTTACACGGGGCTTCGGGATGGCGGCGGGCCATTCGAGGATCGCCGGGACGCGCAGGCCGCCTTCGTAGATCTGCGCCTTGTTGCCCCGGCCGCCGGTGGCGCCGACGCCGGGCAGGCCCCCGTTGTCGCTGCAATACCACAGAATGGTGTTCTGGTGGATGCCGAGCGAGCGCAGCTCGTTTCGCAGCTTGCCGAACGCGCGGTCCATGCCGGTGATCTCGCCATAGAAATGCCGGCGCTTCTCATCCTGATCCTCGTAGAGAGCGCGGTCTTCTTCGATGGCTTCGTGCGGCAGGTGCGGCGAGCCGAACCAGACCACCGCCAGGAACGGCCAGGGCGAGTCGGCGTGCTTGCGGATGAATTCGATGGCGGCATCGACCGTGACCGTCGAGCTTTCGCCGTGCATCTGGACCGCGGTCCCTTCGCGGCTGAGGATCGGATCGTTGTCGAAGAAATTCGGCGCCGACAGCCACTCGTCGAAGCCGCTGGCGCCGGGGTTGACCGGGCTGCCCTTGCACACCGAGCCGAGGTGCCACTTGCCGAAGTGCCCGGTGGTGTAGCCGCCGATCTGGAGCGCCTCGGCGATCGTCACCTCCTGAGGCCGCAGCGAATGGCCCCACTTGAAGCAGCCGAACCGGTTCGGGTGCCGGCCGGTCATCACGCTGCCGCGCGTCGGCGAGCAGACCGGCGCGGCCGCGTAGAAGCGGTCGAACCGCAGGCTCGCGCGGGCCATCTCATCGAAGTGCGGCGTCTTGAGCGCCGGGTGCCCGTTGTAGGCCATGTCGCCCCAGCCCTGGTCGTCGGCCATGACCAGCACGATATTGGGCTTCTTCGGCGCCACGTCGGCCAGCGCCTTCGGACCCTTCACGCCGGCCAGGCACAACCCCGCTCCGGCCGCCTTCAAAAACGAACGACGATTCATCATGCCACCACTCCTTTCGCGATCTGTCCCTTCCCGCCGCATCGGCCCGTTGCCGGGCCAACCGGTTCCCATAGCATACCGCCGCACCCGCGATTTTTCGACCCTGTATTGCCATCGCTCGAAGCCCGTATCTCGTATCTCGTGTCTCGTATCTCGTTCTACTGTCGATCAACCTTGATCGCATTGGCGCCTGTCGCTACAATGTCAGCAATGGGCGAAGGAGACGTGAAACGTGGAAGGACGACAGTCGGGGACGTCCTCAGAACCGTCCACTTATTTCGAGACAAGACGACATGTAGTCCGGAGGGAGAAACATGATGCGAATCGTCTCGATCCTGTTGATCTTGGTATCCTTTTCGCTGGCATTGGCGCAGGAAGAAGGCACGACGAATCCGCCGCAGCGGGAGCGGACGATCGCATTGCCTTTGGAGGAGTACACCGCCGTGCTTTGGGCCCAGTCGGATAGCCTTGAAAAAGAATGGGGAAAGTCCCCGGCCAGCCTGGCCGAGGCCCATGCACGCCTGGAGCGGATGTTGTCCCCGAAAGAGCTGGCGAAGATCGATGCCATGGACTCCGAAGACGGCATGATCCGGTATCATTTCAGTCTCGGCCTGGGCATCCGCAATGCCTGGGGATTGTGGGCAGGTTCCGCGCTGGCTAGGCACATGCAAGAGCTGGGATTCACACATCCCGACGAAATGTCGGGGACGATTCTTGAGACGTTCTGGTGCAAGCGACACGCCAGGGATTTTCGCCTGGAAGAGCGAGCCACCGGGTACAAGAAGCGCCGGGAGGCGGAGGAGAATCGCATCGCAAGAGGCCAAGCGGCGATGCGGGCCGGGATGATGGGGTTGCGTTTCGAGAAGCAGGATGCTCCCAATGTATCCATTGCCGTCCGTCATTCCGGTGTGCGGGCGCGTTTGGCGTGTCCCTTTCGCAAGGGTGTGTTCCTTACCGTCTACCGCCAGGGGCGTCTGGGAACCAGATCGGTCCGGATGCAAGAATCGTACGTAGATCCGAATGGCGACGGACGTCCTGCGTCGCAATACGATGACTTCGTCCACCGGGGATATGGCTTCGATCCGACGGAACGGGACATCCGCAGGATGAAACCAGGGGAGGACTCTTACACGCAGGGATACTACTTCGACCCGGCGGACGGCAAGCTCCATAGGATTCACGTGCCGGAAGTCAACGAGGTGTATTCGGCGGTCGTTACCGGGGACAGGGCGTGGTTCGCCGGCCTGACCGGTGGCAGGCTCGTCGGCGCAGGCATCGGCAACCAGGATCGCCTCACGGTGCCCTTGCCGCAGGACGATGAGATGCCCGATCTGGGCATAGATGGCCAGTCCTTATTGGCCGTGTATACCAAGACGATCTATCGCCTCGTGGATCGCACCTGGACGGTCGTTCCTTCCGGCGGCATCCTCCTGCCACGGTCCGGATTGCCGCCGCGGTTATGCGGCGATACCATCTTCTTTCGAGAGGAAGATGACCTTTCCAGTAGCAGCCGCAATCGCTTGTGGTGGTTGACCATGAGCGAGCCGCTGCATCTGAGTGTCCTCGATCGCGACGTGGGAGCGCTTGCCGCCGATGGACCGGACTGGCATGATGTAGTCTCTTATTGTGTGACGAGTGACGGTGATCTGTGGGGGTGTGTCGGCGAGCACTATCTTTCGAACTGCCTGTTTCGTCGATCCAGAGACGGGAACTACTCAATTGCCATCCTGCGAAGTTCCGTTCGTTTTCTTGAAGAGGGCTGGCCCAAGAGCCAGCACGCGTATCAAGGCGCGGCCGTCTCGGCGATTGCGCCCTTGTCCGATGGTGCGTTTGTTCTCGCCGGTCGCACCGGGCTCTATCGGCTCAAGGGCGACGAATTGGTTCAAGAACTGGCCTTCGACCTCGACAGGCCGTTAGTGGAGGTCAAGGAGCGTGACAGGGTCCTTTCTCACGTGACCTGGCGCCGCCAGGGCGACAAGATGGTCAAGGAGGTCACCGAGGTCGTGCAGAAGGCTCCGGAAAAAAGACGCCAAGTCGTCAGTTCCGTGCCCTGGCTCCCGAACAATGTCCTCCTGCTCGATGATGGGTCTTACTTCATCACGGCTGACACGTGGGAGGGCGCCTACTGGCTCCGCCAGGGCGAGGACGGCCAGTGGAGTTGTCTGCCCCTGGACGAGGGCGGTCCCGTTGTCTGGTGAGAACAGCGGCTTGTGCCGCTGGTTTAAGACGGGATGTGCAAGAGAGATCAGGGATAAGTCATGAACGTGAGAGAGAAGGGATTGAACGCGTGCGTGGCTGCATTGCTGGCCTGTCTCGCGTTGGCCGAGGCTTTGGTGGCGGGGGAGGTTCGGACGGGGGCGTTCGAGGCGGCGTTCAGCGAGCGGTGGCCTGAGTCGAGCGTGCGGAACGTGCACGAGCGGATGCAGCAACGGTCGAGGATGAGGTTTCCGGCAGGCAGCGACTACCGGATCGGCGAGGAGACGTATGCGGCCTACGTGCCGCCCGACTACAACGGCGAGGCGGCCTACGGGCTTCTGGTCTGGGTCAGTTCCGGCGAGAAGGGGGACATGCCCGAAGGGTGGTCCGCCTTGATGGACAAGCACAAGCTCATCTGGATCGGCGCGCACCGGTCCGGCAACGAGCACAACCTGACGGCACGCAGGATGCCGCTGGCGCTCGATGCCGTCTTCAACATGACGAAGAAGTACAACATCGACCCGAATCGCGTCTACGTTTCCGGCGATTCCGGCGGCGGACGCGTCGCCAGCATCCTGGCCATGCACTATTCGGAGGTCTTCAGCGGTGGGATCTTCGTCGTCGGCGTGGAGTACTGGGACCCGCTCCCGATGAGCGGCCGGCCGGGACAGTTCTGGAGGCCCATGCCCAAGCCGCAATTGGCCTACCTGGCCCTCGCCAGAAAACGTGGACGCTATGTCCTGCTGACAGGAGACCATGACACCAACCGCGCGCAAACCCACGACTACTACGAATACGGCTACAGGAAGAAGCTGCGCCACGTGCTCTACATCCAGGTCCCCGGCATGGGGCACGAGATGCCGCCGATGGAGTGGTATGAGAAAGCTATCGTTTTCCTCGACACCGCGATGACTACCACGCCGGCCCCTCAGGGCAACTGAGGCCGCGTCTGATTCCCTTGCTGCTGACGCCCTGATACGGGCCGACATCGCCCTCCAACTCCGTCACGTCACCGGGGCGGTGCGCCGCATCAGCATTTTCGCAATCCAGCCCTTCCCGTACTTCGCGGAGATGTACCCGATGGCCGACATCACCAGCGCGCCGATCGCGTCAACGACCAAATCGTTCATCGTGTTGACCAGCGCGTCTCGTCCGACGAGTGACTGGCCGTTCTCCAAGGCGAACTTCTGCATGTTGAGCCCAAGGAGGCCGTCGAGGAAGAACTCGTAGAACTCCCAGACAACGCCCATGGCCAGCGCAAAGCAGAAGGCGAAAACCGCCACAAAGGCAGGACTCAGGCTGACCCTGATCTTCTCGGCGTTGTTGAGCAGGACGATCACCGAGAAACTCAAGGCGCCGAGCATCAGCCCGCTGAAGCCATGGAGGATCAGGTCCCAATGAGGGATACGGTAATAAAAGCTCCGGACCTCGCCGAGGTAGATGGCCGCGTACAGAAACACAATGAACAGGGCATACATGAAGCCTGGGATGGCGATCCGGAGTCTCCGTTCGAGCGCCGAGGGGAGAAACATGACACCGATGCCCAGGAGACATTGGACGAGCATCAGGGCGTAGTCGCTCTTGATCTTCTCGTGTTCGACGTCGGAGACCGGTGCACCGGGTGCGAACGCGACACCGACAATCGCGTAGATGCAGGAGAGGATCAGGCTGAGAAGGACAAACACGAAGACCGCCTTGGCCCAGCGAGGCTTCATAATCGGCTCCTTCATCTGCTTGCAGTCTCCCCGGGCAACTACCGGTTGTCGGCCGCACCGTTGCGCCTTCGTGACGATTGTCTGTGGCGCATCGGCCCGACCGATCTTCTTCCCCGCGCGGTGCAGCGACGTCGCGGGCCGAAGACTCCTCCGCGTTTCCGGATGCTCATTCGTTCGGCATTCACGACGTCATTGTAAAGCCGCGGTAGAAGACCTGTAAAGGGCAAAGACGGTGTCACAGCATGTCTTGCGGAAAGCCCGGATTCCCGCCTGCCCACAAATCGCATTATCTGCTTGCCCGGTTCGTGTGGCGGCCGAGGAGAGGTTCGTGTAAAATGGCGGGACGCCCGATCCGCCGGGGGGATGGACCGGCCGTTGCGACGAGATTAATGGAATCAGGATGGGATCAGCCGGAGACATCCGTGGGACGCTGCGAAGGCTGGGCCGGTCGAAGGCGGTCCTGGCTCTTCTGTTTGCTGCGCTGCTGGCGCAGCAGGCCCCCAACGTTGTGCGGCTGGCCCAAAAGGCGTTGTCCGATGAGCCGGCCCCGCGCCGGCCCGATGTGTCCTACGTGCCCACGCCGCAGAAGGTGGTGGACCGCATGCTCGAGCTGGCGCAGGTGACGCGAGACGATGTGGTTTACGATCTCGGTTGCGGCGATGGACGGATCGTGATCACCGCCGCAAGGCAGTACGGATGCCGGGCCATCGGCTACGACATCGTGGACTGGGTGATCGATATGGCACGCGAGAACGTGGCGCAGGCGGGCATCGGGCATCTCGTGACCATCGAGAATGCCGACATCTTCACGCTGGACCTGGGCGGCGCCAGCGTGATCACGCTGTATCTGCTGCCGGACTTGAACGTCCGGCTGATCCCGCAACTGGACAAGCTGCGGCCCGGCGTGCGGATCGTCTCGCACAACTTTGATATGGCTGGCGTCAAGCCCGATCAGGTCGTCACCGTCAAGGATGCCGAGGGCCCTTACGACGATCACACCGTCTTCCTGTGGACCACCCCGCTCAACAAAGAGGTCCCCAGTGGAGAAGTCAGCGGGGTCACCCCACGGTAGGGGCAACCCCCTGTGGTTGCCCGTTTGTAGTGTGTCCGTAGGGGCGAGGCATGCCTCGCCCTCACAAGCAGAGGCTCATTGCGCCCGGCCGATCAACTGCGGCTCTTTGGTTCGGCCGAAGCTGACGTTAGCCTCGCAGTCATACTGGAGCTGCTGGCCGGCGAACTTCAGACGGATCGTGTAGATGTACGGCGTCTCGTAGAGACAGACCTTCGCATTGAAGATGTCGTTTTCGGTCCAGGCGCCGGCGGCCGCGATCGGCTGTGCGGGGAACTGGCTCCAAGCGATGCGGCCTTCCCGCCATTCCTTGCGGCCGCATACGATCCGCCGGTCGGCGCCATCGACTCGGATCGTAACCGTCACGTCACCGTTGCTGCCGTCGCCTTCGAGCGTGATCGCCTCGACCTTCTGATCGTTGGGCGCGAAGACGTACTTCCTGCCCGACACGGAGGCGGCTCGCCCGTTGCCTTCCGGCGTGCGAAGAGCCAGACTCTTGAGCCTCTGTGCGAGCTTCCTGGCGGATGCGTCGTCGGCAGGCAGCGCTGTGTCCTTCATCGCCGGCAGGAGCCGGTCCCAGATCAGGTTCATCACCGCCTGCATGTCACGGATGCCGCTGGTGATGGCGATCACCGCATCCTGCTCGGGCATCACGATGCAGTACTGGCCGAACGCGCCGTCGCCGCGATAGAGGCTGTGACGGCAGCGCCAGAACTGATAGCCATAGCCCTGGTCCCAGTCGCTGTTCGGGTTGCTGCCGTTGGAGGTCTGTAGTCTCGTGGCCGCTTCGATCCACGCGGGGGGCACGAGCTGTTGGCCCTGCCACCGGCCCTTCTGCAAGTAGAGCTGGCCGAAGCGGGCGATGTCCTCGGTGCGGACGCTCAGGCCGTAACCGCCCGTGCTGACGCCTTCGGGGCTGACTTCCCACGTCGGGTTCTCGATGCCCAGCGGCCCGAACAGACGCGGCTGGAGGTAGTCGAGAACAGTCTGCCCGGTTGCCTTCTGGACAATCGCCGAGAGCATGTACGTGCCCGAGGTGTTGTAGAGGAAGTGCGTGCCCGGCTTGAACGGAACCGGATGCGCCAGGAAGGCCCTCGTCCATGGCTGGTCGTCCGGGCGGGGCGGCTCGGTCTGATGGCCCGTGGACATGCGGAGCAGGTCGTGGACCCGCATCTCCTTGAGGTTGTGGCCCGGTTCGGCCGGTGCGGCATCGGGGAAGAACTCCAGCACCTCGTCGTCCAGGCTGAGCTTGCCCTCGGCGATGGCCAGCCCGACCGCGGTCGAGGTGAAGCTCTTGCTCAGTGAGTACAGCATGTGACGCGAGCGGGCGTTGTAAGGCGCCCACCAGCCTTCGGCCACGACGTGGCCATGGCGCAGGAGCATGAAGCTGTGCAGCGCATCGATGTCGCGGTCAGCCGCATCGATGAAGTCGAGAACGACGGACGACGAAATGCCCTGCGCCTCGGGGGCCGTGCGCGGCAGCTCGGCTGCGGTACCGATGGAACTACTCAGAGCGATCAGTGCGATGATGGAGAGAGTCTTCATATTGGTGTCCTCACGAGAACTTGGGATAGGAGATAGGGACTTGCACCGGTTCATTTGGATGTCACCTCTTCGGCGGCGATCGCGCATTCGGCTCGGCCCCGGCTCAGCTCCACGATGAGGATGTCGTCCTCGGGCGGGCCGCTGCGAAAGCGCTGGATGTCGCGCAACAACTGCTCGGAGACCTGATTGTCCCGGGTCCGGGCCGTCTCGTCCAGCAGGGCCCGTTGCAGTCCCTCGATGCCGAGCATCCGGTCGTTGCGGTCGTGGGCCTCGGTGGCGCCGTCGGTGTACATGACGATGCGGTCGCCCTCGGCGAAGGGGCGGCTCTGTGTCGCGCATTCGTACAGCGGCTCGTCGAGCACGCCGAGCATGATGGCGTTGGAATCCAGCGCGGTGCAGCCGCCTCGCGTGTCCAGGACAAAGGGCGGCGGATGCCCGGCGTTGGCCCATTCCAGGCGGTCGGCCTGCCCGTCGTGCCGGACGGCTACGGCGGTGGCGTAAATATCGTGTTTGGCGATCGAGACGCAGAAGTAGCGGTTCAGAGCCTCCAGCACATCGCCCGGGCGCAGAGCGGCGTGCTCGCCGAAAAGGCGGTCCAGTTCGCCATGAATGCGGTTGACCGTCAGGGCGGCGGTGATGCCGTGGCCGGTGACATCCAGCACGACCACGTTCAGCCGGCCCGCCTCGTCGCGCCGGACATAGACGAAGTCGCCGCCGAGCTGCTGCATTGGCTCGTAGCGATACCGCAACTGGAACGGACCCTCCGTGATCTCGCGGGGAAACAGCATCTCGTGAACCGCGCGGGCCTGCTGCAATTCCTGCTGAAGCTGCCCATAGCGGCCGAGCACATGTTCGAGCGTGAATCGGCTGCGAAACCGGCTGTACCGGAACCAGCAGTACAGCAGACCCGGAATCCCTGCGGTCGGCAGGATGAACACCTCAAAGATGCGGTGTCCAATCGTGCCCTCCACGAAGAGGAAGTCGGACAGCAGCGCCAGCCCGCACAAGGCCGCCAGCACGCGGGCCGCCTCGCGCACGGTCCAGGGGATGAACAGGGCTCCGACGAGGTGAATCAGGAGCACGCGCCCGACGAGCGAGGGTTGACTGGCGACCTGCTCGGGCGACAGGTTGCTCACGAGGGTCCTGATGGGAAAGGTGGCGAACAGCGGACGAACCAGGAAGGTTATGACCCCGGCCGCCACCAGCAGCCAGAAGCTGTATCGGATCACGGCCGCGCGGTCGAGCCGTCGGTCCCTGGCGCACCGGTAGCCGAAGAAGAATACGAGCATGGCCACAAGGTCGGGCAGCACGTCGTGGGGGGAGTGGGCCGCGAGATTGCGTACGAAGGGACCTTCTCGCCACAGCAGAGCGACGACGTGGACCACGAGCTCGACACCCGCGACGGCCATCGAGACCAGGCAGAAGACCTCCAGACGCCGGCGCATCCAGCGACTTCGCCTCTCTTCGGATGCCAGCGAGATTTCTTCGTCCAGCAGCAATGCCATAGAACCTTCCGTCCAATCGACAGTTCGCCGGGCGTATTGAACCTGGATGCCCGACGCCCGTAGAATACCGCGTCTGCGACCGGATTTCGAGTGTCATGCTCGAATCACCCGGATTTGTCGTACCGAAGCTGGATCAAGGTGGAAAGAAAGGGGGCGGCACTATGGCGGAGCACATTCTGACGAGGCGAGGGTTTCTCCGGAGCACCGCGGCCGGCCTTTGTGCAGGCGGTCTTGTCGCACAGGCACTGGCGGCGTCCGGCGGCAGGGGCGTTCCCACACGCCCGTTCGGCCGCACGGGGGTGAATGTCTCGATGCTCGGCCTGGGCGGCCATCACGCCGGACGAGGGCGGGATGAGAACGCATCGGTCCGGCTGATCCGCAAGGCCATCGACATGGGCGTGACCTTCCTGGACAACGCCTGGGAGTATCACGACGGACGCGCCGAGGAGTATATGGGAAAGGCCCTTCAGGATGGCTACCGCGACAGGGTGTTCCTGATGACCAAGCACCACGGGCGCGACAAGCAGACCGCCATGCAGCATCTCGAAGACAGCCTCCGGCGGTTGCGCACCGACGTGATCGACCTGTGGCAGTTCCACGAGGTCGTCTACGACAAGGACCCCGAGATGATCTTCGCGCCCGCCGGGGGCATCGAGGCGGCCGACCTGGCGAAGAAGCAGGGCAAGGTCCGCTTCATCGGTTTCACCGGTCACCGCGACCCAATGCTGCACCTGAAGATGCTCGCCTATGGCTATCCATGGGACGCGGTGCAGATGCCGATGAACGTCTTCGATCCGCACTACAAGAGCTTCCAGCAGCACGTGCTGCCGGTGCTCGTGCGACGCGGGATCGGTGTCATTGCGATGAAGACGATGGCCAGTGGCCACGTGCTGCGCGCGAACGTCGTCGCGCCCGCCGAAGCGTTGAACTACATCTGGAGCCAGCCGGTCTCGACCATCGTCTCGGGCATGGAGTCCGAAGCGTTGATCGAGGCCAACGTCGCCTCGGCGCGGTCGTTCCAGCCGATGAGCGCGCAGGCCCAGGCGGAGCTGCTGGAGCGAACGAAACAAGCGGCCCTGACCGGCCAGTTCGAGCCGTTCAAGACGGCCCCCAACTTCGACGGCGTCATCGGCCGGCGGCTCCACGGTCTCTCGTAGTCTCGCGTTCTGCGGACAGGGTCTTGGCGGGTCCCTCTGTCTCGTGGTATGATCCTCCAGGCCGGCGCCGGGACATCCGTGCATAAGTCCTATGCTTCCTATGTCCTTCTCACTGATACCCGGCCCCGAAGATCGACAACAACACAGGCTTTTGGCGAGGTGCAGACGTGGGCCGCAGGACAGCATTTCTTGGATCGTGGTTAATTCTGGGTGTCGTATTTGTGACCTCCGTGACATGGCCTTCTGCATGCCGAGCGGCCTCGAAGCCCATCACGCTGGAGACGCTTCTGGAGGAGATGGTCGATCGCGACACGATCGCACGGCTGCCCGATCCGGCCTATACCTGCAAGCAGGCCAGCAGCTACGACCGCCACTCGACCGAGCCCGGTTCGCCGACGTGGTGGGCCAACATGGACCGCAGCTACTTCGTCCGTGTCGATCAGAACGACGGCCGCACCGAGCACGTGCTGATGGACGCCGAAGGTCCCGGCGCCGTGGTGCGATTCTGGGCGACGTGGCACGGTCCCGGCGGGGGCGAGTTCAGCAACGGCACGATGCGCATCTATCTCGACGGCCAGCCCGAGCCGGCGGTCGCCGGACCGCTGGCTGACCTGATCAGCGGGGGTGTCCTGGTCGCCGAGCCGCTTTCACAAGGGGTCTCGGCGCAGACGGCCTACCGCCATCGAGGTCACAACCTCTACCTGCCGATTCCGTATGCCAGGCACTGCAAGATCACATACCAGACCGATGTGCTCATCGACGACGGCGCGCACAAGGGCGAGGCGCTCTACTATCAGATCAACTACCGCACGTATGAGCCGAAGACCGAAGTCGAGTCCTTCTCGTCCGAGGTCCTGCGTCGCGCCCAGGGGACCGTCGCACGCGTACAGGCGCTGCTGAGCCAACCGCGGCCCTTCGGTCTCGATGACCTGGAAGAGGAAGCCCTGGAAGGTCGCCTCTCGCCCGGAAAGGATCGCTCGCTGACGATCAAGGGCGAGAAGGCCATTCGCGGCCTCCAGTTCCAGTTGAAGGCCGATGATCTGGCCCAGGCGCTACGCTCCACGATCATCGAGATCGCCTTCGATGGAACGCGGACCATCTGGTGCCCGATCGGTGACTTCTTCGGGACGGGCTATCACATCCGTCCTCACACGACCTGGTACACGGATGTGTCGGTCAACCGAGTCCTGTCCTGCCGGTGGGTGATGCCGTTCCACAGGCAGGCGAAGATCACGATCCGCGACCTCGGCGCCCAGCGCGTCGAGCTGGCGTATGGCCGCATCCAGACCGGGCCGTGGGACTGGGACGACCGCTCGTGCCATTTTCACGCCTCGTGGAAGCAATGGGCGGGCATTGAGACGCAGTCCAACGAAAGAGCCAAAGACCTCGGCGCCCTCGATCTGAACTGGGTCACGGTCCGGGGGCAGGGCACCTACGTCGGCGACACGCTGACCCTGTTCAACACCGCCAATACATGGTGGGGCGAAGGCGATGAGAAGATCTACGTCGACGGCGAATCCTTCCCCTCCCACATCGGCACGGGCACGGAGGACTACTACGGGTACGCCTGGTGCAGGCCCGAATTCTTCGAATCGGCGTTCCACGCCCAACCCAGCGGCGACGGCAATTTGGTCGCCGGTTTCTCGGTCAATTGCCGCTACCGGTCGCTGGACGCCATTCCCTTCCGCAAGTCCATTCAGTTCGACATGGAGCTGTGGCACTGGGCCCGAACGAAGATGAACTACGCCCCGACCACGTTCTGGTATGCCCGGCCCGGCGCCACGTGCGACGTCGAGCCGAATGCCGAAGAGGCCCGGCGCGCCGTCGCGCAAAAGGTCGAGGACATCGTCAAGCCCCGGCGCGTGGAGAATGCGCTGGAAGGCGAGACGCTGAAGGTCGCCGAATGCACCGGCGGCACTACGGAGATTCAAGACCTCCCGCAGCACAACTGGAGCAACAACCGCCAGCTCTGGTGGCGGCACGCCCAGGAGCAGGATCGCCTCGTGGTGGAATTCCCCATCGGCGAGGAGGGCGACTATGACGTGACGCTCGGCATTACCAAGGCCCGCGATTACGGTATCGTCCGCATCGCCATCAATGGCCAGACGAAGATCGATTCGCTCGACGGCTACAACGGCTCGGTGATTGCGGCGGATGTCAAGCTGCCGACGTGCCGGCTCCACCAAGGCACAAACCGGCTCGAAGTGACGATCCTCGGCTCCAACCCCGAGGCGATCAAGAGCCACATGTTCGGACTGGACTACATCCTCGCGACGAAACGTTCCAGATGAGGACAGGGATTCATCGCAGATTGCGTGAAAGGGACAGACTATGACGCAGCACCCGCTGGATACGAAGAACATACATAACGATTACAGTCGCCGGCGTTTCCTCGGCGCAGCACTGGCCGGGGCAGGAGCGTTGGCGGTTCGCCCGGAATGGCTCTCGCCGGGCGTTTCGGCAGCCGCCATGGGCCGGCGGACCGCGACCGATATCGTGACGCTGGGCAAGACGGGTATCAAGGTCTCGCGCCTCGCCCAGGGCACCGGCTACAACGGCACCGGCCGCTCCTCGGCCCACACGCGGCTGGGAGAAAAGGAGTTCGACAAGCTGATTCACCATAGCCTCGACCGGGGCATCACGTTCCTGGACATGGCCGACCTGTACGGTTCGCACCCCTATGTGCGTCACGCACTGAACGGCCGGTCGCGCGACAAGATCGCCTTTCTGAGCAAAATCTGGCCCGAGACGCAGTACTGGAACGCCTTCTCCGGCGGCGCCAAGCCCGAGATCGACCGCTTCCGACGGGAACTGGATACCGATGTGATCGACATCTGTCTGATGCACTGCATGCGAAACGGCCGGTGGCCCGAGGAACACAAGCGAGTCTGTGACGAATTGGACGAGCTGAAGGCCAAAGGCGCGGTCCGGGCGGTGGGGGTTTCGTGCCACGACCTCGGCGCCCTGAAGGTCGCCGCCACACATCCCTGGACGGACGTGATCCTGGCGCGGATCAACAACACGGGCCGCGAGGCCGCCATGGATGCGTCGGTCGAGGAGGTGGTGCCCGTCCTCAAGCAGGCCAGGGCCAACGGCAAAGTGATCATCGGGATGAAGATTTTTGGAGCCGGTGCGCTGACCCGTCCCGAGCAGAAAGACGCCTCGCTGCGGTTCGTCTTCGAGAATGAGCTGGTCGACGCCATCACGGTCGGGATGCTGAGTACCGAGCAGGTCGACGACACCATCGCCCGGATGAACAAGGCCCTGAACGCGTAGCGCACTCGTCAATAATCAATCATCAATTATCGATGAAGACGATGTCTTCGGGAATGGCGACGACGTCGCGGTGGCCGGGGCCCAGCAGGGCCTTGATCTCGGTGCTGTGTTTGCCGGCCAGCGTCTTGAGCTGTGTGCTGCCGAGGCTCGTGACCGCCTTGGCGGCGCCGTTGAGCAGAACGACGTCGCCGGCCTGAAAGTTGCCTTCGACCGCGACGACGCCGGAGGGCAGCAGGCTCTTGTGGTTCCGCAGCGCCTTCATCGCGCCGTCGTCGATGCGGACCGTCCCGGCCGGACGGCTGTTGATGATCCACCGCGCTCGATTGCTGAGCTTGCGTTTGGGCAGGAAGATCGTACCGATCTCCTCGCCCGCCACGATCCGGCCGATCACGTCTCTGGCTCGACCGTTGGCCATGACCATGCGGCAGCCCGCCTGCGAAGCGATTCGCGCTGCCTCGATCTTGGTCTTCATCCCGCCGGTGGCGTGCCGGCTGCCGGAGCCGCCCGCGTTGCGTGCGATCTCCTCGGTAATCTCGAAGACCGAGGAGATTGGCCTGGCGTCGGCGTGATCGTTCGGGTTCTTGTCGTATAGCGCGTCGATGTCGGTCAGCATGATCAGCAGGTCCGCGTCGATCTTGCTGGCGACCAGGGCGCTGAGCCGGTCGTTGTCGCCGAACGCCGTGCCGATCTCGGCGGTGCTGATGCTGTCGTTCTCGTTGAGGACCGGGACGATGTTCAGACTCAGAAGCGTCTCGATCGCGTTGCGCAGGTTCAGGTAGGTCTTGCGGTTGCTCAACACCTCGGCTGTCAACAGGACCTGGCCAACCGTGACACCGTGCCGGAGGAAGGCCTTGCGGTACTCCTGCATCAGCAAGGGTTGGCCGATGGCGGCGCAGGCCTGACGCATCTTCATGTCCTTGGGCCTGGTGGAAAGCGCCAGTTGGCCGGCCCCCATGCCGATGGCGCCGGAGGTGACGATGACCACCTGCCGACCGGCCTGGAGCAGCGAAGTGACCTGCGAGGCGACTCGCCGGAAATACGCCGCATCGATCCCGGTATCTTTAGTCAGCGTGTGCGTGCCGATCTTGATGACGATCCGTCTTGTCTTGCTGAAATCTCTCATATGTTTCCCGTGGGCGTGCTTCGACACCATCAGTCCTGAAATTCGGCCGCCAGTATACGCCTGCCCCAAGGCTCCTTCAAGCCGAATCGACCTTGTCGAGTCTGCGGGGTGTGCATCGCACGCCACCGACCTACGGAGCGTGGTAGCGGTAATTGAACCGGCCGCTGGGAGCGACGTCGCCGTAGAGGTAGAAGTCCAGGATGTCGCCAGAGGCAGGCACGTTGTCGGTCCACTTGAACTCGAAGTCGAGCGGAGCGTTTGCCTCCAGGCCGACGAGTGTTCTTGGTACACGCATCTCCAATCGGCTGCCCTGGACCCGGAACGCGACTTGGCCGATCTCGGACCAGTTCCATCCGCGCTCGCTTCGCTCCAAAGCTGCTTCGTTTCCGTCGGGCCTCTTGTGATTGACCGCGAAATCGTAACCCTCCCATCCGGTGCTCTTGTTGCGGTCGATGTCGACCCACAGCGTCATCCAGCCGTCTCCGGCCGGCTCTGTGACAGGCCCGGCGGTCTCGACGTAGAAGTACAGGTTCTCTGCGTCTCGCGTCACCTTGGCGACGATAAAGTCGTTGCGGCCCGAGTCATTCTCATAGAATGTCTTGCCATAGCCACGGTGCTTTCGGTGCATCGTGCTGCCCTTGTGGTGTCGAAACTCCGGCTGCACCTCGGCCCACGACTCGAAGCGTCCGTCGATGTCGATCGCGAGCGGCGGCGACGGCGGGGCAGGCGCCTGCACACCCTTATACCGCCGGACATTCGCAACGAGCTGATAGTAGTAGTTGTCGGCAAAACCGCCCTTCATCGGCTCGATGTCGCGACTGTATTCGTTGTTGAACTCGTCGGGGAAAGCATTCTCCGTGCCCTGCCACTCCTTGTAGCGTCCCGCGATCCACTCGTTCCAGCCGGTCACGAAGATCAGCTCAGGATCGATCTTCAGAGCATAGTCCCATTGCTCCTGGAAGTTCAGGCCGCGACCGGCCGCTTCCGGATCGGCATTGAGACCATGGGCCTTGGTATAGCTGCGTCCGTACGAGCCTTTGGGGTCGTTCATCGCCGCCGGCGCCAGCACGTCGGTGGCGTTCTGCGCGACGCCCACCGTCACCTGCTCGAACTTCCCCGGTGTGGTCTCGACATAGCCGTGCTGGGGACAGACCTCCAGCCAACCCCAATGGTCGGGTCGGGATGGCCCCCTGCGGTAGTCCGGCTGTCCGGGCCGGAACGTGAAAAACGAGCGGATCGGCTCGGGCAGGTTGTCCGGGTAGCCCATCAGCAGCGGTTTGCCCTTCCAGTAGAACCACAGGTCTTTGAAGCGTCCCGGCTTGTAGATGTCCTCGTAGATTTTTGTGATGTTGACACGGCTGTCGTCGTGCGGCGCGAACGGACACAGGAAAGCGAACTGCGGCGTTCGTACGCCGTCCCGCCGGGCCTTGCTCCAGACCTCCCCGAGCACGTCGTAGGCCTCCTTCCACGTAAACGTTCCGTTCGTGCAGTCGAAAACCACGACGTCCACGCCTGCGTCGGCCAGCATCTCGGCGTGCTTGCGGTAGACCCACGCGTCGGTGCCCCGATAGTAGCCCAGTAGAGGTTCGTTCCAGTGGTATCCCACGATGTGCCCGACCTCTTTCCAGACGGGATGGTTGAAGTCGTTGATCGCATCGGGATGCCGTGTGATGATCTCGTTGACGTTCGCCGGTCCCAGGTCGGTCTTGCCGTCGACGTGCCAGGTCCAGTAGAACATCGCGACGGTTCGCCCCGGCCGGGGATCGCCAGCCTCCGCATGGCTCGGCAGCTTGCGGCCCAGGGCATCCGTGGCCACCCAGGCGTCGCTGATGCTCGGCGCGCTGCCCGAACAGACGCAGAGGCTCCAGAGCAGCACACTCCACAGAGAGATCGTGATATGGCCGCCAGAAAACGCGTGAGGGTTCTTCAGGGTCATGGGTCTTCTCTATACATGGAAGCCGGAAACACATCCGGAATCAGAGTCCGAGGCCATTGTAGAGGATCGCCCGGCGAAAGCAATCCTGCCGCCGCTTGTCCGGGGTGTGTGTGAAAATATCGTGGCATGTGGGTGGCAGCCTCAAAGCGTAGTGCAACGGAGCTTTGGGGATGGCGAATGGGAGTGGCGCATCCGTACGGAAAGGCCTCTGCGAGGCGATCCATCCCCAAGTCCTGCGGATCCGTTCGGCTTCGCTCAGGACAAGCTTTGAGGCTGCCACCCTTGGCGGTCTGCGCCGGCAAGGGAATGCTGCCCTGAAATCCTGACAGACACGCCGAGCGAGTGTCTGTGAAAATATCCTGGCAGCCGTGTGGCAGCGGCAAGCGCAGGCTTGCCGATGGTGATACGCACGCCGTCGAAGCCATCGGCAAACTCCGCCTTGCTCCGTTTGCCGCTGCCACACAGGGCGCTCCGTGGTGGAAAACGGGCCTTGCCGCGAAATTCGCACAGACACTGTCCGGGACAGAACCGGTATTTCCGTTGCCTCAGATCCGGCTGGACCCTAAGATGGCCCCGTTCAGCGCCCGCTGCGATGCGGGTGTGTCGTGCATGAGGTGGTTTTCGGCCATCACAGGGCCAACGGCGGATTGTCGTGAAGTACAGGCTTGTCATCTTCGATTTTGACGGCACGCTGGCCGACACGTTCGGCTGGTTCGCCCACGCGATCAACCGGATCGCCGACAAGTATCATTTCAAGAAGGTTGAGCCGAGCGAGCACGACACCATCCGGGGATTCGACGCCCGCGCCGTGCTGAAATATCTCGGTGTGCCTCTCTGGAAGACGCCCTTGATCGCCGCCCACATGCGGGTGTTGATGTCGCGTGATATCCACCACATCCGTCTGTTTGCGGGAGTTGATAACCTGCTGCGACGACTGTCCGAAGTCGGGGCAACTCTGGCGGTGGTCAGCTCGAACTCCTTCGAGAACATCCGTCACGTTCTCGGGGCGGAGGTAGCGGCCCTGATCGACTACTACGAGTGCGGCGTCTCCGCGTTCGGCAAGGAGGCGAAGCTGCGGAAGGTCCTTCGCCAGAGCGGCATTCCGCGCCGCGAGGCAATCTACATCGGCGATGAGATTCGCGACAGCGAAGCGGCCCGAGAGGTAGGCATCGCTTTCGGCGGCGCCACCTGGGGCTATACGACGCCCGACGCGCTGCGGGTCCATGCCCCGAGCGACGTCTTGGCCCGCGTCGACGACATCCTCGACCGAGTCATCGGCTGATCTTCCGGGAGCAAGGCGGGCCGGCGTGCGTTCCGCAGGGAAAATGTGCGGCCGATCCGGGTCGGATGGTATGATGTCGGCATGCACGACGTCTTGAAAAGCCACATTCTCCAACTCCTGCAAAAGGATGCGACGCCTCGAAACCTCGCCCATCTGGCCGAGGAGTTGGGCGTCGGCGGTTCGCTGCGCCGCGCCTTCCGCGAGGCGATCGAGTCGCTCAGCGCCGAGGGTCGTGTGGTCCTCGGTCCGCGAAATGCGATTGGCCTTCCATCGCTGTCCAGCGAGGTCACGGGCGTCTTCCGGGCCAACCCGCGCGGGTATGGCTTCGTCAGTCCACAACAACTGACCGGCGAGGGGGATGTGTTCATCCCCGCCAAGTCGACCGGCAGCGCCATGACGGGTGATCGTGTCGTCGCGCAGGTCACGCGAGGTTCGAAGAAAGACCCCGACCGCCTAACCGGCAAGATCGTAAAGGTGCTCGATCGCGCCCACACCACTGTCGTCGGGACGCTTCGCCAGGAGCAGGACTGCTGGCGGGTGCGGCCGGATGGAGGCGATTTCCTTCGGCCGGTCGAGATCGAGCACGTCGACACCCGGACCGTTCGGCATGGGGACAAGGTCGCCGTGACGATCCGCACGTATCCCACGCATTCGCAGGCGGCCACCGGCACGATCCGGGAGGTCCTTGGTCGCCCCGGCCGATTCGATGCGGAAATCTCCGCGATCATCCGCCGGCACGGCCTGTGCGAGGAGTTCGAGCCCAGTGCCCTGGTCGAGGCCAGCAACGCACGCGAGAACTTCCGTCCGCAGGACACGCACGGACGCAAGGACCTCACGAAGGCTCTTGTTGTCACGATCGATCCGCCGGATGCGAAGGACTTCGACGACGCGATCAGTCTGACCCGCACCGAGCAGGGCGGCTGGCTTCTGGGCGTCCACATCGCCGACGTGAGCTATTTCGTTCCGGCCGGCTCGGCTCTCGACCGCTGCGCGCGACAGCGTGGCAACAGCGTCTATCTTCCCGGCCGGACCCTGCCCATGCTGCCGGAGATGCTCAGCAACGAAATCTGTTCCCTTCAGCCGGGCAAGCGACGCTATACCAAGAGCGTCTTCCTGACCTACGACAAAGATGGGCGGATGCAGTCGGCTCGCTTTGGCAATACGATGATCGAGTCCAAGTTCCGCCTGAGTTATCAGCAGGCCGATGCAGCGCTCAAAGGCGACGTGGCTGGCCTTGCCGAGGACATGGTGGCGCTGTTGCACGATATGGACGCGCTGGCCCGTGCCATCGAGAAGCGACGCCGGCGGGCGGGCATGCTGCAACTGAATATGCCTGAGACAGAGCTCGTTACCGACGAGTCCGGGCGGGTCGTCGCAGTCTGCCCCGCCGACACAAGCTACCCGCACACGATCATCGAGATGTTCATGGTCGAAGCCAATGTCGCAGTCGCGGCTCTGCTCGATCGCCATTGCATCCCTTTCATGCGGCGCATCCATCCCGAGCCCGACAGCAAGGTCCTTCGCCGGCTCAGCCAGACGTTGCGGTTGTTGGGCGTCACGCTGTCACGCCAGCCCCAGCGAGCCGATTTGCAGGGCTTGCTCGATCAGGTACGCGGCAGCCGGATGCTCGTGCCCGTTCACCTGCTGGTCCTGCGCAGCCTCGCGAAGGCGACCTACGCGCCGGCGAGCGTGGGGCACTATGCTCTGGCGGCGTCGAAGTACTGCCATTTCACCAGCCCTATCCGTCGCTATGCCGACCTGATCGTCCACCGGGCGCTTCAAGCCTACCTCACCGGGCGGCTGCAGCCGGCCCGCCGGCAATACACATTCCCGGAACTGGCGTCCATCGGCGAGCACATCTCGCAGACCGAGCAGACCGCCGAAGAGGCCGAGCAGGAGCTCAAGAAGATCCTCATCCTTCACCTGCTGCGAAACAAGGTCGCGAGCGTTCTGGACGGCGTCGTGGTGAGTCTGACCGCGTTCGGGGCTGCCGTATACCTGCCCGAGTACGGTGTGGAAGGTCTGATTCCGCGCGAGGCGCTCGGCCCGGATCGGTGGCAGTTCGACGAGCAGAGTCAGTGCCTGGTGGGCCGGCATACCGGGGCGATCCTGCGTCTGGCCCAGCCGCTCCGCGTGCGGGTCGTCGCTGTTGCCCCGGCCGCCGGACAGCTCGATCTGGCGCCCGCCGTCGACCTGATTCGCAGCGTTACTCCCTCGCGAGAGCCGCAGCAGAGACCCCGACGCAAGTCCGGCCCCAACCGCAGGCGCAAGAAACGCAAACCACACGCCTGATCTGTTCGCCCGCCAAGGCGTACCTCTGTCCGGGTTGGCATTCAGTATTTAGAATAAGAATATCTGAATTGCCACGGCATGGAGTCTCAAGAATGTATGTATATAAAGCTTTTGCACTCAATAGTTTGTATGCATTCTGCGTTGAACGAAGCCACTTTTTGCGTCTCCAATGTCGTGTGTTAGAATTGGTCGTCGTGATGATTGTATTAGTTTGACTTATTGAATGTATCTGCGTAACTGGGAAACCGGATGGGGCGCGATCGCATACAATCATGGGATGTGGAATCTACGTCTGTCGCAGGGACGCACGGGCGGTGCGATGTCCTGCGAGAGCGGTTCGGTTGCCTGGAGAGTTGATGATCGCCAATCCAGAGAATCAAGGTCTTTACGACAAGCAGTTCGAGCACGACGCTTGCGGGATCGGGGCGGTGGTGGATATCAGCGGCCGGCCGGACCACGCCATTCTCGAGCATGGTCGGGAGGTGCTGAAGAACCTGCGCCATCGTGGCGCCGCCGGTGCCGACAATGTGACCGGCGACGGGGCGGGCATCCTCCTGCAAATCCCTCACGAGTTGCTCGTGACGGAATGCCAGAAGAGCGGCACAGTCCTGCCCGAACCCGGACGCTACGGCGTCGGCATGGTGTTCACCAGTAAGGACGCCGTGGTCAGAGCGAGGTGGGACGGGCTCCTGGCGCAGGCGGTCCACCACTACGGTCTGCAAGTGATCGGTTGGCGCGACGTGCCGACCCGGCCGGATTGTCTCGGTCCGATCGCTCTGGCGGCTGAGCCTGCGATCCGGCAGGTGTTCATCGATGGCAGCGGCCTGGCCGACGTGGATCTGGAACGGCGTCTCTATCTGGCCCGCAAGCGTGCCGAACGCCTCGTCCGCGAGGACGCCGGTCCCGAGGCGGAGGATTTCTACGTCGTCAGCATGTCCAGCCGGACCATCTGCTACAAAGGCATGTTCATGGACTGGCAGTTGTTCGCTTACTACCCCGATCTGGAGGACAAGCGAACCACCACGTCGCTGTGCATCGTCCACCAGCGGTACAGCACGAACACGTTTCCCAACTGGCGGCTGGCCCAGCCGTTCCGTTGCATCGCTCACAACGGCGAAATCAACACGCTCAGCGGCAACCGCAACTCGATGCGGGGACGCGAGCCCAAGATGGTCAGCAAGACCCTTGGCGACGATCTGACGGACCTGTTCCCGGTTATCGATCCGGCGGGCAGCGACTCGGCGGCCTTCGACAACGCCCTGGAGCTTCTGGTGCAGTCCGGCCGGAGCATGCCCCATGCGCTGATGATGATGATTCCGGAGGCCTTCGGGGCCAAGTATCACATCAGCACCGACAAGCGGGCGTTCTACGAGTATCACGCGGCGGTGATGGAGCCGTGGGACGGTCCGGCGGCGATGGTCTTCACCGACGGACGCATCATCGGGGGGACCCTGGACCGCAACGGTCTGCGGCCGTGCCGCTATCTCGTGACCAAGGACGGCCTGGCGATCATCAGCAGCGAGGCGGGCGTCGTGGAGTTCCCGCCGGAAAGGATCAGCGCCAAAGGCCGCCTGCGGCCGGGCCACTTGTTCCTGATCGATACCACGGAAGGACGCATCATTTCGGACAACGAGATCAAGAGCAAGATCGCCCGCCAGAGTCCGTACCGGCGCTGGCTGGAAGAGAACCGGATCGAACTGCGGGGCCTGTTCGATGCGCCCGATCTTGTGGAAACCGACCCGATCGACACGATCCGCCGGATGCGGGCCTTCGGCTACACCGCCGAAGAGAAACGTGTGATCCTCGCGCCGATGGCGGTCAACGGGCAGGAGCCGGTCGGGTCGATGGGCAACGACACCCCGCTGGCGGTGCTGAGCGACCGCCCGAAGCTGCTGTTCAGCTACTTCCGCCAACTGTTCGCCCAGGTGACCAACCCGCCGATCGACCCGCTCCGCGAGGGGCTGGTCATGAGCCTGATGCTGTTCACCGGCAAGAAGCGCAACGTGCTGGAGGAATCGCCGTTGCATTGTCGGCAACTGAAGCTGCCGCATCCAGTCCTGACCAGCGCCGACGTGGCGCGGCTGCGCTCGGTCAAGCGGGCCGACTTCAAGGTCGCGACGGTCCCGATGCTGTTCGATGTGAACCGGCGGACGCCGGGGAAGGCGTTGCGCAGAGGCCTGGACGCCCTGGTCAAGGCCGCCCAAGCGGCGGTCACCGACGGGGCGTCCCTGGTGATCCTCAGCGACAGAGACGTTTCACCGACGCAGGCGGCGATCCCCTCGCTGCTGGCGATTTCCGCGGTGCACCATCATCTGTTGCGCGAAGGGCTTCGCAACGAATGCGGCCTGATCGTCGAGAGCGCCGAGCCGCGCGAGGTCATGCACTTCTGCCTTCTGGCCGGCTACGGAGCCAACGCCGTCAATCCGTATTTGGCCTTCGACGTGCTCGGGGAGATGAACCAACGCGGCGATCTGGGCGCGGAGATGGAACCGGTGGCCGTCTCGGATCACTACATCGCCGCGATCAAGAAGGGCATCCTCAAGACGATGAGCAAGATGGGCATCTCGACTCTGCGCAGCTACCTGTACGCGCAGTTGTTCGAAGCCATCGGTCTGAAGAAGAGCCTCGTGGACGAGTACTTCGCGGGTACCGCCTCGCGCATCCAGGGGATCGGGCTTGATGAGATCGCCCGAGAGACGTTGAGCCGTCACTCATACGCGTACGACAACGACGACTACAGCTACCCGGAAATCGACATGGGCGGCGACTACGCCTACCGCTATCAGGGCGAGCGACACCTGTGGAATCCGATCACGGTCGCAAAACTCCAGGAGGCGGTTCGCAACAACGATGCGCGGGCATATGCCGCGTTTGCGGAGGCGGTGAACGCCCAGTCCGAGCGGCTCTGCACGCTGCGGGGCCTGTTCGAGTTCCAGGCGGGCAAGCCGATCCCGATCGAGAACGTCGAGCCGGCCGACGAAATCGTCAAGCGATTCTGCACCGGCGCGATGAGCCACGGGTCGATCAGCAAAGAAGCGCACGAGTGCATGGCGATGGCGATGAATCGCCTCGGAGGCATGAGCAACACGGGCGAGGGGGGGGAAGATCCTGCCCGGTATGTCGCGGAGCCCAATGGCGATTCGAAGAACAGCGCCATCAAGCAGGTCGCCAGCGCGCGGTTCGGCGTGACGATCAACTACCTCGCGCACGCCAGAGAGCTGCAGATCAAGATCGCTCAGGGTGCCAAGCCCGGCGAGGGCGGCCAGTTGCCCGGGCACAAAGTATCGCAGGAGATCGCGACGTTGCGGTACGCGACACCCGGCGTGACGCTGATCTCGCCTCCGCCGCACCACGACATCTACTCGATCGAGGACCTGGCCCAGTTGATCTACGACCTCAAGTGTGCCTGTCCGGGCGGCAAGGTGTCGGTCAAGCTGGTCTCGGAGGTCGGCGTCGGGACGATTGCGGCCGGCGTGGTCAAGGGCAACGCCGATGAAGTGCTCATCAGCGGGCACGACGGCGGCACCGGCGCCAGTCCGCTGTCGTCGATCATGCACGCCGGTTGTCCCTGGGAGCTGGGCCTGGCCGAGACGCAGCAGACGCTGGTCCTGAACAACCTGCGAGGCCGCACCCGATTGCAGACCGATGGGCAGATTCGGACTGGTCGCGACGTGATCGTCGCCGCCATGCTCGGGGCCGAGCAATTCGGGTTCGGCACCGCCGCTTTGGTGACGCTGGGCTGCACTCTGCTGCGGAAATGTCACGAGGGCGCCTGCATCTATGGAATTGCCACGCAGGACCCGGAACTGCGGAAACGCTTTGCCGGCAGGCCGGAGTACCTGATGCGCTATCTGACCTTCGTGGCCGAAGAGGTCCGCCGGATCATGGCCGAGCTTGGGTTCGAGAAACTCGAAGACCTGGTGGGACGCGTAGACCTGCTCAAAACCTCCAAGGCGATTCACCACTGGAAGGCCAAGGGGCTGGACCTGTCGGCGATCTTCCATCGGGTGGACACCTCGGACGGCCGGCCGGTGCGGTTCTGCAAACGGCAGCTCGACAAACAACAGGACCACATGGACTGGAAGATCATCGAGCTGGCTCGCGACGCCATTGAGGACAAGAAGCCCGTGACGCTGGAACTGCCGATCCGGAACACAGACCGCACCGTCGGCGCAACCCTGAGCAACCGGATCGTGCTCAAACACGGTCCTGGAGTTCTGCCCGACGACACGCTGAACGTGGTCCTGCGAGGCTCGGCTGGCCAGAGCTTCGGCGCCTTCCTGATCGGCGGTGTGACGCTGACGCTGGTCGGCGAATCGAATGACTATCTGGGCAAGAGCCTGTCCGGCGGGCGCATCGTGGTCAAGACGCCGCCGGAGGCGACGTTCCTGCCGCATGAGAACATCATCGTCGGCAACACGCTGCTCTACGGAGCCACCAGCGGCGAGGCGTTCATCAACGGCGTCGCCGGGGAGCGATTCGCGGTGCGCAACAGCGGCGCCGTGGCCGTCGTGGAAGGCGTGGGCGATCACGCCTGTGAATACATGACCGGCGGCTGCATCGTCGTGCTCGGCCGGACCGGGTGCAACTTCGCCGCCGGCATGAGCGGCGGCATCGCCTACGTCCTCGACGAACGCCAGCTCTTCGACACGCTGTGCAACCTGGACATGGTGGACCTCGAGACCGTCTGGCGCGACGAGGACAAGCGCGTTCTCAAGAACCTGATCGAGCGTCACCGGATGTTCACCGACAGCGTGCGAGCGAAGTACATCCTCGACAACTGGCCGGGAATGATCGGACGGTTTGTGAAAGTGATGCCCATTGATTATCGCAAGGCTCTGGAACGGATGAAGGCCGAAGAACGACGCAATACCGAGACCACGCCGGCCACGGAGGAGGTGTTCCATGGGTGATATCCGCAGGGCAGGGGCATCGTGGCGAGGGCATCTTGCCCTTGCGCGGCGAGAGCGTCTCGCTCTTGTCTGTGTTGTCTCGGAAGAAGCCAGGAGCAGGGGCAAGATGCCCCCGCGACGCAAGGGCGGGACGCCCTCGCCACGAGGTGTATCATGGGGGAACTAAGAGGGTTTCTGAAATACCAGCGTCAGGAGGTGGGCCATCGTCCGGTGGCCGAGCGGGTGCGCGACTTCCACGAGATCGATCTGCCTCTGACGCCGGAGGCGGTCCGACAGCAGGCCGCCCGCTGCATGAACTGCGGGATCCCGTTCTGCCAGGGGGCCGGCTGTCCGGTGGTCAACAGCATCCCGGATTTCAACGATCTGGTCTATCAGGGACGCTGGAAGCAGGCGTGCAGCCTGCTGCACCGCACGAACAGCTTCCCGGAGATCACCGGTCGGGTCTGTCCGGCTCCGTGTGAGAATTCGTGCACGCTGAACGTCAACGACAGTCCTGTTCTCATCAAGCACATCGAATACCAGATCGTGGAGAAGGGGTTCCAGGAAGGCTGGATCGTGCCGCAGCCGCCGAAAGTCCGGACGGGCAAGCGGGTGGGGGTGATTGGCTCCGGTCCGGCGGGTCTGGCGGCGGCGCAGAGATTGGCGCGGGCGGGTCACAGCGTCATGGTCATCGAGAAGGACGAGCGTCCCGGCGGGCTGTTGCGCTACGGCATCCCGGACTTCAAACTCGCCAAGAGCGTCATCGATCGGCGTCTCGAACAGATGCGGGCCGAGGGCGTGGAGTTTCAGTGCGGCGTGACGGCGGGGCAGGACGTCTCCATACGGTATCTCCGCAAACGCTTCGACGCCATCTGCCTGGCCATGGGCGCCGGACAACCCCGCGACCTGACGATTCTGGGCCGGGGGTTCGACAACGTCCTCTATGCCATGGAGTACCTCGCGACGCAGAACAAGATCTGCAACGGCGAATCGCTCGAGGGCTGCCATCTGGTGTCCGCCAGGGACAAGGTTGTCATTGTCATTGGCGGGGGCGATACGGGCAGTGACTGTGTGGGCACCGCCCGCCGCCAGGGGGCGAAGAAGATTTACCAGTTGGAGATTCTGCCCAAGCCGCCGGAGCAACGCCCGCCCGATACGCCATGGCCGACGTGGCCCCGGATCATGCGCACGTCGAGTTCGCAGGAAGAGGGTTGCGAGCGACGCTGGTCGGTGATGACGACGAGGCTCACCGGCGCCGACGTCCACGTCAGCCACCTGCATGGCTGTGAGGTGGAGTGGGTCAAGGGCCACCGGGGCTGGGAGGTGGTGGGAGTGCCCGGCACGGAATTCACCCTCCAGGCGGATCTGGTTCTGCTGGCGATGGGCTTCGTCCACGTCACTCATGCCGGACTGGTGGAGGACCTCGGTTTGCAGCTTGATGAACGGGGCAATGTTGTGGTGGACAATCACCAGACCAGCGAGCCGTGGGTCTTCGCGGCCGGTGACACCGTTCGGGGAGCCTCGCTCGTGGTACACGCCATCCGCAGTGGGCAAGATGCCGCGGCGGCCACGGATCGGTGGCTGCGACAGGAATGCCGGGGGCAGTAGCCCACTCTCCCCGCCAATGGAGCCGATTACGAGGACAGTGCAGGTCGATGCCAAAACGCAAGGACATCCATAAGATTCTGATCATCGGTTCGGGGCCGATCATCATCGGTCAGGCCTGCGAGTTCGACTATTCCGGCGCTCAGGCCTGCAAGGTTCTTCGGCGAGAGGGCTTCCAGGTCGTCCTGGTCAACAGCAATCCGGCTACGATCATGACCGACCCGGAGCTGGCGGACCGCACGTATATCGAGCCGATCACGCCGGAGATCGTCGAGATGGTCATTCGCCGCGAGAAGCCCGACAGCCTGCTGCCGACGTTGGGTGGGCAGACCGGCCTGAACACCGCCGTGGCCCTGGCCGAGAGCGGCGTCCTGAAGAAGCACGGCGTCAAACTGCTCGGCGCCAATCTCCGCTCGATCAAGAAGGCCGAGGAACGCGACCGGTTCAAGAAGACCATCCAGGACATCGGCTTGGAGGTCCCCCGCAGCGGCTACGTCCACAACTGGGAGGAGGCCAAGCGCGTCGTTGAGGAGATCGGCTTCCCGGCCATCATCCGTCCGTCCTACACCCTCGGCGGCACCGGCGGCAACGTCGCCTACAACACCGAAGAGTACGAGAAGTACATCCGATGGGGCCTGGCGCTGAGTCCCAGAGGGCAGGTCCTCGTCGAGGAGTCGGTGGCCGGGTGGAAGGAGTACGAACTCGAGGTCATGCGCGACCGCAAGGACAATGTAGTCATCGTCTGCTCCATCGAGAACCTCGATCCCATGGGCATCCACACGGGCGACAGCATCACCGTCGCGCCCGCCCAGACGCTGACCGACAAAGAATACCAGATCATGCGCGAGGCGTCGCTGAAGATCATCCGGGCCATCGGCGTTGAGACCGGCGGCTCGAACATCCAGTTCGCCGTCAACCCCGCCGACGGCAAGCTCTACGTCATCGAGATGAACCCGCGTGTCTCGCGCAGCTCGGCGCTGGCGTCGAAGGCGACCGGCTTTCCCATCGCCAAGATCGCCTCGCTGCTGGCGGTGGGCTACACGCTGGACGAGATTCCCAACGACATCACGAAGAAGACGCCGGCGTGCTTCGAGCCGACGATCGACTACTGCGTGGTCAAGTGGCCGCGGTTCACGTTCGAGAAGTTCCCGCAGACCTCGCCGGAGCTGACCGTGCAGATGAAATCCGTCGGCGAGGCGATGGCCATCGGCCGTACGTTCAAAGAGGCCTTTCACAAGGCCGTCCGCTCACTGGAGATCGACCGGCACGCGCTGGCCGCCAAGCACATCGACGAGACGATTCCGCCGAACCAGTTGAAGGACAAACTGCGCAGCCACTGCTGGGATAAGCTGTGGTACGTCGCCGAGGCGCTGCGGCGGAAGATGCCGGTGGATGAGCTGTTCGCTCTGACCAAGATCGACCCGTGGTTCCTGAACAACATCAAGGACATCGTGACGCTGGAGGGCCGACTGCTGGCCGGCAAGGGCACGCTGCCCGACGCCCGTCTGATGGCCGAGGCCAAGCAGTATGGCTTCAGCGACCGCTACCTCGCGTCGATCTCGAACGTCAAGGAGCCCGAGTTTCGCAAGCACCGCCAGTCGCTGGGCGTCAACGCCGTCTACAAGCGGGTCGACACCTGCGGCGCCGAGTTCGAGGCGACCACGCCTTATCTCTACTCGACGTTCGAAGCCGAGTGCGAAGCGGAGCCGACCGACCGGCGCAAGATCATGATCCTCGGCGGCGGTCCCAACCGGATCGGCCAGGGCATCGAGTTCGACTACTGCTGCTGTCACGCGGCCTTCGCGCTGCACGAGATCGGCGTCGAGTCGATCATGGTCAACTGCAATCCCGAGACGGTCAGCACCGATTACGACACGTCTGACCGATTGTACTTCGAGCCGCTGACGTTCGAGGACGTGATGAGCATCGTCGAGAAGGAAAAGCCCGACGGCGTCATCGTCCAGTTCGGCGGCCAGACGCCGCTGAAGCTGGCGGTTCCCCTGGAGAAGGCCGGCGTCAAGATCATCGGCACCTCGCCCGACAGCATCGACCGCGCCGAGAATCGCGAGCGGTTCAACCGCCTGGTCGAAAACCTCGGCCTGCGACAGCCCGAGAGCGGCACCGCCACCACGTACGACCAGACGCTGGGCATCGCGGCTAAGCTGGGCTATCCGCTGCTGATCCGGCCGTCGTTCGTGCTTGGCGGCCGCGCGATGCACATCGTCTACGACGAGGACGGTCTCAAGGCCTGCGTCCAGGAGGCCATTGAGGCTTCGGGCGAGCATCCGATCCTGGTCGACAAGTTCCTCGACGACGCGACGGAGCTCGACGTCGACGCCATCAGCGACGGTACGCGCGTCGTCATCGGCGGGATCATGGAGCACATCGAAGAGGCCGGCGTACACTCGGGCGACAGCGCCTGCTCGATTCCATCGGTCAATATCAAGAAGCAGGTGCTCGATGAGATCGCGCGACAGACCAGACTGCTGGCCCTGGAGCTGAACGTCAAAGGTCTGATCAACATCCAGTTCGCCGTTAAGAACGACGAGGTCTACATCCTCGAAGTGAACCCGCGGGCTTCGCGGACGATTCCGTTCGTCAGCAAGGCGATCGGCGTGCCACTGGCCAAGCTGGCGGCCAAGATCATGGCCGGGATGTCCCTCGACGATCTCGGGTTCACCGAAGAGGTCCATCCGAAGCACTATGCGGTCAAGGAGGCGGTCTTTCCCTTCCTGAAGTTCCCCGGCACCGATGCGCTGCTCGGGCCTGAGATGCTCTCGACGGGCGAGGTGATGGGCCTGTCCGACGATTTCGGCACGGCCTATGCCAAGAGCCAGATCGCCGCCGGCAACAGCCTGCCGGTGACGGGCAGCGTGCTGTTCAGCATCCGCGACGCCGATAAGGCGCGGTCCGTGCCCGTGGCGCGCCGGCTCCACGAGATGGGCTTCAAGATCGTCGCGACCAAGGGCACCTGCATCGAGTTCATCAAGAACAACATCCCTTCGGAATTCGCGCTGAAGATGACCGAGGGCCGGCCGAACATCGTCGACGCGATCATCAACGGCCAGATCGACCTGATCGTCAACACGACGGTGGGCAAGCAGTCCATCACGGACTCGTTCGCCATCCGCCGCAACGCCGTCGATCGGCAGATTCCCTACGTGACCACGATCCGCGGAGCCGAGGCGGTCGTCAAGGCGATCGAGTCCCTCAAGGCCAGGCAGATCCGCGTCAAACCGATTCAGCTCTACCACAGGTAACCGAGGAAATCCGAAACACGAAGTTCGAAATCCGAAACAAATCCCAAAGAAGGAATTTCGAATGATCGAAACACATAATGCTGGTCGCAGACCCGTTTGGAGTTTCGGGTTTTGGTCATTTGTGCTTGTTTCGGATTTCGAGATTCGGATTTCGGATTTTGTCATCAGATTGAGGACAGTATTGTGAAAGCGGTTTTGCTCTTAGAGGACGGAACGGTGTTCGAGGGCCGCGCGTTCGGCGCCCGGGGCGCCAAGTGCGGCGAGGTCGTGTTCAACACGTCCATGACGGGCTACCAGGAGATCCTCACCGATCCCTCGTACCACGAGCAGATCATCACCATGACCTATCCGCTCATCGGCAACTACGGGACCAATGCCGACGATTGGGAGTCGCGCCAGGTCTTCGCCAGCGGGTTCGTCGTCAAGGAGAACTGCCCTTATCCGAGCAATTGGCGCAGCAGTGACACGCTCGACGCGTACCTGAAGGCCAACGACGTCGTGGGCATCGAGGGGATCGACACACGCAAGCTCGTGCGGCACATCCGCACCGAAGGCGCCATGCGCGGGATCATCTCATCGAGCGAACTGGGCATCAAGAAGCTGACGGCGATGTTGCAGGACCACCCCGGCCTGGTCGGCCGCGACATCGTCAAGAACGTTACGGTGGCCAAGCCCTACGAGTGGAAGGAGGGCGTTCTCGACGTCCTGACCAACACCCGGGACGTCCCGGCGCCGAAGTACAGGGTCGTGGCGATCGACTACGGCATGAAGCGCAACATCCTCCGTCTGTTGGTCTCGCACGGTTGCGAGGTCCTCGCGGTGCCGGCCCAGACTACCGCCGACGAGATCCTGGCGCGCAAGCCCGATGGCGTTTTCCTCAGCAACGGTCCGGGCGATCCGGCTGCGGTGACGTATGCCGTCGAGACGGTCAGGGGCTTGCTGGGCCGGGTTCCGATCTTCGGCATCTGCCTGGGCCATCAGATTCTGGGGCTGGCTCTGGGCGGGACCACCTACAAGCTCAAGTTCGGCCATCGCGGCGCCAACCATCCCGTCAAGAACCTGCGCACCGGCAAGATCGAGATCACCAGCCAGAATCATGGGTTCTGCGTGGACCTCGACTCGTTCAAGGGCAAGGACGTTGAGCTGACGCACCTGAATCTCAACGACCGCACCTGCGAGGGCATCCGCAGCGACAAATTCCGCGCCTTCGCGGTCCAGTACCACCCCGAAGCGTCCCCCGGCCCCCACGACGCCCGCTACCTCTTCGACGATTTTGTCCGCCTGATGGAAGCGAAGTGACGCACGGACCACGTAGAGTGACAGCGGGGCATGGATGATGACGATGGGCGAGGTCCGATAGGAACAGACGCTCTAATTCTGCTTCGAGTATCTCAGGTAGAGATACAACAAAGACAGGAGCGTGACAACGACGATGAGCTCGAGAGGTCCCATACGGTAAAGTATGGCATATGGCGCGCCGGAAACAAGCGCTCTGCACATCATCGATTGTAGTGATCCCGATGCCCATCGAGATCAGGCGCTGACGCGGAAGTGTGAAGTTTCAAGTTTGAAGTACTGCGAGGCATCCTGCTTCACACTTCACACTTCAAACCTGAAACTTCCCCCACCGTCACTCGGTCGGGATGCTCAGGTCGTCGAGCGTGCGGCGCAGCCACGCCAGTGACTTCTCGATCATGGGTCCGCCTTGTCCCTCGCACTCCATGCTCAGGACGCCTTGGTAGTTGTGATCGCGCAGCAGCTTGAGGCACGCGCGGATGTTGTCGGCGTTGACGCCGTCGCCGATGGCGCACTGGCTGACGGCGATGCCCGTCTGGTTGCCGCGCACGGCGGCGGCCAGCGATTCCGAGACGTCCTTGATGTGGACGTGCCGGACCCGGCCGAGGAATCGCTCCAGGAAAGCGACCGGGTCCTGGCCGGCGATGAACGTGTTGCCCGTGTCCATGTTCATGCCCAGATAGGGACTGTCGCAGAACGCCAGCATCCGCGCCATCATCTCGGGCTTGGTGGTGAAGTAGCCATGCGGCTCGATGTTGACTGTGATCCGATGCGCCTCGGCCACCTCGGTGATCTGCTCGTAGCTGCGCTTCATCAGGTCCATCGCCTCGGCGTCGCCCAGTCCCTCGGGCGGCGCCATCCCGTCGGTGGTGTCCACGCAGGGGCAGCCGATCAGGTGGGCCCACTGGATGGACTTCATCACGTAAGGGACGCCGCGCAAGGGACCGTCCTTGCCGGACAGCGGATAGGCGGCGTCGATCTGCGAGAATTGCACGCCGTGCGCATCCATCCTCTTCTTGAGCAGGAGCGGATCTTCATACAACGCCACGTGCGGCTGATAGCCCAGCCCGTGAATCCAACTGACCCCGTCGATCACGCCGCACTCGATGTAGTGGACGCCATGCTCCTGCGCCCAGCCCAGGCACTTCGCGAAGCTCCAGTAGGCCGTATTGAACGCATCCGTATGAAATCCGATCTTCATCGCCGTTCGTCCCTTCGTTTTCCCCCACGTTTCCAAAACGCTCTGTCCCCATCTCCCCGCATGCATCACCCTATCACAGGTGCGCACGCGCGGCAATAGGCAGATTGGACGACCGCAGGCGCGGCGTTGCCGTGCTGGTCTCTTGACTCTGGCTTGAATTACGCGCATAATGCAGACGGAGATTGGTTTGTACCCTCGACTCGCGGCGTGAGAATGCGTGGAGTGCCCCCATCGGGGTGGGAAGGGAGGATTCGTCATGGTCCGTGTCGTCAAATTCGTCTGCGTTATCGTCTTGTGTATCCTTGCTTGGCTTCCGCCGTGGTCTGCTGCCTCTTCCGGTACCAGCCGGGTGGTTATTGCGCCTGCCGAACTCCGGCCGGAGGACTTGGCAGCCTTCCACCGGATTCACTGGCACGCGTTCGACTGCGTCCTGCCGGAGGCCCCGGAGGCCATCGGATACGATCTCCTCCTATATGCGGACGGTGAGAAGACGGTTATACCGGGGCTGTGGGACCGCTCCGCCTCAGCACGGACGGCCCGCCATCGTTTCACGGTCCTTTACCGGGAGAGTCCCGACCGGGTGAAGCTGGACTTGATGGTGACCCTCGACGGATTGTGTTCGTATGAGACCGTCGACAACCCCTTCGCCGGTCTCGACCCGATCATCCTGAAGTCAACCACGGTCGGCCAGGAGGGGACGGTTGTGCTGGCTGTAGTGCCCGGACGGGATGACGAGCGCGTTGACCTGGCTAACATTGTCCCCGAGGCGGCCTATCGTTGTTTGGCGATTCGCATTCGGACTGAGAGGGGAGACGCCACCATGGATTTCAAGACGCGCCAGAAGCAGTTGTTCTACGAGATCGACCACAAGGCTGTGTATGATGCCTGTCAGGAACTCATGCGTCTGCGTCGGGAGGGCAAACTCGCCGCCTCAGCATTCCACTGCGACGACCCTGCGGAGAAGCTGGTCCAAGTGCCCCAGGCCATCCGTGTCATAGAACCGACGTCCATCGCCGTTGACGAGTCCATGGTGACCCTGATGTTCCTCAGCGGTGGCAGGACACAGCACCTGCAGTGCTATTCCAACGAATTCGGTGAGCCCAGAGTGGACGAGGGTACGAAGGGTTCCGGCTTCCGCGTGAATCCGTATGCGATGGACAAGTTGACGGGCGATGAATCGCTGGACAGCCTCAATGAGACGTATGTGCATTTTGGGATGAACCTCATTCCCGGGCTTCGGTACGAGTTTTACGCCGAAGAAACACCGGACACACTGGAAGCGGTCAAGCAAAGCGCCGAGAGTCTTGCCGGCGTGTCGGATATGGTGCGGCGGATGGCTACAGTACTGGCTGTCAAGAGACAGCGTTTACTCCATCGAGTCGATCATCAGAAGTTGCTTGAAGCTTGTCGCGAGACCATCAGACGCTACAACCAGGGGGTATTCAGCGCGGCTGAAATCTTTCCTGTCCGAGAAGAATTCAAGGAAGAGACAGACACGCTGGAATACGAAAGATCCGAGAAGGACACCAAGCATGTCCCCGAGCTCATCCTGAGTCTCGAGCCGGGCTATCTATGGTTTACCGACAACAGCGTCATGGTGGCCATCGCGGGCGGTCTGGACCACGCCGGAGTCATCGCATATGCCGAGGGGGTAGAGGAGGAAGAGCTCAGGGACGACGCCATGAGACTCATCGACGGTCTGGTGTATTACGACGACGGTCTCAAGGAGGCGGGCGAAGACTACCGGGAGTATCTCCAGAGCCTTCGCGACGAAGTCCTCTTGTACCACGACTGGAGTCGCAAGCAGATGAACCTGCCCATTCCCAAGAGAAGCAGCACGCCGTGAGCGAAACCTGGGCCGCTCTACGCCCGCAGCCGAATCCGCCCTCGATCTACGGGCCACCGCATACCTCCTTTTCGTGCCTGCTGGGCGCATCCGCGAGCAGGAAATCTGCTTTTCCTGCTCAACCGGGGCGGTCTTTCAACCGATAACTTGCGAGAGACCATTGGTGGATGGGTCCATAGCGAGAGCTGTCTCCCGTAGCGACAAGGCTGTCTGGATGGAGGAGGCTGCCTCGAACACGAAGGCCGGTTCCCGGCGGCGGAGTCGCCACGGGCACCTCTCTGATGAAAGGGGTTATTCCCGGACGGAACGGAAGACGCGTGGAAGCGGCGCCTGGCCCGGATCGCTACAGGCGATGCAAGGCAGGCGGAACGTCCGAGGATGTGTGATGAACAGACCGTTGATCAGCACGTGTATTGTGACGCAGAACAACGCGGCGTATCTGCGCCGTGCGATCGCCAGCGTGGCGCGTTTCGCCGATGAGATCGTCGTCGTGGACGGCGGCAGCGCCGACGGCACTGAGGCGCTCGTGCGATCCGTCCCCAAGTGCGTCTATCTGCATCGTCCGTTCGACGGCAATTTCGCCGCCCAGAAGAACTTCGCCTTCGACCACGCCTGCGGCACGTGGATCCTCGAATTGGACCAGGATGAGGTGGTCTGCGACGAATTCGGGCGGGCGATTCGCCCGTTGCTGGAGCGGACCGGCGAGTTCGGCTTCGCCTTGCGGCGGTGGTGGCTCTGTGCGATCGATCCGTTGCGCTACGTCAGCACGCCTCTGTTCGAGACGACGTGGATTCCGCGTCTGTTCCGCAACGATCCCCGGCTGCGGTACGTCTTTCCCCTGTCCGGCGCCAACAGCGGCCTGATCCACCACGAATTCAGTCCGGCTCTCCAGTCTCGGTTTGTCCGAATTGTCGCTTGGCGCCTGCTGCATTTCCATTATATGATCCACGACCGGGCCCGCCGCGAGGCGCGTTTCGCCTGGTTCAGCCGGGTCGATCCGTATTGCGTCGAGACGAATGCCCGCTGTTACCTGTACGAGGACTTCTCGCATCGCATTCTGCCATGCCCCGCCGGGTGGCGGGATACCGCATCGGCGGGGAAGCTCGGCCCCGCGTGTGCGAAAGACGACATGGATACGGACCTATTGCCATGCAAGAGCCACCCGTTTCTCGAAGGAATGGCCCGGTGCAAAGCTCCTCTGTGAGTTGCTACTGCCGATCGGCCAAAGACTGGTTCAAGGCAACCGTGTATCTGCCGGTCAGACACCGCACGGGCTTGGAGGTTGCCCGATGCTATCGAACGCTGCTGGGCTACACGACCAACATGTCCTTCGTCGCTGTCACGGGAAGCTGTGGCAAGACCACCACGACGGAGCTGACCACCGCGATTCTGGCGCGTGAGGGACGTGCCCGAACGGGGAACCACGAGAATGAGATCGGGTATATCGCCGGCCTGATTCGAAGGCTTTCGCCGCGGGACCGCTTCTGCGTCGTTGAGGTGAGCGGACACCTGAAGGGCGCCATGGAACGGTCGGCCCGATTGCTGCGACCGCATATCGGCGCAGTCACCAACGTTGGGCAGGATCACTATTCGAGCTTCCGCAGTCTGGAGGCCACGGCGGCCGAGAAAGGGAAACTCGTCGAGATCCTGCCGCCCGACGGCGCCGCGGTGCTCAACGCGGATGATCCGCACGTCTACGCGATGCGCACGCGAACGCGGGCCCGTGTGCTCACCTACGGAGAATCGGCCGAGGCGGTGGTCCGCGCGGAGAACGTCACGTGTGTCTGGCCCGAGCGGTTGTCATTCGACGTCTGTTACGAAGGGACGTGATGTCACGTGCAGACGCGGCTGGTCGGCGCGCACTGGGTTCACACGGTGCTGGCATCCCTGTCGGCCGCGTTGGCGGCGGGCGTTTCCCTGCCGCGGGCGGTCGAGGCAGTAGAGGCCTTCGAGCCGATCCTCGGCCGCATGAGTCCGCACGAGACCCCAGGCGGCGTGACCTTCGTCAGTGACGCGTGGAAAGCGCCGTTCTGGACGATCCCTGCCTCGCTGGAGTTCCTGCGGACCGCGCGGGCTCAGCGCAAGATCGTCGTGGTCGGAACTGTTTCGGATACGCCCAAAGGATTTGAGCAACGGTACAAGACGATTGCGAAACAGGCGCTCGATGTGGCGGACAAGGTCCTGTTCGTGGGGGATCATGCCCATGCCGCCTTGAAGGCCAGGACGAATCCGCAGGATGACCGCGTTATGGCGTTTGGGATGCTCTACCAGCTCGAGTGCTACCTGCGCACCTACCTCAAGAGCGGGGATCTGGTCCTGCTCAAAGGGACCACGAAAACCGACCACCTGCAGCGAATCGTCATGGCGCGGACCGATGACAAGATGGCCTGCTGGCGCGAGAAATGCAACCATCCGTGTTTCTGCGCCGCCTGCGAGCTGCGATACAGTCGCTTCGTTCCCACCGAGGAAGAGCCAAGCCCCTACTAAAGGAGCCTGCCGGAGCATGTTCCCCCGGCAGGCCCTACAGGCAGGTATTTTTACTGAGTGCGTCTGCGGAACGTGCGGACCACCTTGGTCCCCGTGATCTTCTGGCTGCCCATGCCGGTGGTCATCTCGCCGCTGAGCTTGCCGTCCTGGATCTTGCCCGCAAAGTCCATCTCGAAATCCCGGTCGCCGAACGTCATGGCGATCTTGAAGCTGACCTTGTCGCCCTCGAGCGTGACTTTCTTAACCGGCGTGGCGTTGTAGCGGGCGGTCATATCGGGATAGACTACCAGCCGCTGTTTGCGGGTGCCTCGCTCGCTCGTCGCGTCGAGGTTCCAGGTTCCGATCAGTGCGTCGCCCCGGCGTTTGCCTTGGGCCGCCATCTCCCCTCGCTCACTCTTGACGGCGCCCGAGAGCCCGTCCTGCTGGAGCTGGCCTTCGAAGGTCGCCTCCCACGGCCGGTCGGGATTGTCGCTCTTGAGCGCCATCGTCAGGGTGTTTCGCTCGAGTTGGACGCCGCTGACCTTCATCTCGCCTCGCTCGCCCTTCCACGTCGCCGTCAACTGGCCCTCGTTGTCGGCCTTGATCTCCAGCGTGGCAGGGAACTGGCGGTCTTCCCTCGTGAGAGTCATCTCCCATATCCCGGCCGCACGCGGTGTACGCGGGGCCCGCTGGCCTTCGAGGGCGTAATCGCCCCGGCCGCCGGAAACCGTTCCGGTGAGCTTGCCGTCTGCGATCCTGCCTTTGAAGGTCGAGGTCATGGTCTCGCCGTCGCGGCCCGGCGTCTCGCGCGTGAAGCTGATCTGGCCGTCCTCGAACGTGACGTTCTTCAGGTCGCTGACGCCCATGAAGCCGATCCACTGGCCGGTCTGGTTGCCGTCCTGGTCGCGAGAGAACGACAGGATCGACTCCATCGTCCGCCCGTTGAACTCGCTCTTGACGAGCCAGTCGCCGAAGAGGCCGCCTCGGCCCCCACCGGCCGGCTGGGCCCAGACCTGGGTCGACAGGACGAGAACCACGCCGAGCGCGACGACCTTGAGAAGTCTCTGATCTCTCATGCGATAAGCCTCCAAAAGAAAGGTTGTTGGGATAGCTGCATCCGACCTTGGCGCCGGCACGCACCCTGCCGTTGCCTGCTCCGGAACGGACATCCGCGCCGCCGGCGCCGAAGGGCCTGTCCGGTTGCCGTGATGCGGGTAAGACGCCGTTGGAATCGGAACGATTTCAACAATCTGCCGAATTTCCCGTTCGGGTGTTCGCCGGGCCTTTCCGTGGCACGGCTCGCTCTACTCCGTCGCCCGCACTTGCCCGGAAACGGCAGCGCTATGCCGACGCCGGGGGGGCGTCGAAGAACTTCTGGACGCGGCCCAGGAAGCTCAGCGTATAGTTGACGGCAATCGAGTACGTGACGGCCCAGTGCAGTCGGAAGAAATGCCGGCACACAGCCGTGACGACCGCTATCGTTGCGACGGCCACGACGATCTGCCGAGCCGTCGCGCGCCGGTCCGTGATGCAGTCCGTATCGAGGATGCCCGTCGAGGCCAGCAACAGCAGGAGCACGGCATTGAACTGGTTCCAGATGGGAAAGACGGCCAGCCAGCCGAGGGCCCCGGCGCCCGGCGTCCGCCACGTGGACACTCCGGCGCCGATCGTGATGAGGATTGCGAAGAACAGCATCATCACCTTCTCGAACTCGGACTTCTCTCTCGGCCAGACGACACCAATCAGCGACAGGGTCAGGCCAAGCCCGGCGAATCCCAGCAGGAGGGTCTCCGTCTCGCTGTGCGGGTCTGTGCCGATGGCGGCCATCGCACCGCGCAGGCCTGGATCGAGAAGGACCAGCAGCACGAACGCGATCCCGAAAGCAAACAGCGTCAGGTCGTCATATCGCGGCAGGACGAAGGCAAAGGCGCGCTTGAGATTGACCCGGAGCTTCTCGGCTCTGGGCAGGGCCTCGTACAGCACCGTGTCTCGAATCTCCTGGTTGCTGAGGTGCTCCCATGCGGCGGCGTCCTTCCTCACCGCCGAGCTGCGCCGGTCGGCTTGCGGGGGCGAGGCATCCGCAAGCCCGGGGCGAGGCACTCGGACTCGATGGCCACATCCAGGGCACACGATGAGCGTGCCGATTTGTCCGGCCTCGGTTGAGATTTCCGCGCCGCAGTAATAGCACGTCAGCCGCATCGCAAGCCGCCCGCACAAAGTCATCCCCCGAATCTCATCATCCTCCATCAGAATGCCAAGCTGCTTCGCTGTTGCCAAGGCCCGACGATTTCCGCGAGGGTATGCGACCGTTCCTGTGATCCGGCTTGCTCCGACCCTTTCTGCCGGGCCTCCATTCATGGGCGGCCAGGACAAACTCGAAATCCGAAACACGAAACTCGAAACAAATCCAAAGCACGAAATCCAAATGCCGTAAACTCGCCACGGTTTGCACGGATCGAGTGGCAGGCGATGGCCTCCGTGTTTCGAGCTTGGATTCTGGATCATTCGGGCTTGTTTCGATCCCGGCGCGCCGGGACGGATCGGTACGGGCGAATAATCATTCGCCCCTACGTTATCCGTGCTTCTGCCGTGTGCCTGACCGAGCAGCGCAGAAACGGTCATGCACCCTTCCTGCGATCGCTGATTGAAACTGCCGGCCCGCGTCCATAGAATGTCACCGGTCAGAGTTGGCGGCTTGAGATACTGCAGGCCGGCCCCATCGTTCGGAGTGCCCTGATGAAACGACTGTCGCCCGAAGAGCGAAGACATATTCTGTACCAGACCCTGGTCCGTCTCCAGAAGGACTGGGTTTGCCGGTACGGGCAGTGGAACACCGCCAAGATGCTGCGCGAGATGCGCCGGCTGCTGCGCACGGCGAGTGAGCCGGGCGGCCTCGAAGCACTGGGCGTGACCGAGCCGGCCGCAACGGCCTCTGACGAGGACCTGCCCCTCTTCGACGGCCTGTAGACGCGCCGTGTGCAGGTGGCGGGTTGCTCGCGCGCAAACAAAAAGGGCTGTGGAACCTGTCCACAGCCCTGCACAAAAAACGCAGATCGTGAGCCTGGGCTTACGACGTCATCTTTCGCCTTCGCAGCCACCCCGCAAACGCCAACCCCAAGCTGCCCAGCGCCACCGCCCCCGGCGCCATCCGAAACCAGCACGTAGGCGTTGTCAATATCAGGTGGCGCGGGACGCCACTCTCCAACACTCGGCCGCCTGCCAAGATCACCAAGCCTAAATGCTTAAGTTGCCTGGGACTGGGTTTGCTCAACATCCCAATATACCTTGATCTCCTGGTGTTAGCAATGAGCTTCTGGCTAATCCGTTCTTCCGAACGCCTGATTTGTGCCAGCAGGGAATCGAAAGGCTGTAAAGCTTTATTCAGAATGGACTTCTGGTTGATACGTGGTTGTACGTAGATTTGGTGCCTGGTCGCCTGGATTGCGGCTGTCTTCGGAGGAAATGCGAAGCGATCGGGCCTCCATCGTGAGGTGCGGAAGATCAAGCGGATTACAGGTGGGGCACTGCGATCGTGTCTGTGCGAATTTCGCGGCAAGGCCCGTTTTCCACCACGGAGCGCCCTGTGTGGCAGCGGCAAACGGAGCAAGGCGGAGTTTGCCGATGGCTTCGACGGCATGCGTATCACCATCGGCAAGCCTGCGCTTGCCGCTGCCACACGGCTGCCAGGATATTTTCACAGACACTCGCTCGGCGTGTCTGTCAGGATTTCAGGGCAGCATGCCCTTGCGGGCGCAGACCGCCAAGGGTGGCAGCCTCAAAGCTTGTCCTGAGCGAAGCCGAACGGATCCGCAGGACTTGGGGATGGATCGCCTCGCAGAGACCTTTCCGTACGGATGCGCCACTCCCATTCGCCATCCCCAAAGCTCCGTTGCACTACGCTTTGAGGCTGCCACCCACATGCCACGATATTTTCACACACACCTGCGATCAAACGGCTTGTGTCTTCACTTGCCTTTTGGGACGGGGGGCAGGCCGGCGGTCCAGGCGCAGCCTCGTCGGAACAGCTCGGCGGCAGGAGGGTTCTCGATCGCGACGACGTCGTGGCCCAGGGCGCAGTGGAAGACCTTACCTTTGCCGTATTCGAGCACGAAGGCCATCGGGTAGTCCAGGTTGTCCACCTTGGAGCGGGCGGTCGCCAGCATGTGTACGGGCGTTTCGCCCGCCAGGCAGGTGTACAGCTCGTCGGTCGTCTGGAACGACTCCAGGCCCCTGGTGATGGGGTGCTCGCCGTCGGTGATGGTCACGGTGAAGGCGCCGTGCGGGTCGTGGGCCCGCATGTTCGGGTCCCAGACGCGGCCGGCCATGTGCACGAAATCGTCCCACTCCTCGAACGCGCCGCAGCCGAAATGGACGATCATCAGACCGTTGCCCGCCCGGACGAACCGCTGGAGGGCCAGCCGGGCTTGGGGTCCGGGGTCGGGAATCTGCCAGTCCATGAAGTGAATGACGGCAGCGTCGTACTGTCGTAACTGCGGCGAGGCCAGGAAGTTAGGGTCCTCTGTGACCGTCACGTCCAGCCGCCCGTCCGCCCGCAGGACCTTGGCCAATGCCGGGGCGGTCTGTCGCCAGTTGTGGGCGGGGTGGTCAACCCCGGTGACGAGAAGGATGCGCTTGACGCCGGCCTTCTGTGCGTCGCCGGTCGCCTGGGAGCCGTCCTGGTTGGTTTTGCAGCCTGCGATGAGGATGCACGCAGCCATCAGCGTGATGAGGGTCTTCATGATCTGTCTCCATTCGTCCGTGAATGCCCGTTGCAGGACCGCGCGCCGCGGCGGCCGGTCAAGGGCGGGCCTCGATACGCCGATAGCCTATCACAGAGCCTCTCGTTCGGCAAGCAGCAGGCCGGGCCGGGAACGGTGTTTTCGGACCATCGGGCTTGACCGTGCCGGGGCAAATAGGCTAAGATAGACAGCGCGGATATGGATGCGGGTGCAGCGGCCGGGCCGCCAGGCGGTCTGGAGCAGCACCAGGCCATCCCTCGTAGAACGATACTGAGCATGGAAGAGGACAAGCGTGACCCTATCGCAGCGATTCCCGATTCTGGCGGCTGTGCTCTGGTCGCTTTGTGTCCATGTGCCCTGCGGCCGGGCGACGGCGGCGGTGGTCATCAACGAGCTGCACACAGACCCGGACGTGAAGACGGAACTGCTGGAGTTCGTCGAACTCCATAACGCCGGCTCCGAGCCGGTGAACCTGGCCGGATGGTCGCTGACGAGCGGGATCTCGTACACGTTTGGGGCCGGGACCGTCCTGCCGGCCGGCGGCCACATCATCGTGGCGCAGAGTCCCGCCGCCATTCTTGGCGGCAGGGGCGCAGCGCGTTTTCCCCTCGCCTCGGCCCTGGTCTTCGGCCCCTACCTTGGCAAACTCGGCAATGATGGCGACCGCGTGGTCCTGCGCGATGCCGATGGAACGGTCGTGGACGAGGTGGACTATCAGCTCGGCTTTCCCTGGCCGACGGTGGGCGATCCGGTCGCGACCGATCGGCTCAGCGAAGGCGACTCGATGCAGTTGATCGATCCGGCGCTCGACAATGACCTGGGCGGCAGTTGGCGGTCGGCGTCGCCGACGCCGGCGGCCGCCAATCAGGCCGTGCTGACCGGCAATGCGCCGCCGCAGGTCCGCCAGGTCCGGCACACGCCGAAGCAGCCGGGTTCCGGCCAGGCCGTGACGATCTCCGCCAAGATCACGGACCCCGACGGTGTAGCGGCGGTGGTCCTGCAATATCAGCTCGTCGATCCGGGCCGCTACATCCGCTATCAGTACTCCGACGGCAACAACCGGCGTTTCCTGGACCCGGAATACGGCAGGGGCTGGGTCGATGTCCCGATGGTGGACGATGGGACCGACGGCGACGAGCAGGCCGCCGACGATGTGTATACGGTCCGGATGCCGGGCAATGTGCAGACGCACCGCCGCCTGGTGCGCTATCGCATCAGTGCCTGGGACCGGAATGGGGCTTCTGTCAAGGCGCCTTACGACGACGATCCACAGCCCAACTTCGCCTACTTCTGCTACGACGAGGTGCCCGCCTGGAGCGGCGCGATCCGACCCGGCAGCTCGAATGCCGCTCAGGCCAGGGTGGTTACCTGCCCGGCGGAAGTGATGCAGTCGCTGCCGGTCTATCACCTGATCGCGAAACACGAGGACATCGAGGATTGCCAGTTCAATGCCATCCCGGACGCGCGCTGCAACGAGGAGGCCGGCTGGTATCAGTGGACCGGCGCCCTCGTCTACGACGGCGTCGTCTACGATCACATCTGGTATCGCCCGCGCGGCGGCTGGGCCACCTACGCCTTCGGAAAGAACCGGTGGAAATTCGACTTCAATCGGGGGCACTATTTCCAGGGCCATGACGACGAGGGCCGGCCCTACAAGACCAAGTGGGACAAGCTGAACTTCTCGGCATGCTTCCAGTTCGACAACACCCACAACCGGGGCGAACACGGGATGTACGAGGCGGTGACCACCCGGCTGATGCAGTTGGCGGGCGTGCCCTCGTGTCACATGAACTGGCTGCACTTTCGCGTCATCGACGATGCCGCCGAGTCGGGTCCAAGCCAGTACGACGGCGATTTCTGGGGATTGTACCTGGCGATCGAGCAGCCCGACGGCCGCTTCCTCGACGCCCGCGACCTGCCCGACGGCAACCTGTACAAGATGTACTTCGCCTGCACCGGCAGCACGGGCAACAAGAACAACCAGGGCCCGACCCAGGTCACCGACCACAGCGACGTCGTCGGCTTCTGCAACGCCTACCAGCGTCATCCCTCCGACCGCCAGTGGTGGCAGGACAACACGAACCTCGACGTCTACTACAGCTACCGCATCATCTGCGACGCCGTGCATCATTACGACCTGACAGATCGATGGAACTGCCTGTACTATGCCCATCCTGAAACCGGCCAGTGGTGGATGATCCCGTGGGATTTCGACCACTCCTGGGACACCGATATCTACACGGACGACGACGAGTACTGGAAACAGGTGCTCGCCCGGCGGTTCTTCCAGGGCCACAGCGTCGGGACCCCGAACATCTACCACGAGTTTCCCGACTGCATCATCGCCTTTCAGAACCGCGTGCGCGAGCTGACGGACCTGCTGCTCAACGCCGACCGGTGCGGCCAGATCATCGACGAATGCGCGGCAGTGATTGCGGACCCGGCGGGCGGGCCGTCCTTCGTGCAGGCCGACCGGGCCATGTGGGACTATCATCCGCGCACCGCCAGCCGGGGCACGTTCTATGAGAGTTCGCCCACCGGGGACTTCGCCGGCATGGTTCAGCGGATGAAGGAATTCATCAGTCCCGGCGGCTGGGGCGCCCAGAACCTCGCGCGCATCGACGACGATACGGACATTCCCGAGACGCCAGTGGTGACCTCGATCGGTCCGGCCGGATTCCCCGCCGACGCCTTGGCGTTCCGCGTGTCGCATTTCGAAGATCCGCAGGGCCGCAACACGTTCGGCGCGATGCAGTGGCGCTTGGCGGAGGTCTCGCCCGAGGCGCGGGTGGTCCATACGGACTCACGCGTGGTGCTGCTCCCCGAGGAGGCCCAATGGCGGTACTACAAAGGCCGGCAGGAGCCGTCGTCGCCGCGGAGTCTGTGGCGCCAGCTCGCGTTCGATGACTCCGCCTGGTCGGTGGGCCGCACGCCGCTGGGCTATGGCGAGACCTTCATCGCCACCGAACTGAGCGACATGCGCGGTGGCTATACCACGGTCTATCTGCGCAAGACCTTCGACGCCGTCGACCTGGCCGCTCTCGACCGCCTGACTCTCGACGTCAAGTACGATGATGGAGTCAACGTCTGGATCAACGGGCGATTGGCGTACCGGGACAACGTTTCGTCGGCCGAACTGCCGTACAACGGCACCGCCGACAGCGCGATCGAGAACGCCAGTTTTGTCAGTTCCGATCTGGGCGATCCCGCCGCGTGGCTGGTCGAGGGGAGCAACGTCATCGCCGTACAGGTGCTGAATTCGGCCATCAGCGGCAGTTCCGATTGTTTCATCGACGTCCGGCTGGCGGCGTGGCAACGGCAGGAGACCTCGGACGAGACACCGGCCACCGCCGGCGGCGGGCGGGGCAAGTATGAGATCAACGCGATCTGGGAAAGCGACGAGCTGACCGGATTCAGCGACAGCATGGGCGTTCCCCCTTCGGTCGTCACGCCGGGCCGGGCCTATCGCGTGCGCTGCCGCATGAAGGACACCACGGGACGTTGGAGTCACTGGTCGGCGCCGGTCCAGTTCCTCGCCGGCGAACGGATCGCGCCCAGCATCGCGATGGACCTGCGGATCACGGAGCTGATGTACAATCCCCCGCAACTGGCGGGCGACACATTCGCCGACAACGACGAGTACGAGTTCATCGAGCTCAAGAACGTCGGCCGCCACGCGCTCGATCTGAGCGGCGTGTCGCTGACCGAAGGGGTGACGTTCGACTTCGCGAGCGGCCGCGTCACGAGCCTCGACCCTGGTCAGTTCGTCCTGGTGGTCCGGAACCAGGCCGCGTTCCTCGCCCGCTACGGGGCGGACCTGACGCCGCTGATCGCGGGCGAATACGCCGGCAAGCTGGCCAACGAGGGCGAGACTGTCACGCTGGTGGATGGTTCGGCCGGGACTGTGGCGGAATTTCGGTATAATGACAGGGGCGGCTGGCCGATAGAAGCCGATGGTGCGGGCCATTCGCTGGTGGCCGTTGCCGAGGCGGGTTCGCCGAACGACAAGGACTACTGGCGCGCCAGCGCGTGCATCGGCGGTTCCCCCGGGGCCGATGACCCCGACGTCGAGGCGGCTCTGGCGTTTTGAGCAGGCCGATCCCCGGAGCGGAGGAGCGGACCACGAACGCGCGGCCGCCAACATGGGCAACCACATGATTCGAGAACGGATGAGGATATGATGGGCAACTGGGTATCGAGATTGGGCACGACGGTTTTGATCCTGACGCTGCTGGCTTCGGCCCACGTCAACGGGGCCATTGTCATCAACGAGTTGCACACGAATCCTGATGTGAAGACGGAACTGCTCGAGTTCGTTGAGCTGCACAACGCCGGCCCCGAGCCGATGAGCCTGTCCGGGTGGTCTCTGGCGGGCGGAATCCTGTACACGTTTCCCGCCGGGACGGTCCTGCCGGCCGGCGGCTACCTGGTCGTCGGGCAAAGCCCCACCGACATTCTTGGCGGCAGGGGCGTGTCCCGCTTTCACGTCGCGCCGTCTCTGGTCTACGGGCCTTACGTCGGCAAACTCGCCAATGAAGGGGACCGGGTCATCCTGCGCGACGCCGCCGGGACCACTGTCGACGAGGTGAACTACCGGCTTGGCTTCCCCTGGCCGACGGTGGGCGATCCGATCTCGGACAACCAGCCGGGAACCGGACGGTCGATGCAACTGATCCATCCATCGCTCGACAACGACCTGGGCGGCAGTTGGCGGTCGGCGGCGCCCACGCCGGCCGAGCAGAACAGCACGGTGTCTTTGCAGAATCTTCCGCCCCACGTCCGCCAGGTTGCGCACACGCCCAGGCAACCCAGATCCGGGCAGGTCGTGACGATCACCGCCAAGGTCACAGACTCGGACGGGGTGGCGTTCGTCAAGCTGCTGTATCAGATCGTCGATCCGGGCAACTACATCGCGATCGATATGCCCTCCTACGCCAATGGCTGGCAGACGGTCGATATGCACGACGACGGCCTCGATGACGACCTGTTCGCGCATGACGACATCTATACCGTGCAGATTCCCGCGTTGCGGCAGAAGCACCGGCGTCTGGTTCGCTATCGCCTGTTTGTAGTGGACGGTCTGGGAAACAACCTTACGGTGCCGTACAGCGACGATCCGCAACCCAACTTCGCCTATTTCGTCTATGACGGCGTCCCGGCCTGGAGCGGGGCCATCCGACCCGGAAGCGGCGGCGCGACGGGCGAGGTCGTTGAATACAGCCCCGAGGTGCTCACCAGCCTGCCCGTGTACCATTTGGTCGCCAACCACCAGGACGTGGTTGACGCCCTGTATATGCCCGGCGCCAAAGCGGGTCAGTACGGCGGCAGCGACTATCGATGGCGCGGAACCATCGTCTACGACGGCGTCGTCTACGACCACATCCGTTTCCGCGCCCGTGGCGGTGTCTGGCGATATGCCATGGGCAAGAACATGCTCAAGGCCGATTTCCTCCGAGGCCACTATTTCCAGGCCCGCGACGACTACGGGCGGCCCTATGACACACAGTGGGACAAGCTCAATTTCTCTGCCTGTATCCAGCAGGGCGACTACCAGCATCGCGGCGAGCAGGGTATGTTCGAGGCCGCGGGCTTCAAGCTGTTCAACCTGATGGGCTGTCCGGCGTCGAAGACGAACTGGGTGCATTTTCGGGTGATCGACGACGCCGACGAATTCGGCGCCACGCAGTACGACGGCGACTTCTGGGGTCTGTACATGACCATCGAGCAGATGGACGGCCGTTTCCTCGACGAGCACGGTCTGCCCGACGGCAACCTCTACAAGATGGATCGCGGGTCCGGAGACGCCGGCCCCGGCGGCGGCGCCCTGAACAACCAGGGACCGACCCAGCCGACCGACCACTCCGACCTGGTGGCGTTCGTCAATGGCTACCACAGTCGCCCCCAGGAGCCCTGGTGGCGGCAGAACGTCGATCTGGCTTCCTACTATGGCTTCCGCTGCACGGTCGAGGCCATCCACCACGGCGACATGGAAGGCGGCAAGAACTGGTTCTTCTATCACGATCCGACGACCGAGCGATGGACCATCCTGCCGTGGGACCTGGACCTGACCTGGGCCAACAACATGTATGGCGGCGGCGCCGACGAGTTCACGAGGAACGGCATCTTCTCCAACGCCAACCTCCGCATCGAGTTCCAGAACCGCCTGCGCGAGTTCTTCGACCTGCTGTACAACGCCGACCAGGGCTGGCAGATGCTCGATGAGCTGGCCAACGTCATCGACCCGCCCACCGGCGGTCCCACCTTCGTCGACGCCGACCGGGCCATGTGGGACTACAACCCGATCATGACCAGCAGTTACGTCAATCCGAGCAAGTCGGGCCAGGGCCGCTTCTACCAGCGGGCGTCCACCAAAGACTTCCGGGGCATGGTCCAGATCATGAAGGACTACGTCGTCTCGAACAACCGCGCGTTCAACACCTACGTCGAAGACAACGCGATTCCGCAGACCCCCCTCATCACCGCCACCGGTCCGGCCGATTTCCCCGCCAACGCCCTGACCTTTCGCACCAGCGCGTTCGCCGATCCCCAGGGGGCCGGCACGTTCGCCGCATTGAAATGGCGTATCGGCGAGGTCGCCCTGGGTTCGCAGGTGGTGCAGCCGGACGAGTCGTCCGGGTTCCTTTTCGTGCCCGACGGGTCGCAGTGGAAGTACTTCAAAGGAACGGCCGAGCCCTCGGCGACCGCCGGCGCATGGCGCACGCTCCAGTTCAATGACGCCGCCTGGCTCGTCGGCCGTGCGCCCATCGGATTCGGAGAGGCCTTCCTCCAGACCAGCCTGCCCGATATGCGGGGCAACTACTCTACGATCTATCTGCGCAAGACCTTCGACGCGACCAACGTCGCCGCTTTCGACACGCTCGTGCTCGAGGCGATGTACGACGACGGGATCAACGTCTGGATCAACAACCACCTGGTCTTCCAGGACAACGTCGCCTCCGATGAGCTGGCACACGATGCCACCGCCGTCTCGGCGATCGAAGTACAGGATTTCGTTCGGTACGACGTCGGTGTGCCGAGCGATTTCCTCGTCGAGGGGACCAACGTCATTGCCGTCCAAGTGCTCAACTCCGACATCAGCAGCAGCTCGGACTGTTTCATTGATCTGAAGCTCAGCGCCGAGACGACGGAGGAACCCGACGACGAGACACCGGCTCCGGTCCAGGTCTATCGGGGCGAGCCGGGCCGCTACGAGATCGAGGCGCTCTGGGAATCGGCGGAATTGACCCAGTTCAACCCGGACGTTCGCATCCCGGCCTCGGCGGTCAAGCCGGGGCGGACATATCGCGTCCGCTGCCGGATGAAGGACAACACCGGTCGCTGGAGTCACTGGTCCAGCCCGGTCCAGTTCACCGCCGGCGACCCGGTTGCCGCCGGCATCCTGGCGGACCTGCGCATCACCGAGTTGATGTACCATCCTGCTGCGGCCGCCGACGCGATGACGGATGCCGACGAGTTCGAGTTCATCGAGCTCAAGAACATCGGCGATGAGACGCTGGACCTGTCGAGCGTCTCACTGACCAAGGGTGTGACGTTCGACTTTGTCGCCAGTAATGTCACGACCCTTGGCCCGGGACGGTTCGTGCTGGTGGTCAAGAACAGGCAGGCGTTCCTGTCTCGCTACGGCGCGGCCCTGTCGAGTCTCATCGCGGGTCAGTACGAGGGCAAGCTGGCCAACGGCGGCGAGACCGTCGCGCTGGAGGATTTCTGGAACGGGACGATCGCCGAGTTCACCTACGGCGACAGCGCAAGCTGGCCGGTTGCGGCCGACGGCGCGGGCCACTCGATGGTTCCGCTGGCCTCGGCGATTCTCGATGAGCCTGCCGGCTCGCTCGACTACGCGGGCAACTGGCGGGCCAGTGCCTACATCGGCGGCTCGCCCGGCGCCGACGATCCCGATCTCGGAGCGACCGTCGTGATCAATGAGTTTCTTGCCGCCGGTGGTGACGACTGGGTCGAGCTGTACAACCCGACGAATGCGAGCGTGGCTCTGGCCGATTTCTATCTCAGCGACGACGCCGGCAATCTGAAGAAGTGGCCCGTCGCGGCGCCCGCCATCGGGTCCGGCGACTTCCTCACGTTCGAGGAATCGGGCGACGATTTCGGTTTCGGCCTGAGCCGCTCGGGCGAGGACCTGCTCCTATCGTACCTGCCCGGCACGGCGCAGGACCGCGTGGTCGACAGCGTGCGTTTCAAGGCGCAGGAAAGCGGGATTTCTCGGGGCCGCTATCCCGACGGCGATGCCTTTTGGTTCCGGCTTCAGCCCACTCGCGACGTCGCCAACGCTGGGGCGGTCCTCGACTTGATGGTCAGCGAGATCATGTATCATCCGGTCGACGTCAACGACGAGTTCATCGAGTTGTTCAATCCGACCGATGCGGAGGTCATTCTGGAGAGCGAAGCCGGACCGTGGCGGCTCGACGGCGGCGTGCACTACACCTTCGATACGGGTCTGTCGATCGCGTCCGGCGGTTGCGTGGTCGTCGTCGGGTTCGATCCTTTCGTCGAGACCGCGCGCCTGGCCGCCTTCATCGCGGCCTACGGCGCTGAATCGCTGACGCCGGGAGCCGACATCGTCGGGCCTTGGGAGGGTGGCCTCAACAACGGCGCCGAGCGCATCGCACTGGAGAAACCCCAGGCAACCGGCGATCTCCAGGATCCGATTGCGTGGGTCGTTGTAGACGAAGTGGTCTACGCCGACGCCGCCCCCTGGCCCGCCACCGCCGACGGTCAGGGCGACAGCCTCCAGCGGATTGACGTGGCCCCCGACGTCTCCAGCAACGACCCCGCCGCTTGGCACGCCGCACTCCCCACCCCCGGCACCGGTCTGTAGCGAAGAGCGCTGGGAGTGCAGCATGGGTGGCAGCCTCAAGCCCAACAGGCTTGGGGATGGTTCGGATAGGAACGGGGAAACTCATCAATATGGGCACAAGGCCCTCGTCGCAGGACGGTCATTGTCGCTGTAGGGCCTTGGCTCTCTTCACTTTGTTTCGCTTTCTCCAGACGACCAGACCGGCGGGGAAGATCCCCAGTGCGGCGGCGCCGGCCTTGGCCTGTGTGGGAACGAACTTGAGAATGTCGGTGAGAGTCAGTTCCGTATAGTCTTCAGGGGGCGTGGTGTCGAAGACAGCTTCGTCGAGTTCGATGTTGTAGTCACTGAACGTGTTGACTTCGTGGAGGTTCAGATCGCGGAACATGGTCATGAAGCTCTTGCCGATGGTGAGGTCGCCTTCTACCCGAACCGGGAGTTGCTCATCGATTCCGATCCAGACCTTGCCTTTGAAGGCCTGAAGATCAAAAACGGTCTTGGGCAGAAGCTCTTTGAGGGGCGCGAAAGGCTCTGTGTCCTGGAACGCAAAGGCCTCAGCCTCGATGCCATCGATCTCCTCTCGTCCCAGCCTCTCATGGTTGCCGCCAAGAAGCAGACTAACGATGCTGTTGGGAGTTCCAAAGATCTCCATGGCCTTCGCCAGAGCATCCATGGAAGCGAATTTCAAGTACTTCCTATACTTCGGAAACAGAATAAGCGTCTGCTTCTGAGGGATATTGAGGGTGATTCGATAGAACAATTGGCCCTCGACGTATCCCTCCTCGACCAGGCCGTGCCGAGTCGAATGATATTTCAGGAGGTCGAATTTGCATTTTGTCCCGTCGAATTCGAAAACGCGGTCGGGCTCGCCCGGATAGGTGAATGTTTTTGTTCCTCGCAGTATCATTGTCTCGATAGCAGCGACTTTCTTCTGGACATCCGCGAGCACAACGCCGCCGTTTCCTGATCCCCCGAAGGGATTGAGAAGAACCAATGTCAAAGCCAATAGAACAACCGCGACCGCTGAATATCTTGTCACTTTGCTTTCCATGAGGATTCTCCAGACTACAAGGGTTCTTGTTTTTGTGTTGCGGCCTGTGTGTTGGTAGCCACGATGCAACAGGCGGGCTTCGTCCGGGTGGTCCCGTGTCCATGCGGCGAAATCGAACTCGCCCGGTTCGCGCTGGATCTGTTGCTCCAGCAATGGGTCCAACCAGCGATTGTCGTCGTTCTGCCTCATAGGATAAGTTACCTCCCGAAACCCGCGTTATTCAGAAGGATGGCCAGCTTCTTCTTGGCCCGGCGGATGCGGCCATCAATCACTTGCTCGGTGGCGCCAAGGACCTGGGCTACTTGCCGGTAGCTCATCTCGTTGTAGAACCGCAGGAACAGGACCTCTCGAAGCGGTTCCGGCAGGCGCGCCAGCGCTGCGGCCAGGACGGCCCTCTGCTCGTCGTCCGGCTCGCCAAGGCAGTAGTCGTCCGGTTCGCCAGGGCCGTCGCCGGCCAGGCTTCGCTCAACACATCGTCGCTGCTTCTGCGAATCCCGCCGCATGTCCCTGGCGACGTTCCGGCAGATTGAAGCGAGCCACGGGCCAAACCGCTCCGGGGCTTTGAGCCGATCGAGTTCTCTGCACGCTGCTGCGAGGGTTTCCTGGGCGGCATCCTCCGCCAGGTGATGATCCAGCAGGACAGAATCCGCTATGGCGACCAGCGAATGGTAGTATCGCCGGCACAGCTCGCCGAAGCTCGCCGGATCCGCCTGCAAGGCCCGCCGTACCAGCGTGCTATCGTCGAGGTCTTTCATCCGCCTAATCTTATACTGAACAGAGCCGCTCTGCACTTCTGTAGATAAGTCTCGATTCGACGCCAAAATCGGCGCAGAATCTGCGGAAGACACCCAATGAAGCTATGCCGGTTGATTCGGCTCATGGATTCGGCGTTCTGTGTGACGGCAAGGGCCTGTCAGGCAAGAGCATACGCCAAGCCCGGTGGGCTTTGGGATGGTTCAGATGTGGGCGAGGAAAGCGGTAGGACAAGCCCGGCCTTGCCTCACTTCTCCTTGTCTGTGTTCAGCCAGCTTTCGTCTGGTATCAGATACTCAACCGTTTGGGGATCACTGCCCAGCTTGTATCGTGCGACGAATCGCCTCGTTCCCACACAGACGAATCCATCATCGGTGACGGTCACGGAGCTGGCGCCAATCCAATGAGTCTTTGGGACCAGGACGCTCTTCTCTTCCTTCAGATTGACCCTGAGCAACATGCTGGAAGTGACGACGACGTAGTCTCCTGGAGCGATCCTCGCGATAGCTTCGCCGGACTGTGGGAGACGAAGAAACTCCTCGCACACCCATTTGCCTCCCTCCTTGCGCAGCTCGACCATCGACCCTCTTGATATGCCGTGGTCGAGACCCTGAACGGCAAAGAAGCGTTTCCCATCAAGAAGGAAGTCGTGAATGTGATAGTCGGAGAGTTTGTACTTCTGTGTCCCAGTCTCGTTGAACCAGTACACCGCCGCACCGAATTCTCCCATGTCGTATCCGGCGATCCAGCCGTCGTCCACCTTACTGGATACGGATGCCTGCCTTCTGCCTTGCGGCAGTTCCATAGTTGTATCGAAGCTTGGAGTCTCACCGGGCTTTGGCTTGTAGTCGCCCTTCAGATAGGCGAGGACTCTACCGTTCTCTCGGCGAACCACCCATATTTGTTCCCAAATCCTCAACTGGGTTCGAATGTCATCCGTGAACCCCCAGAAGGCCCGCCAGGCTTCTTTCTCACTTTCTGGAGGTGGTGTGACTACGGACCATGTGTTGATGTTGGGGTCATACGCACGCTCGGCGCAGAAGCCATGCGTACCCAGTACAAGAATCACAACGACGAACAAAGACGTTTTCATTTTCCCCTCCTGTCGCACCGACTCACATATTGTTCTACGCTTCCAGCAAATCCCCGCGCTACCCGTCTGACGCCCTGTATTATAGCAGCACGACTCCCAAACGACAAGCCGCTTCATCCCGTGGGCCGGGCCCTGCTCTGTCTGGGGGGTTGTCACCGGTGGGGGCGCCGGTACAATAGGTGGCAGGGCGGGCGGAGAGCCCGTCGGTTTTCCGGGCAGGTGCTGCAGGAGATGCGGCCATGATCACGAAGCTGAGCATCGCGAACTTCAAGTCCGTTCGCCAGTTGGATATCGACTGCAAGAAGGTCAACCTCTTCATCGGCGAGCCCAATACTGGCAAGTCCAATATCCTTGAGGCACTTGCCCTCCTCTCGTGGTGTGGACACCCGGCCGACGAGCCTCTGCCCGGCTTTGTTCGCTTTCAGACCTTGCCAAACCTGTTCTACGATCAGTTGTTGGACCAAGAGATTGCCGTGACGGCATCGCTATCTGACCAGTCGCGCCCCAGACTCCATGTTGCCGTCAAGAGCGATGGCTCAGACTTCCTGTTCCACGAAGAAGACAACGCGTTGAGATTTCTGACTTATGAGGGGCATTCGGTGGAACGTCCATCCGTGATTTTCTCGAAGATGCCGATCAGGTTCTTTCGTTTCAGAGATTCCTTGGTATACGATGACAGAGAACCGGGCGCCCTGAAGCCTCCGAACGGTGCGAATCTCTTCTCCGTTGTGTTTGGCTCAAGCGATCTTCGAGGGCTGATGGGCGAGTTCTTTCAGAAATATGGCTTGAAATTAGTACTGAGGCCCCAGGATAGAGTCTTCGAGGTTCAAAGACAGGCGGACGATTTGGTCTTCAGTTTTCCGTATTCACTGGTTTCAGATACGCTGCGTCGGATTATCTTCTATACGGTGGCGATCGCGTCGAACAAGGATTCGGTGCTGGTGTTCGAGGAGCCGGAATCGAATGCGTTTCCGTACTACACGAAGTATCTGGGCGAGCGGATCGCGCTGGACGAGACCAACCAGTTCTTCATCGCGACGCACAATCCGTACTTGCTCTCGGCGGTGATCGAGAAGGCTCCTCAGGATGCGGTGCAGGTCTTCATCACGTACTTCGAAGACTATCAGACCAAGGTCAAACCGTTGACCGGCGAGCAGGTTTCCGATTTGATGGAGGCCGACCCCTTCTTCAATCTGGACCGTTTCCTTGAGGGAGAGAAATGAGGGTTCTGGTGGAGTGCTATCCGGATGCCGCGGTGCTGCGCGCCCTCGGAATCACGAAGAAACATTTGCGCCACGAGCGGTGCAAGGGCGAGGTGGTCAAACGGGTGCTCAAGCTCGATCGTGCCATCGGCGTCATCGATGAAGACCCAAGCAGCGCGCAACCCCGCGATCTGGCCAATTATGACGAGGTACGAGCGGCTGGAGGATTGCGCCTGCTCGTTCACCGGGGTGATGCCGAGCGCAGGCTCATCGTCGTCTGTCCGAGGCTGGAGGACTGGCTGATCGCCCGGGCCGTCTCGTCAGGAATCAAGCCCCAGGATTATGGCCTGCCCAGCGATCCCCGTCGTCTGCATGGCATTCCCCACTATGAGGACAGGCAGACATTCCGGCAATTCCTCACCGAGCTGACAGGTCGGGATGCGGAGGGCATGGGCCTGCTCCGCCAATGGGTCCATCAAGGCGAGTAGCGCGGCTGGGCGCTTGATGGTGAACCGGGGGGTTGTTACACTGTATAGCTTTAGGGTATCTTTCTGCGCGGATTTGACGGTCGAATGAAGCTGGTATTGGACAATCTGACGTATCACGACTGCCCGGTGGAGCTGCGGGAGAAGGTCACCTTTGCGCCCGAGCAGCGGCAGGGGATGCTCAAGGCCCTGCACCACAGCGGGGGCGTCAGCGAGGCGGTGATCCTCCAGACGTGTAACCGGCTCGAATTCTACCTGTACGCGAGAAAGGACTGCGATTGCCGGGCGCTGCTCGGCGAGTTGCTCGCCTCGCAGGGGGCCGAGGCGGCCGGCGTGTGGGCCCGGCGCAGCCGCCAGACGACGGGAATGGACGTCGCCCGGCACCTGTTCGAGGTCGCGGCCGGTCTGGACTCGCAGATGGTCGGCGAGAACCAGATCCTCGCCCAGGTCAAGGCCGCCTACACCGATTCGCTCGAATCGCACATGAGCAGGCTGATCTTCCACCGGCTCTTCCACCACGCCTTCCGCGCGGGCAAGGCGGTTCGGACGCAGACGGACATCAACTGCGGCGCGGTCTCGATCGGTCTGGCGGCCGTCGAGCTGGCCCGCGACAAGGTGAACCTGCGCCACGCCCGCGCGCTGGTGATCGGGGCCGGCGAGAACGCCGAGCTGGTGGTCCGCTACCTGACCAAGGCGGGCTTGGCGAACCTGGTGATCGCCAACCGGGACGTGGAGAAGGCGCGGGCGATGGCCCGGCGTTTCGGTACGGCCAAGGGGATCGGTCTGCCCGAGATCGTCGGCCAGCTTCGCGACGTCGATCTGATCGTCAGCTCGACGGGCGCAACCGAGCCGGTCCTGACCTACGACAACTCCGCATGGCATCTGTCCGGCCGGACCAAGCCGTTGCTGATCATCGACATCGCCGTGCCGCGCGACGTGGATCCGACGATGACGCGATTCGATTTCGTGACGCTGTACAACATCGACGACCTCAACGAGCAGATCGGCGCCAACCGCGACCGGCGCAACCGCGAGGTGCCCAAGGCCCGCGCCATCGTCGAGGAGTTCGTCGGCGTGTTCTCGCAGTGGTACGAGTCGCTCGACCTGGTTCCCGTGATCGCGCGGTTGACGCAGGCCGGACTCGATCTGGCGCGCAGCGAGGCCCGACGTTACGCCGGCGACTTCGGCGACGGCAACGGCGAGAAGCTCCAGGCGTTCGCCGAGTCGCTGATCAAGAAAATGCTGCACGGGCCGATCAGCATCATCAAGGATGGCGCCGGCGAGCCGACCGTCGAGCAGCTCCAGGCGGTCGACCTGATCAACCGGATGTTCCTCTCGCAAGACAAGGGCGGCCAATGAGCCGGGCGCTGACCGTCGCGACGCGCCGGGGCGATCTGGCCCTCGTGCAGACGCAGAGCGTCATTGCCGCGATCCAGCGCCGCTGTCCCGACGTCGAAATTCGCATCCGGGAAGTGACCAGCGAGGGCGACCGCGACCGTCAGACGGTTCTCTGGCAACTCAAGGACACCGGCTTCTTCACCTCGCGTCTGGAGGATGTGCTGCTGGCGGGCGAGGCGGATTTTGCCGTGCACAGCTTCAAGGACCTGCCCACGCGCCCGCGCGAAGGGTTAATCGTGGCGGCGGTCTGCCAGCGGCGCTGGCCCGAGGACTGTCTGCTGGCGCGGAGGAAGATCGGTTCGCTGGACGAGCTGGACGCCGGCGCGAGGGTGGGCACATCCAGCCTGCGGCGTGCGGCCCAGTTGCGGCACTTGCGGCCCGACCTCGAACTGGTCCCCGTCCGGGGCAACGTCCCGACCCGCATCCGCAAGCTGCGCGACGCAGACTTCGACGCGATCGTCCTGGCGCGGGCCGGACTGGAGCGACTTGGATTGACCGACGCGATTTCGTTTGTGTTCGATCCGCACCAGTTCCTTCCCGCTCCGGCCCAGGGCGCCCTGGCGGCTGAGACCCGCAGCGCCGATGCGACGACGAACGAGATCGTCGCGACGATCGACGATGCCGATGCGCGGGCCGCCACCGATGCGGAACGCGAGGTGCTGACAGCGATGAAGTGCGGCTGCCACGCCCCGGTCGGCGCCTATGCGGAAGTGGCTGGCGACGAAATCGTGCTGGAGGCATTCGTCGCGGACCCGAGCGGACGCCGTCTGCTGCGGTCGCGAATGGCCGGACCGAAGGCGCATCCGCATGAGCTGGGCCGGAACGTGGCGCAAAATCTGCTCGACGCCGGCGGAAGACAGATTGTCGACGACCTGGAGAAGGACAGGGACAAAGGCGATGTCACAGGCTAAGAAAGGTTTCGTGTACCTGGTCGGCGCCGGTCCCGGTCGGGCGGACCTGATCACCCTGCGCGGGGCCGAGCGGATTCGAATCGCCGACTGCATCCTCTGCGACAAGCTGGCCAACCCCGCTCTGCTGGAGCACGCGCGGCTCGATGCCCAGATCATCCACGTCCCCAAGCGGATCGGCGCCGGTTCGTTCACGCAGGACCAGATCAACCAGCTTCTCGTTAGCAAGGCCCTCGAAGGCAAGATCGTGGTGCGGCTCAAAGGGGGCGATCCGTGCATCTTCGGACGCGTTACGGAGGAGGCAATCGCGCTGAACGAGGCGGGCGTGGGTTTCGAGATCGTGCCCGGCGTTACGGCGGCGATTGCAGCGTCGGAGTACACCGGGATCATGCTGACTGACCGGCGGTACAGCTCGCAGGTCGCGTTCATCACCGGCCGCGAAGCCGACGGCAAGGAAGACACCAACATCGACTGGGACGTGCTGGCCCGTTTTCCCGGAACGCTCGTCTTCTACATGGGAATCGGCTCGCTGAGCCTGATCGCCGAGCGGCTGACGGCGCACGGCCGGGCGGCCGATACGCCCGTGGCGCTCGTCGCCGACGCGACGCTGCCCAGCCAGCGGGTAGTGCGTGCGCCGCTGTGCGGGATCGTCGAAGCGTCTCAGAAGGCGAAGATCGAGCCGCCTGCACTGATTATCGTCGGTGCTGCGGCCGGCGGCGACGAAGAGCTGAACTGGTTCATGCGGCAGCCCTTGTTCGGAAAGACCATCGTCACGACGCGCGATGCGGCGGGCAACGCAGAATTCGCCAGGAAGATCCTCGATCGCGGCGCCCGGCCCGTCGAGTTTGCCACCATCGCGATCCAGCCGCTGACGGACGGCAACGAATTCCTCCGCACCCTGACGCACCTGGCCGACTACCATTGGGTGATCTTCACCAGCCCCAACGGCGTGAAGGTCTTCTTCGACGCGATGGCGGCCCTGGGCAAAGACGCCCGCGTGTTCGCCTCGAACAAGCTGGCGACGCTCGGCGCCAAGACCGCGGCGGCCCTCGCACAGTACGGGATCAAGGCCGATTTCGTGCCGACCGTGTTCACCGGACGCGAGCTGGGCTGGCAGCTTGTCGCTTTTGCCAATCTGAACGGCAAGAAGGTCCTGTCGCTGCGCTCCGAGTTGGCGACGGACGATCTCGTGGACGTCCTGCAGAAAGGCGGCGCGATCGTGGAAGACGTTCCGCTGTACACGGTGGTTCCGAAGACGGGCGATGCCGAGGCGCTGCGCCGGCAGATCGAAGACGGACAGATCGACTGGCTGACATTCGCCAGCCCGTCCGCGGCCCGCAACTTCTTCGACGCGATCGGGCCGGAAGCGGTCAACGCCGGCCGTGCGAGAGTCGCCTCGATCGGCCCGGTGACTTCGGAGCAGTTGAAGAAGCTCGGCGTTCGCGTCGATCTGACGGCCGCCGAGTACACCACCGATGGGCTGCTGGACGCCATCGAAGCGGCCGAGCGGCCCACCTGACCTCGCGAAGCAGGTGGAAAGGGGGTCATAGCCCGTGACGAAATACGCCGTGCTGCTGCTTGCGTTGGCGGTGGTCCCGTTCGTCCGCGCCGAAGATCTTCGCAACATTCGCACCGGCTGGGAGATTCCCACCGAGAACTACGCCGACCAGCCGTACATCGTCCGGACCAATGACGGCGCATGGCTCTGCATCCTGACGACCGGTTCGGGCCACGAGGGCGCCAGCGGTCAGCACGTGGTGGCGCTGCGCAGCAGCGACCGGGGCCGGACCTGGTCGCCGCCGGTCGACGTCGAGCCGGCCGATGGGCCTGAGGCGTCGTACGCGGTGCTGCTGAAGGCGCCGACCGGACGGGTCTTCGCCTTCTACAACCACAACAGCGACAACGTGCGGCGTGTCAAGGCCGACGACCCACCTTACAAGGGCGGCTGGTGCACCCGCGTCGACACGCTTGGCTACTACGTTTTCAAGTACAGCGACGACCACGGCCGCACGTGGTCGAAGCAGCGGTTTCCCATCCCCGTGCGCGAGTTCGAGATCGACCGCGAGAACCCTTACGCCGGTGCGGTCCGCTTCTTCTGGAACGTCGGCAGGCCCTTCATCCACGACGGCGCCGCCTATGTTCCTCTGCACAAGGTCGGCCGGTTCGGGCAGGGCTTTCTCGCCCGCACCGAGGGTGTGCTGCTCCGCAGCGAGAACCTTCTGACGCAGGCCGACCCGCAGCGCGTGACCTGGCAGACGCTTCCTTCTGGCGACGTCGGCCTGCGCGCTCCGGCCGGCGGCGGGCCTGTGGCTGAAGAGCAGAGCTTCAGCGTGCTCAGCGACAGTTCGTTCTTCTGCGTGTACCGGACGACGGACGGCCATCCGGCCTGCACGTACAGCCGCGACGGCGGACGTACCTGGAGCCCGCCACAGTACATGCGATATGCCGATGGCCGGCCCATCAAGCACCCACGCGCCGCCAACTTCGCCTGGAAGTGCTCGAACGGCAGATATCTCTACTGGTTCCACAATCACGGCGGCCGATCCTACGAAGGCCGCAATCCCGCCTGGCTCTGCGGGGGCATCGAGGCCGATTCACCCGAGGGCAAGGTCATCCGCTGGTCGCAGCCGGAGATCGTGCTCTACGACGACGATCCGCGCGTCCGCATGAGCTATCCCGATCTGATCGAAGACGGTGGACAGTTCTATCTCACCGAGACGCAGAAGACCATCGCCCGCGTCCACCCGGTCGACCGTATTCTGCTCGAAGGGCTCTGGAGCCAGTTCGAAAACACAACGGTCGCGCTCGATGAGCCAATCGCCGGTCTTGCAGGGTTTGCCATCGATCTGTGGATCGAGTTCCAGACGCTCGCGCCCGGCCAGACGATCCTGGACAGCCGCAATGAGCAGGGGCAGGGGATCTGCGTGCGAACGGCGCCAGGCGGCGCGGTCGAGATCGTCTTGTGCGATGGCGATGTCGAAAGCCGCTGGAGTTGCGACAGCGGACTTCTCAAGGCCAATACGCTGCACCACATTGTCGCCAACGTCGACGCCGGAGCGAGGGTCATCACGTTCGTCGTCGACGGCAGGCTCTGCGATGGCGGTCCGGCTCGCCAGTTCGGGTGGGGACGCTTCGACGCCGATCTGGAACGGGCCGGCGCCGGCAAGCCGCTCGGCGTCGCTGCGAGTTTCAACGGATGTATCCATCGCTTGCGTGTCTACGGCCGCCCCTTGCGCACCAGCGAAGCCGTCGGCAACTACCGCGCCGGTCTGAATCCTCGCTGAGTGTTGACCGGGCGACGCCGAACAGGTATATGGAATCCGTTGGCAGAAGGCATAACAGCGTCAGCTTGCGTCCAGAGGAGTCTATACGATGGGGTTTCCGGAAATCCGAATGCGGCGGCTTCGCACGAGCGCCACGATGCGGCGGATGGTGCGCGAGACGAGGCTTTGCGTTGACGACCTGGTCTATCCGCTCTTCGCCTGTCCCGGCCGCAACGTGAGAGAGCCGATTGCATCGATGACGGACTGCTTCCATCTCTCGGCCGATTGCATCGCCGATGAGGCGGCGCGGGTGGCGGACCTGGGCATTCCGGCGGTACTGCTCTTCGGCCTGCCCGAGACGAAGGACGAGAAGGGTTCTGAGGCCTGGTCGGAGAACGGGGCGGTTCAGCAGGCGATTCGGGCCATCAAGAAGCGGGTTCCTGATCTGCTCGTGATCACCGACGTGTGCCTGTGCGCCTACACGACCACGGGACATTGCGGCGTGATCAAGGACCGCCGGCTCGACAACGACGCCACGTGCGAGTTGCTGGCGAAGATGGCGCTGTCGCATGCCCAGGCGGGCGCCGACATCGTGGCGCCGTCGGACATGATGGACGGCCGCATCGGCGCGATGCGCCAGGCTCTGGAAAAGAACGGGTTCGACCACGTCGCAATCCTCTCGTATGCGGCCAAGTTTGCCTCAGCGTTCTATGGTCCGTTTCGCGACGCCGCCGAGTCGGCGCCGTCGGCGGAGATGGCCGCCGCCGGTCTGGGCGACCGCAAGACGTATCAGATGGACCCGGCCAACGCCCGCGAGGCGCTCCGCGAGATCGCCCTGGACATCGAAGAAGGCGCCGACATGGTGATGGTCAAGCCGGCCCTGAGCTTTCTCGACGTGATCCATCGCGCGCGAGAGCGGTTCGATTGTCCCATCGCCGCGTACAACGTCAGCGGCGAGTACATGATGCTGCACGCCGCGGCCGAAAGGGGGCTGCTCGACCACGACGCCGCCATGATGGAGATCCTCACCTCGATCAAACGCGCCGGCGCCGACATCGTGATCACCTACTCGGCCAAAGCCGCCGCCGCGTTGCTGTAGAAGAACACCGTGACATCGCCGGCGGCGGACCACGCGTCCCTCGCGGGGGGCACGGAAGAATCTTCCTCTTGCCGGGATGAATCTTCACCCTCGAAAGCGGCGCGAGTCCGGGTTCCATTTCTCCGTAGGGCCATTTTGCTGATTCCCAGGCGTAGAACCTCCTCTGGCACGGAATGTGCATATCTACACGGGCATCGGTTTGCAGGCACAAGGACGCGCAGATTGAAAGGACACTGAGGCGATGATCGATACGGTGGATTGCTCGCGGGCGTTGAACCAGATTTATCAGACGACTCGGACGAGAACTGAGGCGCCGGCGGAAACGGGCAGCCCGGAGGCGGAAACGGAAGACGCGCTCACGCTCTCGGGCGAGGCACAAGCCGTCCTGCAATTGCCCTCGCTGTTCGGCGTCGAGCCGGGCAGAGCCATCACGCTGGCGGACATGCAGGCCTTCGCCGACGAGCAACTGGAGGCTTTCGGCAAAGGATTCCGCGCCCTGATGCGAGGCAACGATATCGACATGTCACAGCCTGTCAGGCTGGGCCACGAGTACGGCGGCGGCAGGCTGATCGTCACGAACGGTCATCCGGATGCCGATAAGATCGAGGGCCTGCTGGCGGAGAATCCTGCACTGTGCAACCAATGCACCGCCGCGACGAGCACACTGGCTCTGGTCAAGCATGGCCAGGAGCACGCGAAATTCGCCCAGGCCTATGCGGAAAGTCCTCAGGCGGCCGTCGCGCAGTACGCCTATCTGTTCGACACGCGCTGGGATGTCTCGGTGACATTCACCGAAGACGACACCGAAGTCGCCTACAGCCGCGTGCCGAGGCAGTAGTGCGCCCGGTTTGGCCTTGCCCGGCGCGGCGCGTTCGGTCACAATATCGTCACCAGATGCGGGATCTGGTCCGTCCGGCGTGTCGCGACACCCAGGCCGCGAAGAAGCCGGAGCGGTGGAGAGATGCGGCGACCGAGGATAGTCGAACGGGCGTGCGGTGACGATGTACGATGTAGCGATTGTGGGAGCGGGGCCGGCGGGGGCCACCCTGGCGAGATTGATTGGACTGCGCTATCGCGTGTTGCTCATCGAGAAGCGGCGGATCGAGGGTGGCGGAATGCTCGCGCCGCCCAAGTGCTGCGGTGGGCTGCTGGCGCCCGACGCCCAGCGAATGCTCTCCGTCCTCGGCCTGGGCCTGCCCAAGGATGTGCTGGAAGAGCCGCAACTGTTCGTCGTCAAGGCGGTGGACCTCCGGCAGGGCCTGGAACGGTGTTATCAACGCCACTACATCAACATGGACCGGCAGCGATTCGACCACTGGCTGCTGTCGATGGTCCCGTCGACGGTCGACGTCAGGACGGACTGCCGGTTCGTGTCGTTCGCTCGCGATCCCGACGGGTTCACGCTGTCGCTTCGTCAGGGCGGCGAGCTTTACACGGAAAGGGCGAGAATCCTTGTGGGCGCCGGCGGAGCGAATTGCCGAGTCCGCCGTCTGCTGTTGCCGCAGAGGCCGTATCCGGCGCGGTACATCGCCATCCAGGAGTGGGTCGAGAAGGACCACAATCTCCCCTATTTCACGTCGCTCTTCGACCGCGAGATCACCGACTACTATGGCTGGACGATCCCGAAGGCCAACCACCTGCTCATCGGCGCGGCGCTGCGGCCCGGCCGGACAGCATCGGCCAGGTTCGAGCTGCTGAAGGACAAGCTGCGGCGCCTGGGTTTTGAGTTCGGACGGACGTTGCGGCGGGAGGGCGCCTACATCGTCCGCCCGACGAGGCTGGCGGACGTCGTCCCCGGGTCGAGCCGGATTGCCCTGATCGGCGAAGCGGCCGGCGCGATCAGCCCGAGTTCCGCCGAAGGGTTCAGCTACGCCTTTCGCAGCGCGCTGGCGCTTGCTCGTGCTTTGCATGCGACGCGCGATGGCTTTGAGAAGCGATATCGCGACGAGCTGCGATTGCTGCGCGCCAACCTCCTGCTGAAGAGCTGGAAATCTCGCGTGGTGTTCAACCCTACGCTGCGCAAGGCCATCATGAAATCCGGCGTGCAATGCGTCCACATGGTCGCTTCCCAGGAAGGCCGCGCATAGTGCATGCCGCTCATTTTGATTGTCACCCCGAGCGGAACGAAGTGCAGCCGAGGGTCTGGCCAGAGACCGGGTGCGCGTCTGATTCGCGGCCGGATTCCTCGATCCCGATGTGCATCGGGACTCAAAATGACAAAGTCGTGGTTGGGTCGGCCCTTGGGGGATCGCCTCGGTGCGGCGACGCGGCGAATTTTGTGTTTCCGCGTTTGGTCGCCCTCTGTTAGCATGTCGAGCGGTCGTTTTGTATGACGGCGGTACTCGGCGCGTGCATGCAAAGGGCACAGCGGCGACGCCGCATGGGGTCGTTCGAGGCCGGGAAAGAAGAAGGAGCGAACCATGAGAGCATTGTGGCTTCTATGCGTGGCGGGATCGATGTCGGTTCTGGGCTGTTCGAGTGCGGAGAAGGCGTCGCCGAAGAAAGCCGACGCCCTGATCGAGGCCAAAGTCCGCCAGTTGATGGCGAAGATGACGCTCGAAGAAAAGGTCGGCCAGATGACGCAGATCACGCTGGAGTCGTTCGCCAAGTCGGGCCAGGACGGCTACCTCGTCCTCGACCCGGAGAAGCTGCGCGACGGCATCGTCAACCATCACATCGGCTCGATCCTCAACTGCGGCGGTCAGGCCCGCACGCCCGAGAACTGGCAGGAGATGATCGCGCAGATGCAGGACGTCGCCACGAAGCAGACGCGCCTCGGCATCCCGATCCTCTACGGCATCGACTCGATCCACGGCACCAACTACGTGCTGGGCGCGACGATCTTTCCGCAGAACATCGCGATGGCCGCCACCGGTAACGTCGGGCTGATGGAGAAGGCCGCGGAGATCACCGCAATGGAGACGCGCGCGGTGGGCATCCCGTGGAACTTCAATCCCGTCCTGGACCTGGCTCGTCAGCCGATGTGGCCACGCGTCTTCGAGACGTTCGGCGAGGACGCGTACATCGCCTCGGTCATGGGCGCCGCCTACATCCGCGCCCAGCAGGGCGACGACCTGACCCGCTCGGACAAGGTGGCGACGTGCATGAAGCACTACTTGGGCTACAGCATGCCGCGTTCGGGTCGGGACCGCACGCCGGCCTACATCCCCGACCGGGAACTGCGGGAGCATTATGTCAAGCCGTTCGCGGCCGCCGTTCGCGCCGGTACGGTCACCTGCATGGTCAACTCCTCCGAGATCAACGGCGTGCCCGTCCATTCGAGCGAGTTCTACCTGACCGACCTGCTCCGGGGCGAACTGGGCTTCGAGGGGTTCGTGGTCAGCGACTGGGCCGACATCGAGAATCTGCACACCCGCGAGAAGGTGGCGAAGGACCGTCGCGAGGCGGTCAGGATGGCGGTGCTGGCCGGCGTGGACATGAGCATGGTCCCGTACGACTACAGCTTCTACGATACGCTGGTGGAGCTGGTCCGTGACGGCGAAGTGCCCATGTCGCGGATCGACCAGGCGGTGGCCGACATCCTCCGCGTCAAGTTCAGGCTCGGCCTGTTCGACAAGCCCTATCCCAACAAGAACCTCCTCGGCAACGTCGGCCTGGAGACAAGCCGCAAGGTCAATCTGCAGGCCGCTCAGGAGGCGATCACGCTGTTGAAGAACGAGCCGAAGACCCTGCCTCTGGCCAAAAGCGCCAGGGTGCTCGTCACCGGCCCGACGGCCAATCTGCTGTCGGTGCTCAACAGCGGCTGGACCCTCACCTGGCAGGGCGACAACGAGGCCCTGTATCCGCAGGAGAAATACACGATTCTCGAAGCGATCCGCGCCAAGATCGGCGAGGACAACGTCACGTACGTCAACTCCGTGACGTTCGACGAGGAGAAGGACATCGCCGGCGCGGTGGCGGCGGCGCAGAACGTCGACGCGATCGTCGCCTGCATCGGCGAGCCGGCGTACTGCGAGACGCCCGGCAACATCGACGACCTGACGATGAGCGAGCCGCAGTTGAAGCTCGTCGAAGAACTGGCCACGACGGGCAAGCCCATCGTGCTGGTGCTGGTCGAGGGCCGGCCCCGCGTGATCCGCACCATCGTGGATGATGTGCAGGCGATCCTGACGGCGTATTGTCCCGGCATGGAAGGGGGCCAGGCGGTGGCGGACGTCCTGTTCGGCGACGTCAATCCGAGCGGCAGGCTGCCGTACACCTATCCGCGGTTTGCTGCCGGCTTCACGACCTACGACCACAAGCCCAGTGAAGAGACTCGTGAGAACCCGTTCCATCCACAGTGGCCGTTTGGACATGGCCTGTCGTATACATCCCTGGTCTATCGCGCCCTCCAGGCCGACCGGAGCGAGTTGCGGCCGGGGCAGACCGTGGCGGTGACGGTCGAAGTGATCAACACCGGCGACATCGCGGCCAAGGAGACGGTGCAGTTGTATCTGTCGGACCTGGTCGCGTCGGTGACGCCGGCGGTCCGCCAGCTCAAGCGTTTCGAGAAGGTGGACGTTCCGGCTGGGCAGACGCGCACCGTTCGGTTCGAGCTGGGCTGGGACGACCTGGCCTTCATCGGTCGCGACAACGTGCCGGTTGTCGAGCCAGGCCAGTTCAAGATCAGCGTCGGCGAGCTGTCGGTTCTGCTGACCGTGCCCGAGTTCGCCAAGTGAGCCGCCGGTCCAGCAGTGCTGCCGCGTCCCTTCGGTCTCTTCGGTCCTTTGGGTCCTTCAAGTCCTCAGGGACCTGAGGGACCACAAGGACCTCAAGGACGGACCCGCGCGCTGCGAGCGAGCCGATTCCGGGGAAGACCATTTCCTTTTCTCTGTGGATCGCGCATAATGCTCGTCTGAAGTTGTGAAGAGTTCCGTACGGATGTGAGGTGCTATGAGAACGTATTTTGACTGTATTCCCTGCGCGATCCGGCAGGTTCTCGATTCGGTGCGGATGATCACCGACGATGAAGCGATGCAGGAGAAGGTGCTGCGCGAAGCGCTGGGGCTCTGGCATGACATGGACATGCGTCAGAGTCCGCCGGCGATGGCCCGCAAGGTGCATCGCATGGTTCGCGAGATGACGGGCGTCGCCGACCCGTACCTGCAAGTGAAGCAGCGATACAACCGGTTGGCGATGGAGATGGTGGACGACCTTGAAGAGACGGTGGCGGGTTCGGCCGATCGCATGGAGACGGCGGTCCGCCTGGCGATTGCGGGCAACGTCATCGACTTCGGCGTCAACTCGACGGTCGACGAGAGCGTGGTCGAGGGCGTCATCGCCCGGTCGCTGACCGATCCGCTGGACCTCGACGCCCTGACCGAGTTCAGAGTGGCGATCGCCGAGGCGACGGACATTCTCTATCTGGGCGACAACGCTGGAGAGATCGTCTTCGACCGCCTGTTGATCGAGCAGATGCCTCGTCAGAAGGTGACCTTCGTCGTGCGAGGCGGGCCGATCCTCAACGACGTGCTGCTGGCGGACGCCGAGATGGTGGGCTTGACCGATCTGGTCGAGGTGATCGACAACGGCGCCGATGCGCCCGGCACGATCCTCGAAATCTGCTCGAAGATGTTTCGCAAGCGTTTCGAGAAGGCTGACCTGATCATCTCCAAGGGCCAGGGCAACTTCGAGACGCTCAACGACTGCGAGCGGGACATCTTCTTCCTGCTGCGTCCGAAGTGCGCGGTCCTGGCGCGCCACCTGGATTGCGAGCTGGGCCGCCAGGTCCTGATTCGCAGCGACGCGGTGCTCTCGCAGACCGCCGGAGAGAGGGTGAAAAAGCGGACCGTTGCCTGACTTCTCGCCGGGCAGCGTCCTGTGACGCAATGAACGCCGAAAGGGAAAGAACAGAGCCATGCCGATCTTCGAATACCGATGCGAACAATGCGGGCACGTGATGGAGGTGCTTCAGACCAGCCGCAAGGCCACCAAGCAGACCTGCGCCAAGTGCGGTTCAACCAACATGAAGAAGCTGCTGTCGGCCTTTGCGGTCGGCCAGAGCAAGGCATCGAGCGGTCCGGCCTGTGACTCGTGCGCGGCCGGCCCGGCCTGCGGCATGGGCAGTTGCCCCGGCGGCACGTGCCCGATGGCATAGGAGCCCGTTGTCGATGGACTTCGGGGCTCGACGCTCGTGACACAATATGTGCGTGGAGGATACGCTGATGTCCCATTCCATCTCACTGACCGGCAAGCCGATCCGAAGCATTCGCGCCACTGTCCTGCCTGTTCTACTCTGCCTGGCCTCGTCGTCGGCGGCGCCGGCGGCGTCGCAGCGGCCCGCCCTCGAACCGCTGAACCGGTTCCCCCACATGGTGCAGGAGTACTTCGTCGCCCAGGTCCGGCAGATCGAGCGGCAGAGCGAGCAGCGCCGGGCTGCCCTGAGCACGCGCCAGGAGGCCGAGGCGTTCGTGCGGGACGTGCAGGAGAGAATCGATCGCTGTTTCGGTCCCTGGCCCCAGAAGACGCCTCTGAATCCGCATATCACCGCCGTCGTCGAGCGGGACGCCTACACCATCGAGAACGTCATCTTCGAGAGCCGCCCGGACTTCCTCGTCACCGCCAACCTCTACATCCCCAAGGGCCGCGATTTCCCGCTGCCGGGTGTCGTGGGCACCTGCGGCCATTCCGCCACGGGCAAGGCCATCGATGCGTATCAGTCGTTCGCCCAGGGCCTGGCCCGACAGGGCTACGTCGTGCTGCTCTATGATCCCCTCGGCCAGGGCGAGCGGCTGCAATACCCCAACGCGCAGCTCAAGAGCGAGATCGGCGTCGGCGTGCGCGAGCACCTCCACGCGGGCAACCAGCAGTTCCTCGTCGGGGAGTTCATCGGCTCGTGGCGGGCGTGGGACGGCATCCGCGCCCTCGACTATCTGCTGACGCGAAAGGAAGTGGACCCGCGGCAGATCGGCGTGACCGGCAACAGCGGGGGCGGCACGATGACGACGTGGCTGTGCGGCGTCGAGCGCCGCTGGACGATGGGGGCGCCGGCGTGCTTCGTCACGACGTTTCGCCGCAACCTCGAGAACGAGCTGCCCGCCGACACGGAGCAGTGTCCGCCGCGAGCGCTGGCCTGTGGCCTGGACCACGAGGACTTTCTGGCGGCAATGGCCCCGAAGCCCGTCATCATCTTAGCCAAGGAGAAAGACTTCTTCGACGTGCGCGGTGCTGAGTCGGCCTACCGAAGCCTGCGGCGTCTGTATCGTCTGTTCGACGCCGAGGACAACATCGGCCTGTTCACCGGGCCGACCGGGCATGGCTACTCGCAGGAGAACCGCGAGGCCATGTATCGCTGGTTCAACGCGGTCACGCGCATCAGCGATGCGACCGGCGAGCCGAACCTGACGATCGAGAAGGACGAGACGCTCTGGTGTACGCCTCGCGGGCAGGTCTGCGAGCTGGATTCGCGGCCGATGTACGAGTTCACGAAAGACAAATCGAAGGCGCTGGCGAGACAGCGGCCGAGCACGTTCTCGCTGTCGGCGCTACAGCAGCGAATCCGGGATGCACTGCACCTGCCGGCGTCGGACCCCGATTCGGCTCCCGAGTATCGCATCCTGCGGAACTGGCGGTCGCGGGGCTATCCGAAGCCGCGATGGACGGCCTACCTCGTCGAGACCGAGCCCGGCATCCATGCAGTGGTTTATCGTCTGGGCAACGAGCAACTGCTGTCGCGACCGCGTGCGACGACGAAGCGGGCGATTCTGTACGTCGCGCATCTTTCCAGCGATGCGGAGCTGCGGGATGAGCCGCTGACCGCCGGGCTGATTGCGGCCGATCCGAATACGGATTTCTACACGGTGGACGTCCGAGGCATCGGCGAGTCGCGGCCCGACACGTGCGACGAGAATTCCTACTTCGATCCGTACGGCAGCGACTATTTCTACGCGATTCACTCGATCATGCTGGACCGGCCGTACATCGGGCAGCGAACGCATGATGTCCTTCGCGTGGTGGACTGGCTCGCCGACGCGGGGTACGACGAGGTCCATCTGGCGGGCAAGGGCTCCGGAGCGATTCCCGCGACGTTTGCCGCCGTGCTGAGCGACCGGGTCACCCAGGTGACGCTCAAGAACGCGCTCACTTCATACTCGGAGATCGCCGAGTCGAAGATCTATGCGTGGCCTCTCTCGACGTTCGTGCCGAACATCCTGGCGTCGTTCGATCTGCCCGACTGCTACGACGCCCTCGCGTCCAAACAGTTGCGCCGGATCGAGCCGTGGGGCGCGGACGCCAAGCCGGTTGAGGCCCCGTCCGGGAACTGACGGCGCGGGCCTGTAAGACGTCGGGCCGCATCAGAAGTCTCTTGTGTCGAGGTAGAGTCGTTCCGGATTGACAGTGCATCCTCTGACGAACGGCTTGAACAACAGCAGCGACGGAACGGTACTGTCTGCTCGCAGAAGACGAGCGAGCCTGCCGGCTGAGAAGGCGTCGCGGATCAGTTGCCGCCGGGGATCCGACGAACGGATCGGCATCATCAGCCAGTGCACGCCTTCCTCCACGGCCTTGTTGTGGATGTGGCGGAACACTTCGTGCAGCAGCCCCATCGCCTCGGGACCATCGAGGACCGGTTCGCCGATCCATCGCGTGGAGACCGTGCGGCCTCGCACGGGAATGTGAGGCAGTGTGACGAGAGGGCGTATCGTATCCCAGAAGCAGCGAAGAGGACGCAGGCAGGCGGGCACGAACTCGACCAGGTCTTGAAAGGCGGCACTGTGACTGGACACTGTCACGGCGGCAGAAGATGAACCCCGCTCCGCACAGTGCAGGACGAACTGGCCGGCGGCCGGATATCGTTCCGATCCCCGGACGAACAGATCATGCTTCTCAAAGAACGGATCGATACGTTGCGCAATGGCCTCCGGCAAGTGTTCGGTCCGCACGTTTGTCCGATCGGAGCGCTGCCGTGCAACCGGCGCGACCAGGGTCTCCACGCGATCGGTCTGTGCAAGAGCGAACTTGGAAGTCAGGGGCATCACAGAAGCGTTGTCGGCCATGACGATGGCGTATGTGGCCGCCGCACCGTCGTCCTTCGTTGCCTGCTCCGCTCTGGCGTGTAGCGCCGATGCGACACCGTGACGCCTCGCCTGCGGCGCGACCCGCAGGCCGAACAGATAGCCGGCTCTTGTGGATTGGCCCGCCAGACGCACGTCTTTGATGGCGGCGGAGATGACGCCGACGATCCGGCCCTCGTGCTCGGCCACAAACGTGTGACAGCGGCCGTACATCCGCGCGTGGGCGTCCAGGTGCGTGTACCTCCGACAAATGCGAACGCCCGGACGCACAGTGACGTGCAGGTCCAGATCGCTCTTGCGTTCCTCGTCTTGCGGCTCGTAGGGTCTTATATCCATCCCGGCGCTTTCCGTTGGCGTCTTCACGGAAAGCAGCTACGCGGTTTGAGGCGAGCCGGTTCAGAAGTCTTCCAGAGGCAAGCCGGGCCGCGTCGGTGGTGTGGATGTCTGCGCGGTGTCGTCCTGCTCGCTCGGGGAGCACTCGGCAATAGACTGGGACTTCTCGAAAAGACGGTCGATGGCCTCCTGGGTGGCTTGATCGGCCGGTTCGAAGCGGGCCACGCGGTGGACCAGGTCGCAGCACCAGGCCATGCAGGCGATGTTGGCCTTCTGGTCCTGCCGGCTGAAGCCCAGTGTGCTGAGCATCTTGTGTTGAGCCAGCGGGCTGAGCGTGATCACCAGCGCGGCAAAGCTCAACACGAGGAATCCGGCCGCAAATCCCAGCACGCCCGCGACGAGGACGTCCAGGACCTTGGGAAAGGGGATGCTGAACTGGCCGGTCAGGAACACGTACGACAGGCCGTAAAGGATGGCGAAACACCCGCCGGCCAGGGCCATCAGGCTCAGCGTCAGGCCGTAACCCGATGCGCCCCCGCTGGCAGAGGCCCAGTCGGCCACCGCCGGCGCCAGGAAGACCGCCAGGTAGATGGATACGACGACGTTGAACAGAAGGCCCCAGCTCTGGTAGAAGCCGGTGCGCACCGCCAGCCACACGAACGCGGCCCCCGCCAGGATGGCGATCCAGAATACCATGGCGATTACCCCACCACCCGTTTGAGTTCTTCGAGGCTGGTCACGCCGGTGACCACCTTCTTAAGTCCCTGCTTGCGCAGATTCGACCGGCCCTGCCGGCTGCCTTCGGTCCGCATCTGGGCCGGGAACGAATCGCCGTTGGCGATCTGGGCCTTCAGCTCTTCGTCGACCGTCATGATGTCACAGATGGCGGTCCGTCCGAAGTAGCCGGTCCTGTCGCACCGGCGGCATTGGCCCGCCTCATAGATGCCGCTATAGTCGATGCCCTTCTTGTTGAATTCGGCGATCTGCGTGTCACTGAGCGAGGCGCGTTTGCGGCAGTGCGCGCACAGACACCGCAGCAGCCGCTGCGACAGGATGAGATTCAGGCCCAGCGACAGCAGCAGGCGCGAGACGCCCAGATCCATCAGCCGAGCGATCGCGCTGGCGTTGCTGTCGCAGTGCAGGGTCGCCAGGACCAGGTGCCCGGTCTGCGCGGCGCGAAGGGCGATCTCGGCGGTCTCCTCGTCGCGGATCTCGCCGACGCAGATCACGTTCGGGTCCTGGCGAAGGACGCTGCGCAGCGTGTTGGCGAAGGTGATCTCCGCTTTGGGATTGATCTCGATCTGGCTGGTCTGCGGCAGCATCGCCTCGATCGGGTCCTCGACGGTGATCACGTTCCGCGTGAGGCGGTCGATGCTGTTGAGCATGGCGTACATGGTGGTGGTCTTGCCGCTGCCCGTCGGGCCGCAGATCAGGATCATCCCGGAGGGTTTGTACAGGGCCTTGCGGATGATGTCGTTCTGCTTGGCGCTGAGGCCGAGGTCCTTCAGCATGTACCCCGCCGCGTCCCGGTTCAGGACCCGGATCGAGAGCTTCTCACCGTTGACGGTGCCGCTGCTGGCCACGCGAAACGACGCCGCCTGCTCGCCGCGCCGGGCGGTGAACGCGCCGTCCTGCGGACGCCGCCGCTCGGAGATGTCCATGGCGGCGACGGCCTTGATGCTGTTGATCACCGCCTGACAGGTCGCAGCGTCCAGTTGCTGGGTGTTCCGCAGCACGCCGTCGATGCGCAGGCGAATGTTGTACGTGGACGCGTCCTGCGGGTCGATCAGGATGTCGCTGGCCCGCCGTTCGAGCGCGTCGGCGACGATGGACTCGGTCTGTTCGAGGATGTGGGCGTCTGCCTGCTTGCCCTGGCCGTGCCCGCAGACCTCGTCGATCGTCCGGCCGGACGAGTCGAGCAGGCGGAACGCCGCCTCTTCTTCCGGGGCAGCGGCATGCATCGACCGGAGGCCGGTCAGGGCATTCCCGAGCTGCTGCTTCAACAGGTCGAAGAACCGGCTCTGGCCCGACCGGCTCTTCCTGACCGTCTCGGCGACGACCAGGCTCAGCAGCAGGATCGGACCGGCGAACAGAGACACCAGATTCGCAACCGTCTTGTACTTCTCGGGAACGAGCGGCCCGAACTGGACCTGCTGGACGCAGTACATGCAAAGGTACACCCACCCGACGAGCAGCAGCAGCTTCAGAGGATGGAACGGCAGGGCCGGCCCGAGCGAATCGGCGAGTACCTCGCTGCCGCAGGCTTCCACAAACGCCGCTCCGAGAGCCGAAAACGATCCAAGCATCGATCCACTACCTCGCTATTTCCGCTCGCACAGCATAGACCACCGATCTGCTTGAAAAGTGTACTCGAATCGACCGGTTTCGGCAAGTCTCGCTTCTGAAAATCCCACCGGCGATTCACGAGCCGGCGCGCCTGTTCGCCTCAGACGTTATCGAGGTCTTCGAGGTCGGAATCCAGCTCTTCGAACTCGATCGCGCTGCCGGAGGCGTCCAGGTCGGCGAAGCTGTCGTCGAGTCCGTCGGCCGGCTTGCTCTTGGCGGGCGCCGGCGGTGCTTTCTTCGGTTGCGCCGGCGGCGCCTTCTTGGGCGGCACGATCTTCTCCGGCTTGCCGTCGATCTGGCAGACGAAGGTCAGCGGACCGATGCGGATGTAGTCGCCGGCCTTGACCGGGCTGTCGCCGTTGACGCGCTTCTCGTTGACGAACGTCCCGCAGGTCGAATCGAGATCGCGGATCTTCAGGGCCTCGCCGTTCTGCTGGATCTCGCAGTGCCGACGGCTGATGGTGGGCAGAGGAATCCGCAGGTCGCAGTCGTGCCGGCGTCCCAGGACCGTCACGGCGTTGCGAAGTGAGAATGTCTTGTGTGCTCCGCCTTTCCTGAGCAGCACCAAGTCGGCGTTCATCCGGCCTGCCTCCACAGTGAGCCTATCGAACCGTCCAACACGTGTATTATACCACGAATGTCGTCCCATAACAACCCCCCAAATTATACAAATGCGCCCGCCCGCAGCCCGCCGGCCGCCGCAATCACATAAGTGGCTACCGCGCCAATGGTTACGCCCGAGTCGGCCGAGCGCCTCTTTCGCGAGGGCAGGGCGTTGTTCGGCCGGCCGGCAAGTCGCCTGCTCGGCCGCCACGCTCGGCCAGGAAGCGCGAAACGCGCGAGAAATCGTCCCAAACACGCAACACCCAAACGACAAAATGCGCGTGACATTCAGATTTTTTTTACTCGTTTTCTCATGGGGATTTAGCGTCGCCGGACCGCGAAAATCGGCCGTTTTTTTCGTCCCAAACGTGCAACACCGCCCCATTGTAGAGGCGCGTCTTTTTTTGGCGCCTCCACAAAGGACGCACTGATGCACGATGCGGCGAGACCCGGACGGTGCGCCCGCTGCCGTTATTGTCGCGACGTGGCGGGCGCGCTCTGTTGCGTGCGGAACCCGCCGGTGGCCGACCCCGCCACCGGACGGGCCCGCTGGCCGCACATCCAGCCGACCGACGTCTGCGCCTGCTTCCGCGACGCCGCCGAGCCGGACGCTGACCGCGACGCCCGGCCCGAGCCGTGTCCGGACCTGCCCGTCCACACCGACCGCCACGGCCCGTACTGCAAGATCCCGCTGACCCAGGGCCGTTTCGCGAAGGTCGATCCGGCGTACTACCCCTGGCTCGCCCAGTTCCGCTGGCACGCCAAGGTCAACCGCGATGCCGTCTACGCCGTGCGCACCGTCCAACACAACGGCCGCTCCCGCCGCATCCTCATGCACCGCATGATCATGGACACGCCCGATCACCTCGTCTGCGACCACGTCAACCACGATGGTCTCGACAATCGCCTCGCCAACCTGCGCAACTGCACCGTCGAGCAGAACAACGCCAACCGCCGCAAGCGGGCCGCTGGCCACGGCCCACGAGCTGCGACGTCACAGTACCTCGGCGTCGCCTGGGACCGTCGTCGGCAAAAGTGGGTCGCCTATGTCAAGAAACACGGCCGCCAGAAGAACCTCGGCCTCTTCGACGTCGAAGAAAACGCCGCCCGAGCCCACGACACCGCCGCCCGCCGCCTCCACGGCCCCTACGCCCACCTGAACTTCCCGAACGACTGACGCGTCGCTCCTGTTTCGTATCTCGTATCTTGTATCTCGCATCTCATGTTTCGTCGCTCGTCTCTCGTGGCCCGGCTTCGCCCTGCGAGATACGAGCAACGAGATACGAGATCCGGATTTGCGGCCCCGGCCGCGAGCGGAAACGGCAGTGGCATCTCCCGCCGGGACTCGGTTACAATGGCCGCCGGAAGGACACAAACAGGATGGTCCTCGGCACGGACCGGAGATTCGGATAAGGAGTCGAGCGATGCGAATTGCCGTTGTCGGTGCCGGCGCGATGGCCGGACTCTACGGCGCGTTCCTGGCCCGCGCGGGCTACGATGTCCACTTCCTGATGCGGCGGGACTACGACGCCGTCCGCTCCTCCGGCCTGGCCGTCCAGAGCTGGCAGGGCGATTTCCATCTCGACCGCGTGAACTGCTACCGTCGGCCCGAAGAGATCGGCGCCGTGGACCTCGTCTTCATCGGCCTCAAGGCCACCGCCAACGCGCACTATCAGGAGCTGGTCGCCCCGCTGGTGGGCCCGGCCACGCGGGTCCTCACCGCCCAGAACGGCCTGGGCAACGAAGAGCGTCTGGCCGAGCTGTTCGGCGCCGAGCGCATCGCCGGAGGGCTGGCTTTCCTATGCTCGAATCGCGCTGCGCCCGGCGTGATCCACCACCTCGACTACGGCTTCTTCCAGACCGGCAACTTCCAGCGCCCGCCCGATGCCACGCTGCGCACGTTCGCCGGCATGATGCAGCACGCCGGCGTCGAGTGCACCATCGCCGACGATCTCGCCCTGGCCCGATGGAAGAAGCTCATCTGGAATGTCCCCTTTAACGGCCTGTCGGCCCTGCTGGACCTGACCGTCGACAAGATCATGGCGAATCCCGACCTGCACGGGCGGGCCTGGCGACTGATGAAGGAGGTCCAGGCCGCCGCCGGGGCCGATGGCCTGCACATCGACGACGCCTTCCTCGACCACATGATGGACCTGACGGTGAAGATGAAGCCGTACTATACGTCGATGCACCTCGACCGCCGCAGCGGCCATCCCATGGAGACCGAAGCCATCATCGGCGAACCCCTCCGTCGCGGCCAACGCCACGCCCTGCCCCTGCCCGAAATGCAGTCCCTCTACACCGCCCTGCGGCAAATCGACGAAGATCGTCGCTCGTCGCTCGTCCCCCGTCGTTCGTAGTGACGCCGTAAGGCGTTACCCCCCCTCGCCCGTGCGTATAAGAGTAGAAGCGTAGGAGCGTAGAAGCGTAGATGCGTTCACGCGTGCCCCCCGAGCGACCAGCGACGAGCGACGAGCGATGCCTTCGCCTCCAGCCTCCAGTCTCCCGCCTGCTGCTCTTTCGCAGATGCGTATACGGGAAACTACGTACATCCAGCCTCCGGCCTGGCATACGCCGTATCTCGTATCTCGAATCTCGTATCTCGTCGCTCGCCTTGATTCCCTCCGGTCTACAGCCTCCAGCCTTCGGCCTGCCGTTCTTGCGTAGATGCGTCGGAGCGTAAATGCGTGACCCGTGCCCTGAGATACGAACAACCAGATACGAGATACGGGGAATAATGCTTTCCCAGGCATTCTTCCCTTGTTTTTCTACCCAATCCCCTCCACAATAGACCCAATTGAGACACACGCGGCACCAGAAATCAGAGACAGACAAGAACCATCGCCACAGCATATTTGTGCCGAGGTTTATCGATTGGCTGGCAGACTTGTATTGGCGTGCGGCCTGTAGCACGAAGAAGCGAAGAAGACAAGGCAAGGAGAGAATAGGTGGCTGTCCATAGTATCCTCGGCAGTTCTGGCGAATTCACATGGTAAGCGCAACACGGATATAGAAGAGACATCGCGAGCGGCATCCGGTAGCTTGGAGTTGTTCAACGACTTCAGACTACGGAGTGCCCGCGATGTCGTACAACCATCTTACCAT
>Ga0209722_1000031_pt1 | contig 166301 bp, 146 predicted proteins | sample BioC12SIPDNA_2_FD_185745 | JGI IMG/M metagenome (GOLD analysis project Ga0209722, IMG submission 185745) | Anaerobic biogas reactor microbial communites from Washington, USA - Biogas_R1_A C12 SIP DNA (SPAdes) (version 2) | ecosystem: Engineered > Bioreactor > Anaerobic > Unclassified | place... | reverse complement strand
TCAATCAGCCTGTCCAGGCGCTCCCGTTTTTCCAGGAGGGAGGAAAGATGTTGTTCAAAGGCCTGCTCCCGGTTGAAGTCCGGGGATGACAGCAGCTGCTTGACTTCCTTCAGGGTAAAACCCATCCCCCGGTACAGCAGGATCTACTGCAGCGCATCCACCTGCGCCTGGCCATAAAACCGATACCCTGACTCGGCCACCCTTGCCGGCTTGAGCAACCCAATCTCATCGTAATACCGCAGGCTGCGGGGCGAGATTCCAGCCAATTGGGTGAGCCTGTTCGTGGAATACTCCATACTTTCCACCTCCTTGCAACCAGCATACAGGATGACGCTACGTCAAAGTCAACCCCGATTTTCATTTTTTACAGCGGAGTAGTGTTTCAGGCAATAAAAAAAGCGCGCGCTTCATGTTTCAAGGAACAGGAACGCATCTGTCGCCTGCTTTTTCAGGTCATCAACGTTTTACACAGTGCTGGAAATCCTCATGCCCTTCAACCTTGCAAATGCTTTCAGGGTAAGACAACCGGCATCCGCCCCGTCCCTACCCGTCTAAGGCCTGCCTGTGACGGCCAAGGAGCCGCGATGGAGTGGGTGAGAGGGGATTTCCAAAGGAAATCGCCGCGAACTGAGCGCAGTCCGCTCCGTTGTTTGGAACCCCCGTTTCTACACGACAAAATCCGCAGATTTTGGAGGAAAAGGCGGAGCGGCGAAACGCAGCGAGAGACGCCTTTTGAGTACAACGAAAAAAGGCGTCGCGAGCTAAGTGTAGCCCGCGACGCCGTGGTTCGAGTGTTTTTATAGGACTTTTACAGAAGCTGTCATTACAGAGCACTATCCTGTCGCATCTTGTAGACAACGACATGTGGACAATTCTTCCGCAGTCTGAGGATCTGTGCATGACCCGAAAACACAGGCTCACGTCCCCTTTGATCTTCAACATACAAGATGGTCAGTCCCTGGATATTGCGCAACTTGCATCAATAGATAATGATGCCTGCATCATCTTCCGGACGGTCTTCTATTGAATAGGTTACATATGGAGACAGTGGCGTAATGGGTAGATACTCTTTTTGGTACTGTCCAAGTTTTCGGACGACAATTTCATTATCCAGTACTGAGGGGTAGATAATAAAACATGAATTACTAACAAATCTGTCGGGATAATCCTTTAAAAGGGCGTTAAATGTATTGCTAATAATATCGCAGGCAAACTGTGAAAAAACCGATCTTTTACTCTCTGGTACAATTGGGTATGGCGTAAAATATATAGTATTCTCATCAATTCCCGCATCGGGAAGACGTCTGAGCATTTCTTTATACAACTTTGTCTCATGGATATTGTGCGCACCTCTTCTCATTAACTGGTTTGATGCTTCGCCCAGTTCTTTGCGCACAGCAAATATCCATTTTTTAAGCTCATAGGTTCCTTTAGATAAATAATAACATTGCTCCTGGCTGAAAAGCAGTTTTGCATCAAACTTTTCCTCTTTATTGGAAATAAAGTCCGGCTCGCCATTTGACTGTTGCTCAATATAGAAGTATGTGTCCGGGAATACGTACTTGGATTCATTCATGCACGCAAGGACAATCCTTTCATAAACTGTTGATTGAATGAGTTCCTTAGGATTGTCTGCAAAATGCATAGTCCAATACGCTGCCATCTGACTTCCTTTCCTAATCAAGCCGCAATACACTACAAACAGAGGGGACGTTTGTCTGTGTTTTCTTACTCGAGGCGCATGTACGATATAGTTATATACGTTACGAAGCAAGCATAGTCCAGAACAATTCGAAAACCCTCGTCCCCACCCGACAAAATCGAAGATTTTGGAGGAAAAGGAGCCGCGACGCAGCGTGTGAGAGGGGATTTCCAAAGGAAATCGCCGCGAACTGAGCGTAGTCCGCGGCGACGTGGTGCCGGTGACCGGACTCGAACCAGCACGGCCAGGGGCCTGGGGATTTTAAGTCCCCTGTGTCTGCCATTCCACCACACCGGCGTTTGCGTTGATAACACTAAGGATTTACGGGCGATTTGTCAAGCAATGATAGGAGTGGGCAGCGTCAAGACGGCAGGAGTGTCATGTAGAGGAGGCAGGCAACCAGGTGGGAGGATGACAGAGAGAACGTGACCTGGTCCCTGCCAGGCCTCCCCGTCCCGGCTACAGCTCAAACTCCTCCATGGGCTCAATCTCTTCCAGCTGAAGCCCCGGGTTTTTCTCGGCGGCCAGGCGGATGGACCATTCGTTTTCAAAAAAGAGCACCGGGTTGCCCTGGGCGTCGGTGCCCCGGGCGGTGGTGGAGGTAAGGGCCAGGTCGGCGATGGGCCTGGGGCTGTCTGCCACCCAGCGCACATGGCGCCAGGGCAGCGTGTCCATGGCCAGCTCAGCGCCGTACTCGTTCTTGAGGCGGTGGGCCAGCACGTCAAACTGCAGCACGCCCACCACCCCCACGATACTTTGCTCCAGCCCGGTCTCATCCCGGGTGAAGGTCTGGATGGCGCCCTCCTCGCTCAGCTGGGCGATGCCCTTCAGGAACTGCTTGCGCTTCATGCTGTCCAGCGGGCGCACCCGGGCAAAGTGCTCCGGCGCGAAGACGGGGATGCGGCCAAAGCGCAGGCCCTTCTGCTGGCTCAAGGTGTCCCCCAGGCGGTAGATGCCCGGGTCAAACAGGCCGATGATGTCCCCGGGGTAGGCCACCTCCACCAGGGCGCGCTCATCCGCCATGAACTGCTGGGGCGCCTTGAGCTGGATCTGCTTGTCCTGCGCGGAGTGCCAGGCATTCATGTCGCGGCGGAAAACGCCGCTGACCACGCGCACAAAGGCCAGGCGGTCGCGGTGGGCCGGGTTCATGTTGGCCTGGATTTTGAACACAAAGCCTGAGAAATCAGGCATTTCAGGGCTGATCAGCCCCTGGGCGCTCTGGCGGGGGGTGGGCGGGAGGGTGTAGCGCAGGAACCGGTTGAGGAAGGGCTCCACGCCGAAGTTGGTGATAGCCGAGCCAAAGAACATAGGCGTGAGCTCGCCCCGGCGCACAGCCTGCAGGTCAAAGGGGTCGCCCGCCTCGTCCAGCAGCTCCACCTCCTCCTTCAGGCGCCTGAGGTAGTGGGCCTCCAGCATCCCCGGCAGGGCGGGGTCCGTGAGGGCCAGCTCGGTGCGGGCGGCCTTGGTGCGGCCATGGTCGCCGGAGAAGTAGATCTCCACGGATCGGGTGTCACGGTGGTAGACGCCCTGGAAATCCCCGTCCGTGCCGATGGGCCAGTTGACCGGGCAGGCGCGGATGCCCAGCACCTGCTCCAGCTCCTCCATCAGGTCAAAGGGGTCGCGCGCGGCGCGGTCCATCTTGTTGACGAAGGTGAAGATGGGGATGCCGCGCATGCGGCACACGCGGAAGAGCTTGCGGGTCTGCTCCTCCACGCCGCGGGAGGCGTCCAGCAGCATCACGGCGCTGTCAGCCGCCACCAGAACCCGGTAGGTGTCCTCAGAAAAATCCTGGTGGCCGGGGGTGTCCAGGATGTTGATGTGGTAGCCGTCAAAGGAGAACTGCATGGCGGAGCTGGTGACCGAGATGCCGCGCTGTTTCTCAATCTCCATCCAGTCGCTGGTGGCGTGCGCCGTCGCCTTGCGCGCCTTGACGCTGCCCGCCTGGCGGATGGCCCCGCCGTACAGCAGCAGCTTTTCCGTCAGCGTGGTCTTGCCCGCGTCCGGATGGCTGATGATGGCAAAGGTGCGCCGCCGGGCAATCTCCTTCAAGCGTTCGTCCATGGTTCCCCCTGTGTCGGCCGTCAAAGCGGCAATCACAAATTATATGGTCCGCCCAGGGTCTTGTCAAACCTGGCACACACCCGCCGCCCGCGAAACTGCCCACGCCTCATGCCCCCTCCGCGGCCCGGCCGCCCCGGGTTGGCCCCTGCGCGCAGCCCTGCAGGCAAACGGCGCGAAAACCGCCTTCGGGCATTGAAAAACGCCGCGGAACATGGCAAGATGAACGCAGACAGCCGGCTTTCAGAGCGCCGGCCAAACAAATACAGGAGGGATCGCATGTCTTTCAAAGTCACCTTCATCGGGGCGGGCAGCCTGGGCTTCACCAGGGCCCTGCTGACGGACATCCTGTCCGTACCGGAGCTGCGCGGCATCCAGGTCGCCTTCACCGACATCAACCAGCACAACCTGGACATGGTCACCCAGCTGTGCCAGCGGGACATCGACGAGAACGGGCTGGACATCAAAATCCACGCCACCACCGACCGGCGCGAAGCGCTCAAGGGCGCCAGGTACGTCATCAACTCGGTGCGCATCGGGGGGCTGGAGGCCTTTGAGACCGACATCAACATCCCCCTCAAGTACGGCGTGGACCAGTGCGTGGGCGACACCCTGTGCGTAGGCGGCATCATGTACGGGCAGCGCGTCATCGCCGCGATGGCCGATTTCTGCAAGGACATGCGTGAGGTGTGTGAGCCCGGCGTGCTGCACCTGAACTACTCCAACCCCAACGCCATGGTCACCTGGGCCTGCAACACCTTCTTTGGCGTCAACACCATCGGCCTGTGCCACGGCGTGCAGCACGGGCACGAGCAGATCGCCAAGGCCCTGGGATACACCAGGGACGAGGTGGACATCATCTGCGCGGGCATCAACCACCAGACCTGGTACATCTCCGTCAAGCACCAGGGGAAGAGCCTGCTGGACAAGATCCTGCCCGCTTTTGAGGCGGATGAGCGCCTGGCCCGCACCGAAAAGGTGCGCATTGACGTGCTGAAGCGCTTCGGCTACTACTCCACCGAGTCCAACGGCCACCTGAGCGAGTACCTGGCCTGGTACCGGAAGCGCCCGGAGGAGCTGCCCCAGTGGATTGACCTGGAGCAGGATGCCTGGGGCAGCTGGATCCACGGGGAAACCGGCGGCTACCTGCGCGTGTGCACCGAGGGCCGCAACTGGTTTGAGGTGGACTTCCCCAACTGGCTCAAGGAGCCGCCCAAAAAATACGATGGCAGCGCGCGCGGCAGCGAGCATGGCTCCTACATCATTGAGGGGCTGGAAACCGGGCGCACCTACCGGGGCCATTTCAACGTGGTCAACCAGGGCGCCATCAGCAACCTGCCGGATGACTGCGTGGTGGAGGTGCCGGGCTACGTCAACTACAACGGCGTGCAGATCCCCGCTGTGGGCGACCTGCCCCTGGGCTGCGCCGCCATCTGCATGCAGTCCGTGTCCGTCCAGCGCATGGCGGTGCAGGCGGCCATCACAGGTGACGCCACGCTGCTCAAGCAGGCGGTGCTGCTGGACCCGCTGACCGGGGCGGTCTGCAACCCGCCGGAGGTCTGGCAGATGGTGGATGAGATGCTCATCGCGCAGGAGCGCTGGCTGCCCCAGTACAAGGATGCCATTCAAAGCGCCAAGGCGCGCTTCGCGGAAGGGAACCTGCTGCCCACCAGGGAGGGCTACCAGGGCGCCGCGCGGCTGGCGGTGAAAACCGTGGAGGAAATGGGCAGGGAGAAGGACAAGGCCCGTGCCATGGCCGGGGCCGCCGCCAAAGAGAACATCGACAACGAGGCCAATTAAGCAAGCCGCGGGGCCTTTCCCCCGCGGCCAAACCAGCACCACAGCAAGGCAGGCTGCCGAAATCCGGCAGCCTGCCTTGTTGCTGAAAAGGTTTTGTTCAGGCCCGGTCAGTGGAACTTGGGCATCCAGTCCCCGTGGGCCTCAATCATCTCATCCACCATGCTGATGATGTCATCAATGCTCAGCTCCGCGGCGGTGTGCGGGTCCAGCATGGCCGCGTGGTAGATGTGGTCGCGGCGCTTGGTGACCGCCGCCTCTATGGTGATCTGCTGGACGTTGATGTTGGTCATGTTCATGGCGGCCAGCTGGACCGGCAGCCTGCCCACCCGGGTGGGCGCCACCCCGGCGCCATCGACCAGGCAGGGCACCTCCACACAGGCGTTCCCGGGCAGGTTTTCAATCAGGTGGCCGGTGTTGAGCACATTGCCGCCGATTTTGTAGGGCCGGTTGGTCAGCATGGCTTCCATGATGTGGCTGGCGTACTCAGGGGAGCGCTCATGGGCCAGGGTATCCTGGGACAGCAGCATCCGGCTGGCCTTTTCCCAGCCTTCAATCTGGGCGACGCAGCGCCTGGGATACTCATCCAGGGGGATCTTGAAGCGCTCAATCAGTTCAGGATAGCGGGCCTTGATGTAGAAGGGGTTGTACTCGGCGTTGTGCTCAGAGGACTCCGTGCAGTAGTAACCCAGCTTGTCAATGTAGTCATAGCGCACCAGGTCCGCCAGCAGGGCGCCGCCCACGTCGTGCGCCACGCCGCCCCGCGCGGACAGGTCCTTCGCCCGGCGCTTGATTTCGGGGTAGAGGTCCACCCCGTCCCGGTCCCTGATGTCCAGCAGCCAGGCCATGTGGTTGATGCCGGCGATCAGCTCCCGGTGCCCGGGCACCTTGTCCTCCATACCCAGGTCGCGGAAGAGGTGCTCGACACAGACCTGCACGCTGTGGCACAGGCCCACGGTCTTGACCCCGGTATAGCGCAGCATGTAGCCGGTTAGCATGGCCATGGGGTTGGAGTAGTTGAGCAGCCAGGCGTCCGGGCAGGCTTCCTCCATGGCCCGGCCAAACTGCTCCATCACCGGGATGGTGCGCAGCGTGCGCATGATGCCGCCGATGCCCAGGGTGTCCGCGATGGTCTGGCGCAGGCCGTATTTCTTGGGGATTTCAAAGTCCGTGATGGTGCAGGGGTCATACCCGCCAATCTGCACCGCGTTGACCACGAAATCCGCTCCCTTCAGCGCGGGCTTGAGCTGCTCCAGCCCCAGGTAGGTCTTGATGCGCGCCCTGGCGTCCAGGCCCTTGTTCAAGGCCTGGATGACGCGCTCGGATTCAGACAGCCGCGTGGGGCTGACATCGTACAGCGAAATCTCCAGCCCGTCCTCCACCAGCGGCTGTGAGGCCATGCAGTCGCCCAGCACGTTTTTGGAGAAAATGGTGCTGCCCGCTCCCAGGAAGGTAATTTTCATTTGAATGCTCTCTCTTTCGTAGGAATCAGCCCTTCACGCTGCCCAGCACCAGGCCGGTGGTGAAGTACTTTTGCAGGAAGGGATAGACAATCAGCAGCGGGGTCAGCCCCAGGAAGAGCTGGGCCGCGCGGCCGGTCTGCTCATTCATGCGCGCGAGCAGCTGGTAGTAGTCCGAGCCTGACTGGCGCAGCATGTCGTTGAAGTTGGTCAGCAGGGTCTGCAGGTAGGTCTGCAGCGGGTAGTTGCGCGGGTCGTGCATGAACAGCGCGCCGGTGAGCCAGTCGTTCCAGTGGTAGACGAAGGAGAACAGGCCCACCGTGGCCAGGGCGGGCTTGAGCACCGGCAGGATGATGGTGAACAGCGTCTTGATCTGCCCCGCGCCATCCACCATCGCGGCCTCCTCCAGCTCCGGGGGCAGCCCGCGCATGAAGTTCATCAGGATGACCATGTTGTACACCGGCACGGACAGGGGCAGCACCAGGGACCAGATGCTGTTCATCAGCCCCAGGCGGTTGACCAGGATGTAGTAGGGCACCAGGCCGCCACCAAATAGAATGGTGAAGATGTAGAAGGCCATGTAAAAATTGCGGGCGCCGAACACGCTTTTGGGCTTGGACAGCGGGTAGGCGGTGGTAATCATCATGAACAGGTTGATGGAGACCCCCAGCAGGCAGCGCACAACAGAGACCCACAGGGCGCGCAGGAACTTGCCGTTGGTGATGGCAAACTCATAGGCCATGGTGGTGAACTGCACCGGCCAGAAATAGACCTTGCCGGTGGACACCGCCGCGGGGGAGCTGAAGGACACCGCCAGGGTGTTGAGCACCGGCAGGAAGCAGCTCAGGCACACGAGGATGATGGCCGTGTAGTTGAAGACGCGGAAGACTTTCATTCCACGGGTTACGGTATGCATGCCATCACCTCCTAAAACACGCGGTAGTTCGCAAAGCGGTAGGCAACCCACAGCGACAGGGAGATCAGCGTGCAGGAAATCACGCTCTTGAACAGGCCCACCGCGGTGCCGATGGCGTACTTGCCGTTTTGCAGGCCCAGGCGGTAGACAAAGGTGTCGATGATGTCGCCGGTGGGGTAGACCGCCGGGGAGTAGAGGTTGTACACCTGGTCAAAGCCGGCGGAGAGCACGTTGCCCAGGGCCAGCACCACCATCAGCACGATGATGGGGACCAGCAGCGGGATGGTCACATAGCGGGTCTGCTTCCAGCGGCCCGCGCCGTCTATCACCGCCGCCTCGTACAGCTCCGGGTCGATGGAGGTGATGGACGCCAGGTAGACCACCGTGCCAAACCCAAAGGTTTTCCACACGTCTGACAGGATGATGGTCCAGGGGAAGACGCTGCGGTTGGAGATGAACTGCACGGGGCGGCCCCCCAGCGCCTTGATGACGATGTTGATGATGCCGTCAGACGCCAGGAGGTTGAGCAGGATGCCGGCCATGATGACCCAGGAGATGAAGTTGGGGATGTAGACGATGGTCTGGAAGATGCGCTTGGCGCTGGTCAGGCGCACCTCATTGAGCATCAGCGCGAAGCTGACCGAGGCCAGGGTCTGCAGCACGATCTTGAACAGGGAGATATAGAAAGTGTTGAAGATGGCCCGCAGGAACTGCGGGGTCTGGAACACCAGCTGGAAGTTTTCAAGCCCCACCCAGCGTGAACCGATGAAGCCCAGCCCGGGGTTGTAATCCTGAAACGCCATCACGATGCCGTAGATGGGCAGGTAGGAAAAGATGAAGGTCAACACCAAGCCAGGAAGGAGCAGCATGTGGTAGGGCCATTCCTTCTTCAGCCGTCTTTGCATTTCCACTCCTCCTTTACAGAAGGATTCAGCGACGGCAGGCCGCCGCTGAATCCTGGTCTAATGCCGTTGATTGCTGAAGCTGCTTGCTTATTGGCCGCCGTAGCTGGCGTTGACCGCGTCCTCCATGATCTGGCCGCCCTGGGCATACCAGTTGGCCAGCACGGTGTCATAGTACTCCACAGGCTGGATGCCCATGATGATCTCCATGACGCCGTTGAGGATGATGTCAATCGTGTTGATGGTCTTGTCAAACTCGACGGGCGGCGGGCCCCAGACGTCGGTGCGCTTGATGAAGCCGTTGTCAATCAGGAACTTGCTGTTGTCATACGCGCAGCCGTCAAAGCCCTGCTGCAGGTAGGCGCCCAGGCCGCCGGGGTTCTTCTCGTTGATCCAGCTGATGGAGTCGGAGTACTTCTTCTTCATGCCCGCGGTGAACAGCTCGGAGGTGTCGCCGGTCTTCAGCGCGTGCAGCACATGCTCAAACTGGATCATGTCGGCCATCGGGTCAATGATTTCAAGAGACCCCGGGGTATGCTCGCGCTGGCCGTCGGTGAAGCCCTTGAACTCCTCCTCGGTCATCACGGTGTCCGCGTCAAACATGATGTGGTCGGTGAAGCTGAGCAGCTTCATCACCGCCGCGGGGTTTTCGCAGGTCTTGGCGATGACTATGACGCGGTTGTTGGGGAAGCCCACCTGGCCCAGCACCTGGGAACCGTCCATCGTCGGGAAGGGGAAGGGAATCATGTAGGCGTTGTCGCTGCCCTGGGCGGCCACAAGGTTGGGCCCCACATGCCAGCCCTGCCACTGGTAGTGCGGCTGCATGCCGGCCTTGCCGTTGACCAGGTCCTGGATCATCTTGTTCATGTCGGCGTTGGCAAAGTCGGCGCTGATGATGCCGTCCTCATACCACTTGGCCCAGTATTGCAGCGCGGTCTTGAACTCCTCATGGGCGATGCCCGCCTTGATGCGGCCGGTGTCATCCTTGTACCAGAAGTACTGCGCGTTGGGGTTGGCCGGGTTGCCCAGGTAGACGCCGAACATGGGCCCGGTCATGAAGAGGTGCTCCAGCGTGTTGGAGATGGCCAGGCCGTAGCCGCCGTATTTCTCCATGAAGAGGGCGGCCAGGTTTTCAAAATCTTCCACGGTCTTCAGGGCCGGGGAACCGGCGTCCTCGTACCAGTCCTTGCGGATCCACAGGTCCTTGGGCTGGTCGATGATGCCATAATAATATTCCGGAATGCCGTAGATCCGGCCGTCCACCGTGCTCTGCTTGATGGTGTCCGGGTCGGTCTTCTCATAGTCCCGGATGCGCTGGGAGGCATGCTCATTGTACAGGTCCGTCAGGTCCATGATCAGCCCCGCGTCCATCAGCTGGCGGAACTGGACATAGTTGACCTTGAAGGTGTCCGGCAGCTGCCCGGTGGCGATGGTCATGTTGAGCTTGGAATCATACTGGGTGTTGCCGTCATCCACCCACAGGTGGGTGACCTCGATGCCCAGCCTGTCCAGCCAGGCGCGCGTCCAGGGGTTGGAGGTGTGGGTGTCCCCATCCTCGTAGACGATGTCCGCGCCCGCGCCCTTGACCGTGGTGATGTTGACCACCGTCTCATAGGGGGCGTCCCAGTTCCCCTCGGGGATGGGCACAAACTCGCGCGTGCCCACCGGCGCCTGCGCAAGGGCAGGCAGGGCGGACAGCACCATCGTCAGCATCAGGAGCGATGCCAGCAGGTTCCGGGCTATTTTTCTCATGGAAGGACCTCCTTGTATATTTCTATGGTGTGCCAATCATACAAGACGGGGGTGCCTTCGTCAAGTGGTCGGTATCCGGGCGGTATTGACATGCACCCGCCCCGCGGCACAAAAAACCCCGGGCACAGGGCCCGGGGATAGGTCATGATCCTTGAACTCAGTAGATGGCGGCCACGATGATGCCGTCCATGTTGTCGGTGGAAGCCAGGTAGTCCACCGCGCGGGCGGGCAGCGAGATGGTGGTGTCAGTGCTGCCCCCGGGCAGGCGGTATATCTCGTACCTGAGGACGCCGTCCTCATAGACCGCGATGTGGGGGTGGGCAATGAGGTGGTCGATGTACTCCTCCAGGGAGAAGCCCAGCACCTGCATGGCGGCGGCATGGGGCACGCCCACATAGCGGTAGGTGTCCATCTGCAGGTTGATGCCGGTCTTGTAGGATTTGTCCACCGTGTCCATGGCGGGGTAGCCCTGCACCGGGAAGCGGAAGACAAAGCCGTATTTCCAGCCGTGCTCGTTGAGCCAGGCGGCCTGGTTGGACTTTTGGAACTTGGTCTGGTTGAGCACCGAGTCGTTGCGGTTGTAGACGTCCATGTTCACGCTCAGCGCGGTGTGGTAGTCGCTGGTGCCGGGGTAGGACACGCGCTCGCGCGCCCGCTCAATCAGCGCGTCGCCGGAGTAGCGCGCGGTGTGGCGGGCCACCTCCTTCTCCCAGTTGGCCAGCTGGGTGGCGGCGTCACGGTAGCCCTCCCGGGCGATGAAGTACTCCTGCCCGTCTTCCTTGGCATCGGCAATCAGTTTGTCCAGCGCCGTGATCACGTTGTCCATCAGCCGCACGTTGGCGTTCTCCACCGGCACCCGGTAGTTGGTCTCTATCCCGATGGACTTGATGTCACCCTCCACCAGGGTGAAGTCCCCCGGCATGGGGTGCCAGCGGTTGACCAGCAGCAGCCCGCCCTTGAGCAACTCTGCCCGGGTGACCGCCTGCTCGCGCACGCCATTGACAGGGAAGTCGCTCAAATCCAGCACGTCCCAGCCCTCGGCCCTGGGCTCAGGCCAGGTCTTGACCTCCCCCGCGTCCAGCTGGGCCTGCTGCTCAGCGCGGGCGCGGTTGTTCTCCTCAATGATCTGCTGGTTTTCCTCGCTGATGCGCTGGGCGATGCGATCGCGCTCACCCTGCTGATACTTGTCCATCAGCACATAGGCGGTGAGGAAGAGCGCCAGCAGGACCAGCAGGACAATGGCCCATTTCAGCAGTTTGCGAAACGGATCCACCTTGCTTGTGTTTGACATCTTGACCATCCTTTCGCGCCGTGGCGCAGGTGGACTCCCCTGGAATCTAAGCACTTTATAACATTAATGTAACAAATTGTCAACGCAGGCAGGGTTTGCCTGCCTTTTTTGTGACAGCGGTTCAGGCGGGGCCAACCGGCCAGGCGGCCTCACGCCTCCGCTTCCAGGCTCAGCGCCAGCTCGTCCACCGCGCGCTGGGCGTCCCGGCCCTCGGCCAGCAGCAGCATCTCCCGCCCGGACAGCTTGCCCAGGGACAGCATGCCCAGCATGGACTTGCCGTTGAAGGTGCCGCGGCTGTCCTGCAGGATGATGTTGCAGACGAAGGAATTGGCCAACTCCACCAGCGTTTGCGCGCGGGTGGGTGAGAAGGGCAGCACGCCGCCCAGGGTCACCTTCCTGGTGATCATCGGGGGTTCCTTTCCCGCGGCGCCAGGCCGCGGCTGTAGTGAGGCATGATCAGGTGGCCATATGGTTGCGGGGACCTTCCGCCGGGCGCTGGTATCAGGCGAAGGCACGGGCCGCGTCGCCCGCCCCTGGCCCGGCGGGCACGCCAGGGCAAGGGCCGTCCGCGCGGCGGCACGCTTCGCATCAACACCAAGGTCCATCCGCCCCGCTTGCCGGGGGCAGGCGGTATCTACTCATACAACGCCGCTCACCGGCCAAACCTTGCCGGGAACAGCGCGGTGTCCAGGTTAATCCGGGGTATCGCCCGCCCTGCCTTCGGGGGCGGCCTCCAGCTGCTCGCTCAAGGCCAGCAGCCGGCGCATCTGGTGGGCCACGCCGGACTTGCCCAGGGGCGGGTCCAGCTGCTGGCCCAGGTCCTGCAGGCGGGCGTCGGGCTGGCTGAGCCGCAGCCGGGCCAGCGCCTCCAGCCGCGGGGGCAGGGTGCTGAGCCCCTGGCCCCGGGACAGGGCCTCAATGGCGGCAATCTGCCGCTGCGCGGCGGACAGCTGCCGGCCCAGGTTGGCCTGGTCGCAGTTGACCGCGCGGTTGGCGCGCTCGCGCAGGCTTTTTTCCGCCCGGCAGTTCTCCAGCGACAGCACCGCCAGGGAGGCGCCCATCAGCTTGAGCAGCTCGGACACCTGGTCGCCCCCCTTGAGGGTGAGCAGGCTGCTGCCCCGGCGCTCGCCCAGGGTGGCCGCCAGCCCCACCTGCCCCAGCACCCGCTTGAGGCGCATGGCCCGGGCCCGGTCCTGGAAGACCCATTCCACATGGTAGCGCCGCCTGGGGTCGGCGATGTAGCCACAGGCCAGGAAGCTGCCGCGCAGATAGGCGCGGCGGCAGCAGTTGCGCCGCATCACGCGCCGGGGGGCGGCGAAGCGCTCCCCCCCGCCCTCCTGCGGGCGCAGCATGCCCTGGTCGCGCAGCAGGCGGTGGGTGTCCTGGTGGGAGAGGGCCAGCAGGTACTCCCGGCGGCCGGCCAGCCGCTCCCGCAGCAGCAGCCGGGGCCGGGCGGCGGCCGGGCCGCTGGCCTTGAACAGCGTCAGCGCCCGGCGTAGCACCGCCGCGCTCTGGGTGCGGATGCTCAGGCTCAGCTGGCGCTGGCCGGACAGGGTGATCACCGAGGCGCCCATGATGAAGCCGCCCAATTCCGCCGTGACGCAGCAGCGCGCCTGGGTTTTGAGCGCCGCCAGCTCGGACTTGACCTGGGAGGTGAAGCTCATGGCGCGGCGTTGGTGATGATGCGCACCTCCGGCTCCAGCGCCACGCCAAAGCGCGCCATCACCCTTTGCTGAACCAGGTCCTTGAGCTGCAAAAATTCCGCCGTGGTGGCGCCGCCGGTGTTGATGAGAAAGCCGGCATGCTTCTCACTCACCTGGGCGCCCCCGATGCTCAGCCCCTTGAGCCCGGCCTGCTCAATCAGCGCGCCTGCATAATAGCCCGGGGGGCGCTTGAAGAAGGAGCCGGCGCTGGGCCAGGCCAGGGGCTGCTTGTCCCGGCGCAGGGCCTGAAACTCGGCCATGGTGGCGTACAGGGCGTCCCGGCTGCCCGGGGTAAGGCGCAGGGTGGCACCCAGCACCATCAGGCCCTCATCCATCATCAGCGAGTGGCGGTAGGACAGGCGCGCCTCCTCCCGGGTGAGGGTGTGCTGGCGGCCCTGCTGGTCCACGCACTCCACCGCCTCCACCACCTGGGCCATCTCGCCGTGGTAGGCGCCCGCGTTCATGATGAGCCCCCCGCCCAGCGAGCCGGGGATGCCCGCGGCGAAGGCCAGCCCGGCCAGGCCGCGGTCCGCCGCGAAATAGGCCAGCGCCTTGAGGCTGACCCCGGCCTGGGCAATCAGGCGGTCGCCCGCCACCTCCATGTGGGCATAGTCCGCCCCAAAGTGGATGACCAGGCCTTCAAAGCCCTCATCGGGCATCAGCAGGTTGCTGCCCCGGCCCATCAGGAGGACGGGCACGCCCAGGGAGCGCGCCGTCACCCAGGCCAGGGCGGCCTCCTGGCCATCCCTCACCTCCAGCAGGTAGCGCGCCGGGCCGCCGGTGCGGATGGTCAGCAGAGGCGCAAGCGGCGCCTGCCGCAAAAAGCGCTGGGACAGCAGCCTGCCCCAGGTGGTGTTCAGGTCTTCTGGCATGGGTCCTCCGTCTTGATGCATCAGTGTATCATGTGCCATCTGTCCGCGCAAGCGCCAGCGGGAACATCCTCAGATGAAGAGGCGCTTGCGGATTTCCTCCTTCAGGCCAGGGCGGTTCTGCAGCCCGATGGCCAGCAGCGCCAGCACCACAAAGGGGATGGCGGCGTACACCGACCAGCCCAGGCGCAGGCTTTGGGTGGCGGCCAGGTCCACGATGACCTCCAGCCCCAGGATAAAGCCGGCAAGCAGCAGCGCCACCCCGGCCGCGCGGTAGAGCTTGGGCGCCTCCAGGCGGCGGATGACCAGCAGCATCAGCAGGGTGACGCCGCCCACCAGCACCAGCAGCGGCAGCACAATGTGCAGGTACCAGGAGAAGCCGCCTGACATGAAGGCGATCAGCGCCAGGTACAGGCAGAGCGCCAGCACATCCAGCGCCACATACAGGTAGGGCCGCCGGCCGGGGAACATCAGGGGCACGGCCAGGAAGCACCAGGCCAGCACCAGGGCGCCGGCCACATAGGGCGACCAGAGCGCGCCACCATCCAGCAGGTCCAGCACCAGCACGGTGAGGATGGGGATGAGGGTGAGGATGATGGACAGCTGCCGCGCGTAGCCCAGGTCCATGCGGGAGATGGCTTCCTCTATGCGGTCGGGGTGGGCGCTGTCAGGCAGCTCGCAGGCGGGCTGGTTGGGGTTGTGCACCACCGTCTGGCACAGCGGGCAGCGGTCCAGGCCGGCCGCCAGCAAAACGCCGCATTGCACACAATAGGACATGGTTGGCCCTCCGGTATCGTCAGTCGTTGCTCTCCACCATCACCGGCACGCCCAGCTGGACCAGGGTGGTGAACACCTGGCGCTCCACCTCGCTCTGGCTGATGGTTTTGGAGAAGGTGAGGCAGGTTTTGCCGGCGGCGCTGATCACGGCCGCTGACAGCGGCGCCTTCTGCGCCGGGCCCAGAATCAGGTCCATGCGCTCCACCCGGGAGAGCATCTGGGGGGGCAGGTCGATCCGGCCAAGGTTGGTGAGGGTGCTGGTCATGTAGTTTTCCCCCGTGAAGCGGTACATCATCTTGAGCACCAGGGATTTGACGGCCAGGGGCGCCAGGCGCAGCACCTTGTTGCGCTCGGCCTTCACGTTGGCTGAGAAGCGCGCGTTGAGCTGGGCCTCCATGGTTTCCAGGCCCATGTAGTGGGTCAGGTAGGTGATGAGGCTGTCCAGGCTGTCCAACCCCCAGTCCAGCCGCGCGGGCACGTTGACGTAAAAGGAGAAGTTGCGCAGGGTGGTGGCGCCGTAGTAGCGGCGCAGGTTGACCGGCAGGGACAGCTTGACCGGCTTGTTGCGGCCCCGGCGGCTGCGCTCCTTTTGCCTGAGCAGCGCCTGCAGCAGGATGGCCGCCAGCAGGGTGTTCACCGTGGTGCCCCGGGCACGGGCCAGGGCCAGCAGCTTCTCCGTGGGCAAGACCCCGGTGATCACCCGCAGGTGGCGCCGGTCAATGCGCGTGCCCTTCATCTGCCAGGCGCGCTGCTCGCCCCGGGGGCTGGTGCGGCCCCGGGCGTGGCGCTGGAAGGCGTCCTCCCACTCAGCGCTGCGCGGGGCATCCCGCGTATCCAGCACCATGCCCTGGGGCGGGATGGCCCGGCCGGTCTTGAGGCGCAGGTAGTCCGCCGCCAGGGTGGTGAGGAAGCTGGCCGCGCCGTAGCCGTCCGTCAGCGCGTGGAAAACCTCCAGCGCCACGCGGCGCCTGTGCACCCTGAGGCGGAACATGAAATCCCGCTCCCCGGTCAGGTTGATGGGCAGCAGCGGGTTGCGGGCGTCCTCCACCACCTGGGGCACCGCCCGCTGGCGCTCAAAATAATGCCAGAACAGGCCCCGGCGCAGGCGGTAGGAGAACAGCGGGATGCGCTGCAGGGTGTTTTGCAGGGCCTGCTGCATCAGCGGCTTGTCAATCTCCTCCAAAAAGGTGATGGACACGCGGAACATGGGCATCCAGCCCTTGGTGCGGGCGGCCGGGTAAATCTTGGCGGCGTTGTCCAGCTTGAGCCAGTCGGGCACCTGCGGGCGGCGGGGGCGGTTCACAGGGCCTCCGCCAGGAAGTCGCGCACCAGGGCCTGGGCCTGGCGGGCCTCCGGCACCGGGTAGAGGGGGTAGACATGCCACATCCCCTCCTCCACGTGCAGCCGGGCGGGCACACCCGCGGCCAGCAGCCGCGCGTGCATCTCCCGGGACTCGGCCAGCAGGATCTCGTCCCCCCCGGTGATGATGAGGCTCTGGGGCAGGCCCCGCAGGTCGCCATAGAGGGGGGAGGCCAGCGGGTCCTCCGCCGGGTGGCCATCCAGGTAGAGGGCGGCCGCCTGTTGCAGCCCCTCGCAGGAGAGCACCGGGTCGCGCCCCAGCAGCTGGCAGGCGGCCAGGGACTGGCGCAGGTCCACCCAGGGGGAAAGCGCCACCACCCGCCCGGGCAGGGGCAGGCCCAGCTGCTTGAGGTAAAGGGCCAGGCAGAAGCACAACCCGCCCCCGGCGGACTCGCCCACCAGGGCGATCTCCCGCGCCGGGTAGCGGGCCAGCATCAGCCGGTAGGCCGCCAGCGCGTCCTCAAGGGCGGCGGGGAAGGGGTGCTCGGGCGCCAGGCGGTAGCCCAGGCACAGCACCCCGCGCTGGCTGTCCATCGCCAGCATGCCGCCAAAGCCGCGGGCATAGTCCAGGCTGCCGGAGGTGTAGGCGCCGCCATGCAGGTACAGCGCCGCGCCCCGCACCTGCCCCTGCAGCGGGAACACCCAGGCCGCCTGGCAGTGGGCCAGCGCCACCTCGTGGCTGCCGGTCTTGTTGGCGGCCGCCCGGGAACCCAGGGTGCCCAGGCTGTCCTGCAGCTTGCGCTGGGTGTCCAGGGTGAGGGCGTTGATCAGGGGATTGAGCAGGCTGATCTGCGCCTTGATGAGTGAGCTGATCACGCTGGGCATGCCTTGAACCTCCCTGTTCGCGTTCGCGCGTGTGCTGGGCCCATCATACCACAGGCGGATCCCAACCGCGCCACCGCCTCAGCCCAGCAGCCCGGGCGCGATGGCCAGCAGCAGGGCGAACAGCCCCACAAACAGCAGGGTGCCCAGGGACAGGAACATGGCCACAAACCGCGCCTCCTGCCCGCTGCGGGAGTAGACCGGCAGCGCAAAGGGCGCGGGCAGGCAGAACATCATCAGCAGGGCCAGCAGCAGGGGCGGGCTGTAGGGCACCAGGCGGAAGAGCAGCAGGGTCAGCCCGCCACCCACCCCCGCCACGGCCACCAGCCGCAGCAGCACCACCAGGGCCGCCCGGCCCAGGACGCCCCGCTCCAGGCGCAGGTCATACCCGATGCTCAGCAAAATCAGCACCGCGGTCGGCGCGCTGACAAAGCCGGACACCGCGTGCAGCGTCTCCTCCGCCAGGCTGCCCGCAAGGGCGCCCGTCAGCCCGCTGGCACCGGCCAGCAGCCCCAGCAGCAGGGCGATGATGACCGGGTTTTTGATGATGTCGCCCAGCTCCTCCCCCAGCGGCCGCCTGGCGCCGGTGTGCCGGCCCAGCAGGAACAGGTAGATGGTGAAGACGAAGACCTCCTGCCCCAGGTCCGCCACCGCCATGGCGCCCATGTGTTCCTGCCCGGCCAGCAGCAGGAACAGCGGAAAGCCCAGCATGCCCATCTCAAAGCCAGCCAGGGTGAAGGGCAGCAGCCCGGTCAGGCGTCGCAGCGGCCTTTGCAGCAGGAAGCCCAGGCCAAACAGCGCCAGGCAGATCAGCAGCACCATCAGGGCGCTCACCAGGGCGTGCGCGCTGTAATCCGCGGAGTAGAAAGCCTGGAAAATGACAAAGGGCAGCGTCACCCGGGTGACCACCCGCTTGAGCGCCGCCACCCCGGCCTCATCCAGCAGCCGCCCGCGCCGGATGGCCACGCCCAGCCCCAGCGCGATGAGCACCGGCAGCAGCTTGGTGGCCAGGGAACGGAGGATGTCCATGGCGCCTCCCTTGGGGTGTGATGCCCTCATCCTACCACGGCCGCCAGCGCCTGAACACCCGCGGCGCGCCGCCTTGAACAGGGGCTGCCTGTGCGCTATACTGTTCTCAGGTGCTTCTGATGCCCAAAAGGAGACAATATGCGAAAAACCAAGATCATCTGCACGCTGGGGCCCTCCTCCAACAAGCGGGATACGATCATGGCCATGGTGAAGGCGGGCATGAACGTGGCGCGCTTCAATTTTTCCCATGGCACGCAGGAAACACACCTGGCCACCTACAACGAGCTCAACTGGGTGCGCAACCAGATGGGCGTGGCCGTGGGCGCGCTGCTGGACACCAAGGGCCCGGAGATCCGCACCGGCATCCTGAAAAACAGCCCGGTCACCCTGGTGGAGGGCAGCGAGTTTGACCTGGTGACCGCGGACATTGAGGGCGATGAGCGCCAGGTGTCCATCACCTACAAGGAGCTTCCCCAGGACCTGGGGGACAACCGCCGCATCATGCTGGATGACGGGCTGATTGAGCTGGAGGTGCTGGAAATCCTGCCCGGCCGCATCCGCACCCTGGTGGTGGCCGGCGGGGAGCTGTCCAACCGCAAGGGCATCAACATCCCGGGCACGCGCCTGTCCATGCCCTACCTGAGCGAGGTGGACAAGGAGGACCTGCTCTTTGGCATCCGCACCGGGTTTGACATCGTGGCCGCCTCCTTTGTGCGCCGGCGGGAGGACGTGCAGCTGATGCGCGACTTCCTGGATGACAACGGCGGCAGCCACATCCGCATCATGGCCAAGATAGAGAACGCCGAGGGCGTGGCCAACCTGCAGGACATCATCCAGGTCTGCGACTCGGTGATGATTGCCCGGGGCGACATGGGGGTGGAAATCCCCTTTGAGGAAATCCCCATCATCCAGAAGAACATCATCAAGGTGGCCTCCATGGCCGGCAAACAGGTGGTGACCGCCACCCAGATGCTGGAGAGCATGGTGCACAACCCCCGCCCCACCCGGGCGGAGATCACGGACGTGGCCAACGCCATCTATGACGGCACCAGCGTCATCATGCTCTCGGGCGAGACCGCCAACGGCAAATACCCGGTGGAGGCGGTGCGCACCATGGCCCGCATCACCGAACGCACCGAGAACGACATCAACTACAAGAAGCGCTTCTTTGTGGACAACATGTACCAGGACGCCCACGACATCACCGACGCCATCTCCCACGCCACCTGCCTGATTGCCTACAACCTCAACGCCAAGGCCATCATCACGGTGACCAAATCCGGCACCACCGCCTACATGATCAGCCGCTTCCGCAGCGACATCCCCATCATCGCCTGCACCCCGGACGCCAGCGTCTGGCGGCAGATGAGCCTGTCCTGGGGCGTGACCGGGCTGATGGTGGGCGAGGAGCGGGTGATGGAGGTGCTGTTTGACCGCGCCATCAACACCGCCAAGCACTCCGGGCTGGTGGAGGCCGGGGACCTGGTGGTGCTGACCACCGGCATCCCGCTCTCCCAGGCGGGCAGCACCAACCTGGTCAAGGTGACCCACGTGCCGGACTGAGCTCGCAAAAACCCGGGCCTGTGGGCGGTTGAGGCGGCACGCGCTTCCCGCCGGTTGCGTCCCCTTCCGGCCGCGAACACGGCATGTGGCGCGGTTGCCCTGGCGGGCAGGCTGGCCCCCGGCGAACCCGCCCGGTTTTCCAACGCGGCAAGGTGTCCGCCGCCACCTGATTGGGACATTCACCCGGCGCGCGCGCCGGGTTTTTCCTGCGCGCTGGCCGACTGATTGTTACGCAAGTCTTACGGCTTTGTTGCGCAATTGGGCCTTCCCCCGTATAATGAAGGCCGTGCCGGGATGAAAACCCGGGAATTTCACGTTGTGTAGACAGCATGTTTCGCGCAGCCGCCGCGCCAAGGAAAGGAAATGTATGAGCTTTGACCCACGCAGCCTGGTTTACGCGCTGAAGGAAAACGTCCGCAAGGTAATTGTGGGCAAGGACGAAGCCATCGAGCTGGCCCTGATCGCCCTGCTGTGCAAGGGCCATGTGCTCATCGAGGACGTGCCCGGCGTGGGCAAAACCACGCTGGCGGCCGCGCTGTCGCGCTCCCTTGACTGCAGCTTCAGCCGCATCCAGTTCACCCCGGACGTGACGCCCTCTGACGTGACCGGCTTCACCATGTACAACGCCAAGACCGGCGACATGGAGTACCGCGCGGGGGTGGTGATGACGCAGATTTTGCTGGCGGACGAGATCAACCGCACCTCGCCCAAGACCCAGTCCAGCCTGCTGGAGGTGATGGAGGAGGGCCAGGTCACGGTGGACGGCGTGACCCGGGCGCTGCCCCGGCCCTTCATGGTGCTGGCCACGCAGAACCCCATCGATTTTGTGGGCACCTACCCCCTGCCCGAGGCGCAGATGGACCGCTTCTTCCTGCGCATCATGATTGGCTACCCCTCCATTGAGGAGGAGATGGACGTGCTGGACCGCTATTCCGGCGCGCAGTCCCCGCTGAAAAGCCTGCAACCGGTCTGCGGCGCGCAGGAGGTGATCGCCATGCAGGAGATGGTGGGCACCGTCTACTGCAGCCGCGAGGTGCGCAGCTATGTGGCCACCATCGTGGCGGCCACCCGCGAGCACCCCTCGGTGCAGCTGGGCGCCTCCCCCCGGGGCGCCATCGCGCTGGTGCGCGCCGCCCAGGCCTGCGCCATCCTGGCCGGGCGCAACTACATCCTGCCCGACGATGTGCGCCGCATGGCCCACAGCGTGCTGGGCCACCGGCTGATCCTGAGCCCCGAGGCGCGCATGAAGGGCGTGTCGGCGGCGGACATCCTGGAGGGCATCCTCAGCAGCCTGCCCGTGCCGGGCGCCCGGGGATGACCGGCCGCCTTCTGGCCGCCCTGGGCGTGCTGGCGATGACGGGGCTGTCCGCCCTCTCCCTGGGCGGGCCGCTGTTTTATTTGATTTCCTATATGATTTTGCTGATGCTGGCCTATGGGCTGCTCAGCGTCCTGCTGGCCCGGGGCCTGAGCGACATCCACCAGGGCCTGGACAGCCTGCAGGTGGAGCGGGGCGGCAGCGCCCGCATGCAGGTCGGCCTGCGCACCCGCAGCCCCCTGCCGGTGGGGCCGGTCACCCTGCTGCTGGCGCTGCCCGAGGGGCGCAGCCAGTTCGCGCTGCACCCGGGCTTTCTCGCCCCCCGCCAGGCACATTTTGACCTACGCTTCCAGCATGTGGGCCTGTGGCGCTGCGGCGCCACGCGGCTGGACTTCAGCGACATCTTCGGGCTGTTTGTGTTGAAGAAAAAGGTGAAGGACCCCCTGCCGGAGATGCTGGTGCTGCCGCGGGGCTTTGAGGTGAGCGCGCTGCCCATGGCCCACCTGGATGACGGGCGGGCACTGCCCAACCGCGCCGGGGAGGACGTGACCTCCCCCGAGGACACCCGCGCCTACCGCCTGGGCGACCCCTTCAAGCGCATCCACTGGAAGCTGTCCAGCCGCCACCAGGAGCTGGTGGTGCGCCGCTTTGAGGTGCCCGCGCCGCCGGACACCCTGATCCTGATGGACTGCACACCGCCCCTGGGCGGGGAGGGCCAGCCCCAGGGCGCCCTGCGCCTGCGGGACACCCTGACGGAGACCGCCCTGGCGGTGGCCGCCATGCAGCTCATGGGCGAGCACGCGGTGCGCCTGCCGCTGTATGGCACGGTGCAGACGGAGTTCCATGCCGACCGCCAGGGCAGCCTGCACCTGCTCAAGGAGCAGTTGGCCTACCAGGTTTTCCGCGGCGGGGAGGCCTTTGAGCGCGTGCTCAACCTGGAGCTGCGGCGCATGCGCCGCACCGGGGCCACGGTGGTGATCACCACGCGGCTGGACGCGCTGGTGGCCAACGCCGTGAACCAGATCCGCGCCAGCGGGCCAAACGTGCGCTTTTACCTCATCACCTTTGAGGCCGGCCACCAGCGCTACGCCCCCTACATCGCCCAGATGCAGCAGCACATGGTAGAGGTGAGCTATGTTACGCCTGCTTGAGCGCGTCAGGACCGGGCTGTTCGCTTTTTTGCTGAGTGCCCTGGTCGCCTGGGCGCTTGTGCTGCCCGCCCTGGGCGCCCTGGGGCTGCCCCAGGCCTGGGGGATGGCGCTGCTGTACGCGCTGCTTGCCAGCCTGCTCATCAGCCTGCATGGCCTGCTGCCCCACCGGCTGCGCTTTCTGGCGCCGCTGGCGCTGATCCTGTTCTTCGCGCTGGGGCTGGCCCTGCGGCCTGGCTCCTGGCCCGCGCGGCTGGGCTATTTCGTCCGCGGGCTGCTCTCCGGCGCCCCGGGGGAGGCGCTGACGCTGATCTACCTGGACGCGCTGCTGCCCCTCCTCCTGCTGCTGCTGGCCCTCTTTGCCCGCCTGCTGCTGGAGGGCGACCCGGCCTTCACCCTGACGCTGCTGGTCACCCCGCCGGTGCTGCTGTGGCTGTTGGGCGCCAGGGCGGAGCTGCCGCTGTATTTCCCCCTGGCGCTCAGCCTGCCCCTGGCCTATGTGTACCTGAATTTGGGGCGGGCGGAGGAGCAGCGCCTGGCGCGGCCTGGCAGTTTGCTGCCCCGCGCCCTGGCCCTGGCCCTGGCCCTGGCGCTCGCGGCCTCCCTCCTCGCCCCACAGGAGCGGCGCGTCCAGCCGGCCATGGCCCGCCTGGCCGAGGACATCCGCCGCCGGGTGGAGGACCTGTTCTTCTTCAACGCCACGCGCAACATGTTCACCCTGCGCTCCCAGGGCTGGCAGCCCATGGGCGAGAGCGGGCTGGGCGGCCCGCCGGAGATCTCCAACCACAGCGTGATGAACGTGCGCACTGACCAGCTGCTCTACCTGCGGGGCACAGCGCTGGACCACTACAGCGGGCGGCAGTGGGCGGACACGCTGAGCAGCCAGCGCCACGGCTGGAACAGCCTACGCTGGCAGGGGCTCCGCGCCGAGCTGTTCAACGAGGCGCTGCCCCGGGATGAGCGCGCCCTGAGCCAGCAGGCCCAGGTGACGCTGCTGTCGCAGCTGCCCTCCACCCTTTTTGTACCCCAGCGGCTGCGCAAGCTGAGCCCGGGGCCGGACCTGGTGCCCTATTTCAATGCCTCCAGCGAGGTGTTTGTCACCCGCGACCTGCAGGCCAGGGACAGCTACAGCTTCACCTACGAGCCCTATGTGGCGGGTGAAGCCAGCACCGATGCCCTGGCCCGGCGCCTGGCCCAGGACAGCGCCCAGCGGCTGCCCGAGCTGCCGCGGGAATACTTCCAGCTGCCGCCCCACCTTGAGCCGGACGGCATCGTGGCCCAGCTGGCCCGGAACATCACCGGGCAGGCGGACAGCCCCTACGCCCAGGCGCTGCTGCTGATGCGCCACTTGCGGACCAACTACGCCTACACGCTGGAGGTTCCCTGGGCGCCTGAAAGCCAGGATTTCGCCGCCCACTTCCTCTTTGACCTCAAGGCGGGCTACTGCACCTATTTCGCCACCGCCATGACGGTGCTGGCCCGCTCCATCAGCCTGCCCGCCCGCTATGTGGAGGGCTTTCTGGCCCGGCCCGGTGAGGGGCCCAGCGTGACATTGAGCGGGCGGGAAGCCCACGCCTGGACGGAGATCTACATCGCGGGCCTGGGCTGGGTGGTGTTTGACGCCACCGCCCCCCGGGAGGAGCAGGAGCCCCAGGGCGGCGACCAGCCGCCCCCGCCGCCCAGCCCCTCCCCCAGCCCCACCACAAGCCCTTCCCCCAGCCCTGAGCCCAGCCCCGAACAAAGCCCGCAGCCAAGCGAAACGCCCGCCGGCACCCCCAGCCCGCCGCCAGAGCCGGGGCGCAGCGAGCAGCCCAGCCCCGCGCCGGACAGCCAGCCGGACAGCCCGGGCCGGCCGGACGCGCCCTTCCCCTTCTGGTGGCTGCTGCTGCTTGCCCTGGCGCTGTTTGCCTGGCAGGTGCAGCGCCAGCGGCCCCAGGCCCGCGCCAGGCGGCTGAAGGAGCCGGGCCTGGTGCTGGCGATGTACTGGCAGGAGACGCTGCGCACGCTGCGCGCGGATGGCCGGGGCATCCATCCCGGTGAGACGCCGCTGGCCTACGCGCGGCGCGTGGACGCGGGTGAGGGGGGCCTCCGCCAGTTGGCGCGCGCCCGCAGCGCCCAGGTCTACGGGCGCGCGCGGCCGGATGCGCAGCAGGCGGCGCAGGCGGCGGCGGTGTACCAGGCCCTGTGGGCGGCGCTGCCAGCCTACAGGAAGCCTGGCCTGGCGCTGGCCCGGGCCGTGGCGCCGCTGGGCCGGGCCTTGCGCTTGTTGCCCCGGGCAGCCTGGACGCGCCTGAAGGCGCTGGCCGGGCGGCTGGGTGGGGCCGCGCGCAGGCGGTGGGCTGCCTTTTGGCGGCGGCCAGCGAAAAAATAGTGCTTGCGCCCCGCGGCGTCCTGTGATATGGTAGTTGGGCTGTCAGCGCGGGACCAGCCCGCGCAGGAGCCAAACGGAGGGATTCACATGGGCAAGATCTGTCAAGTATGCGAAAAAGGCATGATGAGCGGCCACAAGGTCAGCCATTCCAACCGCAAGAGCAACCGCACCTGGGCACCCAACATCCAGAAGGTGCGCGTGATGAAAAACGGCGGCGCCCGCCGCATGAACGTGTGCACCCGCTGCCTGCGCAGCGGCAAGGTGCTGCGCGCGCTCCCCAGCCTGCCCCACCAGGACGCGCAGGCCTGAGCGACAGCCTTTTCGCCAAAAGCCGCTGAGCCAAGCGGCTTTTTTGTTGTGCCGGGAAGGTGTTCCGCGGGCACTTTTTTAATCGGCCAACCTCCAAATCCCCAGCACCGCCCTCAGCGCAGCCAGGGGAAGTTGCTGTCCCCCGCCAGCATGCTCAGGGAATAAACGGCCAGCAGGGCGTCAAACGGCCCCAGCGCCAGGATGTCCCCCGGGGCGCCGCGCCAGGCGCGCAGGTCCACCACGCTGATGCGGGCGTAATGCGGTGCCAGCAGGGGGATGAGGCTGTTGGCGAAGGAGTCCTTCAGCACCAGCAGGTGGCCATTGGCGCCGGGGCTCAGGTTGTCCACCACGCTCAGCCCGTGGTTGCCGTCCAGAAAGGCCGGGTACTGGTCAGCGCCCTGCAGGTGCGACGTGAAAAACAGGGAGGCATGCTGCCTGTCCTCCCCCCCAAAGCGCAGCCGCAGGGGCAGCCCGGGGTCCCACATCTGCAGATAATCCGGCGGCGTCTCCCACAGGGCGCTGCGGCCATAGGTGGTGCCGTAAAAGCCCGCGCTTTCCCGCGCCTCAAAGGCGCTGGCGGGCAGCGGGGCAAAGCCCAGGGCGTCCGCCAGGCGGGTGTAGGCCAGGTAGGCGCCCCGCGCGTTCCAGTGGGGGTCCGTGCGGTAGTACAGCGGCGGCTCCGCCCCGCGGAAGGCCGCCAGCAGCGGGACAACCCGCAGGTTGGGAACCAGGCGGGGCAGGGCCTCCTCCACTTCGGCGTCAGGATAGGCATAGAAAACAGCCTGATGGCTGACCGCGCCGGCCGCGGGCGGCATCATCAGGCAGGCGGGCAGGCCGGCCTGGGTCGCGAAGGCGTCCAGCCGGGCCAGGTTGTCCCGCAGCCGGGTGCCCGCCAGGTCAACCGGCGCCTCCACCAGGCTGCCGTCCCCAAGGCGCCAGACCGGGTCCAGCACCCGCTGGCCCACCAGCTGCCTGCGCCAGGCGTCCAGGCGCAGCAGCGCCAGGCGGCCAGGGAAGTGGTCGTTTACATGGTCCTCCACCGCCTGGCTGAAGGCGCCGCTGCCCCAGCGGAAGGCGGGCGGGGGCGACAGGTAGCGCCGCTCGGGCTGGGAGTACTCCAGCTGTGGGGTCAGCAGAAAAAGCAGCGGCAGGAGGACCAGCGCCGCCAGGAAGACGCAGCCATAGGGGAGAAACCGCCTGTAGTCCATGCCGCGCGCCTCCTAAAACCTGAAGTACAGGAAGGGGTTGTAGCCCTGGGTGACCAGGGCGGCCGTGCACAGGGCGAGCAGCCCGGCCAGCGCGATGTTCTGTGCCCAGGCGGGCAGCCTGAGCGGCCAGGGCACGCAGGCCAGCGCGCAGGCCAGGAACAGCGGCAGGTAGCTGAGCGCCTGGGCCTGCACCTGCCCGGGCAGCGCCCAGCCGCCCCGCAGCAGCCCCCGGAGGGCCGCGCCCAGCTGGTGGGGGTCGCTGTGGGCGAAGATGGCCCAGCCCAGCAGCACAAACAGCATCGTGGCCAGGCGGGGCAGCCAGCAAAGCCACCCGGGCAGGGCTTGCCAGGCCCGCAGCAGGAACAGCTTCTCCAGGGTCAGCAGCAGGGCGTAGTACAAGCCCCAGAGCACGAAGTTCCAGCTGGCGCCATGCCACAGCCCGGTCAGCGCCCAGACCGCCAGGATGTTGAACAGTTGGCGCGGCAGGCCCCTGCGGTTGCCGCCCAGGGGGATGTACACATATTCCCGGAACCAGGCGGACAGGGTGATGTGCCAGCGGCGCCAGAAATCGGTCACGCTGGCGGCGGTGTAGGGGTAGTTGAAGTTCACGCGCAAGGTCACCCCCAGCATCCGCCCCAGGCCCCGGGCCATGTCTGAATAGCCAGAGAAATCAAAATAGATCTGGAAGGCGAAGGCCAGGATGCCCAGCCAGTTGCCCGGGATGCCGTTGGTGGCGGGGCTTTGGCGCAAAATCTCCCAAAGCTGGCCCATGGGGTTGGCCAGCAGCAGCTTCTTGGACAGCCCGATGGTGAACAGCCGCGCGCCCTGGGCGAGGCCCGGCAGGCTCAGGCGCAGCCCGCCCAGCTGCGGGCGGATGTCGCCGTAGCGCTCGATGGGGCCGGCGATGAGCTGGGGAAAGAAGCTGATGAAGGTGCCAAAGGGCACCAGGCGGGTCTCGGCCTGGATCTGGCCGCGGTACACATCCACCACGTAGGCGATGGCCTGGAAGGTAAAGAAGGAGATGCCCGCGGGCAGCGCCACCACAAAGCCGGGCACCACCATGCCGGCGTACTTGTGATAGGCCAGGATGGCCAGCAGCAGGCTGATGGACAGCCAGAGGTAGAGCCGGCGCCGCGGCGGGTCCCCTTTGATCGCGCGCGCCGCCAGATAGGCCAGCAGGATGCACAGCAGCATGACCAGGACGGCCCCGGGTTCCCCCCAGCCATAAAACAGCAGGCTGGCCGCAAACAAAAAAGGCAGCCGCGCGGCCTGTGGCAGCAACAGCTGGCCCAGCAACACGGCTGGCAGATAGAAATACAGAAAGCTGAGGGAGGAGAACAGCATCCGCGCTTAGCCGGGCACCTGCCCGCGGTACACCTTCAGCAGCGCCTCCGCGTCCGGGGACACGATCAGCGCCAGGTAGAGGCCGTCCCGCAGCAGATGGCCCCGCCTGATGATGGCGTATTGCTCCGGCGAGTAGGTGATGGCCTCCGCCGCCTTGGCCTCCATGCGGCCCTGCAGGTAGCCGTGGATTTCCTCCGCCGCGGCCGCGTCCCTGGCCTCAATCAGCAGCACCTCATCGGCCGTCAGGCTGTCCTGCGCCAGGCGCAGCACCCACTGCGCGCAGCGGGCCGTGTCAATGCCATAGAAATCCAGCGCCAATTCCGGCGTCACCTCAAGCATCAGGGGCAGGCCCACCTGCTCCTCCATCTGCCGGTAGACATCCGTCAGCGACACGGGCTGCCCGGGGGCGGGCCGGCCCCCGCAGCCGCCCAGCAACAGGGCGATGGCCAGCAGGCTGACCAACAGCCCGGCCTTAGGGTTGCGCATGGTGCTCCTCCATCTGCCAGACGCCCTGCTCATGCTGCGCCCAGGCAAAGCGCCGCAGCGCCTCCACCACCAGGCCCACGCCTTCCTCCGTCAGGTGCACCTCCCGGTCCCGGGTGAGGGCGGGGTTGAGGTAGCCGTCCTGGTCCTTCAGGGGGGTGGCCACGTCCACATAGTACAGGCCTTTTTCCTCCGCCAGCGCCCGCAGGCCCTCGTTGAAGGCGTCCACATGCGCCTGGCTGTTGGCCCCTGCCTCCTCAAAGGCGCGGGTGATGGGGGTAAGGGACAGGGCCACGAAGGTGACCCCGGGCAACGCCGCCAGCACCTGGTCCATGACGCGCCCAAAGTTGCGCAGGTCCCGCTGCAGGAAGGTGCCCGCGCGGTCGTTGTGCCCCAGCAGCACAAACACCTTGCCCGCGCCCATGCGGGCCACGCCTGTGGCCAGCCCCACCGCCTGCCCGCGGTACTTCAGCTGGACCCTGGTGTTGGCGGAGACCCCGGCCGCCTGCGCCAGGGTGTAGCTGTGGGCGTGCAGGAAGCGGGCCTGCCCCAGCAGCCCGCCCCCATCCCGGCGGCTTGCCAGCGCCTGGCTGTGAATCTGGTTGGTGAGGGAGTCGCCCACAAAGACGGCGTCATCAAAATAGGCATCGTACCTGCCTGAGGCCAGGTCCGCGTCCCCCGGCTGGCGCGGTGAGGGCGCCTCCTGCGCCAGGGCAGGCGCACACAGGCAGATCACCAACACCAGCAGGCAGAAGCGTTTCATGCGGTTGCACCTTGTTTCTTCAGCATCATCCCCAGGGCCTGGGCGGCCAAAGCGTGGATGGATGGTGGTTTTCAGCGGGTTTCCGCCCTTCATTGTAGGGTTTGCCGCCTGTTTGTCAATCCGCGCCCGCCCAAGGTCCTGCAGGCCGCGCTGTTGCGCGCGCATGGTGAAACAGGTATAATCCTGCTTGCCAATGAGAGGGGATGTACCATGAAATTAGGCATTGTCGGCCTGCCCAACGTGGGCAAGAGCACCCTGTTCAACGCCATCACCCGGGCAGGGGCGCTGGCCGCCAACTACCCGTTTTGCACCATCACGCCCAACACCGGCGTGGTGAGCGTGCCCGATGAGCGGGTGCACTGGCTGGCGGAGCTCTACCACCCCAGAAAGGCCACCCTGGCCACCGTGGAGTTTGTGGACATCGCGGGCCTGGTGCGCGGCGCCAGCCGCGGGGAGGGCCTGGGCAACCGCTTCCTCTCCCACATCCGCGAGGTGGACGCCATCGTGCACGTGGTGCGCTGCTTTGAGGATGACAACATCGTCCATGTGGACGGCCGGGTGGACCCGCTGCGGGACATGGAGACCATCACGCTGGAGCTGATCCTGGCCGACATGGAGGCGGTGCAAAAGCGCGGCGAGAAGGCGCGCAAGCTGTTCAAGACAGGGGACAAGAAATATGAGTTTGAGGCCGCGGTGGCCGACAAGCTGCTGGCCACCCTGGAGGCCGAGCAGCCCGCCCGCCTCTGCCCCCTGAGCGCGGAGGAGCGCGCGGTGGCCGCGGACTGGTTTTTGCTGACGGACAAGCCGCTCATCTACGCCGCCAACATCGCAGAGCGCGACGTGGGCCGGGACCACAGGAGCCTGCCCATGGTGCAAAGCGTGATGGCACTGGCCCGGAAGGAGCGGGCCGAGGTGGTGGTGGTGAGCGCGCAGATCGAGCAGGAAATTGCCAGCCTGCCCCAGGAGGACAAGCAGCTCTACCTGGATGAGCTGGGCATCCACACCAGCGGACTGGACCTGATGGTGCAGGCCAGCTACCGCACCCTGGGGCTGATTTCCTTCCTCACGGTGGGCGAGGACGAGTGCCGCGCCTGGACCATCACACAGGGCACCCGGGCGCCGCAGGCGGCGGGCAAGATCCATACCGACTTTGAGCGCGGCTTCATCCGCGCGGAGGTGGTGCCCTTTGACACCCTGAAGCACCACGGCACCATGGCCGCCTGCCGGGAGAAAGGCCTGGTGCGCAGCGAAGGAAAGGAATATGTGATGCAGGACGGCGATGTGACCCTGTTTCGCTTCAACGTGTAGCCATGGGCAAGCTGGGCTATTTTTTCAACCGCCTGGTGCGCATCGACCGGGAGCGCTTCCGGCGCACCTTTGACCAGCTCCGGCAGCTCACCGGCAAGAGCGCGCCCGGGCTGACGCTGGACCTGCTGGTCTGCGCCCTGCGCTACAACGCCGGCTACATGGACTACAAGATTGCCCGCATGGACCGGCTCAACCATGCCCAGCGCCGCACGGTCATCACCCGGGGCATCAGCAACGAGCTGGTGCGCCGGCTCAATAACCGGCAGCACTGGCTGTATTTTGATGACAAATGCCTGTTCAACGAGCGCTTTGCCCGCTGGGTGCAGCGCGCCTGGCTGCGCTGTGACGCGGGGCTGGACCAGGCGGAGCTGGCCGCCTTTTGCGCGGGCAAGGGGCCGCTGTTCATCAAGCCGCTCACCGGCTCCTCGGGGGTGGGGATTGAACGGGTGGAGCCGGAGGCCTTCCAGGACATCCCCGCCTTTTACCAGCGCCTGAAGGACAAGGGCGAGTGCATCCTGGAGGAAACCGTCATCCAGCACCAGGACATGGCCGCCCTCTACCCCGGCAGCGTGAACACGGTGCGCATCGCCACCATCCTGGGGGAAAAGGATGAGGGCATTGTCTACGCCTTTGTGCGCATCGGCAACGGCCGGGTGATGGACAACATCGACGCCGGGGGCATGGCCGCCCGGGTGGACCTGGACAGCGGGCGCATCAACACGGTGGCCGCGGACAAGCAGGGGCAGGAGTTCAGCCGCCACCCGCTGACCGACGCGCCCATCACGGGCTTTCAGCTGCCCTGCTTTGAGGAGGCCAAGCAGCTGTGCCTGCAGGCCATGCGCGTGGTGCCCCAGGTGCGCTATGTGGCCTGGGATGTGGCGCTGACGCCGGAAGGCCCGCGGCTGATTGAGGGCAACTCCTTCCCCAGCCACGCGGTGCCGCAGTTTGCCGCCCACTACCCGGACGGCATCGGCATCCTGCCTGACTTCCGCCGGTTTACGGCCATCTGACGCCCTGGGTACAATCCGCCTGTCCCCTCCTGTGGCGGCGCGTGCATGAAAGCGGGCCCGCGCCGCGTTTGATACATTGACACGACGACCCCAGAAGGAGTGATAGACACATGGACCTGGTCAAAACCCTCTTGGTATATATGGCCGTGCTGCTCACCTCCTCCACCGCCATGAGCCCGGCGCTGACCCCCATGCCCCAGGTCACGGCCGCGCCCACCGCGGTGGTGACAGCCACCCCAACCCTCACCATCTCCCCCACCATGAGCCCGGCGCCGGCCACCGCCAGCCCGGCCATCACCACCCTGTACGTGGGTGACCGGGGGCAGAACGTGCGCACCATGCAGACAAGGCTGCGGGAGCTGGGCTACCTCACCGGCAAGGTGGACGGCATCTTCGGCCAGCAGACCCTGCGCGCGGTGGAGCGCTTCCAGGCCTACAACGACCTGAAGGTGGACGGCATCGCCGGCCAGCAGACCCTGAACAAACTGTACTTTGACCGCGACGTGGTCTTTGCCCCGGTGGACGTCACCCCGCCGCCCACCCTGGCGCCCACCCCGTCCCCCACCCGCGCCCCCGTGACCGCCAGCGTGCCGGTGTATTACCTGTCCACCACCGGGGAGCGCCTGTTCACCGAGGTGCTCACCCTGTCCCAGGGCAGCACCACCCTGCGCGCCAACCAGGCGCGGGTGCCCACCGGCTACGCGCTGGTTTCCGCCAGCCAGGTCACGGTGACCGTGTCTGAAAGCGGCGTCCCCAACCCGGGCTCCGTCACCTTCACCTATGCCCGGCAGGCCACCACGCCGCCGGTCACCGCGCAGGTGACGGTCAACTACCTGGACGAGAACAACAAGCTGCTGCACCGCGCCACCCTGACCCTGCCCCAGGGCCGCAGCACCGTGACCGCCAATGACGCCCTGGTGCCCAGCGGCTACACCCTGACCAGCGTGCGCAACATCCAGGTCACGGTGAGCGCGAACGGCGTCGCCACGCCCGCCAGCCTGAGCTTTGTGTACAAGAAGGCGGCCGTCAGCGTGATGGTGCCCATCAACTACCTGGACACCCAGGGCAAGGTGCTGTACACCGACCAGATGAACCTCACCACCGGCTCCCATCCGGTCATCGCCAATGACGGCTATGTGCCCGCCGGCTACACCCTGGTCGGCGCCAACACCCAGACGGTCAACGTGGACGCCCAGGGCAACGCCACCCCGCCCGCCATCACCTTCACCTACCGGGCCCCGGCCTTCGCCGATGTGCCCGTCTTCTACCAGAATGAGGAAGGCGTGCTGCTGCACCAGGAGGTCCAGCGCCTGAGCGAGGGCACCACCACCATCAGGGCCGTGCAGGCCCTGGTGCCGGAAGGCCATGTGCTGCAAAGCCCGGAAGAGGTGGCGGTCTCCGTCAACAGCGACGGCGTGGCCACCCCGCCCTCGGTGACCTTTGTGTACAAGGCCCCGCCCGTGGCCACCCAGGCGCCCACTGAAGCGCCCACTGAAGCGCCGACTGAGGCACCCACCCAGGCGCCCACCGAAGCGCCCACTGAGGCACCCACCGAGGCACCCACCGAGGCGCCCACTGAGGCCCCCACCGAGGTGCCCCCCACCGAGACTCCTACCGAAGCACCCACCGAGGCTCCTACCGAGGCACCCACCGAGGCACCCACCGAAGCGCCCACTGAGGAACCCACTGAGGAGCCCACTGAGGAGCCCACTGAGGAGCCCACTGAGGAGCCCACTGAAGAGCCCACCCCCGCGCCTGAAATCCAGGTGCCTGACCTGCCCGCCTACCAGACCGTTCGCTTCATGGACGGCGCCTACCAGGTCTATACAGGGCCGGGTGACACCTGGTACCAGGCGCCAGACGCCCTGCTGACCGGCGGGGACTGCCGCCTCTACGGCAGCGAGAACGGCTGGCTGCTCATCGGCTACGGCACGCCCCAGGGCGGCTACCGCATCGGCTACATCACCCAGGAGGCCCTGCCCGAGGGCATCACCGCCCAGCCGCTGAGCCTGGGCAGCCAGGCCTGGACACTGCCCGGCCCCGCCAGCCTGCGGGATGACCCGGTCATGGATGGCCCGCCCCTGCTGAACCTGCCCGAAGGCACCCCCCTGACCCTGCTGGCCGCCATCCCCGATGACCCGCGCTACCTCTACGTGGAGGTGGCCAACGCCCAGGGCAACCAGCCCGCCCGCGGGTTCATCCTGCGCAGCGAACTGGAATAAGACTGGCCCGGTTTCCCGGGGCCGCCCGCGGGGCGGCCCCTTTTCTCATGCATTTTTAATGCGCTTGCCCGGCCTTTCCTCATCTGGCCTGTGTAGCATACAATCAGGCCAGGGGGAAGCCCCGTACCGGGCGGTGTCCGGCAAAAGCAGGCCAGGGAGGAACATCATGGATCAGTTTGAGATGGTTGAGAAACTGCGGCAAAAGGCCAATGTCAGCTATGAGGAGGCCAGGACTGCGCTGGAGCGCAACGGCTGGGACCTGCTGGACGCGCTGGTGGACCTGGAGGCCCAGGGCAAGACCCGCCGGGAGGAGGCGCAAAGCTACACCACCCGCAAGGAAGAACCCAAACAGGAACAGGCGCGGGACCTGCGCGGCGGCTTCGCGCGGCTGTTTGCCTTCCTGGGCCAGCTGATCAACAAGGCCGGGGAGATTCATCTGGATGTCAGCCGCGACGGCAAGGTGCTGTTCTCCCTGCCGCTGCTGGTGGTGGCGCTGCTGCTGGTTTTCCTGTTCTGGTGGGTGGTCAGCCTGACGGTGGCCAGCCTGTTCTTTGGCCTGCGCTACCGCTTCCGCGGCCACCAGGTGACCGAGGGCATGAACCGCGCCATGGACAAGGCGGCCCGCACCGCCCAGAGCATCGTCACGGGCATCTCCCGGGATGCGGACCAGAAGAACCAGGACAAACAGTCGGAGTAACCCATGCGGCAGGCCTGTCAGCACCATGACAGCCCCGCCCTTTTTCATGTACAATGCAAGCATCACAACAACAGGCAGGGGGACGGGACGGCGTGCACAGGATCTTGCTGGTGGAGGACGAGCCCAACATCGCCCGCTTCGTGGAACTGGAGCTGGGCCATGAGGGCTATGAGGTGGTCAAGGCGGCCGATGGCCGGGAGGGCCTGCGCCTGGCGGAGGAAGGCAGCTTTGACCTGGTGCTGCTAGACATCATGCTGCCCGGCCTCAACGGGCTGGAGGTGCTGCGCCGCCTGCGCCGGGACAGCGCCGTGCCCGTCATCATGCTCACCGCCCGGGACGCGGTGATGGACAAGGTGAGCGGGCTGGACATGGGCGCGGATGACTACATCACCAAGCCCTTTTCCATTGAGGAATTGCTGGCGCGCATCCGCAGCGCGCTGCGCAAGCAGAAACGCCAGGAGGAGCAGCAGCTGCGCTTTGGCCCGCTGGTGATGGACATTCCCCGCCACACGGTCACCGTCTCCGGCGAGGGGCTGGAGCTGACCGGGCGGGAGTTCTCCCTGCTGCAGGCGCTGATGGAAAACGAGGGCATCGTGCTCTCCCGGGAGACCCTGATGGACCGGGTCTGGGGCTATGACTACGTGGGCGAGACCAACCTGGTGGATGTGTACATCCGCTACCTGCGCGCCAAGATCGCCGAGCGGACCGACCGCCGCCTGATCCAGACCGTGCGCGGGGTGGGCTATGTGCTGCGGGAGGAAGAAGCCCCGTGAGCGAGGGCCGGCGGGTCCGCTCCATCGCCCGGCGGCTGGCGCGGGGCTTCCTGCTGCGGCTGGTGTTCACCCTGCTGCTGGTCAACCTGCTGCTGGTGACCAGCGCCCTGGGCTTCGCCGCCTACAGCCTGGAAAAGGCCGCCCTGGGCAGCCAGTGGCAGGCCAACCTCAACCGGGACATCACAGCGGACGCCAACCTGCGCGGCCGCGCCTGGGTGGATGGCCTGCGCTACCACTTTGCCCTGCCCGGGCAGCCGGCGCACACGGTGCCCCTGGGGCCGCAGCTGTCCATCCTGGCCCTGTCCATGAACACCCTGATCGCCGGGGAGGCCGTGCTGGCCTGGCTGCAGTACCGGAGCTTCCGCCGCCGCGCCCTTTACCTGCTGGACCCCCTGCAGCAGATGGCACGCACCGCCCAGGAGCTGAGCAGCCTGCGCCTGGACGAGCAGACCTTCCACAGCCTGGAGGACGCCATTGCCAGCCTGTCCGTGCAAAGCCCGGGCGCGCGCCTGGCCACCGGGCACAGCGAGCTGTCGGGCCTGGAGGCTGCCATCAACAGCCTGATTGAGCGCATGCACGAGAGCTACCGCCAGCAAAACCGCTTTGTGTCCGACGCCTCCCACGAGCTGCGCACGCCCATCGCGGTCATCCGGGGCTATGCCGATTTGCTGGCCCGCTGGGGCAAGGACGACCGCAAGGTAATGGAGGAGGCGGTGGAGGCCATCCAGGGCGAGGCGGACAACATGCAGCGCCTGGTGGAGCAGTTGCTCTTCCTGGCGCGGGGGGACGCCGGGCGCGTGCCCTTCACCCCCACCCGGGTGGACCTGGCCCTGCTGGCACGGGAGGTGCATGAGGAATACACGCTGATTGACAAGCAGCACGCCTGGCGCCTGCGCGCGGATGAGCCGGTGTGGGCCCGGGGGGACGAGGCCATGCTCAAGCAGGCGCTGCGGATCCTGGCGGACAACGCCATCAAGTTCTCCCCGCAGGGCGCGCCCATCACCCTGCGCGCCTTCCAGAACGCGCAGGGCCAGGCCTGCCTGAGCGTGCAGGACAACGGCAGCGGCATCAGCCCGGAGCATTTGCCCCACATCTTTGAGCGCTTCTACCGGGAGGACCCCTCCCGCGGCCGGGGGGGCACGGGCCTGGGGCTGTCCATCGCCCAGTACATCACCCAGCGCCACCAGGGGCATGTGGAGGTCACCTCGGTGGAGGGCCTGGGCACCCGCTTCACCCTGAGCCTGCCCCCCGCCGGGGCGGAGACGGAGGCGGCGGAGCCGCAAGCCGCGTCGCAGGCGGAGGGATGAGGAACGCAACCACGGTCAGGGCGGGCAGAAGTTGCCCGCCCTTTGACGTGGCGCGGCCTGTCCTTGTCACCTGCCATGCCCGGTGCTATACTGAACCTTACAGGCGCGCAAGCGCTTTTACACAGCACGCTGCCCAGCGCAGGATGGCCTGAGGCCCGGGCAGTTGGATGGAAAGGAAGGCGCATGCGCACAGAAGATTTTCTGCGGGACATCACCGCCATCCGGGGCCTGTCCGGGGATGAGGGGCCGGTGGCCGATTTTGTGGCCGACGCCTTCCGCCCCTACTGCGATGAGGTGTGGGTGGACCAGATGCACAACGTCATCGCCAGGAAAAAGGGCGGGGGCCCCAAGGTGATGTTTGCGGCCCACCTGGACGAGATTGGCCTGATGGTGGTCAACATAGAGGAGGACGGCAGCCTGCGCCTGGGCCAGGTGGGCGGGGTGGACCCGCGCATCCTGCCCGGCCAGCGGGTGTGGGTGTACGGCAAGGACAGGCTGCTGGGCATCATCGGCGCCAAGGCGCCCCATCTGCTCAGCGCCGAGGAGCGCAGCAAGAACTACCAGCGCGAGGACCTCTATGTGGACCTGGGGCTGCCGCCGCAGCGCGTGCGCGAGCAGGTGCAGATTGGCGACCAGGTGCAGCTGGAGCACCGCTACACGGCGCTGCAGAACGGCCGGGTGGCCGTCAAGACCAGCGACGACCGCGCCTGCGTGGCGATGATGTTTGAGGCGCTCAAGCAGCTGCAGAACCTGCGCCATGAGGCCGATCTGTATTTCGTGGCCACCGCGCAGGAGGAGGTTGGCACCCGCGGGGCCATCACCAGCGCCTTCGCGCTGGACCCGGATTTTGCCGTGGCCCTGGATGTCTGCCACGCGGACACCCCGGGCGCGCCCGCCTGGCGCACCCACAAGCTGGACAGCCTGGTGGCCTCCATGGGCCCCTTCATCCACCCCGTCCTGCGGGGCAAGCTGGTGGAGGTGGCCAAAGAGCAGAACATCAGCCTGCAGACCGCGGTGGTGCCGCGCAGCACCTTCACCGATGCCGATGGCATCGGCGAGGCGCGCGCCGGCGTGCCCACCGTGCTGCTGGAGCTGCCGCTCAAGAACATGCACACCACGGTGGAAACCCTGGACAGCAAAAACCTCAGGGAAGGGGGGCGGCTGCTGGCGCAGTTCGCCGTCGCCGTGAACGAGGGCTGGGAGGACGAGCTATGGACCTGAAAACGCTGACGGAAGCCTTTGGCCCCTCCGGCTGCGAGCAGGAGGTGCGCGCGCTGCTGAAGGAAGCGGCCCAGGCGCTGTGCGATGATGTGTCCATTGACCGCGCGGGCAACCTGGTCTGCCGCAGGAAGGGCAGTGACCCCATGAAGCCCAGCGTCACCTTCGCCGCGCACATGGACGAGATCGGCTTCATCATCACCGGGCACACCGAGGACGGCCTGCTGCGCTTCCGCCCTGTGGGCGGGGTGGACCCGCGGGTGGTGGTGTCCAAGTGGGTGCTGGTGGGCAAAGAGCGCCTGCGCGGCGTGATCGGCGCCATGGCCATCCACCTGCAGACCCCGGCTGACCGCGAGCGCGTGCTGGACTATGACAACCTGTTCATCGACATCGGCGCCAGGGACGCCAAGGAGGCCGAGAGGCTGTGCCCCCTGGGCGCCTACGCCGTGTTTGACACCCCTTATACCGAGTTTGGCGAGGGCTTTGTGGCCGCGCGCGCGCTGGATGACCGGGTGGGCTGCCTGAACCTGCTGGACATCCTCAAGAGCGACTACGCGGGCGACCTGTGCTGCGTCTTTGTCACCCAGGAGGAGGTGGGCCTGCGCGGCTCCAGGGGCGCGGCCTTCCACCTGCAGCCGGACATCGCCATCATCCTGGAGGGCACCGCCGCCAACGACCTGGGGGACACCCCGGAGCGCTTCCAGGTGTGCGTGCCCGGGCAGGGCGTGGCCGTCAGCTTCATGGACCGGGCCAGCATCGCCAACCAGCAGCTCTACCAGCAGCTGCTGCAGGTGGCGCAGGAACACGGCATCCCCCACCAGGTCAAACGCGCGGTGACCGGCGGCAACGACGCGGCCAGCTTCCAGCAAGCGGGCAAGGGCGCTCGCACCTGCGTGCTCAGCGTCCCCTGCCGCTACATCCACTCGGGCAACAACGTGGCCAAGCTTTCCGACATCAAGGCCCAGGCCGACCTGGCCATCGCCTTCTTACACAGCTTATAAGCGGGAGGACATCGACATGCTGCGGGACACACTGCAAACCCTCTTGGGCGCCTACGGCCCCACCGGGCAGGAGCACCTGGTGGCCGACAAGGTGCGTGAACTGCTGTCAGGCCATGTGGACAGCATGCGCACCGACGCCCTGGGCAACCTGATTGTGGAGAAGTTTGGCGCGGAGGAAAACGCCAAGACCATCATGATCTCCGCCCACATGGACCACATCGGCCTGGTGGTGACCGACATCGAAAAGGAAGGCTTCCTGCGCGTGCACGCGGTGGGCGGGATCAGCCCCCGGCTGGTGGCCGCGCGCAAGGTGGTGTTTGCTGACGGCACCCCGGGCATCGTGGCGCTGGAGCCCAACACCAAGGGCAAGAAGGAACCGGAGATGAGCGACCTGTTCGTGGACATCGGCGCGGACAGCCGCGAGGAGGCCGAGAAGCTGGTCAGCATCGGCGACGTGGCCGTCTACGCGCCGGACTTCACGGCGCTGGGCCGCCACAAGGTGGCCAGCCCCGCCATGGACAACCGCTGCGCCTGCGCGCTGCTGGTGGAGCTGCTCATGTACGCGGAGGGGCAGAAGAACACCATCGTGGGCGTGTTCTCCACCCAGGAGGAGGTGGGACTGCGCGGCGCGCGGGTGGCCGCCTACGCGGTGGAGCCGGACATCGGCCTGGCGCTGGATGTGACCGCCTGGGGCGACACGCCCCAGACCAAGCTGCCCGCCGTGAAGCTGGGCGCCGGCCCCGCGGTCAAGATCATGGACCGCAGCATGATCGCCAGCCCCTATGTGCGCGACAAGCTCTTTGAGGCGGCGCAGGCCGCGGGCGTGGCCGTGCAGCGGGAGGTGCTGGCCTTTGGCGGCACCGACGGCGGCGCCATCCAGCTCAGCCGCGGCGGGGTGCCCACCGGCACCCTGTCCATCCCCTGCCGCTATGTGCACTCCGCCAACGAGGTCATCGACCTGCGCGACATGGAAGGCGCCCTGAAGGTGCTGCTGCAATTCATCGAACTCGCATAAAGGAACGTAGAAACACATGAAAGAAATCACCGCCCGGCACCTGCGCAGCCTGTTCATCGAATTTTTTGTGCGCAAGGGGCATACCGTCATCCCCTCGGCCTCCCTCATCCCGGAGAACGACCCCACCGTGCTGTTCACCACCGCGGGCATGCACCCGCTGGTGCCCTACCTGATGGGCCAGACCCACCCGGCCGGTCAGCGCCTGTGCAACGTGCAAAAATGCGTGCGCACCGGCGACATCGACGACGTGGGCGACAAGAGCCACCTCACCTTCTTTGAGATGCTGGGCAACTGGAGCCTGGGCGACTACTTCAAGAAGGAGATGATCCCCTGGAGCTGGGAGTTTTTGACCAGCAAGGAGTGGCTGGGGCTGGACCCGGACAAGCTGGCCTTCACGGTCTTTGAGGGGGATGAGGACGCCCCCCGGGACATGGAAAGCCATGACCTGTGGGTGCAGGCCGGCGCCAGGCCCGAGCAGATTTTCTTCCTGCCCAAGGAATACAACTGGTGGGGCCCGGCCGGGCTGACCGGCCCCTGCGGCCCGGACACCGAGATGTTCATCGTGCGCGACCAGGAGCCCTGCGGGCCGGACTGCAGCCCGGCCTGCGACTGCGGGCGCTACCTGGAGATCTGGAACGATGTCTTCCTGGAATACAACAAGCTGCCCGACGGCAGCTATGAGCCGATGGCCCAGAAAAACGTGGACACCGGCATGGGGCTGGAGCGCACCGTGCTGGTGCTGACCGGCAAGGACTCGGTGTATGAGACCGACCTGTTCTCCGGCATCATCCAGAAAATTGAGCAGCTCTCCGGCAAAAAGTATGAGGGCGCGGACGAGGAGACCCTGCGCTCCTTCCGGGTGGTGGCCGACCACATGCGCACCGCCACCTTCATCCTGGGCGACCCCCGGGGCGTGTCCCCCTCCAACGTTGACCAGGGCTATGTGCTGCGCCGGCTCATCCGCCGCGCGGTGCGCCACGGCATGCAGCTGGGGCTGAAGGACGACTTCACCGCGGAAATCGCCATGGTGATCATCGACCAGTACCAGGAGGTCTACCCGGAGCTGCGGGCCCACCGCTCCTTCGTGCTGGAGCAGCTGCTGCTGGAGGAGAAGCGCTTCGCGCGCACCATCAGCCAGGGCATGCGGGAGTTTGACAAGATGATGCGCCGCATGCAGGAGGCCATGAGCGGCTTCACCCAGCTGCGCCAGACCCTGCAGGAGACCCTGTTCTCCAAGGAGATGCAGCAGCGCTTCCTGTCGGCCAAGGAGGTCATGCAAAACGTGGGCTCCACCCTGCGCCCGCTGCCGGAGCTGAGCCAGTTCGCCAAGGAGGTGCAAAAGCTGGACGAAGCTTTCCAGACCATTGAGAACTTCCGCGGGGTGCTGGAAAAACAGCTCAAGGGCATGAAGACCATCCCGGGCCGGGACGCCTTCAAGCTGTATGACACCTACGGCTTCCCGGTGGAAATCACCATGGAGCTGGCAAAGGAGCACGGGCTGCAGGTGGACCAGGGCGCCTTTGAGCAGCGCTTCCGCGAGCACCAGAAGGCCAGCCAGGCGGGCGCACAGCAGCGCTTCAAGGGCGGGCTGGCCGACCACAGCGAGCAGACCACCAAGCTGCACACCGCCACCCACCTGCTGCAGGCGGCCCTGCGCCAGGTGCTGGGCGATGAGGTGCACCAGAAGGGCTCCAACATCACCCCGGAGCGCCTGCGCTTTGACTTCACCTTCGGCCGCAAGATGACCCGCGAGGAAATCCAGCAGGTCGAGGACCTGGTCAACCAGGCCATCAAGGCCGACGCGCCCATCAGCTACGAGGAGATGGACGCCGAGCAGGCGCTGGCCTCCGGCGCCATGGGCCTGTTTGAGGAGCGCTACGGCGACAAGGTGCGCGTGTACACCATGGGCGAGTTCAGCAAGGAAATCTGCGGCGGCCCCCATGTGGCCAGCACAGGCGAGCTGGGCAGCTTCAAGATCCAGAAGGAGGAAAGCTCCTCCGCCGGCGTGCGGCGCATCCGCGCGGTGGTGGGGGTGTAAGGCCCAGGGCGCCCGCCGTCACCCTCATGTGCCCCAGACGCAATTCCCAGGTCGTGGGAATTGCGTCTTTTTTCCGGCATCCATGCAGTTGCCAGTGGGAATCTGACCGCCCAATAAGCCTGATTGCACCCGGTGCTTTACAAGTGCCCTGTGCTGTCCTATCATTTGGAAAACATATCCACTACTTCATCAGGAGGACACCATGCCCATCTTTGAAATGCCATTGGAGCAGCTGCTGGTCTACCAGGGAACCAACCCCAGGCCCAAGGACCATGAGCACTACTGGGCCCGGGCGCTCAAGGAGATGCACGCCCTGGGCACCGGCTGCGATCTCAGGCCCGCCGCCTTCACCGCCCCCGGGGTGGACTGCTTTGACCTGTATTTCACCGGCGTGGGCGGCGCGCGCGTGTACGCCAAGCTGCTTTCACCCAAGGGCCGTGACAACTGCCCGGCCCTGGTGCGCTTTCATGGCTATTCCGGCGATTCGGGTGACTGGGCCCACCACCTGGCCTATGCCCAGGCCGGCTTTGTGGTGGCGGCGCTGGACTGCCGCGGCCAGGGCGGCAAGAGCCAGGACGTGGGCGGCGTGCAAGGCAACACCCTCTACGGCCAGATCATCCGCGGGCTGGATGACCCGGACCCGGACAAGCTGCTCACCCGCGCCCTGTTCCTGGACGCCGCGCAGCTGGCCCGCATCGTGATGGCCCTGCCCCAGGTGGACCCCCATCGGGTCGGCGCCACCGGCGGCAGCCAGGGGGGCGCCCTGACCCTGGCCTGCGCGGCGCTGGAGCCTGGCATTGCCCGGCTGGCCCCGGTCTACCCCTTCATGTGCGACTACCGCCGCGTGTGGGACATGGACCTGGCGGTGGACGCCTACCGTGAGCTGCGCGATTATTTCCGCAAGTTTGACCCCCAGCACCACCGGGCGGAAGCCACCTTCACCAAGCTGGGCTACATCGACCTGCAGCATCTGGCGCACCGCATCAAGGGGCAGACCCTGATGCTGGTGGGGCTGATGGACACCATCTGCCCGCCCTCCACCCAGTTTGCCGCCTACAACAAAATCACCGCGGACAAGCGCTATGAGTTCTGGCCCGACTTTGGCCACGAAGGCCTGCCCGGCGGGGATGACCTCATCTTCTCCTTCATGGCGGGGCTGCTGGCCTGATCACCCGGCGCCCGGCACGGGCGCGGCCGTGCAAACCGCGGGTTCACGGCTTTCATCCCGCCAGGCCAGGGGGCAGGGTCATGACCCTGCCCCCTGCTTCTGTTTGGCGCGGCCCTGGGGTGACCGCCCCCCCTGCACAGGCCAGCCCGGCTTGGGTTGCACCGATTTCGCAATCCGGCCCTTTGCGTGGTAGAATAAGCACAGGATTCTACATTTGAAGGAGGATATCCTGTGATACCAGACATCATCTCCTCCCTGCACGGCAGCTTCAAGCCGGGCGCGCACTCCGAACTGCGCGCCCAGCGCAGCCTGGCCCGGCGCGTGGTGCTCCTGGGCGGCAACCTGGTGGGCAACACCCGCCAGGACAGCCAGGGCGTGTCAGCGCGCGTATACAGCAACGGCGTGTACGGCTTCGCCTCAGCCGCCGACCTCAGCCAGGACGCCGCGCGCAAGGCCCTGGACACCGCTTCCCAAAACGCCCTCTTCCTGGATGACAAGGTCAGGCCCGGCAAGGGCGCCCTGCCCCAGATTGCCCACGGTTCCCTGCCCCGCCAGGCCGACTTCAACGATGTGGAGCAAAAGCGCTACCTGGATTTCACCCAGGCGCTGGACAGCTACATCAGCGGCAAATACCCCGGCCTGGCCAGCCGCACCGTGGTGGCCACGGCCGATTCCATGGAAAAGCAGCTGCTCACCAGCGACGGCTACGCCGCCCACACCCTGGCCCCGCGCAGCTATGTCTATGTCATCCTCAACGCCGTCACTGACAAGGGCATGCCGGTGGAGGTGTTCCGCTCCTTTGGCGGGCGGGGCAGCTTTGACACTGTCTTCACCGACCCCGCCGCCCTCTATGGCGAGGTGGACCGCCTGTATGAGCACCTGATGAACAAGCGCGAGGGCACCTTCGCCAAGGCCGGCGTGGCCACCTGCATCCTTTCCGGGGAGCTTTCCGGCATCCTGGCCCATGAAGCGGTGGGCCACACCGTGGAGGCCGACCTGGTGCTGGGGGGCTCGGTCGCCGGCCCCATGCTGGGCCAGATGGTGGCCAGCCCCCTGGTGTCCATGACCGACTTTGCCCACACCGCCTTTGACCAGACCGCCCCCCTGCCCGTGTATGTGGACGACGAAGGCGTGCTGGCCGAGGACGCCGAGCTCATCCGCAACGGCAAGCTGGTAGGCTTCATGCTCAACCGCGAGCTGGGCCGCCATTACAACATGCGCCCCCAGGGCAACGCCCGCGCGTTCGCCTTCAACGATGAGCCCCTCATCCGCATGCGCAACACCGCCATCCACCCCGGCCCCAACAAGCTGCAGGACATGATTGCCGGCACCGAGGAGGGCTACTACCTCATGTACACCAACAACGGCCAGGCCGACACCACAGGCGAGTTCATGTTTGGCGTCACCCTGGGCTATGAAATCAAGAACGGCAAGCTGGGCCAGGCCATCTTTGACACCACCATCTCCGGCGTGGCCTTTGACATGCTCAAAACCGTCGATATGGTGTCCGACCAGGTCACCTGGGCGTCCAGCGGCTTTTGCGGCAAGAAGCAGCCCATGCCCGTGGGCGTGGGCGGCCCCGAACTGCGCTGCCAGGTCATGATAGGAGGCAGGTAAGGATGACAAGAGAACAGCAAACCACCACCGCCGCGCTGCAGGCGCTTGAGCGCCTGGGCGCGCAGCAGGCCAGCGCGCAGGCACACACCAGCCGCAAGACCGAGTTCAACCTGGAAAACGGCCAGTTCACCCTGCTGCGAACCACCCTGGACCACTCCCTGGCCCTGCAGGCCTTTGTGGACCAGCGCCGCGGCACCGTCAGCGGCAACAGCTTTGAGCCTGAGGCCATCGCGGCCGCCGCCAGGGACTGTTTCGCGGCCGCCCGGGATGGCCAGAGCGACCCGGCCTGGGAATTGGCCCGGGAAGGCGGGGGCAGCTTTGACACGGGCGCGTTCACCCTGGACCGCGAGCTGCTCTTCAACCGCACCCAGGAGATGCTGGACGCCATCAAGGCCGAGTACCCCAAGGTGGTGCTGGAAAGCGTGAGCGCCCAGCACGTCGCCCGGGAGGGCAGCTATTTGAACAGCCACGGCGTGGCCTATGACAGCCGCGCGGGCAGTTACGGCGTGTTCCTCATGTTTTCCGGCCATGAGGGGGGCAAGTCCTCCTCCTTCAACCACTCCTCCTTTGAGTGCGCGGACCTGTCCCGCCCCTTCCTGGACCAGGGCAGCCTGCGCCAGAACCTGGCCGACGCCCAGAAGCAGATCCACACCCAGCCCACAAAGGGCAAGTTTGAGGGCACCGTGGTCTTCACCCCGGACTGCCTGGGCAGCATGCTCTATGAGCTGGTGTCCAACTACGCCGCTGACAGCGTGCTGCTGGACGGCACCAGCCTGTGGAAGGACGCCCTGGGCACCCAGGTGGCCGACCCGCGCCTCACCCTCTCCTTCAAACCCCTGGACCCGCGCATGGTCAGCGCGGAGCGCTACACCCAGGAGGGCTTCCTCTCCAGGGACTATGACCTCATTGAGCGCGGCGTGCTCAAGCAGTTCATGCTCTCCGCCTACGCGGCCAACAAAACCGGCCACAGCCGCGCGCCCAACACCAGCCACGCCATCATCGTGGCCCCGGGCCAGACCGCCCTCAAGGACATCCTCAGCACCATTGACAAGGGCCTGCTGGTGTCCCGCTACTCCGGCGGCGCCTCGGGTGCTGGCGGCGAGTTTTCCGGCGTGGCCAAGAACTCCTTCCTGATTGAAAACGGGCAGCTGGGCCCCGCGGTCAGCGAGACCATGATTTCCGGCAACCTGGCCGGCATGCTCAACAGCATCCGCGGCATCTCCAGGGAAACCATGGAGGACGGCAGCTCCTCCCTGCCCTGGCTGGCCGTGGACGGCATCACCATCTCCGGAAAGTAAGAGACAGGGATGATGACAGGGGACCCTGGGGGGCCATCCCCCAGGCCCCGGTGTTTCTGAAGGGGGCATTATCCCCTTTCACACAGGCGTGAAGGAGGACAAGACATGAACCGCAGGCTGCGCGCGCTGCACCCCCGCAACTGGCTGGAGCTGTCCTCCCCGGTCACGCTGGGCTTTGCCGGGCTGTCCCTGCTGGCCCTGCTCCTGGCCTGGTTCACAAGCGGCGCGTCCAACCGGGCGCTGTTCATGGTGTACCGCTCCTCCCCCGCCTCCGCGCTGTTTTACCTGCGGCTCTTCCTGCATGTGCTGGGCCACGCCAGCTTTGCCCATTACGCGGCCAACATGGCCCTGCTGCTGGTGCTGGGCCCGCTGGTAGAACAGCAGTTTGGCGGGTTGCGGCTGGCCATCATGATGCTGGTCACCGCGCTGGTGACCGGGCTGGTGCACCTGCTGCTCTCCCCCGGCGCCGCCGTGCTGGGGGCCAGCGGCATCGTGTTCATGCTCATCCTGCTCTCGGCCGCCGCCGGGCGTCAGCGGGGTAAAATCCCGCTCACCCTGCTGCTGGTGGCCCTGATTTACCTGGGCCAGGAACTGGCCAGCCTCTTCCGCGCCGACCAGGTCTCCCAGCTGGCCCACCTCATCGGCGGGCTGTGCGGGCTGGCCTTCGGGTTGGCCAGCCAGCCCAGGCGCGCCTGAGGGTCAGTCCGCCGGCCGTTGCCTTGAATTGACAGCTTTTTTTGTCGCGCCCGCGCGCCCTTTGCCCCCGGTCCCTGACCCGGGGGGTCAGGTCGACGCGCCAAACCTGACGCCGGACGTGGCCACCTGGCGCGGCCTCTGAACCGCCCCACACCCTCCCCCATGGGAGGTTTTTTTGCCTGCCCGCGCCCTTCCGCGCCCGCCAAACGGGTATGATAAACATATATCGGAGTACCTGTTGATCCCTGATCCAAGGCGGAGGATGGCAATGAATACAAGGGTGAGCGAGCTGTTTGGGATACAGTACCCCATCTTGCAGGGCGGGATGGCCTATGTGTCCACCGCCAAATTGGCCGCCGCCGTGTCCCAGGCAGGTGGCCTGGGCGTCATCTCCGCGATGGAGCTGAGCGCGGAGGAACTGCGGGAGGAAATCAGAAAGGCACGCGGGCTGACCAGCAAGCCCTTTGGCGTGAACCTCTTCCTGCGCAACGCCAAGGTGGAGCAGACCGCCCAGGTGGTTGCCCAGGAAAAGGTGCCGGTGGTCACCACCAGCGCGGGCATGCCCAGCCGCTTCATGCCCCTCTGGCTCAGCGCCGGGGTCAAGGTGGTGCCGGTGGTGCCCAACGTGGCCATGGCCAGGCGCGTGGTCAAGGACGGCGCGGCCGCCGTCATTGCCGAGGGCTGCGAAGCCGGCGGCCACATCGGGGAGCTGACCACCTTCACCCTGGTGCCCCAGATCAGGGAGGCGGTGGGGGTGCCCGTCATCGCCGCGGGGGGCATCGCCAATGGCCGGGGCATGGCCGCCGCCCTGCTGCTGGGCGCCTCCGGCGTGCAATGCGGTACCCGCTTCCTGGCGGCCAACGAGTGCGAGGTGCCCCAGTGCTTTGTGGATGAAATCCTGCGCGCGCGGGATTCGGACACCATGGTGGTGGGCCGCCGGCTGGGCCAGCCGGTGCGGGCGCTGAAGAACAGCTACATGATGGAGTTCGCCCAGCGGGAGATGGACCCCATGATCACCAACGCGGAGCTGGAGAACTACGGCTCCGGTGCCCTGTGGCGTGCGGTGCGCCAGGGGGACATGGTGTCCGGCTGCATCATGGCCGGCCAGGCCGCCTCCATGGTGAAGGACACCCTGCCCGCCCGGGACATCATTTTGCGGATGGTGACAGAGGCGCGGGAGCTGCTCAGCGCCGCGCCCACGACGGTTTTCTGAGCGCCGCGCGCTTGTCACCCGGCGCGGGCTGTGGCAAGATAGGCGGCAGATCAAATCCCGCAAAGGAGCGCGCATGGCCTACGCTGACACCGTCTTCATCAACAACTGCCGGCAGATTCTGGACCAGGGCCTGTGGGACACCGGGCAGCAGGTGCGCCCACGCTGGGCGGACGGCGTTCCCGCCCACACCGTGAAGGCCTTTGGCCTGGTCAACCGGTATGACCTGTCCCGGGAGTTTCCCATCCTCACCCTGCGCCGCACGCCGCTGAACAACGCGGTGGACGAGCTGCTGTGGATCTGGCAGAAGAAATCCAGCAACGTCAAGGACCTGGGCAGCCATGTCTGGGACGCCTGGGCGGACGAGACGGGTAGCATCGGCAAGGCCTACGGGTACCAGCTGGGCGTGAAGCACAGCTACCCCGAGGGCCAGTTTGACCAGGTGGACCGCGTGCTGCATGACCTGAAGCACAACCCCGCCTCCCGGCGCATCCTCACCAGCCTCTACAACCACCAGGACCTGCACCAGATGGGGCTGTACCCCTGCGCCTGGTCGGTCACCTTCAACGTGACGGGCCAGCGCCTCAACGCCATCCTCAACCAGCGCTCCCAGGACATGCTGGCCGCCAACAACTGGAACGTGGTGCAGTACAGCGTGCTGGTGCACCTGCTGGCCCAGGTGAGCGGCCTGGTGGCCGGGGAGCTGATCCACGTGATCGCCGACGCCCACATCTATGACCGCCATGTGCCCATTGTGGAGCGCATCCTGCAAAATGATCCGCAGCCGGCGCCCGCGCTGCACATCACCCCGGACATCACCGATTTTTACGCCTTCCGTGTGGAGGACATCCGCCTGGCGGGCTACCAGGCCCCCCGGCTGGACCAGCCCTTTGAGGTGGCGGTCTGAGCCACCCACCCATTTGACAGCCAACAGGCAAAGGAGGCCGCCCATGAAAGCCATCGTGATCGTGGACCGCAAGCTGGGCATGGGCCTGGACGGCGGGCTGCAGTTTAACCTGCCCAAGGATTTGAAATACTTCAAGCAGCAGACCCGGGACAAGATCCTGGTGATGGGCCGCGCGACGCTGGAATCCCTGCCAGGGGGCCGGCCGCTGCCCTACCGGCGCAACATCGTGCTCACCCGCCAGCCAGGCTACGCGGTGGAAGGCGCCGAGGTGGTGCACTCCATCCCCGAGCTGGCCGCGCTGGTGGGCAACCGCCCGGGCGATGAGGTGATGCTGCTGGGCGGACAGCAGCTGTTTGAGCAGCTGTTGCCCTGCTGCGACACGGCGCTGGTCACCAAGGTGGACACCGAGCACCCCGCGGACACCTTCTTCCCGGACCTGGACCACACCCCCGGCTGGGAGATGACCATCTGCGCCCCCACCCAGGAGGAAAACGGCCTGCGCTTCCGCTTTTGCGCCTACACCAACCGCAAGGTGCGCCCGCTGGTGGAGGAACCGGCCGGCTGACAGGCCCCGCCAACCCATCAACCAAGGAGGTGCCCCATGCGCATCGGGCTTAGTTCCTATTCCGTCAACGGCCTCATCCAGCAGGGCGCCTTCACCCTGGAGGGCGCCATCGACTGGGCCGCCCGCAACGGGGCGGAGGTGTTTGAGCTGGTGCCCTTTGCCTTCCGCTTTGACGACAAGGACACCGGCCAGATCAACCTGCCGGCCATCAAGGCGGCCCGACAGGCCGCCAAAGACGCGGGCATCCGCCTGTGCAACTACTCCGTGGGCGGCAATTTGACCCAGGAGGGCGCCGCGCAGGAGGCCGAGGTCCAGCGCCTCTGCCATCAGGTGGACATCGCCGCGGAGCTGGGCCTCACCCGCATGCGCCACGACATCGGCTGGCTGGGCGGGCCCCTTAAGAGCACCACGGCCCTGTTTGAGCGCCTGCTGCCCCGGATGGTGGAGGCCACCGCCCGGGTCAGCGCCTACGCCAAAACCCGCGGGGTCAAGACGCTGCTGGAGAACCACGGGCTCTTCGTCAACGGGTCAGACCGGGTGCAGCGGGTGCTGGACGGCGTGGGGGCGGACAACTACGGCCTGCTGCTGGACACCGGCAACATTGCCTGCGTGGATGAGGACCCGCTGGCCTTCACGCGCCTGCTGGCGCCCCGCGCGGACATGGTGCACCTGAAGGATTTCTATGTGCGCCCCGGCAACCCTGGCGGCACGGCGCCCCAATACCCCGACGACAACGGCTTTTTGACCCGCGGCGGCCGCTGGCTGCGCGGCGCCATCCTGGGCCAGGGCGACCTGGACATCCCCGGCACCATCCGGGCGCTCAAGCAGGCCGGCTACAAGGGCGATGTCGCCATCGAGTTTGAGGGCATGGAGGAAGCCCGCCAGGCCAGCGCGATCAGCATCGCCAACGCCAGGCGCTGGGCGGAGGAAGCCTGACCCCTTCCTCAGCGGGCAAGGGGCTGTCAAGACAAGACAGCCCCTTACTCTTTGGCGGATTATCCCGGCCAAGTGAAAAAATATCACAAATTTTACAAAAAATGGATAAACCGGAGCGCTAAACGACCCCCAGGCGGGTATCATTTCCCGAACATGCCGCCCCATCAGGCGGACGAACGAACACGGGAGGATGATCATGCCAAGTTTCCGTTCCATGCTCGCACTGCTGGCCGTGCTGGCCCTGCTGCTCAGCGCCCCGCTGGCACAGGGTGCCCAGTCCCAGACGCCCGCCGCCATTGACAAGCTCAGGGCCAACCCCATCAGCGCCACCCAGGCCCAGGTGTCCTGGACCGGTGAGGCCAGCGTATACGAGGTGTACTACAAGCCCGTCAACGGCTCCTTCCACTACTTTGACACGGTGTATGACACCAGCACCATCCTCAGCCTGGCGCCGGACACCACCTATGAGATCATCGTGGTGGCCGACGGGGTGGAATCCGCCCCGGTCTACGCCAAGATGCCCAGGCCGAGCACCACGCGCGAGTACAACTACAAGTACCAGTCCTTTGAGTTCTTCTACACCAACGCCAGCACCCAGGCCGACTTCTTTGAGGACAGCTCCCGCACCAAGCTGGACCGGGTATCCGCCTCCACATTGGCTGGGGCCGGGGTGCTGCGCGAGTTCTTCGCCCTCTCCCGCTTCACCATGGCCAGCGCCAAGTATGACAAGGAGCTGCACTACCTGGTGGTGCTCTACCCGCCCGCCTCACAGGACAGGTACCTGTTGAGCGGCGTCTTCAGCATCCCCGGCAGCTGGACCAGCGTGCAGTACGCCTACCACGTCACCCCGCTCATTACCTCCTACATCGGGCAAAACGGCAGCATGGACAGCGGCCGCTACCTGATGGAGGTCTACCTGAACGGCTGGCTGGGCGGCAAGCTCAACCTGGTGGTGGAGTAGGCCGGACACCGCCTGCCCCTGCCCCTGGGCACGGCTTGTTCAGCGCGCCCGCGTCGATCCCCCCCCCGCGAACAATCAAGCTTGCCCCACGCCCCCGGCGCCTGGAAACGCGGTTTCCAGGCGCCTGCCTTTTTGTGGCCGCCCGGCCCCAAGGCATGACGCGGCGGCAGCAGGCGCAAGCTTAGCCCCGCGCGTGAAGGGGTGCCGCGCTGGCAGTTGACATCCCCCGCCTGCCCCAGCATACTGGCACAAGCACGGCAGGAGCGTTCAGGCACCGATGAAACAGCACAGCACCGACCTCACCCGGGGCGGCATCCTTCACAAGATCCTGATGGTGGCGCTGCCCATCATGGGCACGCAGCTGCTGCAGATGACCTATAACCTCACGGACATGTTCTGGCTGGGGCGCATGCAGGATGCCGTCACCGCGGTGGCGGCCAGCGGCCTGGCCGGCATGTTCCTGTGGCTGGGCATGGCGCTGCTGCTGGTAGGCCGCGTGGGGGCGGAAATCGGCGTGGCGCAGAACCTGGGCGCGGGCGACAGGGAGGCCGCGCTGGGCTTTGCCCAGAACGCCGCGCGCATCGCCCTCATCCTGGGCGCCCTCTACGCCCTGGTGCTCATCAGCCTGCCCGGCTCCCTGGTGTCCCTGCTGCAGGTGGAGGAAGGCCCGGTGCACGAAGCCGCCAGCGCCTACCTGCGCATCGTGGGCCTGGGCGTGCCGCTCACCTACCTGTCCGCCGCCATCACCGGCGGCTTCAACGGCGCGGGCGACTCGCGCCTGGCCTTTGTGGCCAACGCCGCCGGGCTCATCGTCAACATGGCGCTGGACCCCCTGATGATCCTGGGCCTGGGGTGGGGCGTGCGGGGCGCCGCCATCGCCACCGTCATCGCCCAGGGCATCGTCTGCTGTTTGCTGGTGCTCATGGCCAAGCGGCACCGCAAGCGCCCCTTTGACAGCTTCCGGGTGCTGGGCCGCCTGGCGCTGGACAAGGCCGGGCAGATTGCCCGCTGGAGCCTGCCGGTGTCCCTGGAGAGCGGCGCCTTCACCATGCTGGCCATGGTGGTCACCGGCATGGTGGCCTCCAACTACGGCCCGGACGCGGTGGCCGCCCAGCGGGTGGGCACGCAGTTGGAATCCCTCTCCTGGCTGATTGGCGGGGGCTTTGCCACCGCTGTTTCCGCCTTTGTGGGGCAGAACTTCGGCGCGCGCAAATGGGCACGCATCCGCCGGGGCTACCGCATCTCCCTGGGCGCGCTGATGGGCTGGGAGGTGCTGGTGATGCTGCTGCTGGCCCTGGCCGGGCGCGGGCTCTTCTCCCTGTTTATTCATGAGCCCGCCCACCTGGTGGACATGGGGCGGGACTACCTGCTCATCCTGGCCTTCAGCCAGCCCTTCATGGCGCTGGAGGGCGTCTGCGGGGGCACCTTCCGGGGCATGGGCAAGACGCTGCCACCCAGCGTGTCCAGCATCTCCTCCCATTTGATCCGGCCCTTCCTGTGCTGGACGCTGTCCCAGCACATGGGCCTCAACGGCATCTGGCTGGGCATCTCCCTGTCCGCCGCGCTGCGCGGGTCGATGATGTTCATCTGGTTCACCTTCCACCAGCGCAGCCTGCCCCGCGAGGACGGGCCGGCCCGGGAGGAGGGGAAGCCGGCCCTTGGCTGAGCAGCTCCTCCGCCGTCAGCGTGGACACCTCATACAGGCCCGTCACCGGGTCTTTTTCTGTGTAATCGCACCAGATCACCTGGTCCGCCGTCCCGGCGTACAGGAAGCCGATCGCCCGCTGGGTGCCCGTTGGGCGGGGATGGCGCCTGGCCAGCGCCCGCTTGGCCGCGTGGTAGCGCGCATCCGGCCGCTTCAGGCAGGCCGGCAGCACCGTGGTAGGGGTGGAGGCCAGGCGGTCCCTGAGCAGCATATCCCGGATCAGCGCTGCCTCCCCCGGCAGCCAGGCGGTGAGCGCCTGGTGCACGGTCTCCGTCAGCCCGTCCAGGGACAGGCTGCCTCCCTGGGCCTCCTGGCGCTGGATGGCGCCGCCCAGGCGCTCAAACAGTTGGAAGGCCGGGATGCCCGGCCCCAGCTGGTCATCGGTCAGCCAGGCCAGGCTGCCCTGAAAGCGCCCGGAATTGTGCAGCTTGTCCAGCGCCCGCTCCGCCCGCGCCAGCACCGCGAAGTCATCCGCGCCCATGCAGGGCGTGGACCGCACCTGGTAGGGCGGCTCCGGGTCAAACGCGCAGGGATAGGTTTCCGGCTGCTCCCGCATGGCGCTGCCATGCAGCAGCTTCAGAAAGCCCAGCTGCAGCGCCTGGGGGCGCAGGGCAAAGGCCTGATTGAAGCCCCGGATAAACTGGTCCAGCCCCTCCCCGGGCAGCCCGGCAATCAGGTCCAGGTGCACGTGCGCTTTTCCCGTGGCGATCAGCCGCCGTACCTGTTGGGTCAGGTGCCCCAGGTCAGTCTGCCGCCGCGACAGGCGCAGGGTGCGCTCGTCCATGGACTGCAGCCCGATCTCAAACTGGAACAGGCCCTTCGGCGATGCCGCCACCAGGGCGATCGTTTCCTCATCCAGCAGGTCCCCCGCCACCTCAAAATGGAAGGTTATCCCCCGGGGGATGCCCCGGCCGTGTTCTGCCGCCATAAACGCCATGATCCTGCGCGCCCGCGCCCGGTCGGCGTTGAAGGTGCGGTCCACCAGCTTGATGGTGCGCGCCCCTGACCGGGCCAGCGCCAGCACCTCCGGGAAGACCCGCGTTTCAAGCGGCGCCTGGCGCAGCCGCTCCCCCCGCCCGGACAGGCAGAAGGCGCAGGCGTAGGGGCAGCCCCGGCTGGTTTCCAGGTAGGCGATGCGCCCGCCCAGCGCCCGGAAATAGTCCGCGCTGTAGGGCGAGGGCTGCATCTCATGGTGCTGGTGGATGACCCCCGCCCCCATTTGCCCCCGGGCCACCAGCCCGGGCACCTCCTCCAGCCCCGCCAGCCCCTGCCAGGCGTCCACCAGCCGGGCAAAGGGCAATTCACCCTCCCCGCACAGCACAAAGTCAGCCTCCGGCATGCGGTTGAGCGCGTCCGCCGCGCGGTGGCCCACCTCCGGCCCGCCCAGCACCAGCCAGGCCCCGGGCAGCGCCGCGCGCACCAGCGGCAGCAGCCGCGCGACCCACCCCACGTTCCAGATGTAGCAGGAAAAGCCCAGCACATCCGGCCGGCTGGCCACAATCTCCTCAAGCAGCCGCCGGGGCGCCTCGTTCACCGTGCCCTCCAGCACCACCGCCTCAAAGGCCCCCCTGGCATAGGCCTTGAGCCCCGCCACCAGGCACCAGGGCGCCAGCGCCGAATGCACATACTGCGACGCCACGCTCACCAGGCTCACCCGCGCCACCCCCATGCCCCGCACCTCCCTTGCCGCCCATGCTACCACACCAGCCCCTGCCCTGCCCACCCATCCCCCCGGCCCCTCAATTGCGGCGCCCGGCCAAACAAGGTATACTGAGCCTGTCGTTTCGGCCGGCCTGCCACCCCTGGCCAGGGCAATCACCCCAAGGAGATACCATGCTGGTCTATTTCTGCTCCAAATGCGTCCGCCAGAACCCGCAGCCCTTCTGTGAGGGCTGCCGGCGCACTTTGGGCAACCCCTCCATCCGCTATGTCTGGGAGGACAGCCGCCCCGCGCTGTCTGACCCCTACCGCCTGGGCCTGCTGCTGCGCGTGTCCGCCGGGGCCGTCGCCCTCACCGTGCTCACCATGTTCATCATCGAATTCATCCTCACTGGCAGCGCCGCCTTCACCCACTTCTTCCGGTCCACCGGCATCCCGGCCGCCGCCGTGGGGCTGGGGATCAGCCTGTTCATGCTGGGCCTGCTGGTACTGGCCCTGCAGGGCAGGGAAACCGTCCAGTACATGCTGGACCCCAAGGGCGTCCTCAAGCGCACCTGGATTGAGCCCACCCGCCTCAAATGCCTCGCCCGGATGATCCGCTATGACAAGGCCGCCTTCCAGCCCAACAACGAGGGCCGTCCCTTCCTGCTGGCCCATGAGGAATACCTGGTCTGGCAGGACGCCGCGCGCTACCGCCTCTCCCCCCGTGCCGGCCGCATCACCCTCTACCGCCCCTATGCCTTTGTGTTCATGGTGCTCCACCTGCCCCGCCACGAGTATGACGGCGCCGCCGAAATGGTCAGCGCCAAGCTCAAGAACAAGCGGTAGGCCTGGGGTTTGCCGCCACCGGGCAAGCTTGCGGGGGCCAGGCTGAAGCGCTACACTGTGAGCCAGGATGAATAAACCCAGAGGAGGTTTCCCATGGTCAATATTCTGATGCTGTCCAAGTGGCATGTGCACGCCAAGGACTATGCCAAGGCCATCAGCGAACAGCCCGACGCGCGCATCACCTGCGTGTGGGACGAGGACCCCGCCCGCGGCGCCCAGTGGGCCCAGGAACTGGGCGTCCCCTTTGAGCCGGACCTGGAGCTGGCCCTGCGCCGGGAGGATGTGGACGCGGTGGTGGTGGACACCCCCACCACCATGCACCGGGAGGTGATGATCCAGGCGGCCAAGGCCGGCAGGCACATCTTCACGGAGAAAGCCCTTGCCACCACCCTGGCCGACTGCCGCGCCATTGAGTGGGCGGTCACCCAGTCCAAGGTCAAGTTCTGCATCTCCTTCCCCCAGCTGACCAGCCCGCTGGCCCAGCTGTGCAAGTCCGCGATGGATGAGGGCCTGCTGGGCCAGGTGCACCTGCTGCGCTACCGCATGGCCCACGACGGCGCGCTGGCCGGCTGGCTGCCCGCGTACTGGTACGAGCCCAAGGACGCGGGCGGCGGCGCCATGATGGACCTGGGCTGCCACCCCATGTACATGGCCTCCTACCTGCTGGGCCGCCCCAGCCGCATCACCTCCATGTTCAGCAACAGCATCGCGCCCAATGGCGTGGATGACAACGCGGTGAGCGTGGTGGAGTTTGACAGCAAGGCCATCGCGGTGCTGGAGACCGGCTTCATCTCCCCCTATGACGCGGGCTGCTTTGAGCTGCTGGGTACCAAGGGCGCCATCGTGCGCATTGGCGATGACATCAAAATGCGCACCGAGCAAAGCGGCGGCTGGTACACCCCCGAGCTGCCCGCCCCGCTGCCCTCCGCCCTGCGTTTCTTCCTGGACGGCATCCAGAACGATGCCCCCATCCCCTTTGACATGAAGCGCGCCATCGCCCTGACCGAGCTGCTGGAGAACGCCTACCGGGCCGACAGCGACCAGCGCGTGATCAGGATCCCGCGCGATTAGCGCCCCGCCATCCTGCAAGCCGCGCCGCTTCATGGGGCGCGGTTTTGCAGCGCCGGCATGAGGGGATGACCCCTGTTCAGGCGGCCCAGCGCTCATGCCGCGTGAAACAGGTATAATCAAAGGAGTGCAATGAAGGAAGGGGGCCAGGGTATGGCCAGGAAGCGCTGCGAAATCATCTGTGTGGGCACCGAGCTGCTGCTGGGGGACATCACCAACACCAACGCCCAATATATCGCCCGGGGCCTGTCTGACCTGGGGCTGGACCTGTACGTGCAGACCGTGGTGGGCGACAACGAGAACCGCCTGGAGCAGGCGGTGCGCGCGGCCATGTCGCGGGCGGACATCCTGCTGTTCACCGGGGGCCTTGGCCCCACCAGCGATGACATCACCAAGGAGGTGGTGGCCCGCTGCCTGGGCACCGAGCTGGTGTTGGATGAGCAGGCGCTGGATGACATCCGCGCCTTCTATGCCCTCACCAAGCGCCCTATGCCCATCAGCAATGAGAAGCAGGCGCTGATGCCCCGGGATGGCCAGCTGCTGAAAAACCCCCAGGGCACCGCCCCGGGCTGCCTGATCTTTGGCAAGCAGGGCCACATTGCTGCGCTGATGCCCGGCCCGCCCCGGGAGATGCGCCCGATGCTTGACAACCTGGTGCTGCCCTTCCTCAGGCAGTTTTCAGACGGCGGGCTCTACTCCCGCGCGGTGCGGGTGGTCTCCCTGGGCGAGTCGCGCATGGCCGAGATGCTGGGCGACCTGATTGACCAGGGCACCAACCCCACCCTGGCCCCCTACGCCAAGGACGGCGAGGCCATGGTGCGGGTGACCGCCCGCGCCCGCAACCGGGAGGAGGCCGACCAGCTGACCGGGCCGGTCATCGAGGAAATCAAGCAGCGCCTGGGTCGCCACGCCTATGGGGTGGATGTGGACAACCTGGAGAGCGTCATCGCGGAGCTGCTGCTGGCGCAAGGGTTCACGGCCAGCTTCCTGGAGGCGGGCAGCGGCGGCCTGGCCGCCCAGCGCCTGCAGCGCACCGAACAGGCCCATCAGGTCTGCGGCGTCTGCCTGTCCGCCCCCACCATCCAGGCGCTGGCCAACCTGCTGCACATGGGCCCGGCCAGCTGCGAGGACCCTGCCGCCTGCGCCCAGCTGGCCGGGGCGGCCGCCAAACGGCTCAACACCGGCTGCGCCGTGGTGATTGAGGTGCGTGAGCGCGCCATCGCCTGCGCGGTATCCCTGGACGGGCAAACCCGCCAGTACGCCCAGGCGCTGCCTGAGCGCGGCGCGGAGTATTACCGCGTGCAGGCGGTGCAGTCGGCGCTGGACATGCTGCGCCTGATGCTGCTGGACCGGGCGGAAGCCCAGGTCAAATAAGGCCAGGGGAGCGCCATTAAAGCGCCCCCCAAATGAAACCGGGGTGTTGCCGCGTGTCCACCCCGCCCGCCCCGGGCACAGCCCGGCCCTCAGATTTAGTTCGTTATTGCAAGGCTGTCAGGGGGTGGGCAAACGGCTGCCGCGGTGAAGCTTCCACGCAGGATGGCGGCCTTCCCTGACAGGCTGGTCGCCTGGGAAAAACAAGAATAATGCCGAAATTCATGTCGCCATTAGGTGACATGAATGTTGGTATTATACGTCAAACAACTGCATCAGGCTGGTCAAGGCCAAAGACTGCCCATAGCCGCGGCACCTGCGCCATCAGGCCTCCGCCCGCGCCATGGAGCAGGTGATGGGGATGCCCCGCTGGTTCATGTAGCCCGCCCCCCAGGCGTACATGCTGTCCAGCAGGGGTTTGAGGCTGCGGCCAAAGGCGCTCAGCGAATACTCCACCCGCGGGGGCACCACCGGGTAGACCTTGCGGTGCAGCAGCCCGTCCCGCTCCAGCTCGCGCAGCTGCTGGGTCAGCATCTTGGCGGTGGCCTGGGGAATCGTGCGCTGCAGCTCCCCGTAGCGCAGCGGGCCCGCAATCAAATGCCACAGGATGAGCGCCTTGTACTTGCCGCCAATCAGCCGCAGGGTGGCGTCCACCGGGCAGATCAGGTCCTTGGTGATTCTGCTGTCCATGCTGCTCCCCCATTACTTTCTTTTTGGGTAGTATATCACTTTATAGTGCATACTTGCAAGAAGGGTTGTACGGGGTAAAATAGGGATGGACGGGGAGATGCCCCGCCCGGGGACCACAAGGAGCACACCATGGCACACACCGTGTTTGACATTGAAGGCATGACCTGCGCGGCCTGCGCCGCCCGGGTGGAAAAAGTTGTCGCCCGCCTGCCGGGCATGGACCAGGCCAGCGTAAACCTGGCCAACGAGAAGCTGAGCGTGTCCTTCAACGAAGGCGAGCTCACCCGCGGGGACATCGCCGCGGCGGTGGCCCGCGCGGGCTATACCGCCCGGGAACAGACCGCCAGCGCGCGGCTCAGCCTGCCCATTGGGGGCATGACCTGCGCGGCCTGTGCCGCCCGGATTGAGAAGGTGCTGGGGGCCCTGCCGGGCATGGAAAGCGCCAGCGTGAACCTGGCCAATGAGACAGCCAGCCTGGTCTATGACCCGGCCAAACTGCGCGCGAGCGACATCAGGGCCAGGGTCCGCGCCCTGGGCTATGAGCCGCTGGAAGCGCGCCAGACCTCCCAGGCGGCCCTGCAGCGCGAGCGCAAGGAGAAGGAAATCCGCCTCATGTGGCGCAAGCTCATCATCGCGGCCGCCTTTGCCCTGCCCCTGCTCTATTTGGCCATGGGCCCCATGGTGGGCCTGCCGGTGCCGGCCTTCCTGCACCCTGACACCCACCCGCTGCGCTTCGCGCTGGCGCAGCTGGCCCTCACCCTGCCCATCGTGGCGGCCGGCCACAGGTTCTACACCTCCGGCACCCGGGCGCTGCTGTCTGGCGGGCCCAACATGGACAGCCTCATCGCCATTGGTACCGCCTCCGCCATCCTCTACAGCCTGGTGGGCACCTGGCAGGTGTACCAGGGCGACCACCACGCCGTGCACCGGCTGTACTACGAATCCGCCGGGGTCATCATCGCCCTGATCCTGCTGGGCAAAACCCTGGAGGCGGTGTCCAAGGGCCGCACCGGGGAAGCGGTGCGCAAGCTCATGGGCCTGGCGCCCAAAACCGCGCTCATTTGGCTGGACGGCTCGGAAAAGCAGATCCCCATCGAAGAGGTGCAGATTGGCGACCTGCTCATCGTGCGCCCCGGGGACAGCATCCCGGTGGACGGGCAGGTGGTGGAGGGCGAGAGCGCGGTGGACGAGGCCATGCTCACCGGTGAGAGCCTGCCGGTGGACAAGCGCCCGGGGGACAGCGTGTACGCCGCCACCGTCAACACCACGGGTGCCTTCCGCTTCCGCGCGCAGAAGGTGGGCGATGACACCGCGCTCGCGCAGATCATCCGCCTGGTGGAGGAAGCCCAGGGCAGCAAGGCGCCCATCGCCAAGCTGGCGGACAAGGTGTCCGGGGTCTTTGTGCCCACCGTGGTGGCCATCGCCCTGGTGGCGGGCATCGCCTGGTATATCGGCACCCGCGACCTGTCCTTCGCGCTCACCATCTTCATCTCCGTCCTGGTCATCGCCTGCCCCTGCGCGCTGGGCCTGGCCACCCCCACCGCCATCATGGTGGGCACCGGCAAGGGCGCCCAGCAGGGCATCCTGATCAAATCCGGCGAGGCGCTGGAGACCGCCCACCACCTCAACGCCGTGGTGCTGGACAAGACAGGCACCCTCACCCTGGGCCAGCCCGAGGTCACCGACATCCTGCCCGTGACAGGCCAGACAGACAACAGCCTGCTGGCCCTGGCCGCCTCCGCCGAGGGCGGCAGCGAGCACCCCCTGGGCCAGGCCATCATCCAGGAGGCCAAGGCCCGGGGCCTGGCCCTCTCCCCCGTGAGCGGCTTCACCGCGCTGTCCGGCCGCGGGCTGCGGGCCCAGGTCATGGGGCAGGCCGTGCTGGCCGGCAACCGCCAGCTGATGGCGGAGCAGGGCATCCCCCTGGGCGAGCTGGAACAGCCAGCAGACGCCCTGGCCAAACAGGGCAAGACGCCCATGTACTTTGCCGCAAATGGTCAGATGCAGGGCCTCATCGCGGTGGCCGATGTGCTCAAGCCCGGCAGCCGCAAGGCGGTCCAGGCCATGGAGCATCTGGGGCTGTCCGTGTACATGCTCACCGGGGACAACGAGAAGACCGCCCGCGCCATCGCGGCGCAGGCCGGCATCCGCCAGGTCATCGCCGAGGTGCTGCCCGGGGACAAGGCCGAGCAAATCAAGCGCCTGCAGGCCCAGGGCTTGCGGGTGGCCATGGTGGGGGACGGCATCAACGATGCCCCCGCCCTGGTGCAGGCCGACATCGGCATCGCCATTGGCTCCGGCACCGATGTGGCCATGGAATCCGCCGACATCGTGCTCATGCACTCCGACCTCAACGACGTGGGCGCCGCCATCCAGCTCAGCCGCCGCACCCTGCGCGCCATCCGCGAGAACCTGTTCTGGGCCTTCGGCTACAACGTGCTGGGCATCCCCATCGCCGCCGGCCTGCTCCACCTCTTTGGCGGGCCCCTGCTCTCCCCCATGATCGCGGCCGCCGCGATGAGCTTCAGCTCCATCTCGGTGCTGCTCAACGCCCTGCGGCTCAAGCGCATGAAGCTGGGGGGCTGAGGCGGGGCCCAGGACGGGAGAAGACGCGGAGGGGGAGCCTGTTTCAACAGGCTCCCCCTCCGCGCGCCCCCGCGAAACCTTCAGTCATATAGAAATTTCAGAACAGACAAAGCGTTCAGGCCCTGCGCCGGTGCCTGAGTCGCTGCCTCAGCCCTCCCGCAGCGCGCCGCCGTGGGAGCGGTAGCGCCCCGGGTGCGCCAGCCGGTTTTTCACCTCAACCAGCGCCTTCTCCACCGCGTAATCGATGATCTCCTTCCCAAACTGCGCCGTGGACGCGGCCGGGGAGCGGTCAGTCACCATGACGCCGATCAGGTCCTCCTCCTTCTCCTTCACCAGGGACAGGTCCACCGTCTCCGGGTGCAGGTGCATCAGGTGGGAGGTTTCCCAGACGCCCGCGTGGTCGCCGGCCTTGGGGTATCTGTCCCGCACCAGCATATAATCGGCGAAAGCCCAGGCAACCATGCTGTCAGGCCCTGTGAACTTGCGGGCGTCCATGAACAGCAGCACGGCCGCGCGGGCCATGTCGATCAGGGGGTAGTGGCCGCACACAAACACCGCCACCTTGAAGCCGAAGGCCTCCGCCTCCTGCAGCATGTGCACCAGCAGGCGCACATAGTTTTCCCGCTCGCCATGCTGGGAATCCAGCATGCGGGTGATGTCAAAGCGCGCCTTGTCCCAGCCCATGTAGGCCAGGATGTCCGTTTGCAGGCTGGGGATGGTTTCCATCCGGCCCTGGAACAGGCCGTAGTACAGCGGCGGGTAGACCACGCCCCCGTGCTCGGCGCAGGCGCGGGCGATGCCCTCGGCCTGCAGGGTGTCCGCGCCAAAGGGGGCGTGCTCCCCATGCCACTCCAGCACGCCCAGGGGGATATAGGCCACCGGGCATTCCGCCATGCGCGCCTTCAGTTGGTGGGGCCGCATCAACCGGATTTCCATTTCGCTCATCATCAGCCTCCCTGCCCGGCTGCCCGGGCCTCGTCTGCATATGTGCCATGTTGTCCGCCCCAGTATAGGGCTTGCACCCGCGTCGCGCAAGCCGCCGGATAAATAAGCGGGTATCTTCCTGGTAGACGGCCGCGAAGCCGCGTGCCGCGGAAAGGAAACATCATGGGTTTAATCAGCTGGATCATCTTTGGCGGGCTGGCGGGCTGGGTTGCCAGCAAAATCACCGGGCATGACGCCTCCATGGGCATCTTCTCCAACATCCTCGTGGGCATCATCGGCGCGGTGCTGGGCGGGCTGGTCATGAGCCTGATCGGCAAGTCCGGCGTGGACGGCTTCAACCTGGGCTCCTTCCTGGTGGCCGTGGGCGGGTCGGTGCTGCTGCTGGCCCTCTTCAAGGGCTTCCGCAAGAACCGCTGAGCGTAAACAACAAGATAAACAGCACCCCCGCGGCCGGATGGCCGCGGGGGTGTTTTGCTGGATGGCCGGGGCCTACATCGCCAGGTACAGCAGGTACAGGCCCATCAGCAAAATCAGGCTGCCCAGCACCACCCGCAGCACCAGGCTCAGCCTGCCGTAGCCCGGGTGTTGGGTGAGCCGCTTCACAAAGGCGGTGGAGGTGCCCGCCAGCACGGACAGCAGGCTGTGCCCGGCCGCGTACAGCAGCAGCAGCAGGATGCCCCGGGCCAGCTGCCCTTGCCCGGCCACCATGGCCAGCAGGGCGATGAGCACCGGGGTGGAGCAGGGGCTGGAAAACAGCCCGGCCAGCCCGCCGGCCATCAGCGCGCCGGCATAGCCCTGCCTGTTGGTTTTGGCCACCAGGTGGCTGGGCTTGATGAAGGTGAACAGCTCCCAGGTCTGCAGCGCCATGAGCACCATCAGGATGCCCAGCGCCAGGTAGCCCCAGCGGGAAAAGCTGCCCAGCAGCAGCCCGGCGCTGGCCGCCACCACGCCCAGGGCGGTGAAGACCAGGGTCAGCCCCAGGGCGAAGGTGAGGGACAGCTTCAGTGCCCGCCCCCGGTCGGCCTGCTCGCCGGAGGCGCTGCCCACATAGCCGATCACCAGTGGGATGCTGGTGAGCGAGCAGGGCATCAGCGAGGTGAGCAGGCCCGCCCCCAGGGCGATGAGCGGGCCCAGCCACAGGCTCTGCCCGATGGCCCGGCCCATGATGTCCAGCCACTCAGTCATGCCGCATGCCCATGTCGGCCAGGATCAGGCGGAAGTCCTCCTCATCCAGGATGCCCTCGTGCACCGTGAGCGCGTGCTCACCGCTGTCGCGGTGCTCGTACAGGCTGAAATTCAGCCCGCTTTGCGCCAGCTGCTCCCCGGGCACCCAGGGGCTGCCATCACCCAGGAAGAAAACCTGGGTGGGCACCACCCGCAGGGGGTAGCCCGCGCCCAGCTCCGGGCGCTTCCACACATCAAAAAACTTGATCACCGCGCGGCCCAGGGTGTCTTCGTGGGCGGCTTCCAGCGCCGGGCGCATCTGCTGGCAGGGCACGCAGTCCTCCGCGCCGAAGTCCAGGATGAGGGGCAGCTGGTGGGCCTGGTAGGCGGCCAGGTCAAAGGTGGTTTCCTCCAGCACGAAGGCGGCGTCTCCGGCCAGCTGCAGCTGGGCAGCCGCCTTGCGCGCCTGCTGGTCCTGCTTGAACAAATAGATGCCGCCAATCACCGCCAGGATGAGCAGGGGCACCACAATACGCAACAGTTTCTTGGATTTCATGTCTTCCTCCAGGTTGATCAGGCGTGTTTGCGCCTGTTTTGCTTATATACCCGCCCCGGCGCCTTGTAGCCGGCCGGCCGCGGGTGGTATCATGCCACGGGGCAGCGCGGGGCAGCCGGCCGGGCAGGCCGGCGCCAATGCAGGCGCCGCCCCGGGGGGAGAGGCGGCGTGGACGACAGGCGCCTGAACAAATACCTGGCCGACAGCGGCTTTTGCTCCCGGCGGGAGGCCGACCGGCTGATCGCGGCGGGGCAGGTGACCATCAACGGCCGGGTGGCCATCCTGGGGGAACGGGTGCCGGCCGGCGCGACGGTGCTGGTGGGCAAGCAGGAGATTGAGCCGGCGGGGGACAAGGTCTACCTGGCGGTGTACAAGCCCGTGGGCATCGTGTCCACCGCTGACCCCAGGGAAAAGCACAACATCGTGGATTATGTGGGCTACCCCGCCCGGGTCTACCCCATTGGCCGGCTGGACAAGGACAGCGAGGGCCTGCTGCTCATGACCAGCGACGGGGACATTGTCAACCGCATCCTGCGCCATGAGGGCCGGCACGAGAAGGAATACCAGGTGCGGGTCAACAAGCCCCTCACCATGGACTTTCTGCACAGGATGGCAACAGGCGTGCCCGTGCTGGGGCAGACCACCCTGCCCGCCCGGCTGCGCCAGACCGGGCCGGACCGCTTCACCATCATCCTGGTACAGGGCCTGAACCGCCAGATCCGCCGGATGTGCGAATCCCTGGGCTATGAGGTGCTCAGCCTCAGGCGCGTGCGGGTGCTGAACATCCACCTGGGCCGCATGCGCCCGGGCGAGTGGCGGCAGCTGGGCGAGCGGGAGCTGAGGGGGCTGATGGCCGCGCTGGCGGATGAAAAGAAATAGGCCTCACGCACTGCAGACAGGCTGCCGCGGCAAATGCCGCGGCAGCCTGTTCATGGCTCCGGATCAGTTTTATTTCAGCTTGATGCTGAACGCGTGCTCCGGTTCCTCCAGCCTGTTGATGATGGGGTTTTGACCGGGCTGGGTTGGGATGTACTGCACCCTGACAGGCACGAAGCGGACCTCCCCGGGGATGCCTTCCAGCGTATCCAGGTTGTACAGCCCCACAAAGCTGACCGGGCCCCTGCGCACGCCCTCCTCCGGCCAGGAGGTGGAAACGGCGCTGAAGCCCAATTCCTCGTCCCCGACCAGCGCCTTGAAGGTGAGGTCGTCAAAGCCCTGCATGTGGTCCGGTTCCGTGAAGGCGATGTCAAAGCGCACCTCCAGGCTGCGCCGGGTGGCGGTCGCCTGGGTGACGCTGATGGCATAGGCGGCCTTGGGGGGTGTGGGCGCGGCCAGACCGGGCGCCGCGTCCAGGCGTTCCCCGGCGGCGGTGGTGAAGCTGCTGCTGAAGCGGTCCACCTCATCAAAGGCGCCGCTGCGCACCAGGCGCTCCCATTGGCGCATCATCATGAATTCCTCTTCCCCAACCCCCTCGGGAACAGGCAGGTAGGCGTCAAACTCCAGGGTGGTGTCGATGTTGGAAATCAGGATGGTTTTCTCCCGGTAGGCATCCCGGAACAGCTGGGCATGCGCCTCATGGGTGATGCCGCTTCTGTCCAGGTAGCCTTCCTGGGTGTGCTTGTCCTGCTGCAGCGGCCAGTTGGGCCGGAGCACGTGGAAGGTGAGCGTCCAGACGATGTCGCCTGTGGCGCCGGGCAGGATGTCCTCCAGGATGGCGGCGTCCACGCTATAGCGGCCGGCGCCCTCAAGGTTCTCCCGCATCCCGGGCAGCCAGACACCGCCAAAGAAGTCAAAGCCGCCCTCAATGTCCACATCCAGCTGCTCGCCCTCACTTTGGGCGGTCAGCAGCGGGAAGACATACACGGTGTCCGCGCCCTTTTTGTGCGCCAGGTTCAGCGCCAGGCTCAGGCCGCGGCCGTCGCTAAAGGCATCGTTGATGGACAGTTCCAGCCACTGGTTTTCGTGTTGCTGGTCAATCTCCGTCACCTGATCGGCGAACCTGGGGCTGATGAATTCCTTCACGCTGTAGCGGCTCACCAGCGCGATGCCGGTTGCGGCCAGCGCCAGCAGCAGGGCCAGCGCCAGGGCCAGGGACAGGGACAGTTTCCTTTTCATGGGTTCCTCCTCGTTCAACTCGTGCAGGGTGCGCGCGAACCGCGCGTGCCCTTGCGCGGAAAGGGGAGGATAGGCCCTTGTGAGCTCGGACAGTTTCATGCTTGTTCCTCCTCTTCCGACAGTGCCAGTTGGAGGGTTTTCCGTGCGCTTAACAGGCGGGAACGCACCGTGCTGGGCGGGATGCGCAGCAACCGCGCGATGTCACCGGTGGGCAGGCCTTCCAGGTAGTGCAGCATCACGCAGATGCGCTGCTTGTAGGGCAGGCGCTCCACCGCGTCGATGACGCTGAGGTCCTTGGCCTCCTGGCCTTGCTCTGGCAGGCGCTCCATGGGGATCAGCCGCCGCTGCTTCCGGTGGATGGCATGGCAGGCATTGATCAGGATGCGGATGAGCCAGGTGTCAAACAGGGCCGTGTCACGCAGCGCATGGCGCTTTTCCCAGGCGGACTGGAGGGCCGCCTGCATGGCGTCCTGGCGGTCTGCCTCGTTGCGCAGCATGCCGCAGGCCACACGGTACATCCCTGTTCCAGGGCCAGCGCCCTGCCGGTAAAATCTGCCTTGTCCAGCAATCGGTCTTCCTCCTGCGCGGTGCCCCGCGCCCATCAGATGCATCTGTCTATTGGATGCGCCGGAGGGGGGAAATGTCCATCCACGGAATCAATTTGATCAAAACAACCCGCGAACACGTCAAAACAGACGGAACCACGCTCCTGAAAACGATGTTTCCGTCTGTGACTGGCTGGCGCGGGAGGTTGGCCCGCTACCCCTTGATGCCGCCCCGGGCCACGCCCCGCACGATCTGCTTGCGGGCGAAGAGGAAGAGCAGCACCATGGGCAGCACCACGACGCTGGAGGCGGCCATGAGCAGCTCATAGTTGGCGCCCACCTCGGTGGTGAAGGTGTACAGGCCAAAGGGCAGCGTGCGCATCAGGTCGCTCTTGATGACCAGCAGCGGCCACATGAAGCTGTTCCAGGAGGCCAGCGCGTTGAGCAGGATGATGGTGACCAGGCTGGGCCGGGCGATGGGCACCATGACCTTCCACAGGTACTTCCAGTTGGTGCAGCCGTCCACCCGCGCTGACCAGTAGAGGCCGTCGGGCAGGGACTGGAAGAAGTTGCGCAGGATGTAGGTGTAGAAAATGCTGCTGATGAAGGGCAGGATGAGGGCGTAGAGGGTGTCGTTCAGGCCGATGTTGATGATGGTCTGGTAGTTGGTGATGATCAGCATCTCAAAGGGCACCATCATCATGGACAGCAGCAGGGAAAAGAGCAGCTCCCGCCCCCGGAAGCGCAGCCGGGAGAAGGCGAAGGCGGCCAGGATGGTGGTGAAGGCGGTGGCGGTGACCGAGCCCAGCATCACCAGCACGGAATTGAGGAAATAGCGCGCGAAGGGCGCTTTTTCAAAGGCGATGCGGAAGTTGTCCAGGTTGAACCAGTTCCGGGGCGCCAGGCTGGGCGGGAAGAGGTTCATCTCGGCCGCGGTCTTGAAGGCCGAGCTGATCATCCAGTAAAAGGGGAAGACCATGATGACCAGGCCCAGGCTGAGCAAAAGGTAGCGCAGAATGCGGGCCAGCACCAGGCGCAGCCGGTAGGCCCGGGTGGCCGCGCGCAGGGCGGCCCTGTTCTTTACCTGCTGGCTCATGCGGGCACCTCCTCCATGCTGCGCGCAAGGCGGCATACGGCACGCGGCGTCCTACTCATACTGCCACCTGCGCTGGATCCAGCGCTGCATCATGGTGAAGGCCAGGATGAACACAAACAGCACGATGGCCGCGGCCGCGGCGCGGCCCAGCTCACGGTATTCATACATCATGTCGTAGATGTAGTACACCATGGTGTACATGTTCAGCGCCGGGCCCGCATAGCCCGAAAACAGCACCTTGACCTCGGTGAACACCTTGAAGGCGGAAATGCTGTTGATGATGAGCACCAGGGAGATGGTGGGCGCCAGCAGCGGCACGGTGATGCGCCGGAAGATGCGCGGGGCCCGCGCCCCGTCCACCCGGGCCACGGTGTAGTAGGTCTCGTCGATGTTTTGCAGGCCCGAGAGCAGCAGGATGATGGTGAAGGGCAGCGAGGACCACACCCCGAAGATGACCAGCACCGTCATGGAGTTGCTGGCCGCGTGCAGCCAGTTGACCGGGGCCAGGCCAAACCAGCCCAGGATGGCGTTGAGCACGCCGAAGTTGCGGTTGAAGATCCACCGCCACACCAGGCCCACCGCGGTGACCGAGGTGACCATGGGCAGGAAGTAGCCGGTCTGGAAGAGGGCGGAGAAGCGCAGGCGCTGGTTGAGCAGGTAGGCGATGACGATGGCCAGCGCGGTGGCCAGGGGCACGGTGAACAGCACGTACAGCAGGGTGTTGGACAGGCCCTGCAGGAAGTAGTTGGTGGTGCCGGGCACCCCCTGCAGCACATGCTCATAGTTGCCCAGGCCCCAGCCGGCGAAGCTGCCGTCCAGCCGGTAGCGCTCCTGAAAGCTCATGATCACCACCCGCACCATGGGGAAGAGGGTGAAGGCGATGACGCCCATGAAGAAGGGCAGCAGGTAGTCCATGGGCTCCAGCCGCTGGCCCACGGCCGCGCGCTTCTCCTCATCCCCCCGCCAGTAGGTGTAGGCCAGGGCGGCGGCAAACAGCAGCAGAAAGGCGCCCAGGGCCAGCAACGGGGTGTAGTAGTACATCAGGGGGTAGTTGGGTACGCCCACCGCCAGGTTGAGCCGCACCCGCGCCAGGGAAAAGCCGCGCTCCAGCTGGTCGGCCGCCTCGCCCAGGCCCGTGGCCAGCACCGGGGCCTGGGCCTCATACAGCGCCTGCAGCGCCGGGCGGTCCTCCTCCCCCGCGCGGGCCAGCACCCCCTGGGCCAGGGTGTCCAGCGCCATCCGGGCGATGTCCTGGTTGGGCTGGTCCTCCTGAACCTGGCGGGCAATCTCCACCTTGAGCAGGCGCTTGCGGCTGGAGATGCCGGTGTCCACCGCCCGGGCCAGCGCCTGGGGGCTGTCCTCACCCACCAGCGCCCCGCGCAGGCGCTGGGCGGCGCCCTCCAGCAGCGTGTCCACCAGCAGGCTGCCCTCCAGCTGGGCCGCGTGGCCCACCAGCAGCGCCCGACCCTGCAGGCCCAGGCCCAGGCTGATGGCCCCCAGCAGGAAAAACAGCGCGATGTGCACCAGCACCCGGCGGGGGCCGGCGCGGCGGGGGCGGAAGGGCGCCCGGGGCGCCGGGTGCCCGCTCACAGGTAACGCTCCCCGGTGTGGCTGTCAAACAGGAAGACGCCGCGGTCCTTCAGCCCCAGGTGCACCTGGTCGCCGGGCTTGAGGCCTTCCTCTGAGGGGATGTAGGCGCGCAGGGGCGTGCCGCCAAAGGTCAGCACCGCCATCTCCTCCTTGCCCATCTGGTACACGCTGTCCACCCGGCAGGCCAGGCGGTCCCCCGCCGGGCCCTCCGCCAGCACAAAGCTCTCCGCCCGCACAGCCAGGCGCACTTCCTGGCCCTCCTTCAGCGCCGCGAAGCCGGGCAGGCAGACCCTGGCGCCGTCCGCCATCACAAAGCAGCCACCGCTGATGCTGCCCTCAAAGTTGTTGATGGGCGGGTTGCCCAGAAAATCGGCCACAAACTGGTTGGCCGGCTGGTTGTACAGCTCCTGGGGGGCGGCGTGCTGCTGCAGGAAGCCGTCCTTCATCAGCACGATGTGGTCGGAGATGGACATGGCCTCCTCCTGGTCGTGGGTCACAAAGATGGTGGTCACCCGGGTCTCCTGCTGGATGCGGCGGATCTCCTCGCGCATCTCCAGGCGCAGCCGCGCATCCAGGTTGCTCAGGGGCTCGTCCAACAGCAGCAGGCGGGGGTTCTTCACCAGTGCGCGGGCGATGGCCACGCGCTGCTGCTGGCCGCCGGACAGCTGCCGGGGCTTGCGGGCCAGCAGGCCGCCCATGTGCACCAGGTCGGCCATCTCCCGGGCGCGCGCCTCCCGCTCCCGGGGCGGCACCTTCTGGATTTCCAGCGGGAAGGTGATGTTGCCCATCACGGTCATGTGCGGGTAGAGGGCGTAGTTCTGGAACACCAGGCCAATGCCGCGCTGCTCGGGCGGCAGGTTGGTGACGTCCTCCTCATCAAAGTAAATCTTGCCCGCGGTGACCGGCACAATGCCCGAGAGCATGTTGAGCACCGTGCTTTTGCCGCAGCCCGAGGGCCCCAGCAGGCAGACCAGCTCGCCGCTGGCCAGGGTGACGGTAAAATCCTGCACCGCGCGGGTGGCGCCAAAGTGCTTGGTGAGGCCTTCCATTCGTACTTGCATGTCTGTCTCCTCGTCCGGGCGTCCGGCGGCTGTTCAGGCAGCACGCCATCCTGGGCCGCATTGTAACCACCAGCGCGGCATCTGGCAATCCACCGGCGCTACACCGGGACAAAGGCCTCCACATCCCCGGGCTGGTAGGGGCCCCGCTTGAGCAGCACCTCCATGGCGGCCACCGCGTGCCGGCCGGTGCCCTGGTGGTGGCTGCCATAGCGCTCGGGCATCCCCTGGCGGGTGACATAGGCCACCTCATACAGGGTGTCCGGGCCGATTTCCCCCGCGGGTGTGAACACCCGCTGCACCCGCTGGCCATAGGGGTTCTCCAGCTTGAAATACACCTTGAGCCCCGCCACCCGCTTGATGTAGCCGCCCATCTGGTCAAAGGGCCGGGTGGAGAAGGTGCTTTCCAGGTTGTCCTCCAGCATCCGCGTGATCTGCGCCCCGGTGAGCCGCGCCGTGCGGATCTCCGGGTCCATGGGCACGATGGCGTAGAGGTGGCGCCGGGTGAGGCGGCCCTTTTTCACCGCGCCGCCATAGCGCCAGCCGTTGGAGAAGGCGATGGGCAGCCCGGTGGCCAGGCGCATCGCGTCCAGCAGCAGGCAGTCCATGGTGCCATAAAAGCTGCTGGCCCGGTGCAGGTCCACCCGGCTGCTGCCCACCGGGGTGTCCAGGTAGTCCCGGAATTGCAACAGCAGCGGGTCATGCCGCAGCTTTTTCAGCAAGCCCCGGTCCTGGGGCACGGCCTTGTCCAGCACCACGTATTCATGCGCGATGTGGCGGATGCCCCCCTCCCCCAGGGTCAGGCGGACAAAGCCCAGGGAGGAGGCCATGGCGCCGGACTGGATGATGTAGGCGCCGCCAATTTTCTGCGGCGTCCTCACCCGGTTGTGGGTGTGGCCGGACAGGCACAGGTCGATGCCCGGCACCTGGGTCAGCAGCGCGATGTCCTGCGGGTAGCCCAGGTGGGACAGCAGGATGACCAGGTCGGCCCCCGCCTTGCGCGCCTTGCGGACCTGGGCGGCGGCCTCGCGGATGCCGTCGGTGAAGTCCGCGCCCTGTGAAAACACCGCGGGCATGTTCTTCTGGATGATGTTGGAGGCCAGGCCGATGACGGCCACCTTGAGCCCCTTCACCTCAAAGGTGTGCTGGGGCTTGAACATCAGCCGCCTGGTGCCCCGGTGGTAGACATTGCAGGCCAGCACCGGGTAGCCCAGCGCCTGCTCCAGCTCCCTGAGGCGCGCGGGGGTGTAGGCCGCGTCCCAGTGGAAGGTCATGGCGTGAACGCCCAGGGCCTGCAGGTAGGGCACCATCACCTGGCCCCGGGTCTGCACCGCCTCATGGGTGCCGTGGAAGGTGTCCCCGTTGTCCAGCACCAGCAGCTCACCGGGGTACAGGGCCTGGTACTCCTTGATTTTGCTCAGGATGCGCGGGAAGCCGCCCAGGGTCTCCACATAGAAGCCCGCCGGCCCATAGCGCGCGTCCCCATGCTCCAGCAGCTGGGCGTGGGTATCGTTGATCTGCACAATGCTGATGGTCTTGTCCATGGTGCGTCCCTTCCGCGCGTGGCGCGACAGTGTCTGGGGGGATTCTACCCGCTTGCCGCCGGGCGCGGGCAAAAAAACCCCCTGGCCCCACAGTGGGGCCAGGGGCGATGGCGGATATTGGCTGCCTTCAGCCGTTTCCTGCCCAGAACCATGCCTGCCGCATGTAGCAAAGCTGGCCCGCACCATTCAACAGGATGTACCATTCCTCCCCGATGAGGCCGATGATCTGGCCAACCTCTATGCCCCAGTCCTCCGCCGGGATGCTGTCGCTGCCTGGGTCCGGCCGGGTGAAGCGGGGCGCGTCCACGTGCTCCTCCCGCAGGCTCAGCTGCGGAAAGGCGGGCGGCACGCTGTCCATCCCATCGCCTTCTGTCAGGTACCGCCGCATCATCCAGCCCTCCAGCCCGCTCACGCGCACACGGTACCAGGCGCCCTGGCGTTCCAGCACCTCCACCAGGGTGCCGTTGTAGAACTTGCCCAGCGAATCAGCACCGCGGTCCGGCCCCACGCGCAGGTGCAGGCGGTCCGCCGGGTCGGGGTTGCTGACCACGGCCATGCCCTCCCGGACAAGCGCGCGGGCCGCCTCCTCATAGGACAGGGGCAGGTCCGCCGCAGTCACCCATTCCAGGTCCCGCTCCCCCACATAGCGCCCATAAGCCCGTGGCGGCGCGCCCGGCTGCGGGTCAGTCTGGATGGCCAGGCCCAGGGGGCCCAGGGTCATATCATCCCGGCCCAGAATATGGCGCAGCAGCCACCGGCTGCCATAGCGCCTGAAGACGTAATAGCCGGCCTCCCCGTAGCGCAGGTGGACGGTGTCCAGGCCGCTGGCAATGCCCGCCTTGTCGCCGGCCATGTCCGGCAGCACCCCCTGGAAGATTGGGGCGTAGCCCATTGCCCCCTCCTCAAGGATGGTCAGCCGCCGGCCGTCTTGCGCGGTCTGGGTGAGCAGCAGGATGTAGGCGTCATTCTTGTGCGCGGTCAAAAAGACCTCCCCCTGGGGGAGCAGGTGGGCAAGTTGCTCCCGGGCGCTCCCGGGCAATTCCTCCACGCTGTCATAGAAGCGCTCCGGCGCCCAGGCCAGGGCGGGGGGCGTCAGGCCCGCCAGTAGGAGGATGAGCAGGCAGGCCAGGGCGCGCAGCTGGCGGGCCCGGGTCTGCCCATTGCAGGTTGTCCTCATGGCGCGGCAGCCCCCAGGGTGAAGCTTTGCCACAGTGCAGACGGCCGCTCCGCCTGCACATCCAGGGCATGGAGGAAGTCCGCTTCATCAGCGGGGCTGCCGTCCATGAAGTACTGCGCGTCGCCCGCCGGGCCGGTCTCACACCAGGTAACGGGGACAACCTTCTGCGCCTGCCCGTCAAAGGCCAGGAAGCCAAAGCCGCTGTCCATCGCGCCGGAGGAATAGGAGAAGGTGCCGTCCGCCTTCAGGTCCATCATCGCGCGGGAGACCACCTCATAGGCTGTCACCCGGCCTTCCAGCCAGTCCAGCACCAGGTAGCCGGTGTCAACTTCCGACAAGGGGAAGGCCAGCACGGCCTCCAGGGTGCCGTCCAGGTCCACATCCGCGAGGGCGATCCGGTCAAAGGGCATGGCCTCACCGGTGTATTCGCTGGTCACTTCAGACAGCGGCACCGCTTTGCCGTCCGGCGCGCTGTACACGGCTTCCTCCTGGCGCAGGGCAGGCAGCAGGTCTCCCGCCAGTTCCCAGCCGTCAAAAGGCGGCAGCGCTTCCGCGCCGTTCCCCGGCTCAGCCAAAGCCGTGCTCATCAGACAGAGGCCGCACAGCAGCAACAAAAAGATCTTTTTCATCCTCGCCCTCCATGGTGTACCTGCCCAGATAACGCGCGGCGGCGGCCCTTCCATGCGCCTGCCCGGACCAGTTTTTTGCAATCCGCAGGCAGGACACAGCAGGGGGCCGCCGGATGGCAGCCCCCTGCTGGGTGTTGAAGCCTGTGCGCGAAGGCTTGCTTCGCTTACTCGCCCTTGAGGGCGGCGTTGGAGCGGGTGACCGCCTCGGTCCAGGCCTCGTCAGCCGTCATCTCGCCGCTGGCCGCCTTGATGATGGCGTCGCGGATGGCGTTGCGCACCACGTTGGCGCCGGTCACCGCGGGCAGGGAGCCCGCCTTGTCCAGGTTGGCCAGCACGCCGCCAAGGGCCTGGTTGGCCAGGGTGTCACGGCCCACATACTCCTGGTAGGCGGGCAGCTCGCGCGTCCAGCCGTAGGGGGCCAGCGCAGTCACGGCCTCGGCCCAGCCGGCGTTGACCTCGGCGGAGATGAAGTACTTGATGAACTCGTAGGCAGCCTGGGCGCGGGCGTCGTCATTGTAGTAGAACACAATGGGGCCGCGGTTCCAGGAGGGGTACCAGGTGGCAGCCGGCATGGGCGCCATGGCAAACTCAAAGCCGTCCGGGGTGATGTAGGGGAAGCCGGCGGAGGAGCCGATGTAGCTGCCGATGATGCCGGAGTTGAAGTCCACGGAGAAGTAGTCACCGGAGGACTTGACCGCGAACACGCCTTCGCGGGCCAGGTCCACCAGCCACTGCACCTTGGTGCGCACCTCGGGGGTGTCAAACAGCACCTGCTTGTTGGCCACGTCGATGTAGCCGGCGCCGTCCGTCTCCATGATGAGCATCTGCAGGGTGTCCGTCAGCGAGTCGGTGCCCAGGCCGGCAATGCCCTTTTCCTCATGGATTTTGCGGGCGGCGGCTTCCATCTCGGCCCAGTTGGTGGGCACATCCAGGCCCAGCTCGTCAAACAGGGTCTTGTTGTAGAAGAGGATGGGGCCGGTGGTGTAGGCGGGCACATAGTGGATGAGGCCATCCTCAAAGCCCAGCACCTCGCCCTCCAGCACGCCCTGGGTCAGGGCGGCGTCAAAGCCTTCGATGCCCAGCTCATCGTCGTAGATGTACTGGCCCAGGTCGGCCAGCTGGCCGCCCTTGACATACTGGGCGGCCTCGGAGGCGTAGTTGAAGATGATGTCTGGGCCAATGCCGCCCACCACCGCGTTGTAGACGTTGTTCAGAAAGTCGGCGTAGGGCTGCTGGAGCAGCTCCACCTGGGCGCTGTCAGACTGGGCGTTGAAGGCCTCCACCGCCTGCTGCAGGTAGGCTTCCTGGCCTTCGGTGAAGGTGTGCCAGATGCTGACCTTGGTCTTGGCGCCGCCGCCGCCGGCGGGCGGTTCTTCGGGGGTTTCCTCAGTCGTATCTTCCGCAGGGGCATCCGGACTGTTTTCCACCACCGGGGTGGGGGCGGGCTGGGGCTGCTCGCGGGTGATGAAGTAGACGGCGACAGCCGCAGCCACCACCAGCAGCACAATCAGGACAGTGGTCCAGGTTTTCTTAGACATGTTTCCTCCTTGGTGTTCGCGTGCTCCCGCAATTTGGGGCATCGCCAGCACGGGCCATCAGTGGCCCTTCACCTTATATATACCTGTATGGAGGGAAACACAAACCTGTATCCAGTATTTTCTTTTGGTTTTACATCATGTTGACGGGCCGCCTCAGGGCTGCTCCCCCGCGCCGCCCTGGTCCAGGTGGTCGCGGTAGCGCTCCAGGGCGGACAGCAGGCCCCGGGGAAAGGGCACCCCGGCCAGGGCGGCGTTTTCCACCACCGACAGCGCCTCGTTGGCGCTGTAAAAGCCGATCACGCACAGCCGGCACAGGCTGGAGGCCAGCAGGCTGTCCAGGGCCGTGCCCAGGATGACCAGCAGCAGCATCAGCAGCTTGCGGGTCAGGCCGGAAAACAGGGAGGCGGAGTCAAAACCGCCCCGCGGGGTCTTGCCGCTCTGGCGCTGGAAGGCCAGGATCAGCCCGCTCATCAGGTCCAGCCCCATCATCAGCAGCATCAGCCCCAGGGCGGCGTCCCAGCCGCCCAGGGCTTTGAGCAGGAAGGCCAGGGCCGCCATCAGGGCCCCGGACAGCAGGTGCAGGATGTTCTTCATACAGTCTCCTTGTGGTTGCGAAGTGCCTCAGTCAAACAGGTCCGGATCCCCTTCCGGCTCCTCCTCAAACATCGCCCAGGGGTCGCTTGGCGGCGGCGGCTTGGGGATCAGCCGGTCCAGGGTGGCCTGGTCGGCCTGGCCGGTGGGCGGCAGGCCGGCCACGTGCTGAAAGGCGCGCAGGGCGGCGGCGGTTTCCAAGCCGTATTTGCCGTCCGCGCCGTAAATGGGCAAGCGGTAGCCCAGCTGCAGCAGCCGGCGCTGCAGTGCCTGCACCGGCTCGCCCTGCATGCCGTGGCGCAGGGGCGGCAGGGGCAGGCTGGCCCTTTTCTGGGATGGGGCAGGCGGGCTGTCCAGCGCCAGCACGCTGTCCCCCAGGCCCCCGGGCAGCGCCAGGCCTTTGGGAAAGGCCATGTGCGTCCAGGGGTAGGCGGTGATCTTGCTGCGCACCACCCCCAGGCGGTGGTTGCGCGCGTCCACGGCGAAGCCCTGGCCGAGGCTGACGCCCACATGGGCCATGGGGTAAGCAGGGTTCTTCAGGCTGTCCCGGCGAAAAAGCAGGCACACATGGCTGTGGGCCAGCATGGAGATCGGCCCCTGCCAGGCCCAGACCTCCCGCGCCTTCCACTGGGAGGAGGCGCCGGAGGGCATCTTCAGCCCCAGGGTGCCCAGCGCCGCGCGGGTCAGCTGGGCGCAGTCGTAGCAGGGGCGGTGTCTGTGCTTGCAGCCATCGCAGCTGTGCCGGCCGGACAGCGCGGGGCAGTTGGCCCGGATGGCGCTGGCCTGGGCCGGGTACTGGGCCATGCGCTCACGGCGGTAGGCCGGCGTGCAGGGGCGGCCGGTGCCGCCATAGACGTAGGGCCCGCCTGTGGCCTGCTCCAGAAAGCGCAGCAGGGGGGCGGGGTCCATCCAGCGGTTGCTGCTCATTCCACCACCTCGCGCAGGGTGACCAGGAGGGGGGCGTACTGGAGGGCGCCGTTGTGCTCCCGGAGGACATGGGCGGCGGCGGCGTGGCACTGGACGGGGAAGGTCTGGTTGTTGTTGGTGTGGGGGGTGATGTAGGTGAGGTTGAGGGGCGGGTCCTTGGTGGCGTTTTCCAGGACAATCTTGGCCTCGGTGGCGGAGGCGAAATCATAGGAGATGGTGAGCTGGCGCAGCTTCTGGCCGGCGACCGTGACCCACTCGGTGAGGGCGGTGGCGGGCTCGGGGAGGATGACGCCGTTGACAATGATGTTCATGGTGAGACCTCAACAAAGGGGGGGAGCGCGCGGGGTCAGGGCTCAAAGAGGGCGCGCAGGGAGAGGGAGAAGGAGAGGCCCAGGGGGGAGAGGGCGAAGGCGGCCAGGTGGCCCTTGACGGCCTTCCAGGCATCGGAGCGGAAGCGGATGGACAGGGTGACCTCGCTGCCGGCCAGGAAGGCGGCGCGCAGGTGGAGAAAGACAGGGTCATTGGGGAGGTAGGGGGCCTGGCCGGAGAGGGAGCCAAAATCAATGTGACCGGGCATGAAGGGGGGCAGGTCACCGGCCTGGCTTAAGGAGGCGGTGGAGCGCAGGGGCCTTGTGGCGGGCTTGAGGGTGAGCAGGATGGGGGCGGCGGAGTAGGCCCAGGCGCCGGCCACCCAGGCGCGCAGCTGCATGGGGGTTTCCACGGGGGGCGGCTCGGGGAGGTTGAGGGGGATGGAGAAGGAGAGGGAGCGGAGGAAGAAGCCGGTGTCCTGCTCCTGGCCATCCTCGGCGGAAATGAGCTGAAAGCCGATGCCATTGAGGGCCAGGGCGGCGGCGGCGGCGTAGGTGTCGCCATCCTCGGGGACGGGGACGCGCAGCTGGACGGCGATGAGGCAGAGGGCGGAGCCATCCTCCTGACGCTGCCATGAGAGCAGGTTGAAGGTGCAGCCGGGCATGGCCGGGGGGATTTGGGGCCAGGAGCGGCGGACAGGCAGGGCGGGCAGGGCGGAAGAGAGGGCGGCATAGACCGACCGCATGAGGTCAAGGGTCAAGGGAAGCTCCTTTCCGCCGCGGGGCGGCGCGGAGAACAGGCGAAGGATGCCGGCGGGCTTGTTTGTGCATCAGGCGACAAAAAGACAAACATTAACAGCAGCCAAGAGGGCACAAAAGCGGCAAAAAGGCGAACATCAACAGCTGCCAAGAGGGCACAAAAGCGGCAAAAAGGCGAACAATGCAGCCGCGGGGGGCGGGTTACTGCAGCAGCTCCAGGTTCAGGGCCAGGTGGCGGGGATAGCGCTTGAGGGCGGTGACGGTGTAGGCGCGGGCATCGCCGGGGAGGTAGAGGTTGTCCCGCTCGCGGACGGGGGGGAAGCCCTCGCAGACCAGGGACCAGACGGTGGCCAGGCGGACGCCGGCCAGGGAGCGGGTGACGCGGCGCTGGGGGGGCAGCAGGATGCCCTTGAAGGTAAACCAATGGGACTGGGCGCGCTCCACCAGGCCAAAGCCGCCGGTGGTGTCGGCGCGGGGGGTGGTGGGGTGGCAGGAGACGGAGATCAGGCGCTGCTGGCGAAGGCGAAGGGCCATGGTGGGGGCCTCCTTGGGTGTGAGATGGGGTCAGGGGGAGAAGCCCTCGGGGAGGGAGAGGGGGGGCAGCCAGGAGACGGCGCGGGCCTGGCGGAAGGGGCGCAGCTGCAGCCTGACGATGTCGGGGAGGCCATCAAACCAGGAGGTGATGTCGCCCTCCATGCGCTTGAGCTCGCCCTCGGCGCCGCGGCGGTTGTAGAGCACCAGGGCGGTCATGGCGCGGGCCTGGGCCATGTTGGGGTTTTCGGGCATGAAGGCCATGCCCAGGTAGCCGCAGATGAGGGAATCGGCCAGGGCGATGAAGGCGCCGGCCACCTCGGGGGAGGGGGGCGGGGATTCCATGAGCAAATTGAAGAAGATGTCCAGGGGGGTGGCGGGCAGGGACATGGCGACCTCCTGAAGGGGGGGCAAGTGCCCGCCTGGCGGCGCGTTTGCAGCCACGCCGCCAGGGGGCGGGGTCAGGGGGAGGCCGGCGGGGCCCGATGCGGGGCAACAAAGGGCCGCCAGGAGGCCTTAGAGGTACCCAGGGCGAGCGTTCCCTGTGCGGGCGAGGATGACCCAAGGGGCGGCGCTGCCCTGCCTTAAACGCGCGCTAAACGCGTTACAGGAGGGTTGATGTGATCCGGGGCATCATCAGGTGCCCCTGACCAGGGGGAAATTGACGCGCTTGTAGGGCTTGTTGTCCTTGTCCACCAGGAAGAGGTGGCCATTGGAGAAGGTGCTGCCGTCAATGGGGGTGGAGGAGCCGGGCCAGGGGGTGAGGCCGGTCACGGGGGTGCCAAAGGTGGCGGAAGAAGTGGTGTTGTTGTTGAAAATGTACTTCCAGGTGAAGCCGGCGGGGGCGGCGTGCTCATCGGGGATGACCAGGTAGGTCATGTTGGCGCCGGGGGCCGCCTCGGAGCGGATGCCGGTGGCGGCGCTGTCCATGGCCTGGAGGGCGGAGAACACGGAGGCGGCGGCCACCTTGGAGGTGTCGTAGAGGTAGGCGGCGGCGTGCTTGGAGGCAAAGATGTTGTCGCGCATGAACTTGGCCTCGCGCTCCACCTCGATGAGGGTGCCCTGCTTGTTGACCAGGCGGAGGGCGCCGGGCTTGACGATGTAATAGCGCAGCTCGCCCAGGACGGGGTTATGCTTGACCTTGTTGGAGACCATGATCTGGCAGCCCCAGACCTCGCCCACCACGCCGGAGAAGATGGCGCGCTGGCCCATATCGGAGGAGCGGATGTAGGTGGAATCCTTGCGGAGGGTGGCAAAGCCTACGGCATCCACCAGGATGACCTTGGGGCCTTCCAAATCCTCACCAAAGGCGGTGAGGGCATCGGCCACGGCGGAGGCGGTGAGGGAGGTGACGGGCACCAGGCGGGAGACGGGGAGGGTTTCCAGCTGGGCAAAGAGGGCATCATCCACGGCATGGTCAATGGCGTAGGCCAGCTGGGTGGCGGCCTCGCCCACGGGGTCGCCATAGCCGGAGAGGCGGGCCTCATCGGTGAGCTGGACGCCCTTGGCGTACTTTTTGACGGTGGCGGAGACGGCGAAGGAGGACAGGACGGAGGGGACGACCTCGGCATTTTCGTCCACGACCTCGGCCTTGCCGATGTAGCGGAAGGCGGGGAACTTGAGGGTATCGCCGGGCTGGCCCTGGAGGGTGTTGTCCTGGACGGCCAGGGGCAGGAGGGTGACGCGGTCACCGAGCTTGGATTCAACCAGGTCGGCCATGACTTCGGGGACGATGAGGTTGGCTTTGAGGGTGGTGGCCATGGTGGGATGCTCCTTTCAAGATGGGCTGATGGGAGGGAAGGGGGTTAGCCGGGCTGCTGCTGGTTGACCATGTCGCGGTAGAGGACGGGGTCCTCCTGGAAGAGGCGGGCACGGTCCACATAGGTGGCGAACTGGGGGGCTGGGGGCCTGGCGGCGGGTGGGGCGCCGGGGCCGGCGGCGGCCTGGCCGGCGGCCAGGGTGGCGACCTTGAGGGAGTTGGCCAGGGCCTCATCGGAGGAATAGTCCAGGTGGGGGAGGATGTCCCGGGGGAGGCCGAGGGCCAGGAGGTGCTCCCGGGCCTCAAACTGGCGCTCGCGGATGGCCAGGGCGGCCTCGCGCTGGGCGAGGGAGAGGGCGGGGGCCTGGGTCGTGGGAGCATCCAGGGCGGGCACCGGATCCGGAGCGGGAGCGGCAGCGGGCTCATCGGGCAGGGAAGGGGAAGGGGGCTGCGGCAGCGGCTGGGGCGCCTCCGGCAGGGAGGCCGCAGCAGGGGCGGGGGTGAGTTGCCTGTCGTCCGCCTGGTCGGGGATGAGGGCTTTCTGTGTGGGCTGCAGGTTCATGCTTGGTGTCCTTTCTGTATGTGGTCGCTTGGCAACGGGGTGACCGGGGATGGTCTCACTGCTCGCCGCCCACCCCCTCATCCCCCGGTGCCGGGGTGAGGGGCGCGTTGTGGCGCAGGGTGGCCAGCGGCACGATGTCCCTGAGCTGGGCCAGGGTCTGGGCGCGCTCCAACTCGTTGACCGGCAGGCGGCGGGACAGGATGAAGCGCAGCTCCTCCGCCCTGAGGCGCAGGCCCTGGCGCTGATCCAGCCAGCCGCACAGGGCCTCGGCCCGGCCCATCAGCCCCTGGGTGAAGAAGCGCTCCTTCAGCTTGACCCGGTTGTCAAAATTGAACAGCTTGTATTTGATCGCGATGCCCGAGGCGTTGCCGGCAAAGCGCACGTCGGAAAAATCCGGGGTGAGGGAAAACTTGTGGATGTCCTGGGCCAGCGCCTCGCGCAGGACCTCGATGTCCCGCTCCAGGGGCGTTTTGACCAGCCACTCCGCCCGGGCGTGCTCATCCGGCAGCGCCAGGGTCTTCTCCTGCCGCAGGCGCTCCAGGGCGCCGGGGCCTTCCAGCCCGTCCTCCGCGATGCCCATGACCCCGGTGAGCACCAGCAGGGCGTCGGAAAACTGCTGGCGGTCGTTGAGCCGGTCGGACTGCAGCAGGTCGTAGGCGTCCACCAGGGCCAGCACCTGCTCAAAATCCCCCTGGCCGTCCCCGCCGTTTGGGTATTCTGCCATGGGCAGCGCGCCAAAGGCGTGGGGCCTGGCCTGGCGCACCCGGCCCTGGCTGTCCGTCAGCAGCACCTCATGGGGGGTGTACACGCTCATTTCCCGCGCCGGCCCCTGGCCCAGGCACAGGCCAAACAGCGGCACCTGGGCCACGGTGTCGTCATGGACCACGCAGGCGGCGCGCGGGTCCAGCGCGCACAGGCGGGGCTGGCCGGCCGCGTCCTCATAGCACAGGGACACAGCCCGGCCATACACCGCCTGGTGCAGCGCCAGCTGGGCATCCACGCTGTCCGCGCCCGCCCGGGCCAGCAGCGCGCGCAGCGCCCCTGTGGCTGGCTCCGGCCCCTCCAGGCGCACCGGCTCCCCCAGCAGGTAGGCGGCGGACACCTGGGCGATGTAGCGCGGAAAGGCGTGGGCCAGGCGGGTGTTGGGCAGGCCGGGCAAGCGGGCGCGGCCCGCGATGTCGTGGCGGCCTTCGTAGTAGCGCGCCAGGCGGTTCAGCCGGGGCAGGCCGGCCTCAAACTGCCTGAGCGCCATGCGCAGCGCCTCGGGGCCGGGCCGTCCCTGCCGCAGGCTGTCCGCCGGGATGGTGATCATGCTGCTCCCTCCATTCACGAACGTTTGTTCTCGTTTGCGGGCAGCATAGCACGCCGCCGGGCTGACATGCGCTGACACCGGCTGACATCCTGCCCGGCGCGGCCACCACAAAAAACGCCCCCGGGCGCATGCCCGGCGGGCTGCGGCGCAGGGGCCCTTGCTGTGGTATGATGAACACGCGAAAAAACATGGCGCCCCGGCAGGTTTCACTGGGAGGGGGCGCAGGCTTTGAACAAATTAAAAAATGGAGGCCCTGCCCATGCGCATCCTGGTGACAGCCTTTGACCCCTTTGGCGGCGAGGGACGCAACCCCGCCCAGCTGGTGCTGGAGGCCCTGCCCCCCGGCCTGGGCGGCGCCGCCCTTGCCAAGCTGCTGCTGCCCACCGCCTTTCATCTGTCCGCCCAGCTGCTGGAGGAGGCCCTGGCCAACCGGCTCCCCGACGCCCTGCTGATGCTGGGGCAGGCCGGCGGCCGGGCGGGGATTGCGGTGGAGGTGGTGGGCATCAACCTGGCCGACGCGGACATCCCCGGCAACCTGGGGCAGCAGCCCCGGGATGCGCCCCTGGTGACTGGCGGGCCGGCGGCCTATTTTGCCAGCCTGCCGGTGAGGGCCCTGGTGGCCAGCCTGCGGGACGCCGGGCTGCCGGCCAGCCTCAGCTACAGCGCGGGCACCTTTGTCTGCAACCAGCTGATCTACCGCGCGCTCCACTTCATCAGGCTGCAAAACCTGCCCACCCGGGCCGGCTTCATCCACCTGCCCTACCTGCCGGAGCAGGCGGCACAAAAAAATCCGCCCGCGCCGTCCATGGCGCTGGCGGATCAGGTGAAGGCGGTCAAGGCGGCGCTCACAGCCATCCAGACCGGGTAATCCGGCAAAAGGCCGGCGGCATCATGGGGCCAGGCCCCGCGTTGGCAAGCCTGCCAACCCTTAAAAAGCCAAGGCTTCCAGAGGATTATGGTTTGTAGATGATGTCATCCCGCAGCCGGTACAGGGTGGCGCCGTGGTTCTTGCGCAGGAAGGCATCGATGAACCAGTCAATCTTCTTCACCGCGTCATACTGGATGTAGCCATAGCGCTTGCCATCCACCTTCTTGCCCTTCATGTTGGAATCCGTCCAGGTGACCGAGTCGGTTTCCGGGTCATAATCCTCCGTGAACACCAGGCTGTGCGCGCCCACGCCATAGTAATAGTTGGCCGCCATCTGAAAGAAATCCCCCCGCTGCACCTGCTGCATAAAGGCGCGGGCCAGCTCGCGGTTCTCGGCCTTGGACAGCTGGCTGTCGTAGTAGAAGCTGGCCGCCTCATAAAAGGCGTGGCCTTCGCTTGCCGGAATGTCCTTCCAGGCGATGCCGTAGGCATAGGGGCGGCTCTCCTCCCGGGGCAGGTTGTCCGCGATCACCAGCGGCACGTCGGGAAACTCAGCCAGGCGGAAGGCGTCGCGGTTTTGCCGGAACATGTACACGGTGAAGTTCTTGCACACATAGATGTCGCCCGAGGAATGCGCCGGCAGGGCGCGGCCGCGGGCCTTGTCAAACTGTTCCTTGGCGGTGCTGATCATGCGGTTGATCAGGTCCTCCCGCGGGCTTTGGGCCTGGCCCTCCTCCATCCGCCCCAGGGCGGGCAGCACAAGCAGCAGGGCCATGAACAATACCAGGGTTCTCTTCAAGTGGGGCGCTCCTTCCAGCCCGGCCATCCTGCGCCGGGCCCGTGGCCCCATTGTACCCCAAGGCCATCAAAAATCAAACCCCGCGATGGCGCCGCCACTGTGCTATACTCAGGGCAGCATGACAGGCGGCGGGCAATTCGCCGCCGGGCAAAAAGGGGAGGCGCTTTGTGATACACATCGTGACCGGGCGGGGCCCGGGCCTGTGGGCGCTGGCCGCGGCCCGGCTCAGGGCGGCCTACCGGCAGGGGCGGCAGGCGCTGCTGCTGGTGCCCGAGCAGTACACCCTCCAGGCGGAGCGCGACGCGCTGGAGGCCCTTGAGGTCAAGGGCTTCTTCCGCCTGCAGGTGCTCTCCCCCTCGCGCCTGGCCAACCATGTCTTTGAGCGGGCAGGCCGGGACGAGCGCGAGCTGATTGACGAGCGCGGCCAGGCGCTGACCCTGGCCCGGGTGCTGTGGGAGCTGCGAAGCGACCTGGCCTGCTACGCCAGCGCGCGGGAGAAGCCGGGCTTCCCCGGCAAGCTGCTGGAGGCGATCAGCGAGCTGAAAGGCGCGGACATCAGCCCGCAAAGGCTGGCTGAATGGCTGGACGCGCAGGAAGCGCCAAGCCCCAAGCTGCGCGACCTCAGCCTGCTCTACGCCGCGTATGAAGAGGCCATGGCCGGCCAGCTGGCCGACCGGGAGGACAGGGAGCGCGAGCTGCTCACCCGGCTGGCGGCCAGCACGCTGTTTGAGGGCCACCTGGTCATCGCCTATGGCTTTGACCTGCTCACCCCCCCGCTCACCCGCCTGCTGCGCCTGCTGGCCGCCAGGGCGGACAGCCTGGCCCTCTACATGGTGATGGACCGCGCGCGGGACGGCGAGGCGGATCCCTTCCACAGCGTGGCGGACTCGGTGGAGGCCTTCACCCGGCTGCTCACAATGGACAGCCTGCCCTGGCGCTGGGACTGGCCGCCCCCCGGGGCGGACCCGCGCCCCCAGGCGCTGCGCCACCTGGACCACCAGCTGCTGCGCGCCCGCCAGCAGCCCTATGAGGGCCCGCCGGAGGGGCTGCGCCTGTACGCCGGGCACACCCCGCATGATGAAATCCGCCAGGTGGCCCAGCAAATCCACAGCCAGCTGTCCATGGGCATGTCGGCGGAGGGCATCGCGGTCTACCTGGCGCAGGACAGCTACGCGCCGCTGGTGGCCAACGTGTTCGCCGATTATGGCATCCCCCACTTTGTGGCCATCCGCCAGCCCCTGCTGGCCCAGGCGCTGGTGCGCTGCCTGCTGGACGCCCTGCGCTGCGTGCAGGCGGCCGCCTGGCCCAGCCGGGCGGTCTACAGCTACCTCAAGTCCCCCTATTCACCGCTTCAGCCGCAGCAGGCCTTCCAGCTGGAAAACTACGCCCGCGCCCATGGCGTCCGCGGCGCCGCCTGGACCCGTCCCTTCACCCGGGGCGGGGAGGAACTGGCGCAGGAGATGGAGGCCTTGCGGCAGCTGGCCATCACCCCGGTGATGGCGCTGCGGGACGGGCTGACCCGGTCCCGCGCGGCCAGCGCCTCCATCGCCGCCGTGCTGCGCTTTCTGGAGGACATCGGGGCGCGCGGGCGGGTGATGGCGCTGGATGAGCGCCTGGGCGCGCTGGGCCTGCATGAGGAGGCCCAGCGCGCGGGCCAGGTCTGGACCCAGCTGATGGAGCTGTTTGCCCAGATGGACCAGCTGCTGGGCCAGCGCCGGGTGCCCCTGGGCCGCTTCGCCCAGTGGTTCCAGGCGGCGCTGGAGCGCAGCAGCCTGGCCACCCTGCCCCCCCAGCAGCACAGCGTGCAGGCCGGCCTGCTGGGCCAGCTGATGGCCCGCCAGCCCCACAGCGTGTATGTGCTGGGGCTCAACGCCGGGGCGCTTTCCCTCAGCGGCGAAACGCTGATTCAGGACCCGGAGCGCGAGCGCATCAGCCAGGGGCTGGACACCCGCATGAACCTGTCCCTGCCACAGCGCGAGGGCATCCGCCTGCTGGACTTCTGGAAGGCGCTCAGCCAGGCGGGCCAACAGGTGCAGCTGAGCTACGCGCTGTCAGACGACCAGGGCAAGGCGCTGTCCCCGCTGATTGAGCTGACCCGCATCAGGGCCATGTTCCCCCGGCTGGTGGAGGAGGGGGGCGCGGTGGGCAGCCCCCGGGAAGCCCGCCCCTTCACCCCGGCCACTGCCCTGGACGAGGTGGCGCGGTTGATGGCCACAGGGGAGATGAGCCCGCCCTGGTGGGCGGCCTGGGCATGGCTGCAGGCGCACCCTGACTGGGCGCACCAGGCCAGGGGGGTGGAGGCCGCCCTGCGGGGAGATGACCCCAACAAGTCCATCCCCGCCCAGGTGGCCGCTGCGCTGCACCCCCAGGGTGTGGTCAGCGTGTCGCGGCTGGAGACCTACGCGGGCTGCCCCTTCCGGCATTTTGTGGACTATGGCCTGCGCCCCAGCGAGCGCAAGGAGTGGGAGCTCAGGCACACCGACCTGGGCAGCTTCTACCACGCGGCGATGGACGGCTTCACCACCCGCGCCATGGCCCACCCGGACTGGCCGGCCATGGACCGGGGGCAGGCGGAAGGGCTGATGGACGAGGTGCTGGGGGAGCTGACCGCGGGCTGGGAGGAAGCCCCCTGGGCGGACACGCCCCGCGCGCGCAGCCGCGCCCAGGGCCCTTTGAACCTGTGCCGGCGCATGGCCTGGTCCCTCACCGAAGGGGGCGCCGCCTCGGCCTTCCGCCCTGCCCACAGCGAGCTGCGCTTCGGGCTGCCCGGCGGCCTGCCCCCCCTGCACATCCAGCTGCCCGGCGGCGGCCTGCTGCGCCTGCGCGGCACCATTGACCGCCTGGACACCGTGGTGCTGGACGAGGGGCTGCGCCTGCTGCGCGTGGTGGACTACAAGTCCGGCCAGACCAGCCTGGTAGCCGGCGACCTGGAAGCCGGCGTGCAGCTGCAGCTGATGCTCTACCTGCGCGCGGCGCTGACCCTGCTGATGGACTTCCAGCCCGCGGGCGCCTTCTACCAGCGCCTGGCTGACCCCCTGGTGCGCGCGGACAGCGCCCAGGAGGCGCAAAAGGAGGCGCGCAAGGCGCTGCGGCTGGACGGGGTGCTGCTGGCGGACGCCAGGGTCATCCAGGGCATGGACCAGGCCCAGCCGCCTGTCAGCCTGGTGGATTACCTGCGCAAGGACGGCTCCCTGCGCGAGAGCGGCAAGCTGCTCACCCGGGAGGAGCTGGAAGGCCTGATGGACCTGGCCCAGAAAAAGGTGGTGGAGCTGGCCCGGGGCATCTTCTCCGGCCACATAGCCCGCGCCCCCCTGGTGCGCGCCAGCGGCCGCGCCGAATGCGACTTCTGTGTCTACCAGGGCATCTGCCGCACCGAGAGGATCAGCAGCGAGCCGCTGCGCCGCCACAGCCGCAAGATGGACCTGAAACAGCTGGCACAAATTGAACTGGAGGGAAACCATGACCACGAAACGTGACCGCGTGCTGGCCGCCCTGCGCTTTGACAACAGCCTGGGCGTGCCCTACCAGCTCAGCTTCAACCAGGGCGCGCTGGACAGCATGATCGCCCACACCGGGGACGCCGGGTTTGAGGAGCAGGCGGGCAGCCACCTGAGCATCACCAGCCTGTCCGCGCCGGAGGTGGAGATCCGCCCCGGCGTGTTTCAGGATGAGTATGGCGTGATCTGGGACCGCAGCGGGGTGGACCGGGACGTGGGCCAGATCGTGGGGCAGGTGGTGGACAGCCTGGAAGCGCTGAAGGCCTACAGCCCCCCCGCGGTGGACCATGCCTGGGTGCGCGGCCAGGCCCACGCGCTGTCAAAGAAGCAGGACGGGAAGTTCCACGTGGCCCAGCTGCACTTCTCGGTCTTTGAGCGGGCTTGGTCCCTGTGCGGGATGGAAAACCTGCTGATCTGGATGCTGGACGAGCCGGAGGCCGTGCGCGGCTTTCTGGGCAAGATTACCCGGCGCTGCCTGGAGGTGCTGGAGGCCTCCTTCGCCTTCCCCTATGACTGCGTGTATACCGGCGATGACTGGGGCCAGCAGCGCGGGCTAATCATGGGGCCGCCGCTGTGGCGGGCCTTCATCAAGCCCTGCTTTGAGGAGATCTTTGCCAGCTGCCACCGGCATGGCCGCTTCACCGCCCACCACAGCTGCGGGGACCTGCGGGACATCCTGCTGGAGCTGCCCGACCTGGGCCTGGACATCTACCAGACCTTTCAGCCGGAGATTTACGGCCTGGACAGGGCACGGCAGCTGCAGGGCCGGCTGTGCGTCTGGGGCGGCATCAGCACCCAGCGCGACCTGCCCTTCCTGCCCGCTGATGACATCCCCGCCCTGGTGGCGCGCACCGTGGCCGCCTTCCCAGAGGGCGGGCTCATCCTGGCCCCCACCCACAGCATCATGGACGACGTCCCCGCGGACAACATCCTGGCGCTGGTGGCCGCCTTCAAGGCCTGGGCCCAGGGCCAAGCCAGCTGAATCAGCCGGGCAGGCCCAAGCCTTGCGGCCATTGTTTATCCGGCGTTTCTGCCCCCCAATCCCCATGGACCCGGTGGCGGGCCGCCCGGCTTTGTGGTATAATCGCATCACACAGAACTCATAAGGGAGGGAAGATCCCATGATTCAAGTCATCCACGGATTGAAGGGAAGCGGAAAGACCAAACGCATCATCGACCTGGCCAACGAGTCCATCAAAGACCAGAAAGGTGATGTTGTTTTTATTGATGATGACAACCGCTACATGTTTGACCTGCGCCACGAGGTGCGCTTTGTGAACGCGGGCGAGTACGGCATCATCAGCCCGGAAATGTTCTTCGGGTTTATTTGCGGCATGCTGGCCCAGAACTTTGACGTGTCCGCCATTTTCATTGACGCCTTCTACAAGCTGGTCCGCGCCCGGCCGGAGGAGACCGAGTGGTTCTTCCAGCAGCTGGAAAGCCTGGCCGAGAAGCGCAACCTGCTGTTTGTGCTGTCCGTCAGCGGCGATGATGACCTGGCGCCCGATTTCATCCGGAAACACTTCATCTAAACCGACAACACACCGATCAAATTACCCGGCCCTCAGGCCGGCAAGGGGGACGCATGCGCTGGATTTGCAAGGTTTGTGGCTACATTCATGAGGGCGATACGCCGCCGGACATCTGCCCGGTGTGCAAGGCACCCAAAGAGGCCTTTGAGCTGCTGGACAGCGGGCTGAGCCTGCAGGACGGCCACGCCCTGGGCGCCGCGCGCCAGGTGGACGCGCGCGTGGTGAGCGCGCTGCGTGAACGGCTGCACAACGACACCCAGGAGGTGGCCGCCTACATGGCCATGGCCCGCGCGGCCGACCGCGAGGGCTACCCGGAGGCCGCCATGCTGTTTGAGCGCCTGGCGCTGGAGGAGGCCAACCACGCCGGGCGGCTGCTGGAGCTGCTGGGTGAGGGGGTGTCAGACAGCACCCACACCAACCTGCGCCTGCGCGCGGAGGCCGAGGCCGGCGAATGCGCGGACAAAAAGGCGCTGGCCGACCTGGCCGGCCAGCTGCAGTACGGCACCGTGCATGACACGGTGCACGAGATGGCCAAGGATGAGGCCCGCCACGCCCAGGCGCTGCACGGGCTGATGACCCGCCTCTTCCCGGAGGAGTAATACCAAACTCAATCATAAACGCTTCCATGAGCCGGCCCTTTTTCGCCTCCGCGTTGCTTTGTTCAGTCAGCGTAGGCTACGGCTACGCCTCCTTCCCTCAGCTTAGTGGAGACAAAAAATTGCTCGGCCCATCAGTGTGTTTCTTCATTCGTTTGGTATAAGCTGGCGGCGGCAGACAACACAACACAAACAATCAGAGCAGGCGGCTTGCCTGCTCTGATTGTTTTGGAAGGGCGGGGATTCATGCTGAGCCGCGGCTTAGCCAAACCGCGCCATTTCCATGCCGCTCACCCCGGGCCGCAGCGCGAACAGCGCGCCGGAGAGTGGGTAACGCGCGATTTGCTCCTCATCCCAGCCCCGCGCCGTGGTGATGTAGAGGGTATCCAGGTCCCTGCCGCCAAAGCAGCAGCTGGTGACCAGCGGCGCGGGCACCTCCACCTGGCCGATTTTCTTCCCGGTGCCAGGGTCCCAGCGGCTCACCTGGTAGCCGTCCCAGTGCGCCACCCAGATCATGCCCTCGCTGTCCACGCACAGGCCGTCAAAATTGCCCTGCTCCTGGGTGTAGTCAATCAGCGCGACGCGGCCGCTGATGTCCCCGCTATCCAGGTCATACTCAAAACGCCACAGGTGGCCTGAGGGCGTATCCACGTAGTAGAGGTGCTTGTTGTCGGGGCTGAAGCCGATGCCGTTGGACACCGTGACGCTGCCCAGCAGGTGGCGCAGCGGCCCGCCCTTTGTGAGCGAATACAGGCTGCCCGCGCCCGGGGTGCCGTCGGTGCCCATGGTGCCCACCAGCAGCCGCCCCGCGGGGTCGCACTTGCCGTCGTTGAAGCGGTTGCCGGGCTTGTCCGGCTCCACCCCGCCCGCGAGCACCGTCCGCTCGCCCTGGTGCACCAGCTCGATGCTGTCCTCCAGCGCCACCACCAGGCCGCCCTCCCGCGCCAGGGCGCACATGCCCACGCTTCTGCCCAGGGCCACCGTGCTGTGGCTGCCCTCGCCAGGGTCATGCCGCCAGACGCGGCCCTCCGGGATATCCACCCAGTACAGGGCCTGCTCCTGCACGTCCCAAAGCGGGCCCTCCCCCAGCTTCATGGTCATCTCAAACAGGCGTTCAGCTTGATAATGCTTCATCTTGGCCTCCTTCATGCTGCTTGCTCTGGGGCGGCGTGTTGCCGCAGCCCCCCGCCTCCCCCGCCAGCCGGGCGATGATTTCAGTGTCCGCCGGGCAAAAGTCATACTGTGTCAGGTCCTCCGGCCTCACCCAGCGCAGGTCGGCATGCTCCAGTTTTTTGGGTTCGCCGCTCACAATCCGCGCGCGGTACAGCCGCAGGCACACCAGCAGGTCCGGGTAGGGGTGGGTGACCTGGGCGTACAGCTCGCCCACCTGCAGGGTGACGCCCAGTTCCTCCTGGCACTCCCGGATGAGCGCCTCGCGGGGGCCCTCCCCCGGGTCCACCTTGCCGCCGGGAAACTCCCACAGCAGGCCCCGGGCCTTGTGCGCCGGGCGCTGGCAGATCAGCAGCCGGCCCGCCTGGCCAATCAGGGCCGCCACCACCTGGGTGGCCGGGCCCGCGCAGGGGGCCCTCACGCCTGCCCCCTGTCCCTGGGGGTGGCCAGCCGCTCAATCAGGCCATGGACCGCCGCGGTGCCATCGGCATGGGGCGCCGCCGCCTGGGCCGCGCGCATCCGCGCCGCGTCCGCCCGCAGCACCTGCAGCGCCGCGACCAGGGTCTGGGGGTTCAGCTCCTCCTGGGGCAGCACCATGGCCAGGCCGCGCTGCTCATAATCCCGGGCGTTCAAGATCTGGTCGCCGCGGCTGGCGCCCTTGGGGTAGGGCACCAGCAGCATGGGCTTGTTCAGCGCCAGGAACTCGCCAATGGCGGTGGCGCCCGCCCGGGAGAGCACCAGGTCGGCCGCGGCCAGCAGGTCGCTCAGCCCGCTGTCCACAAACTCCGCCTGGAAATAGCCCGGGGTGCCCATCAGGCCCGGCGCCAGCTTGCCCTTGCCGCACAGGTGCAGCACATCCAGGTCCTTAAGCAGCTCGGGCAAGGCGCCGCGCAGCGCCTCGTTCACCGCCTGGGCCCCCTGGCTGCCGCCCATCATCAGCAGCACCGGTTTGCTGCCGTCAAAGCCGGCCGCCGCCAGCCCCGCCTCCCGGCTACCCAAAAACAGCTCTGGCCGCATCGGGGTGCCGGTGTGCACGCCCTTTTTGCCCAGCGCCCTGGCGCAGGCGGGGAAGGTGGCGGCCACCTGCCTGGCAAACAGCGCGGAGATGCGGTTGGCCAGCCCCGGGGTCAGGTCGCTCTCATGCGCCAGCACCGGGATGCCCTTTAGCCAGGCGGCCGCCACCACGGGCACCGCCACAAAGCCGCCCTTTGAGAACACGATGTCCGGCCTGACGCGCCCCAGGATGCGCAGCGACTGGAAAAAACCGGTCAGCACCCGGAAGGGGTCGGTCAGGTTGCGCCAGGAAAAATAGCGCCGCAGCTTGCCCGAGGAAACCTCATGGTAGCGGACCCCCGCGCGCCCGGCCATCATGTCCCGCTCTATCCCCAGGGCGGTGCCGATGTAGTGCACCTGCCAGCCATCCTGCAGCAGCCGGGGCAGCAGCGCCAGGTGCGGGGTGACATGCCCGGCGGTGCCCCCGCCGGTCAGCACGATGACATTGCCCCCGCTCAAATCCGTGCCCCCCCGCTGGCCTGGACCTGCCGCCGCCTGTTCACCCGCGCGGAATACAGCTGGCTGATGGCCACCACCAGGAAGACCACCGCCAGCATCAGCGTGCACAGGGCGTTCACATGCGGGGGCACCCCCACCTTGACCGAGGAGTAGATCTTCAGCGGGAGGGTGTTGGTGGTGGGGCCGTTGACGAAGAATGAAATCACAAAATCATCCATGGACATGGCAAAGGCCAGCAGGCAGCCGCTCACCACCGCGGGCAGGGCCAGGGGCAGGGTGATGGTGTACAGCGCCTGCATGGGCGAGGCGCCCAGGTCCCGCGCGGCCTCCTCCAGCGCCGGGTCCAGGTTGGCCAGCCTGCCCTTGACCGTGATGAAGATATAGGGCACGCAGAACACCACGTGGGAGAGCACCAGGGTGACCATGCCAAAGGGCAGCCCCATCAGCGTGAACAGCGCCATCAGCGCGATGCCCAGCACCAGCTCGGGCACCATGATGGGCAGCACCGCCACCTGCTCGCCAAAGGACAGCGCCGCGCTGCCCGCCCGCGCCAGCAGCCTGCGCCGCAGAGGCCGCCGGGTCAGCCCGATGGCCCCCAGGGTGCCCAGCGCAGCTGAGAGCAGCACGCTCCACAGCGCCAGCATCAGCGAGGTGCGCAGCGGCTCCCCGTAGCCGGTGGCCGGGTCAAACAGGCTCTCATACCACTGCAGGGAAAAGCCTTCAAACAGGAAGTTGGCCGTACGCCCCGGGTTGGAATTAAAGGAAAAAAGCACCACCACCAGCACCGGCAGGTACAGCAGCAGCAGCAGCAGCGCCATATACACGTTGGCCCAGGCCGGGTTTTTCTTGCGCATGGCGCCTCCTTTCATAAAAAAACGGGACAGGCAGGGACATCCTGGGGCCTGGCCCCCTAAAACACCATGCCCTCCGCCTTGCCGCCCATGCGGCGGTACAGCAGGATGACCAGCCCCGTGAGGGACAGCAGCACCACCGACAGCGCGGCGGCAAAGGGCAGGTCGCGGCTTTTGAGCAGCTCGTTGTGCACCATGTTGCCCCAGAGCATGGTGTTGGAGCCACCCAGCAGGTCTGACAGGAAGAACAGGCCGATGGAGGGGATGAAGGTGAGCACCAGCCCGGCCAGGATGCCCGGCAGGGTCATGGGCAGGGTGACCGTGAGGAAGGCGCGCAGCGGGGTGGCGCCCAGGTCGCGCGATGCCTCCACCATGGCCCAGTCCATGCGCTCCACGGCTGAATAGACCGGGAGCACCATGAAGGGAATCATGGCGTAGACCATGCCCACCTGAACAGCAAAATCAGTGTACAGCAGCCGCAGCGGGCGCTCAATGAGGCCGGCGGTCAGCAGGGCCTGGTTGATGGGGCCGGAGGCCGAGAGCAGGATCTTCCAGCCATAGATGCGGATGAGGGCGTTGGTCCAGAAGGGCACGATGAGCAGCAGCATCAGCCAGGTGCGCGCGCGGGCGCTGGCACGGGCCATGAAATAGGCAAAGGGGTAGCCCAGCAGCAGGCAAAACAGCGCGGTGAAAAAGGCCAGGCGCAGGGAGAGCAGCAGCGAGCGCAGGTAGAGGGGGCTGGCGATGCGCGCGTAGTTGTGCCCGCCCAGGGGCAGCCCGGCGGTGTAGCCCGTGCCGCGGCTCATGAAGCTGAGCCCCAGGATGTACAGCAGGCTCAGCCCCACAAACAGCGCGGCGTACAGCAGCATGGGAAAGGCCCAGGCTTCCCTGGAAGCCTGGGGCCTGGCATCCATCCTGGGCTTAGGCATGGACATCCTCCCGGTCATCGCGCACCAGCACGCCGGATTCCTGCTGCCACCACACGTAGACCTGGCTGCCAATCTCCGGCAGGTCCTCGCCCTCGGTGCTGGCACGGGTGTGGAGCACCTGCCCGTCATCCAGGCGGACCAGGCTGGCGCGCTCCCCGCCCGCGTAGTGGCTTTCCACCAGCGTGCCGCTCAGGCGGCAGGGGGTGCTGACCGGCTCCCGGGACAGGTGCAGGCGCTGGGCGCGCAGGGAGAGCAGCAGCGGCTCCCCGGGGGTGAGCCAGTCCTCCGACGCGCAGGGCACGTGAAAGCCGGCAATGTCCAGCAGCACGCCGTCCTCCTTGACGGCCTCAGCCCTGGCGTTGATCAGGTTGGTCTCGCCAATGAAGCTGGCGGCAAAGGCGGTGCGCGGCTGCTCATACAGGCCGCGGGGGGTGTCCAGCTGCACAAAGCGGCCCTCGCGCATCAGGGCGATGCGGTCGGACATGGTGAGCGCCTCCTCCTGGTCGTGGGTGATGTAGATGAAGGTGATGCCCAGCTGCTGCTGCATGTCCTTCAGCTCATGCTGCATGGCGCGGCGCAGCTGCAGATCCAGCGCGCCCAGGGGCTCGTCCAGCAGCAGCACCCGGGGGGAGAGGATGAGGGAGCGGGCGATGGCCACCCGCTGGCGCTGCCCGCCGGAGAGCTGCGAGGGCAGGCGCTTTTCATAGCCGGACAGCTGCACCAGCTCCAGCATCTCCCCCACCCTGCGGGCGATCTCCTGGCGGCCCACGCCCTTGAGGCTGAGCCCATAGGCGATGTTTTTGTACACGTTCATGTGGGGGAAAAGCGCGTAGTTCTGGAACACCGTGTTCACCGCGCGCTTCTCCGGCGCCAGGTAGGTGATGTCCTCCCCGTCCAGGAAGACGCTGCCCTGGGTAGGCAGCTCCAGCCCCGCGATGATGCGCAGGGTGGTGGTCTTGCCGCAGCCGGAGGGCCCAAGCAGGGTGATGAACTCGCCCGCGTACACGTCCAGGTCCAGCCCGGCCAGGGCCTCCTGGGTATCAAAGGTTTTCTTCAGCCCCCGCAGGGAGAGCAACACCTGGGGGTCAGCCATCCCGCTCCTCCGTCAGCAGGTAAATCTGCCCCAGCAGCCGCTCCAGGTGCCGGCGCTCCTGCCGGGCGATGAGCAAAAAGGTTTCCCGCGTGTCGCCCGACGCGTCCTGCGCGAAGGCGGTGTAGCGCTGGGCCGCCCGCTCCTCCTCATCCGCCGCGTACCTGAGCAGGGAGAGGGGGGAGTCAAAGGCCCCCTCCCGGGTGGCGCCGGTCAGGCCGCCGGAAAACAGCACCTGGGCAGCTTCCCCGTCCAGCAGCAGCGCGTCCTGCGCGCTGACCTCGCCCTCCAGCCGGGCCAGGCGCTCAAAGCCCTGCAGGTGGGCGCGCTCCTCCCGCAGCAGGTCCTCCAGCACCGCCTTCATGCGCCCCTGGGCAAAGACCAGCAGCGCCCGCTCATAGAGCTGCACGGCGCGCTGCTCCATGCGCATGGCCACATAGACCGCCTGGGCGGGGCTCAGTTTGCGTGGGTGTGTCATGCCTTGTCCTCCGGATAGCAGTCAGTCTCAGGCCCGGCGCCGGGCCTGGTGAAGCGGCGGGGGCTGGGGGTCAAAGCCGCGGGCGTCCGCCACGATGTAGAGCGGGCGCCCCTTGACCTCGTCATAGACCCGGGCCAGGTAGGCGCCCAGGATGCCCAGGGAGCTGAGCACCATGCCCACCCCCAGGCACAGCAGGAAGGGGAGAAGCAGCCCGGGGTTGCCGCGGCCCAGGAAGAAAAACACCACCGCCTTAAGCGCCAGGACCAGGGCAACGGCCAGCCAAACCAGCCCGGCCCACAGCGGCCACAGCAGCGGCTTCTCCGAGAAGCTCAGCACCCCGTGGGCAGCCAGGCGCAGCATCTTGCGCAGGGAGTAGTGGGTCTGGCCGGCAAAGCGGGCATCCCGGTCATACAGCAGGGCCTCCTGCTCAAAGCCGGCCCAGGCAAACATGCCCCGCAGGTAGCGGGCGCGCTCGGGCATGGCGCGGATGACCTCGGCCACCTGGTGGTCCACCAGGCGGAAATCCCCGGTGTCCCGCGGGAAGGCGCCGCCGGCCAGGCTGTTGAGCAGGCGGTAGTACCAGCGGGCGGTGAGCAGCTTGAAGCGGCTCTCGCCGCGGCGGGCGCGGCGCTGGCCATAGACAACCTTTGCCCCGGCCCGCCAGCGCTCCACCATCCGGGGGATGACCTCCGGCGGGTCCTGCAAATCGGCATCGATGATGACCAGGGCCTGCCCCTGGGCATGGTCAATGCCCGCGGACACCGCCACCTGGTGCCCGGCGTTGCGCGCGAAATGGAGCACGCGCACCGCCTTGTCCTCCCGGGCCAGGTCGTTGAGCAGGCCGGCGGTGGCGTCGCGGCTGCCATCGTTGATGTAGAGCACCTCATAGGGCTGCGCCAGGTCCCGCATCACGGCGCTCAGGCGCCGGTGGGTTTCCCGGATGCAGTCCTCCTCATTGTAGCAGGGCACGATGAGCGAAAAGACCGGCTTCATCCCAACCTTCCTTGCTGGCTGTCCGCCTTAGAGCATCTTGATGAGCATGTTGCGCTGCTGGTCCATCTCCAGCACCAGCACCTTTTCCTTCTCCAGCGCCTTGAGCAGGTCCGAGAAGCGCTTGAAGCCCACCGCCTTCTCCTGGAAGTCCGGGTAGAGGCTCTGGATGTCGGCCTTGAGGATGCTGGGGTTGATGCGCTCAAACCCATCCTCCTTGTAGTGCTTGAGCTGCTCGCGGAAGGCGTCCACCCAGTTGTCCAGGGTGAGTTCCTTGGCGGGGTCCTTGCTGTCCACGCTGCCCTCTTCCGGCGCCAGGGACACCATCACGTTGTAGTTGTCTGAACGCACCCGGATGGTGCCATACTGGTTGGACAGCTTGGTGAGCACCTTGGAGAAGGTGCTGGCGCCGTAGTTGCGCTCGTTGAAATCCGGGCGCAGGCGCAGCAGGATGCCCTTGAGCTCGCTGGCGAAAACCTCGTCCTCGTTGTGGTCATCCAAAATGCTCTCCACCAGCTTGAGCAGCTCGGCATCATCCCCCGAGCCGTTGTCGGCCTTCTTGGTCTTCTTGGGCGCGCGGCGCACGGAGACCGACTCCAGGAACTGGAACTCGTTGCAGGCGTTGATAAAAATGGTGCTGGCCACCTCAGAGCGCGAGATGCCCAGCACGAACTTGCCCATGGACTTGAGCTTGCCCACCAGCGGGGTGTAGTCGCTGTCGCCGGAGACGATGCAGAAGCTGTCGATCAGCGGGTTGGTGTAGGCCACCTCCATGGCGTCCAGCACCAGCAGGATGTCGGCGTTGTTTTTCTGCGCCACCCCGTAGCGCAGGGAGGGAACCACGGTGAAGGTGTTGGACAGCAGCAATTCCTTGAGCCCGCCGAATTTCTCGGTGTAGCCGTATACCTTGCCCATCAGGATGTCGCCGCGGATTTTGACCTTCTCCAGGATGTTCTTGAGGGTTTCCGCCTTGCCCCCGGAATTCTCCAGGTCGACAAAAACCGCGAAGCGGGATGTACTCAATGCAATAAACTCCTTTGTGAACGGGTGACCGCTTTGCTTGGGCCAGTTCCTGACCCGGCCGCAGTATACCATAACAGGCACCGCAAGGGAAGAAAGGGCCTTTGGCGCGCGTTGTATGGGCGCGGACACACCGGGTGACGCGATTGACAGGGCAATGGTTTTGTAATAAAATTGTAACAACGTTGGATTCACGAGGAGGCAGCCCATGACCAAGAGACATTTCCGCCCCCTGCCGGCACTGCTCGCGCTGGCGCTTCTGCTGCTGTGGGGCTTTTCGGCTACGGCTGCCATGGCCCCCCAGCCCATCAACCTGGCGCTGGAATACAGCCAGGCGGACGGCAGCCATGGCATGATCCTGGCTGAGCCCATCCCCTACCCGGGCTATGAGGACGCCTACTGGCTGGCCGTAAGCGCGGAGGCCCAGGCGGACCCGAGCGCCAGCCTGACCCTGGATGACCCCCTGGGCCTGTACCCGGGCGGCTTCTCCATCCCCCAGGGGGTCGCGGCGGCCAATTACTACATGTTTGACGGCGAGGGCGCGCTGGATGGCCCCTACTACGAGTTTTACGGGCTGGACGCAGAGGGCAACAGCCTGGCCACCTACCGCCTGTTCCTGAGCCTGAGCGCCCTGGAGCCGCTGCCCCCGGAGGAGACAGAGCCCCCGGTGGAGCCGGTGCAGCCCGTGGACATCACCATCCAGTATGTGGACACGGACTTTGAGCCCTTCGCCACCGAAATCCGCACCCTGCAGCCCGGCGCCAACACCGTGCGGCCGGATAATAGCCAGGTGCCTGAGGGCTACATCCTGACGGGCCAGGCTGAGTACACCGTGAACGTCACCGCCCAGGGCGCGGACCTGCCCCTGGTCACCTTCATGTATGAGGCCCCCGTGGTGGTCACCGAGCCCCCGGTACAGCCCGTGGACATCACCATTCAATATGTGGATGCGGACTTTGTGGTGTTCGCCACCGAAATCCGCACCCTGCAGCCCGGCGCCAACACCGTGCGGCCGGACAGCGGCCAGGTGCCCGATGGCTACATCCTGACAGGCCAGGCTGAATACACCGTGAACGTCACCGCCCAAGGCGCGGACCTGCCCCTGGTCACCTTCATGTATGAGGCCCCCGTGGTGGTCACCGAGCCCCCGGTACAGCCCGTGGACATCACCATTCAATATGTGGACGCGGACTTTGTGGTGTTCGCCACTGAAATCCGCACCCTGCAGCCCGGGGCCAACACCGTGCGGCCGGACAGCGGCCAGGTGCCCGAGGGCTTCACCCTGACGGGCCAGGCTGAATACACCGTGAACGTCACCGCCCAGGGCGCGGACCTGCCGCTGGTCACCTTCATGTATGAGGCCCTCGCGGTGGTCACCGAGCCCCCGGTGCAGCCGGTTGACATCACCATTCAGTATGTGGACGCGGACTTTGTGGTGTTCGCCACCGAAATCCGCACCCTGCAGCCCGGCGCCAACACCGTGCGGCCGGACAGCGGCCAGGTGCCCGAGGGTTACACCCTGACGGGACAGGCCGAGTACACCGTGAACGTCACCGCCCAGGGCGCGGACCTGCCCCTGGTCACCTTCATGTACGAGGCCCCCGTGGTGGTGACCGAGCCCCCGGTGCAGCCCGCAGACATCACCATCCAGTATGTGGACGCGGACTTTGTGGTGTTCGCCACTGAAATCCGCACCCTGCAGCCCGGGGCCAACACCGTGCGTCCGGACAGCGGCCAGGTGCCCGAAGGCTACATCCTGACGGGCCAGGCTGAGTACACCGTGAACGTCACCGCCCAGGGCGCGGACCTGCCACTGGTCACCTTCATGTACGAGGTCCCCGTGGTGGTCACCGAGCCCCCGGTGCAGCCCGTGGACATCACCGTGGCCTACCTGGACGAAGCCGGGCAGCCGGTGGCCGACAGCCAGCGCAAGACCCTGCCCGCGGGCAGCAGCCTGGTCACCCCCAGCCCGGCCAACCTGCAGCCTGGCTACGAGCTGGTCGGCCCCGCCAGCGTGGAGGTCTGGGTAGACGCGCAGGGCGCCTCCATGGACCCGGTCATCTTCACCTACAAGCTGACAACGCCTGTGTCCGAACCGGTGACCGTGGTCATCAGCTATACCGACGCGCAGGGCAACCCGGTGGCGTCTGACACCAGCGTTTCCCTGGGAGAGGGCAAGCACCCGGTCAGCCCCGCCCCCCTGGACCTGCTGGAAGGCTATGCCCTGGCGGAGCAGGAGGACCCGGTCAAATATGTCACCGTCACGGACAACACCGCCCAGCCCGCCAGCCTGCGCTTTGTCTACGAATTGATTGCCGAGGCCACCGCCACGCCCGCCCCCCCGCCCAAGGCGGCGCTGGTGAGCGTGGTGTACAAGACCGAAAGCGGCGTGGTGCTGGAAACCCTCACCGTGCCCTGCAGGGAGGGCGAGGACACCCTGATCCCGGTGGACCTTGGCCTGGTGGACCAGAACGTGTACCAGCTGGTGGGCGAAAGCAGCTACACCATCACCGTGGACGCGGCGGGCAACCCCAGCCAGCGCGAAGTCGTCTTCCTCTTCAAGGACATTTCCGTCATCACCGCCACCATCCCGGTGCACTACCGCGATGAGGCGGGCGCCATGCTGGCCCCCAGCCAGCAGCTCACGCTGGAGGCGGGCACCCACCAGGTGACGCCCAGCCCGGAGGGCCTGCCCGAGGGCTACCTGCTGCAGTCAGACAGCCCGGTGGAGGTCACGCTGAGCCAGAGCGGCGCGCTGAGCCACGAGGAAGTGGTGTTCATCTACGCGCGGCCCCTCACGCCCAGCCCCAGCCCCAGCCCCACCGCCGAGCCCACCGTGCTGCCCTTTGACATCACCACCATGGACCGCTACGCCTACCCCACCGGGGACGCGATCAACTTCCGTTCCAGCCCCGACAGCTCCCGCAAGGACAACATCCTGGGCACCCTGAGCACCAAGGACCTGGTCCATGTGCTGGGCATGGTCAAAAACCACCAGGGCGAGGACTGGTACCTGGCGGAGGCCAACGGCCAGGAGGGCTTCCTGTGGTCCTCCGTGACAAGGCTGCTGTCCTTCAATGAGGTGGCGGAGATCTTTGGCTGGACCCCCACCCCCAGCCCCACCCCCACCACGCCCCCTGATGCCATGACTGACGGCGAGATCATCGACCGCTGGGCCGAGGTCACAGCCGCCGGCGGGGTCAACTTCCGTGCCCGGACCACCACCTCCTCCACCCTGCTGGCCAAGCTGGCCAAGGGCGAGCGCTTCTGGGTGTACACCCAGCAGACGGTGGGCGACAAGGTCTGGTACAACATCATGGCCAACGGCAAGACCGGCTTTGTGGTGGCTGAGTACACACGCCTGTTCTCCGAGCAGGAGAGCGAGCAGTACCAGGCCACCCTGCCCAGCCCCATGCCCTATGCCGTCACCCCTGTCCCCAGCGCGGCCCCGGCCACCACGCCCCCGGTCACCGACGTCCCCAGCCCTTCCCTGGCCCCCACCATGTCCCCCAAGCCGGCCACCTACCACGGCCCGGCCCTCACCATCCGCCAAACCGCGCTGCGCACCGGGGTGTCCCGCCAGGATGAGCCGGTGATGGAAATCCTGGAGACAGGGTCCCTGGTCCAGGTGTGGAGCCAGACCTGGATCGGCGATGAAGGCTGGAGCCAGGTGCAGGTCATGGCGGACAAGCAGGTGGGCTATGTGCCCAACGCCGCCCTGCGCTACATCGATGAGCAGGAGGCCGCCTACCACCTGTCCCTGCTGCAGCCCCAGCCCACTGTGAGCCTCAGCCCCACCCGCCAGCCCGAGCAGCGCACCGGGCACTCCATCACCCGCGGGCAGAACGTGCCCCTGCGCGCCTTCCCGGACACCAACGCGCAGATCATCAGCCTGCTGGATGTGGACGCGGTGGTGGCGGTGCATGGCCAGGACTATGTGGCCGGCACCACCTGGGATGTGGTGCAGTACGGCAGCACCTTCGGCTACGTCAGAAGCGACCAGCTGCGCGTGCTCAACCCCGTGGAGGAGCAGAACTACCTGGATTCCCTGCGCACGGCCACCCCGCCGCCTGCGGCCACGCCCGAGCCGGTCACCCTGAACAGCCCTTCCAGCTACGGCTATGTGAGCGCCGACTATGTGCGCCTGCGCTCCTCCCCCAGCACCAGCAGCCGGGAGCTCAAGCTCCTCAGCCGGGACGCCTTCGCCCTGGTCTACGGCAGCAGCGCGCAGAACGACGGCACCTGGTACCACATCAGCCAGGACGGCACGGTGGGCTACATCCACGGCGACTTCTTCACCGTGCTGCCCATGGGCCAGCTGGCCACCTACCTGCAAAGCCCGGCCTACCTCAACGCCAACGCGGCCAACCAGCCTGCCCAGGGCGCCTACCAGCAGCCAGGGCAGATCACCCCGCTGGAGAACTACAATGCCACCGTGTGGCAGAACCCCAGCCTCATCAACGCCTCCTACGAGCCCTTCAACCCCCTGGGCTCCCCCACCCCGCCAGTGGAGGCCATCATCAGCCCCACCCCGCTGACCAGCCCCAGCCCCACCCCCACCCTGCTGACGGTGGAAGGCTTTGAGGAGCCCCCGGCCGAAAAACCGGGCGGCGGCTTCAACGGGGTGCTGCTGGCCGTGGGCCTGCTGGCGGTGCTGGGCGGCGGCGGTTACTACGCCTACCACCTCTACAACCAGAACCAGAAGCGCGCCGCGGCCCGCGCGGCCCAGCGCAGGGCTGAGGCCGCCCGGCAGGCCGGCCAGCCCCAGGCCCGCCCCGCGCCCTCCCCCTACGCCCCGCCCCGCCCCGGCATGCAGGGCACCCAGGCCTACCGCCCCCAGGGCACGCCGGTGCAGCCCACCCAGCCCGGACAGGCGCCGCCCAGCCAGGGCACGCAAGCCTTCCGCCCCCAGGGCACGCCGGTGCAGCCCGCCCAGCCCGGGCAGGTGCCGCCCACCCAGGGCACCCAGGCCTACCGCCCCCAGGGCACGCCTGTGCAGCCCACCCAGCCCGGGCAGGCCCCGCCCAGCCAGGGCACCCAGGCCTTCCGCCCCCAGGGCACGCCGGTACAGCCCACCCAGCCCGGACAGGTTCCGCCCAGCCAGGGCACGCCGGTGCAGCCCGCCCAGCCCGGGCAGGTGCCGCCCACCCAGGGCACCCAGGCGCGGCCCACGCAACCCGGGCAGGCCCAGCAGGGCAGCCAACCTGCCGCCCAGCCTGACGCGCGCCCGGACGAGCCCCAGCGCCGCCGCCGCAGCGACCGGCACGACAGGGGATGACCTGAGCGATTTCCCACCCTGACCCAGGGGCTGTCACGCAGGTGGCAGCCCCTGATGCTGTTGAGGCGCCTGTCACAGGGGCACGGTTCAAGGGGACACCAGGGCAAAACCGGTGGCGAGCAGCGGCCGCCCGGGCATACGCACCCCTGCCCGCCACCTTGCCAGACAGCCCCTGGCACCCTATACTCAGTGTGCCTGCATAAACCGGCGGCGCATGCAAGAAATCCGAAAGGACAAGCGTTACATGAGTGACAGCGGCCCGCGGGCGGCCCCGCAGCCTGTCAGCGACGAGCAGGTCGAGCAGCTGTACCTGAAGTACGGCACCGATGTCCTGCGCGTGAGCTATTTCTACCTGGGCAACCGCCAGCAGGCCGAGGACGTCACCCAGGATGTCTTTGTGCGGCTGTTTGAAACCCGGCCAGTGCTCATCCCCGGCAGCGAGAAGGCCTGGCTGCTGAAGGTGGCCCTGAACCGGTGCCGCGACTTCTGGCGGTCCTCCTGGCACAAGCGGGTGCTGCTGGGCAGCCGGAAGCTGGACATCATCCCGGATGATGACAAGCTGGACCAGCGCCTGGAGCGCGAGGCCCTCATGCAGGCGGTCAACGCACTGCCCAAGGCAGAGAAGGAAGTGTTCCTGCTGTTTTATTACCAGGGCCTGTCCACCCAGCAGACCGCCGAGGTGCTGGGCACGCCGGAGGGCACTGTATCCAGCCGCCTGTCCCGCGGGCGGCAAAAACTCAAACAATTCCTGGAGGAGGGGGAAGAACCATGATGAACCCGGAGCAATTCAGACGCGCAGCCGATCAGGCGCTGGGCGGGTTGAAGGCTGACCCGGCCCTGCTGCACCGCGCGCGGCAGCTGGCCGCCACGCAGCGCGCGCAACCCCGGCGCGCCAACCGGGTGCTGGCCATGGCCATGAGCATGGCCCTGGTGTTTGGGGTGCTCACCCTGGTGCTGCCCCGGCTGAACGCCCCGCGGATGAACGCGGTGGACACCCTGGCCGCCGGCGGGCCAAGCCTGCAGGGCATGCGCACCACCGCGGACCTGCCCCGGGGCAGCCTGGTGCTGTCCGGCGACAGCCAGCCCAAATACCAGGGCGTGTGGGAGCGGGGCAGCGGCGGCAACTTCCCCCTGCTGCGCCTGGATGGGCGCTACTACCGCCTGCTCAGCCACCCGGAGGACGTGACCGACCTGCTGGGCGCCCAGCTGGGCCAGGTGGTCACCTTCACCGACGAGCCCGCCCTGGACGCGGGCAACGCGCTGCTGTCCAACGTCGCCCCCCAGGGCACCCCGGTGTATGAGGTCACCGGCCTGGGCCGCGCGGCGCTGGCCGCGCAGGTCAACGGCCGCGCCCGCCTTTTCCAGCGCGTGGCCTTCGCCGGCAGCGGCCTGCTTTCCGGGGAGACCCTGCGGGACACCCTGCCTTCGGGCGCCATCGCCCTACAGCTGTCCGACGTGGGCACGGTGCAGGACGCCCAGGCGGTCAGCTCCCTCATGAACCTGCTCTACACCCAGGCCGCCTACCAGGGCGCGGGCACCCAGGGCGGCAGCCAGACGCTGCTGGTGCAGTACGGCAACGGCGTGGTGCTGCAGCTGGCCGTGTCCGGGGACAGCCTGTCGGCCGCCGGCACCTGGTCCTGCCCGGCCTTCTTTGAGGCCTTTGCGGCGGCGCTGCCTTAAGCCCGCCCTTGAAGCCAACGCGCCCGCACACCGCGGGCGCGTTTTTTGCCGCCTGGCCCGGGCCATGTAAGGCTTTTGTGAGAAATCCCGGCCAGTCGCATAAAGCGCGGCCGGCGTGGTACCTTCCCATTGCAAGACTTGCCTTGCGGAAGGAGAATGTTCTGAAGATGAGAAAATTGTTCAGCACTTTGCTGGTCCTGACCTTGCTGCTGGGCGCTATGCCCGCCCTGGCCGGGGGCTTGTCCCCTGAGGCCGGGCCGCCTGAAGCTGACCTGCACACCTTCATCACGCCGGACAGCCTGTCCGTCTACCGGGGCCAGACCCTGGGCCTGACGGCAACCACCACCTATTCCTTCAGCCAAAGCGGCCAGCCGATGCTGCAGTTTGTCAGCGACAGCTGGCTGGGCGTGGATTTCATGAACCCCGCCGTACAGGCGGAGCTGCAGGCGCAGGACAGCCCCTCCGGCCAGCCCGCGCGCGCCTTTGTGTCCACCGCCGGTCTGGCGCTGGACCTGGAGCCGGGTGAGTATGACCTGATGGTCCGCTATGAGATCACCCTGCGGCAGGACGCCTCAGGCCAGCGGGTCTACTACCTGTCCGCCCAGAACGCCCTCATCACGGTCACGGTGATGGCAGGCAGCCCCGATGAGGAAGCGGAGGAACCCATAGAGCCGGGCGGCGCGCTCAACCACGGGCAAATTGTGTCCGCCTGGGCCCACTGGAAGCAAACCAAGGGCAACAAAAACTTCCTGCCCGGCGGCCCGGGCGTCTACCGCTCCCTGGTGTGGTACAAGGCCCAGGTGGAAAACCGCACCTTCCACAGCCGCCAGGAGGTCTTTGACTACCTGGACAGCATCTACGAGCCCGCCCCCCGCCAGAAGCAGCCCAACCCCAACAAGGGCCCGGGCAACAACAATGGCGGCGGCAAGGGCAAGTAGGCCCTGACCTTACCTGACCGGGGCAGGCCGTGCGGCCTGCCCCTTTTTATGTTGTTGGCGCTTCCAGGGCGCCTGCCGCCCGCAGGCCCCATCCCGTTTGGGCCGGGATCAATCCTCAAACAGCGCAAGGGGCTCCCCGCGCTTCATCGCCCCCACCATCTCCCTGAGCTCCCTGAGCGGCTTGGCCAGCGCCCCCAGGCGCGCCTCGGCCTGGTAGGCCTTCAGGTCCTCGTAGACCTGGCGCAAAAAGTCCGCCGTGAGGCCGGAGCGGTCCGACCCCCACAGCATGTTCACCAGGGGCTGGTACAGGCTGAAAAATGCGTTGGCCGGGTGGGTTTTCATCACGAAATTGAGCCGGCTGGCACGGCAGGGAACGCTGCCCGCGAACATCCCCTCCGTGATGGCGTTGAGCTGGCTGACCAGGGCTTCCAGTGTCATGGCTGCACCTTCTTTTCATCTTTTTTATGCCGTTGTCATCCGGCCTCAATGTACCACGGCCGCCCCGGTTTTACCAAGGGCAATTCCGCCTCATCCACAACTTTTGTCCGGGCTGTCCGCCCCCGGTTTGTCCGAACTTTATGCATATGGTATACTTCCGTTTGATTGCGCGCCCGCGCGCAAACCCATTCTGACAAGGAGACCGTATGCCTAAACGCGAGTTCACCAAGGACCACATCAAGCAGTCCATCATCGGCAAGCTGCAGCGCTACTATGGCAAAACCCTGCAGGAAGCCACCCCCTACCAGCGCTACTACGCCGTGGCCTCCACCCTGCGTGACCAGATCATGGACAAGTGGATCATCTCCCGCGAACGGGACCAGCAGCTGGGCGGCAAGCGCGTCTATTACCTGTGCATTGAATTTTTGCTGGGCCGGGCCATGTACAACAACGCCCTGAACCTGCTGGCCACCCAGCCCTATACCCAGGCCCTGACCGAGCTTGAAATCTCCTGGCAGGACATCATGTATGAGGAGCCGGAGCCCGGCCTGGGCAACGGCGGCCTGGGCCGCTTGGCCGCCTGCTTCATGGACAGCCTGGCCACCCTGGACCTGCCCGCCATGGGCGCCACCATCCGCTATGAATACGGCCTCTTCCGCCAGAAGCTGTCCCAGGGCCAGCAGGTTGAGCTGCCCGATGACTGGCTGCAAAACGGCAACGTCTGGGAGATTGCCCGGGTGGAGGACCTGGTGGAGGTGCACTTTGAGGGCCGGGTGGTGCAGTCGGTCAAGGACGGCCGGGACGTCTATTCGCTGGTGGATTACCGCACCGTGGAGGCCGTGCCCTATGACATGCCCGCCCTGGGCTATGGCAATGACCGGGTCAACACCCTGCGCACCTGGCGCGCCCGCTCCAAGCAAAGCCTGGACCTGTCCGCCTTCTCCAATGGCGACTACGTGGCCGCTTCCAAGGAGCAGGACCTGGCCAACGTCATCTCCAAGGTGCTCTATCCCGAGGACAACCACTACGAGGGCAAGACCCTGCGGCTGTGCCAGCACTATTTCCTGGTGTCCGCCACCCTGCAGTGCGCCCTGAAGGATTTTGAGGCCCGCCACGGCAAGGATTACCGCCTGCTGCCGGACAAGGTGGTCTTCCACATCAACGACACCCACCCGGCCCTGGCCATCCCCGAGCTCATGCGCCTGTTGATGGACGAGAAGGGGCTGGGCTGGGACGAGGCCCAGGCCATCACCAACCGCTGCATGGCCTACACCAACCACACCATCATGGCCGAAGCCCTGGAGCGCTGGCCGAAGGAGCTCATGCGCCGCCAGCTGCCCCGCATCTACATGATTCTGGAGGAGATGAACCGCCGCCTGTGCGAAAAGCTGTGGGACCGCTTCCCCGGGCAGTGGGACCGCATCGCCCACATGGCCATCCTGGCCTATGACATGGTGCACATGGCCAACCTGTGTGTCTCCCAAAGCTTCTGCATCAACGGCGTCAGCCAGCTGCACGGCGACATCATCAAGAACGAAACCTTCCACGATTACGGCATCACCACCCCCCGCAAGTTCACCGCCATCACCAACGGGGTCACCCACCGCCGCTGGCTGATGGCCTGCAACCCGCGCCTGGCTGAGCTCATCACCGCCTCCATCGGCGATGCCTGGACCACCCAGCCCGAGCGCCTCAGCGACCTGCTGCCCTTCCGGGATGACGCCGCCTTCCGGGAGCAGTTCGCCCTCATCAAGCGGCAGAACAAGGACGTGTTCAACCGCTTCCTCACGCGCCGCCAGGACATGCAGGTGGACCCCGCCTTCATGTTTGACGTGCAGGTCAAGCGCCTGCATGAGTACAAGCGCCAGCTGCTCAACGCCCTGCACATCCATGTGCTGTACAACCGCATCATGGATGACCCCGGCTTCACCATGCCCCCGCGGGTGTTCATCTTTGGCGCCAAGGCCAGCCGCGGCTACCACAAGGCCAAGATGATCATCCGCTACATCCTGGCCCTCTCCCGCCTGATTGACGCCAGCCCCCGGGCGCGTAAGATGCTGCGCATCCTGTTTGTGGAAAACTGGAACGTGTCCGCCGCCGAAGCCCTCATCCCGGCCAGCGACCTGTCAGAGCAGATCAGCACCGCCGGCAAGGAGGCCTCGGGCACCGGCAACATGAAGCTGATGATGAACGGCGCGGTCACCATCGGCACCCTGGACGGCGCCAACGTGGAGATCGCCCAGGCCGTGGGCCCGGACAACATCTACCTCTTTGGCATGACGGCCGAGGAGGTCAGCGCCAAGTACCGCGAGGGCACCTACGCCCCCATCCACTTCTTTGAGCGCAACACCGAGATCCGCCGCGCCCTCTCCCAGATGATTGACGGCACCCTCTTCCCGGACAACCCCGCCATGGTGCAGATCCTCTACCACGATTTGCTCTTTGGCTCAGGCGGCAGCAACCCCGACAACTACTTCGTGCTCAAGGACTTTGGCTCCTACGCCCAGGCCCAGGCTGACATCAGCCGGGATTACCAGGATCAGGACCTGTGGCTCAGAAAGGCCATCACCAACACCGCCCTCTCCGGCTTCTTCTCCACCGACCGCACCATCGCCCAGTACAACGAGCTGGTCTGGAAGCTGAAGTAGGGACGGGACCAAGGGGACCTGGGGGCCTTCCCGCGGGGAAGCCCCCAACCCCTGACACGTCAAACCGGTTCATCCAGGCGCGCTCCCCAGCCGGGAAGCGCGCCGCGTGCCGGCAGCATCAACCGCGCAGGGAAACACCCTTTGTGTTGCAGACACCCACATTTCCCCGGCCGGGACTGATTTGTCCCGGTTAATCCGCGCGCGGCGCTTGCCCCGCGGATGCGGGCATTGTATCTTGATTGCATGAAAAATATCTTGACGGGGGACACGCGATGAGAAGATGGCTGCTGCTCTGCCTGTTGCTGTGCCTGGCGCTGCCGCCCGCAGCCCTGGCGGTCACCGATGGCACCTATACCGCCCAGGCACACGGGTTTTCGGAGGACCAGCCCATCACCCTGACCCTCACCATTGAAGGCGGCGCCATCACCGAGGCCCGCGCCATCGGCCCGGGCGAGCACCTGGACTTCGCCGAGGAGGCCCTGATGGAACTCCCCCAGCGCATGGTGGCGCAAAACAGCGTGGAGGTGGACGGCATCACCGGCGCCACCTGGACCTGCAACGGCATCCTGGACGCCGCCCGCGCCGCATGGGGCGCCGCAAGGCGCCGCGCGCAGGTGAGCGGGGTCTTTTATGGGGAGGCGCCCGGCTTCACACCGGACAACCTGGTGCGGGTCAGCCTCACCCTGGATGAGGGCCGCATCACCCGGGTGGAGGCCAGCGCCGAAGGCGACCCGGTGGACTATGTGCAGCCCGCGCTCCTGGAGCTGTCCCGGCGCGCGGTGGACTTCAACACCGGGCAACTGGATGTCATCGCCGGCGCCACCCTCACCAGCCGCGGCTTCATGCGCGCGCTGCGCATGGCGCTGGACCAGGCCGCCGGCGACCTGCCGCCTGCCGTGCTGGCCCGGGTGAGCGGCACCTTTTATGGCGAGGGCGAGGGCTTCTCCAACGCCAGCCCGGTCAGGGTCAGCCTGACCCTTCAGGACGGGCGTTTTGTGGCGCTTGAGGCGGTGGGCGAGCATGAGACAGAGCCCTACGCCACCCTCGCCTTTGAAGCTTTGCGCGAGCGCGCCCTGGCCGCCAACTCCGCTGAGATTGACGTCTATACCGGCGCCACCTGGACCAGCCGCGGCTTCATTGAGGCGCTGCGCCAGGCCCTGGACAAGGCGGCGGACGCCGGCCTGGCCCGGGTGAGCGGCACCTTCTACGGCGAGGCCGAGGGCTTTTCCAACGCCAGCCTGATCCAGGTCACCCTGGTGATGGAGGAGGGCCGCTTCGCCCAGGTGAGCGTGGTGGGCGAGCATGAGACCGCCGACTACGCCGAGCCCGCCCTGGCCGCGCTGTGCGAGCGCGCGATGGCCGCCAACTCCGCTGAGATTGACGTCTATACCGGCGCCACCTGGACCAGCCGCGGCTTCATTGAGGCCCTGCACCAGGCCCTGCACGCCGCCGCCCAGGCCGGGCAGGAGGGTGAGGCGGCCGGGGGCCCGGAGGCGGAGCAGCCATAAACCTTGTGAAGCCAATCACAGCGCCCGGGTCAGAACCCCACAGGAGCAGCCCTTGCACCAGCATTTCTCCCCCCGTTCCCTGGCCCTTGGGGGCCTGAGCGCGGCCGCCTATGTGGCGCTCACCCTGATGTTCGCGCCCATCAGCTTCGCGCAAATCCAGTTCCGCATTTCCGAGGCCCTCACCCTGCTGCCCGTGCTGTCCCCCGCCTTTGTGCCCGGGCTGTTCATCGGCTGCCTGGCCGCCAACCTGGTCACCGGCCAGCCCTGGCAGGACGTGGTCTTTGGCTCCCTGGCCAGCTTGGTGGCGGCCCTCCTCACCCGCCGCTTCCGCCACACCCTGTGGCTGGCCGCCCTGATGCCCGTGGCCATCAACGCGCTGGTGATCGGGCTGATGCTGTATTGGGCCTATGGCCTGCACCCCTACATCAGCTTCCTCGCCGTGGGCGCGGGCCAGGCGGTGGTCTGCTTCGGCCTGGGGGTGCCGCTGGTCAGGCTGCTGCAGCAGCGACAGCTGCCGCTGGCCTGAGTTAAGGGTCGCTGAGCCTTGCCGTAAAACGAGGTTGCTTCATCCAGATATAAAGTGAGATAAGCCGCTGCCAGCCCGGTGGTTCACGGAAGGCCAGCCGGCTCTTTTTTTGCCGCAGGGCGGCCTCATCCTGTCGTCAGCCTGGTTGCCGGCTGTGCCTGGCCGGCTTAGCGCGGCAGGAATGGGCCGGGCGCAAAAAGCCCGCAAAAAAAGACCCGCTGCCTCTGGGACAGCGGGCCGTCGGTCCGTATTCAATTGTTCTGAGCCTTCGAGTTCCTCTGAGTAACCAGTACCAGATGGTCCGTCGCTTCGCCCGGGAACAATCGTGTTTCCCCCGTTGGGGAGTAACTGTCTGGAGGCAAACTGTGTGTCCTGATATGGGTCGTACGCCTAAGGGAACTTCCGCGGTCAGACAAGTTTGTGCCAGGTTCAGTTCTGTGTGGAAATCTGTTTGTTATCTAAACGGGCGAAGCAGACAACGAAGGGCAGTGCACTCTCTACCTTAATCAGTTGATCGCCTCCCTTTTGAGCCACATTTGATGTCCATCTCCTTTGGCTCGCCTACAAGATAGCACAGGTTTCGCCGCTTGTCAAATCAGGCCGGTAATTGGCCATCCCCTTGAAAACACAGGGTTTTTCCGGTGGTTTGAGCCCGGGGTACAGATGCGGTACAATGTGAAGACAAGATTTTTCGCGGCCGGGCGGGGTTTGGACAGGGCAGATGGTCTGGCGGGCCGCGGCGCAGCAAACCGCCCCGCGCGGCGGGGCAAATGGCAGGCGGCCTGACAGCAAAGGAGGCGAGGCCATGCGGTTTCCCGGTGAGCGGCACCTGGCCCCCTGGGGCAGCAAGCGGGTATACCGCCTCAGCCTGCTGCTGGGCCTTGCCGCCCTGCTGGCCATCTACCTGTTCTCCCTCCAGTCGCCCGTGCAGTCGATGATGGTCAGCGGCCGCTTCGCCCGGCTGCTGCAACGCCTGACCGGGCGGCAGCTGGATGAAGGCCTGCTGCGCAAGCTGGCCCACGCCATTGAGTTCGCCTTGCTGGGCGGCCTGGGCGGCCTGGCGCTGGCCCAGACCGACTGGAACGCCAGGCATGCCCTCACCCTGCTGGGCTTTGGCATGCTGGCCGCCTTCCTGGATGAAAGCCTGCAGCTGCTCTCCGGCCGGGGCGCCGCCATCCTGGATGTGTGGATAGACACCGCCGGCTTCATGGCCGGGCTGGCCATGGCCCTGGCCTTCACCCAGCCCAGGCGGCGCGGGGCGGGGCAAGGCCAGGGCGGCTGATCAGCTCAGCAGGCGCTTCTCGCCCGCAATCAGCTGCAGGGGGGCGATGTTCTGGGTGGTTTCCAGCACCCCCAGGTACTGGCCCTTGGGGTCGCGCACCGCGAAGTAGCGGATGTGCACCAGCTGCTCGCCCAGCTTGATCCAGAACTCCTCATGGTCCTTGCGGCCCTCGCGCAGGTCGCTGACAATCTGCTCCACGATGTGCACGCTGGCCGGCGGGTGGCAGTTGCTTACGTCCCGCCCCAGCACCGACACCGTGCGGGGGAAGGCGCGTTCCTTGCCCTGGGAGAAGAAGCGCACCTTGTTGTCGCGGTCCACAAAGGTCATGTCCAGGGGCAGGGTGTTGAGCACGGCTGCCAGCTCCTGGGTGGTGAAGCTGCCCGTGGGCAGGCTGACCCCCTCCGCCTTGGCGGCCTGCACGGGGCTGGCCGCGCGGGCGGACAGCGGGAAGGCGGGCGGGGTGCCCAGCAGGAAGAAGCCGAACTCGTGCATGTCCTGGGCAATCTGCCGCCACTCATCCTCGTGCAGGTTTTCCACCAGGATGGGCAGCAGGATGTTGTCCTCCTTGAAGGCCATGTCCTCCACCCGGGTGAGCGCCTTCTCCAGCGCCTGGGTGCTGCCCTGGGCCAGCTGCGCCGCGGCCTCCTTCAGCTCCGCGCGGATTTCGTCATCCACGCCCCACATCACCTTGGGCGGCGCGGTGACGCCATACTTCTCCATGTAGGGGAAGAAGAGGTTTTCCTTGATCTTATAATGGCTGTCAATGCCCAGCAGCTGCTGGGTTTTTTGCTTCAGGGCCAGGCGGCTGACCTCGTCCGTCTGGGGCAGCAGGCCCCTCAGGTCCGCCAGCAGCTTGCGCAGCGCGCGGTTGGTGGCCTTCAGGGTATGCGCCGGGTGGCCGGGCACCTCCAGGGGCAGGGAGCTGTGAATGTCCTCAATGGAGCCTTCAAAGATGGAGGCGTGCACGTCGCACAGGCGCTGCACCTCCTCCACCGGCATGCCCTCGTCAATCAAGGCCTGCTCCGCGTTGGAGATTTCCTCCGCGGACACCTGGCCGAACACCTCCGCGAACTCGTCCTTCACCTGCTCCACGGTGTGCCCCGCGTGCAGCTTGCCGATGATGTCCTGCAGCCGGCCCTTCCTGTACTCCCGGTTGTTGATTTCACCTGCCATAGATATATCCTTTCTCAGCGGGGATGCCCCCGCGGCTGTGTTGAACCGCGCAAAAAGCGGGCGGCGCTTACGCCGCCCTGTATTCATACCCGCTTGGTGACGGTTTACGCACGCCGGCGCCGCCAGCCCCGCGCAATCAGCCGCCCCCCGGCAGCCTCACCAGCCCGCTCACGGTGCCCCCGCCTGGCGGTCCGCATGCGCGCGCAGCAGGTCGCGCAGGTGCCCGCGCGCCAGGTAACAGGGGGGCTCATTCCAGGGGTTGATGCACAGGCCGGCTGCGGTGGGGTCCCCTGCCACCATGCCCAGCGCCGCCGCCAAGTCCATCTCAATGAGGAGGCGCTCCTCCACGCCCTTGGCCTGCGAGGTAATCAGGGCATAGTACTCCTCCCCCGACGCATCCCGCACCATGGTGGGCGGCAGGCCCAGGTGCTCAAGCCCGGGCGCCGGGAAATCCATCGCCAGCACCGCCGGCGCGCCCTGTGACAACAAGCCTTGCAGCACGGCCAGCAGGCGCGACAGGCTGCGCTCTCCCGGCTGCTGCGCGTAGGCCCGCGCGGCGGCGGACAAATCCTGTGGGTTGATGGCAGGGTCCTCCTTCTGCAAACAGCCTGCGGGCGCCATCACAGGCCGCTTGCGGCGTGACACGCGCCTACTTGCGCGTGCGCGCCCGCCGCCGGCGCGCGGGCTGGGGCTGCTGGCGCTCCGGGGGCTGCTCGCCCCGCAGGGTGAACAGCTGGTCGCGCAGCTTGGCGGCCGCCTCAAAATCCAGGTTCTGGGCGGCGGCCAGCATACGGTCCTCAATGGACAGGGCCAGGGCGGCGCGCTCCTCCTCGCTCAGGCCGCGCTCGCGGGCCGCCTGCTCGTTTTGCTGGGTGATGGCAATCAGCTCGCGCACCGCGGAGTTGATGCTCTCCGGCGTGATGCCGTGCTGCCGGTTGTAGGCTTCCTGGATGGCGCGGCGGCGGTTGGTCTCGCCAATGGCGCGCATCATGGAGTCAGTCGGCGCGTCGGCGTACATGATGACCCGCCCTTCGGTGTTGCGCGCGGCGCGCCCCACCGTTTGCACCAGGCTGGTCTCAGAACGCAGGAAACCCTCCTTGTCCGCATCCAAAATGGCCACAAGCGCCACTTCTGGCAGGTCCAGCCCCTCGCGAAGCAGGTTGATCCCCACCAGGATGTCATAGGTGCCCAGGCGCAGGTCACGCAGCAGCTCCATGCGCTCCATGGTCTTGATGTCCGAGTGCAGGTAGCGCACCCGCATGCCCAGCTCGCGCAGGTAGTCGCTGAGCCGCTCGGCCATGGCCTTGGTCAGGGTGGTCACCAGCACCCGGTAGCCGCTGGCCACCACCTGGTTGATCTCCCCCACCAGGTCGTCCACCTGGCCGGTCGCCGGGCGCACGATGATTTTGGGGTCCAGCAGGCCGGTGGGGCGGATGATCTGCTCCACCGTGTTCAGGCTGTGGGCCGCCTCATAAGCCCCCGGCGTGGCGGACACGAAGACCGCCTGGGGCACCCGCTGCTCAAACTCCTCAAAGGTGAGCGGGCGGTTGTCAAAGGCGGAGGGCAGGCGGAAGCCGTAGTCCACCAGCTGGGTCTTGCGGGCGCGGTCGCCGTTGTACATGCCGCGGATCTGCGGGATGGTGACGTGGCTCTCATCGATGAAGCAGATGTAGTCCCTGGGGAAGTAATCCAGCAGGCAGAAGGGCGGGTCGCCCGGCTGGCGGCCGTCAAAATAGCGGCTGTAGTTCTCAATGCCGGACACAAAGCCGATTTCCCTGAGCATCTCAATGTCATACTGGGTGCGCTGGGCGATGCGCTGGGCCTCCAGCAGCCGGCCCTCCCGCTCAAAATAGGCCACGCGCTCCGCCAGGTCGGCCTCCATCTGCTTGAGGCCCCGCTCCCGCGCCGTCTCGTTGGTGGCGTAGTGGGTGGCCGGGTAGAGCGCGGCGTGGGTCAGCTGGCGCAGCACCCGGCCGGTGGTCAGCGCGGTTTCGGACACCGTCTCCACCTGGTCGCCAAAGAAGTCCACGCGCAGGCCGTTCTCCTCCTGGCTGATGGGGATGATGTCCACCACGTCCCCCCGCACCCGGAACATGCCCCGCCCCGGGGCGATGTCATTGCGCTCGTACTGGATGTCCACCAGCTGGCGCGCGAGCTGCTCGGGGCTCAGCTTCATGCCCGGACGCAGCGAAATCATCTGGCCCAGGTACTCCTCCGGGTCGCCCATGGCATAGATGCAGGAGACCGAGGCCACGATGATCACATCGCGCCGCTCCTTGAGCGCCGCGGTGGCGCTGTGGCGCAGGCGGTCAATCTCGTCGTTGATGGAGGAATCCTTTTCAATGTATGTGTCGCTGGAGACGATGTAGGCCTCCGGCTGGTAATAGTCGTAATAGCTGACAAAGTATTCCACGGCGCTGTCGGGGAAGAAGGCGCGCAGCTCCGCGCACAGCTGGGCGGCCAGCGTCTTGTTGTGCGCGATGACCAAAGTGGGTTTTTGCACCCGCTCAATCACGCTGGCCATGGTGTAGGTCTTGCCGGAGCCCGTCACCCCCAGCAGGGTCTGGCCGGTCAGCCCCTGCTTCAGGCCCTCCGCCAGCGCGGCGATGGCCTGGGGCTGGTCCCCCTGGGGGCTGAAGGGCGCGACCAGCTTGAACCGGTTCATGCCGGCCCTTCCTGGCTGTCCGGCAGCAGGCCGTCCCGGTCCAGCCGCAGCAAGGCCTCAAAGCTTTGCTGGCTGATGTCGTGCTCCATGCGGCAGGCGTCCTCATAGGCGGTTTCTTCATCCACCCCCAGGCGCATCAGCACCCGGGCGATGCCCTCATGCCGCTCGGCCATGGACCGGGCGATGGCCAGGCCGGCCTCCGTGAGGGAGATCAGGTTGTCCCTGTCCATGGTGACGTAGCCCTGCTCCCGCAGCTGGCGCATGGCGTAGCTGACGCTGGGCTTGGTCACCTTCAGCGCCCGGGCGATGTCCACCTGGCGGGCATAGCCCTTGCGGCGCTGCAGCAGCAGGATGCGCTCCAGGTAGTTTTCCTGGGATTCATTGACGCTCATGTTGGCACCTCCAGCCCCATGGTAAGGCAATGGCCGGGCGGGTTCAAGGGTACGCGGCGGGGCTCAGACCACCCAGTTGCCCGCCACCAGCAGCGGCACCGCCTGCCCCTGGGGGGTGTAGCCCGTGACGCGCAGCTGCGGCCCGCCCACCATGAAGTCCACATGGATGAGGGAGCGGTTCATGCCGGCCGCCTTCTGCTGCTCCCTGTCCATCTGGCTGCCGCCCTCCAGGTTTTCTGCATAGGCCTGCCCCAGGGCGAAATGGCAGGAGGCGTTCTCATCAAACAGGGTGTTGCGGAACAGCAGCCCGGTGCGGCGGATGGGCGAGTCCTCCCCCACCAGGGCCACCTCGCCCAGGCGTCGGGCGCCCTCATCGGTGTCCAGCAGGCCCTTGATGATGTCCGCCCCGCTGTCCGCCGCGAAATCCACCACCTGGCCGTCCCTGAAGGTGAAGCGCAGGCCCTCAATCAGCCTGCCCCGCGTGCTCAGGGGCAGGGTGGCGGCCAGGGTGCCGTCCACTTTGTGGGCGTGGGGCAGGGTGAAGACCTCCTCGGTGGGCAGGTTGGGCATGAAGCTGTCCCCGCGCGGAATCCGGGAGGCGCCCCCCTTCCAGACATGCCCCTGGGGCAGGTAAACCACCAGGTCGGTGCCCGGGCCCTCGTAGTGCAGCTTCTCAAAGTGGTGCCGGTTCAAAAAATCCACATGGCGCGCCAGCGCCTGCTGGTGGGCCTCCCACGCGGCCACCGGGTCCTCCAGGTTGACGCGGGTGGCCTCAAAAATCTTCTCCCACAGGGCACTGATGGCGGCTGCCTCCTCCAGCTGCGGGAACACGCTCACAGCCCAGGCCGGGGAGGGCAGGGCCGCGATGCTCCACTTGACCTGGTTCTCCATGGTGTACTTCATGATGCGCTCGTTGGCCTGGCTTTGGACCTTCTCCCAGCGGCTGATGCGCGCCGGGTCGGCCTGCTTGAGCAGCTCCGGGTTGGGCGCGTTGAGCGCCAGCAGGTGGTAGTTGTCCAGGTAGGCTGCCTCGCGGAAGTCCGCGAAGAAGCCGGGCACCCTGTCAAAGGCCGCATCCGGCGCATGCAGGTAGCGCGCCAGGGTGAGCCCGTCATCCTGGAACATCAGCTGGATGTCGTGGGCGCTCAGGTCATAGGCCTGGCGGGCAATCTCCCGCGCCAGGGGCAGGCCGTGCTCGTCCAGGCGGACAAGCAGCTTGTCCCCCGGCTGGATGTTGAGCCCCACCTTCAGAATCAGCTGTGCGTATTTGACCAGGTTTGCCTGCAGGTTCATCTTTTCCTCCTTCGCGCCGGGGCGCTGGTGTCAATGAGGTGATTATACCTGATTTGCCGCCGCTTGGGCAGGGAAAACCGTGCCGCCTTGCCCTTGACAGCCGCCCTGCCGGGGGATAAACTGAAGCCAGCGCCGGGTACCGGCGAAAAAAATCCGTGCGGGTTAGTCGCCGCTAACCCTGAAAGGACGCCATGCCGCTCACCCTGATGAAAACGGGGGAAACCCACACCATTGTCCGCCTGTCCGGCCCCCCGCAGGTGCGCGCCCGCCTGCAGGAGCTGGGCTTTGTCAGCGGGGTGCGCGTGACCGTGGTGGGCGGCCTGGGCGGGGACCTGATCCTGCAGGTGCTGGGCAGCCGCATCGCCCTGGGACGCGGCCTGGCGCGGCACATCCACGTATGAAAACCCTGGACCAGCTGCCGGTGGGCGAAGAGGCCCGCGTGGTGCGCCTGCATGGCCAGGGCGCGGTCAAGCGCCGCATCATGGAGATGGGCCTCATCCGGGGCACCAGGGTGCTGGTGCGCAAGCTGGCGCCCCTGGGCGACCCGATGGAGCTGACCGTGCGCGGCTATGAGCTGAGCCTGCGCAAGGCGGACGCCGCGCTGATTGAAATCGAGTAATTGTTTGCCCCTCGGTTAGTCTTGGCTAACTCCGGGGCTGCCGCCTTTGCGGAAAGGATGCTGTATGACGCCAATCACCATCGCGCTGGCGGGCAACCCCAACAGCGGAAAAACCACCCTGTTCAACCTGCTCACCGGCGCCAACCAGTATGTGGGCAACTGGCCGGGGGTGACCATTGAAAAAAAGGAAGGCCTGCTGCTGGGCCGTCAGGACATCCTGCTGCAGGACCTGCCCGGGGTTTACTCCCTCTCCCCCTACACCCCGGAGGAGCGCATCACCAGGGACTACCTCAGCCTGCAGCCGCCGGACGCCATCATCAACGTGGTGGACGCCAGCAACCTGGAGCGCAACCTCTTTTTGACCACCCAGCTGCTGGAGCTGGGCCTGCCGGTGGTGGTGGCCCTGAACATGGCTGACCTGGTGGAAAAAAGCGGCGACCAGGTGGATGTGGCGGCCCTTTCCCGCGGCCTGGGCTGTCCCGTGCTGTGGCTGAGCGCCCTGCGCCGCCAGGGCGCTCAGGAGCTGGCCCAGGCGGCCATCCAGGCGGCCAATCAGGGCAGCCAGGCGCCGCCGGACTGCCTGGAGGGCCCGGTGCTGGACGCCGTGAGCCAAGTGGAGGCGCTCATCCAGCCCCTGGTGCCCCGGCGCCTGCTGCGCTACAGCGCCGTCAAGCTGCTGGAGCGCGATGCCAGGGCAGTGCCGGGCACGGGCCTGCCGGAGGACCTGGCAAACCAGGTGAGCGGGGTGGCGGACCGGCTGGAGGAGGCGGAGCAGGACGACGGCGAATCCCTCATCACCGCTGCGCGCTATGATTTCATTGAGCGCCTGTCACGGGCCGCCCTCACCCGCAACAACCCCGGCCTGAAGATGAGCCTGTCCGACCGCATAGACCAGGTGGTGACCAACCGCCTGCTGGCCCTCCCCATCTTTGCCCTGGTGATGTTCCTGATGTACTACATCTCCGTCACCACCATCGGCAGCCTGGTGACCGGTTTTGTCAACGACACCGTCTTTGGGGACTGGGTGGCCGCCCCCCTGCGCCAGCTGCTGGAGGGCGCCCGGGTGGCCCCGCTGGTGAGCGGGCTGGTGGTGGACGGCGTTGTCGGCGGGGTCGGCGCGGTGCTGGGCTTTGTGCCCCAAATGCTGGTGCTCTTCCTGCTGCTGGGCATCCTGGAAGACGTGGGCTACCTGGCCCGGGTGGCCTTCATCATGGACCGGGTCTTCCGGCGCTTTGGCCTGTCGGGCAAGAGCTTCATCCCCATGCTCATTGGCAGCGGCTGCTCGGTGCCGGGCATCATGGCCAGCCGCACCATCGAGCAGGAGCGCGACCGGCGCATGACCATCATCACCACCTCCTTCATCCCCTGCAGCGCCAAGATGCCCATCATCGCCCTGTTCGCCGGGGCGGTCTATGGCAACTCCGGCTGGGTGGCGGCCGCAGCCTACCTGGCCGGCGTGCTGGCGGTGGTGCTCTCCGGCATCATCCTGAAAAAAACCCGCCGCTTCGCCGGCGACCCCGCCCCCTTTGTGATGGAGCTGCCAGCCTACCACCTGCCCCTGCCGCGCAACGTGCTGCGCGCCGCCTGGGAGCGGGGCTGGTCCTTCATCAAGCGCGCGGGCACCGTCATCCTGCTGTCCAGCGTGGTGCTCTACCTGCTGCAGGCCCTGGGCGTGGAAGGCGGCCGCCTGGTGGTGGTGGACAGCAGCGAAGGCAGCCTGCTGGCCGCCCTGGGCCGCCTGGTGGCCCCCGTCTTCCTGCCCCTGGGCTTTGGGGAGTGGAAGGCCACCGTGGCCACCTTCACGGGGCTGCTGGCCAAGGAGAACATCGTGAGCACCTACGGGGTGCTGTACGGCTTCGCCCAGGTGGCGGAGGACGGCGCGCAGATCTGGGGCCGCCTGGCGGCCGATTTCACCGGGCTGTCCGCCGCCTCCTTCATCCTCTTCAACCTGCTGTGCGTGCCCTGCTTCGCCTCAGTGGGCGCCATCAAACGGGAGATGAACAGCAGCGGCTGGACCGCCTTTGCATTGCTTTACCAAACGCTGCTGGCCTACAGCGCCTCCCTGCTGGTCTACCAGCTGGGGCTGCTCATCCAGGGCCAGGCGCCGGGGCTGTACAGCCTGGCCGCCCTGCTGGTGCTGGCCGCCAGCCTCTACCTGCTGTTGCGGCCCCGCCCGGTGGGCCAGGCCCGCCGCGCCGCCGTCTGACATACACCAACGATAGTTGAAAGGATGCGCATGATATGATCAACCTGCCCACCCTGCTGACCCTGCTGGCGCTGGCCGCCCTGCTGGCCCTGGTCATCCGCGCCCAGGTCAGGGCCCGCCGCGCCGGGCGCGGCTGCGGCATGGCCTGCTCCAGCTGTCCGGGCTGCCCCAGCACCAAGGTGGACGGACAGGCCCCATCTGCCTGAACCTTGCCCAGGGTGGTATGATAGCTGCGTAGGGGCAAACCAAAAGGAGGTACCCATGACCTGGCTGACAGACAACATTGGCGCCATCGCGCTGGGCATCGGCCTCATCCTGGGGCTGGCACTGCTCACCCGTGGCAACCTCAAAGGCACAAAAACCAGCCCTGTCAAGGGCTGTGACAACTGCACCTGCCAGGGCGGCGGTTGCCACCGGCAGGGCGAGGCTTCCTGAGGGACGGGGAACCGCTGGGGGCTGTGCGCCCCCAGGCCCCCGGCCCGGCTGTGAAACGCATCACCAAAGCGCCGCCTTGTGAAGAGGCGGCGCTTTGATGTGTCTTCAAACCATTGGATGGGGACGAGGCCGGGCGGCCTTTGATTCCGGCGGCTGGTGGCCTCCGGCGCGGTTCCGCCCTTATTCCGCCGCCTTGAAGTTGTACAGCGGCTTCAGGTGGGCCAGCACCCGGGCGGTGGGGCCCAGGTGCGCCAGCAGGTGCGCCATGGGCTTGTAGGCCATGGGGGCTTCATCCAGGGTGTCCTGCCCCACCGAGGTGGAGTACACCCCCTTCATCTGCGCGCGGAACTCCGCCAGGCTCAGGCTGTCAAAGGCCGCCGTGCGGCTCATCAGCCGGCCGGCCCCGTGGGGCGCGGACTGGTTCCAGTCCTCATTGCCCAGGCCCTCGCACAGCAGGCTGCCATCGCGCATGTTCAGGGGAATCAGCAGCTTCTCCCCCAGGCGCGCGCTGACCGCGCCCTTCCTGAGCACCATGCTGTCCAGGTCAATGTAGTTGTGGGTGGTGGTGAAGCGCTCCAGCACGTCCAGCCCCAGGCCGCTGGTGATGACCTGCATCATGGCCTGGCGGTTGATGGCGGCAAAGCGCTGCACCAGGCGCATGTCATGCAGGTAGTCCGCCATCAGCTGGCCCTGGGCATAGGCCAGGTCCCGGGGCAGGCCGCCGGGCAGCCGCCCCTTTCGCTGGGCGGTCCGCAGCATCCGGGCCGCCTGCTTGCGCTTGCCCGCCTTTTGCAAATCCGCCACCGCCGCCATCAGCGCCGGGTCCGCCGCCGCCGCCAGGGCGCGGTGGGCCTCCCTCTGGTAGTGGCTGGCGGTCTCATAGCCCAGGTGCCGGCTGCCGGAGTGGATGATCAGGTAGAGGCTGCCGCTGTCCCCGTCCCGGGCGGCCTCAATGAAATGGTTGCCCCCGCCCAGGGTGCCAATGCTCAGCCGCGCCCGCTCCAGGTCCATGTAGCGCGCGCAGCGCAGCTGGCTCAGGTCGATCTGGTCATTGAAGGGGTGGGGCGCGCTGCGCACCGCCTTGCCGGAGGGGATCTGCCTGCGGATCAGGGCGTCCAGCGCGGCGAAATCCAGCTCCCGCTCCCTGAGAAGTGCGGTTTCCATACCGCAGCCGATGTCCACCCCCACCATGTTGGGCACCACCTTGTCTGTCACCGTCATGGTGGTGCCGATGGTGCTGCCCATGCCCGCGTGCACATCCGGCATGATGCGGATTTTGCTGTCTGAAAAGGCCTGCTGGTCACACAGGGTTTTGATCTGTTCCCGCGCGGTGGGCTCCAGCTGGTCGGTATAGCATATGGCGCGGTTGTGAGCGCCCTCAATGATGATCATGGCGTCCTTTCCGCCGGCCCGGCCGGCAATTTGTGCTTATTTGAGCAGGGTGATGCTGTGGCGGTCAAAATCCACCTGCCCCTCCTGCTTCATCCGCTGCAGCGCCCGGGAGAGCGAGCTGCGCTGCACGCCCAGCTGGGCGGCCAGCGCCTTCTTGCTGCCCGGCAGCCGGATGACCGGCGTGCCCTGGGCGCGCTGCTGGGCGCGCAGGTAGTTGCGGATGCGCGCGCGCAGGGGCAGGTTGGCGTACCTGGTGAGCGTGCCCTCCAGCACCAGCGCCCTGTCCGCCACCTCGCCCAGGTAGGCCAGCAAAAAGCGCTGATGCTGGCCCAGAAGCGCCAGCAGGCTTCGCTTGTCAATGCGCAGCAGGGTGGTGGGTTGGGTGGCGGTGATGGCCAGGTGGTGCACGGGGTCGGAGGAGAAGAGCAGGTTGCCGCCGATGCTGCCGCCCGGGCCAAACTCGGCGATGCGCATCAGGTCCCCCTCCCGGGTGATGCGCTCCACCGCCAGGCGCCCTTCCACAATCAGCTCCAGCGCCGTGCAGGCCTCCCCCTCGCTGTGAAGCAGCTGGCCCGCGCGGAACCGGGCCAGGCGCGCGCTGGCGCGCAGCCCCTCAAGGGCTGTGTCGGGCAGGGTCGCCAGCAGGGGCAGCTGCTTGAGCCGGGTAAGGTCCATGGCGGCCTCCAAAACGCGGTCAGCAGGGACGAAGTGTTACAATGGTAACACTTTTTTGCGCCAACATCCAGTATGATGGCGCCAGATCAAGCGGTATGGAGGATGCGCGAGATGAAAAAAGCTGCCCCGGTCATCCGGCTGCTGTTCCTGGCCCTGTTTGTGGTGCTGCTGCGCAAGGGCTTCCTGATTGGCTGGCTGGCAATGTACCTGCTCAGCTTGCTGCTGCCCCTGCTGTGGGGCAGGCGGCTGTACTGCATGCTGGCCTGCCCGATGAACACCTTGATGTCCTGGCTGACCCCGCTGAAACAGAAGCTGGGGCTGAAGAACCGCCCGGCGCCTGCCTGGCTGGCGGGAGGCGTGATGGTCTGGGCCTCCCTGGCGCTGACGGTGGCGGTGTTCCTTGTCAGCCGCAGGCTGATCGGGAAGGATTTCCCGATGATGCTGGTGTGGATGGCCGTCTCCCTGGGGATGACGCTGGTGTACCACCCGGATGTCTTCCACGACAAGGTCTGCCCCTTTGGGCTGCCCCAGGGCGGCCTGGCCAGGCGCTCCCTGCTGGATGAGGAGGCCGGAAAACAGGCGCGGGACTACCAGGGCTTCACCCAAAGCGTGCTGGGCGGCATGAACAGGGAGCAGGCGGCAGATTCGTAAAAGCGCTGGGTGTCTGCCTGCGGGCAGCAGCAACCAGGCATCGGGCAGCACGGAAACGCTGCCCGCCTTGTTCAGGGGCAGGGGCGGAGCCCTTCGCGCCCCATCCCCCTCAGGATGAGGCTGCCGGCCCGCCCGGCTTGACCGCCTGCTCAAACAGCCGGCCGCTCATGCGCAGGGCCAGGGTGCCCCGCACCGAAAAACGCAGGGAAAAGGCGGGGCCTTCGCTTACAAAGGCCATGTCCACCTGGTCCTGCTCGGTCAGTTCCCGGTGGTAGGAGGCCAGCAGGGTGCGCACCGGGTGCCGGCTCAGGTCGGCCGCGCGGCTGAGAAAGCACAGCGCCTGGTCGCCCGCGCGGGTGTTGTTGACATGGCCATTGCGGTCCAGGTCGGTATAGACCGGCTGCCAGCGGCCCCGCTGCGGGCTGCCTGCCCCCAGCTCCTCCGCAGCACCCGGGTTGTGGTAATAGGGCAGAAGGCCCGAGGTGTCCGGCATCGCAGCGCTGACCGCCGCCAGGTCCACCATCTGGCGGGTGTTCACATCCGCCAGCACCCAGAAGCTGCTGCCGCGCACCAGCGGCTGCCCCGCCTCATCCTCCACCTGGTAGTAGCGCGGGTAGATGCCGCGCCGCGGGCGCCCGGGAAAGGTTTTGCCGTACACAGTCTGTGCGATTTCCGGGTAGCGCAGCACCTCAAACTCGTTGCGGGTGACCACCCAGACCGCGCCCAGCTTCAGCATGTCCGCGAAGCTGAAGCCCAGGATCCCCGAGTGCTCCCCGGCCAGCTCCTGCATCATCACCAGGATGCGCGCGGGCTTCCAGAAGCCGTGGCGGTCGCAATCCGATGACAGGATTTTGTAGGTGGTTTCCAGCGTTTTCATGGCGCGCTCCTGACAGGTTTCAATGAAGCGGGCGGGCATTGCAGATGCCCGCCCTGAAGGGTTTTGGTTGGTGTCACACGGGCACAGCGCCCATGATACGGGCTGCCTGCCCTGTTGACAAGCGCTTACTTGGCGTATTCGACGCTGCGCGTCTCCCGGATGACGTTCACGCGGATCTGGCCGGGGAACTCCATCTCGTTCTCAATGCGCTTGGCAATTTCCTTGGCGATGATGCGCATGCCCTCGTCGTTGACATCCTCGGGCTTGACCATGATGCGCACCTCGCGGCCGGACTGGATGGCATAGCACTTCTCCACCCCGGAGAAGGAGGTGGCGATCTCCTCCAGCTTGGTCAGGCGCTTGATGTAGTTCTCCAGCATCTCCCGCCGGGCGCCCGGGCGCGCGGCTGAGATGGCGTCCGCCGCCTGCACCAGCACCGCGATGATGGACTGGGGATCCACATCGTTGTGGTGGGAGAGGATGGCGTGGATGACCTCGGGGTGTTCCTTGTACTTGCGGGCCAGCTCGGCGCCCAGCGCCGTGTGGGTGCCCTCCTGCTCGCGGTCCACCGCCTTGCCCAGGTCATGCAGCAGCCCGGCGCGCTTGGCCACCTGGGCGTCCAGGCCCAGCTCGGCCGCCATGAGGCCGGTGAGGTGGGCCACCTCGATGGAGTGCTTGAGCACATTCTGGCCGTAGCTGGTACGGTACTTCATGCGGCCCAGCACCTTGACCAGCTCCGGGTGAATGCCGTGCTGGCCGGTCTCAAAGACGGCCTGCTCGCCCGCCTCCTTGATGTGCTCGTCAATTTCCTTCTTGGCCTTCTCCACCATCTCCTCAATGCGGGCGGGGTGGATGCGGCCGTCCTGCAGCAGCTTCTCAATGGCGATGCGGGCAATTTCGCGGCGCACCGGGTCAAAGGCGGAGATAATCACCGCCTCAGGCGTGTCGTCAATGATCAGGTCAACGCCCGTGGCCTGCTCCAGCGCCCGGATGTTGCGGCCTTCCCGGCCGATGATGCGGCCCTTCATGTCGTCATTGGGCAGGTTGATGACGGACACCGTGGTCTCGGCCACGTGGTCGGAGGCGCACTTCTGGATGGCCAGCGCGATGATGTTGCGCGCCTTCTTGTTGGCCTCCTCCTTGGCGTTTTGCTCAATGTCGCGCACCAGGGCGGCCGCGTCATGGTAGGCTTCCTTCTCCACCCGGGAGATGATAGCCTGGGTGGCCTCATCGGCCGTCAGGCCCGCGATGCGCTCCAGCTCCCCCGCCTGCCTGTCCCGCAGGGCCTCTGCCTCCTGCAGGCGCTTGTTGATCTCTTCGGACTTCTGGTTCATGCGCTCCTCGCGCTTCTCCAGGTTGTCCAGCTTCTTGTCCATGGTTTCCTCGCGCTGGGCAACCCGGCGCTCGGCGCGCTGCTGCTCGGCGCGGCGGTCGTTGATTTCCCGGTCCAGCTCGCCCTTGAGGCGCAGCACCTCCTCCTTGGCTTCCAGGATGGTTTCCTTCTTGCGGTCCTCCGCCTTGCGGGTGGCGTCGTCCAGCAGCTCCTTGGCGTACCTGTCCGCGCGCCCGATTTTCTTTTCCAGGGTATTCTTGCTGTAGCTGAACCCGGCAAAGCCGCTGATGGCGGCTGCCGCCAGGGCGACCAGGATCCAGACATAGGTCGGCATGTTGTCCTCCTTCTTGAGTACTCTCAAACGTATCATGTCATCATGCGCGGCATAAAGAGAAGCCGCGGGCGCATGGCCCCCGGCTCAATGGCTGAACGACGACAAAAAGCTGTTCATCAGATGGTTGAGTATCTGTATGCGTGAAGCGGGTGGACCCCGCGACAAAAAGCCCCCTGTAAATCTTAACAGCGCGCCCGCATAAAACGGGATCAGCCGGACAGGCTTAGTTTAGCAAAAGGGCCTCATTTTTGTCAAGATGCACAAAAAAGCCGCAAAAACCTTGGACGAGGGATGGAAAACCCCGGAAAGCCCTGGTGCGCAAGGGCCAAGGGCACGCCCTGGCGCGCAAAAAGGAGGGCCGCAGGTGCGGCCCTCCGGGAACGGGTTCAGGCAATGGGTGAACGGCCGGGCGCTTAGCCCTCCTTGCGCAGCACCAGCACGCCAAAGGGCGGCAGGCTCTGGCTGCCCTTGGCGCTGCTGCCGTCAAGCAGGCGCCAGTCGCCGTGGATGTCGCAGGCCTGGGCCTGCTCTGTGTAGTTCAGCAGGAAGAGGAAGGCCTCCCCGTCCTTGCGGCGCACGGCCACCTCCACCTCCTGGGGGCAGGTGAGCTCCTGGGCGTAGGGGCTGCGCACGCCCATCTCCTTGAGCAGCAGGTCCGCCATCTCAAAGCTGAAGCCGCTGCCCAGGTAATAGGCAACGCCGCCGCCCTCATAGTCCTTGCGGGTCAGGGCCGGACGCCCGCCGTACCAGCCGCTGTCAAACTGGGCCAGCACCCGGGCGGTGCTGCCGGGCTGCAGCACATCGTGGGCATCGGGCGCGGGCGCCAGCTGGTCACCCATGCGGATGTTCAGCACCGGCTCGTCAAAGCGCGCCAGGGTGTACTCCACCACCTCCACATCGCAGATGTCCGCGGCGAAGCCCGGCATGGGCACCATGGGGCAGCGGCCGTACTCGTCCTTGTAGCCGGTGCGCGCGCCGAAGACCAGCTTGCCGCCCTGGGCCACATAGTCCTTCAGCACCTGCGCGGTGCGCTGGGTGAGGATGGTGGGGTGGGGGTAGAAGAGCGCGCTGTAGGGGGCCAGCTCCTCCACCGTGGTCTGGTGGCTGGCGGTCTCCCGAAGGTAGACCAGGTCAACCGGCGTATGGCTGAGCTGGGCGGCGCGGAAGATGGCCTGGCGGGACTGGGCGTCCAGCGGGCCGTGCCACAGATCGCGCTCGCCGTCCCATTCGTTGAGGTAGTCGGTGAGGATGCCCACCCGGGCCTCATAGCGGCCGCCCGCGGCCGCGCCGGCCGCCTCAAACAGGGCGGAGATGCCCTTGAGCTCCTCCAGGCGGCGGTTGGGCCGGTTGCTGTAGTCATTGAGGCCATGCCAGTAGATTTCGGTGCCGACCCAGCAGGTGCGCCAGCGGAAATAGCTGATGAAGTCCGCCCCGTGGGCCACGGACTGCATGGTCCACAGCTGCATCTGCCCGGGCTTGGGCATGGGCATGAGCATGCGGTAGTCCCAGCCGCCCGGGCCTGACTGCTGCTCCATCACGCCGAAGTTGGGGCTGATGGAACGTGCCCGGGACAGGCTCAGCCCCCAGGCGCGGTCCTTGAGGCTGCCGGTGTCCCCGGCGTTGATGCCGGCCTCCTGCCCATAGGCGAAGTTGGGGTAGCTGTCATAGGTGAGGAAGTCCAGGCCCTCCTGGGTCATCTCGTGGTTGTCCAGGTGGCCGAAGATGCCGTTGGTGGTGACGAAGCGGCCCTTGACGTGCTTGTGCAGGATGTCCGCCTGCATCTTCACGAAGGCGCGCGCGCTGTGGGAGGTGAAGCGCTTCTCCAGCAGCGCCAGGTGGGGGTTGCCATGGCCGTGCAGGGTCTTTTTCTCCAGGCTGACCTGGGCCCAGTCGGTGTAGGTCTGGTTCCAGAAGGCGGCGCCGATGGCCTCGTTGAGCTTGTCCAGCGTGCCAAAGCGCTTCTTCAGCCAGTCCCTGAAGGCGGCATGGTCGGCCTCGGAATAAAACTCCGCGATTTCGCAGTTGATCTCGTTGTCAATCTGCCAGCCGATCACGGCCGGGTGGTCGCCGTAGCGCTCGGCCAGCTTGGTGACGATGCGGGCGCTCAGGCGGTTGTACTCCCTGGAGTTGTAGTTGTAGTGGCGCCGGTGGCCGTGGTAGTACAGGTCCCCTTCCTTGGTGGCGTTGAGCGCCTCGGGGTATTTGTGGGTCAGCCAGACCGGGGGCGTGGCGGTGGGGGTGCACATGATGACCTGCATCTTCATCCGGTGCGCCAGGTCCAGGAAGCGGTCAAAGAGGGCAAAATCAAACACGCCCTCCTCCTTTTCCACCACTGTCCAGGCAAACTCGAAGACGCGGGCCACGGTGATGCCGTGTTCCAGCATGCGCTTCAGGTCATCCGCCCACAGCTCTTCCTTCCAGTGCTCCGGATAGTAGCAGACCCCCAGGGTCAATTGGTCCAGCTTGATGGATTTGTCGTGCAGCAAGTGTATGTCCTCCTTATTCCTTGATGGCTCCGGCCGTCAGGCCGCTCATGAAGTATTTGCTGGCGCTTAAAAAGGCAATCAGCAGCGGCAGCACAGTCAGGGTGCTGGCCAGCATCATCGCGCCCAGGTTGGTGCCGCGGGTGGGGTCACCGCGCATGTAGGACAGCATGATGGGCAGCGTGCGCATGTTGGCGTCGCGCAGCACCAGCATGGGCACCATGAAATCGTTCCAGACGTTGACAAACTGCATGATGCCCAGGGCCGAGTAGGCGGGCAGCAGGATGGGCGCCACCACCCGGAAGAAGATGCGCCACTCCGGGCAGCCGTCAATCTTGGCCGCCTCCATGAGCGAGACAGGCACGTTGTTCTGGCAGTACTGGCGCATCCAGAAGATGCCGAAGGCATTGGCCGCGCCCGGGATGATCAGCGCCAGGAAGTTGTTGATCCACCCCAGCTTGGTGATCAGGAAAAACCAGGGGATGATGCCGGCGATGCCCGGGATCATCATGGTGGCCAGCACGATGGCAAACAGTGTGCGCTTGCCCGGGAAGTCGTAGACCGAGAAGGCGTAGCCGCCCATGGAGCAAAACAGCAGCACCAGGGAGGTATGGGCCGTGGCCACCAGCAGGGAGTTGAAGAAGCTGCGCCCCACGTTGACCGCCTCGTTCATGGCCCTGTAGTTGGCGGCCAGGTTGGACCCAAACCAGAAGGGCGGCGGGTTGGTGTAGATGTCCGCCGTCAGGTGGGTGGACAGCACGAACATCCAGAAGAAGGGCAGCAGCATGGTCAGCGCCAGCAGCCCCAGAAAACCGTACAGCAGCGTCTGGGAGACCAGCCTGGAGCGCCTGGACAGCCAGGCCAGCCCCAGCAGGGCCAGGGCGACAAGCAAAAGCGGCAGGTACCTCATGCGTACCTCCTCTTGCGACCGCGGCGCCTCTTCTCTTCCCTCTCCAGGTGGCTGCGCTCATGGAAGGCGCGGTTGAGCAGCAGGGAGATGATGATGACAATGATGGTGATCACATAGGCGGCGGCGCTGGCCAGGCCGTAGATGTTGTTGCCGCGCGGCGCCTTGTTGAGCAGGTACATCATGACCGTCAGCCCCATGTTGCGCGTGCCGCCCATCTGGTCGGTCAGGATGACCGGCTCGGTGTATAGGCTCATCATGCCGATGCTGGACTGGATCAGGGTGAAGAGGATGATGGGCTTGAGCAGGGGCAGGGTGATGCGGAAAAACACCTGGGAGGGGCGCGCGCCGTCAATGGTGGCCGCCTCAAAGATGTCGTTGGAGATGCCCTGCATGCCCGCCAGGTAGATCACCATGTTCCAGCCGATCCACTTCCAGGAGAACATGATGATGATGGCCGTCTTGATGTTCTCCCCCACCCCGCCCAGCCAGTCCACGCGCTGGAGGCCCAGCAGGCCCAGGAAGTAGTTGATCAGGCCGAAATTGTAGCCAAACATCGAGGAGAACACGATGGTGATGGCCACGGCGCTGGTCACCATGGGCAGGAAGTAGATGGTGCGGAACAGGTTCTGCCCTTTCACATATGTGCCGTTGAGCAGGTGGGCCAGCACCAGCCCGCCGCCCAGGATGGGGATGTGGGCAATGATACCGATGATGAAGGTGTTGGACAGCGCCTTGATGAAGGTGGGGTCGGTGAACAGGCGGGTGTAGTTGTCTATCCCCCGCCAGCGCATGGCCCCCACGCCGTCCCAGCGGAAAAAGCTGATGTACAGCCCCGAAACGATGGGGAAGAGGCCAAAGATGAGGAAGAGGATGAAGAAGGGGGAGATGTACGCGTAGGCCACCCGGTTGCGCTTGATCTCCTTCCACAGGGAATGGCGCCTGGGGGCGTTGCCGGTTTGCGCCGTCAAGCTGATTCACCACCTTTGCTGTCTGCTGCCGCAGAGGGGGCCGGGGAAGGGGCTGCCCTGTCCCCTGCCGCCACCCCCCGGCAGGCTGATGAAAAGCGGCCGCAGCCAGGCTGCGGCCGCTGGTTTGCTCATGGGTGTGCCTGATGCCGTCCGGACTTATCTCAGCCCGGCATCCTCCATCAGCTCCTCCATGCGCTCAAAGTCGTCCAGGGTTTCGTTGAGGATGCCCTTCTTCACGTTCTCAATGATCTCATCGGCGCTGAGGCCCTCGTCCAGGCCGGAGCGCACCGCGTTGCCCATGGCGCTCTCAGCGGTGGTGTCCATGAGGGTGGAGAAGTTGGGGAAGGTGCCCTTGGCGATGTCCACCCACAGTTCGCGGGTCTTCTGGCCGCCAAAGTAGGGGTCCTCATCGTGGTACATGGGGTCTTCCCAGGCGGGGATGTAGCCGGGGAAGTAGTCCACCACGTCAAACATGGTGTTCTGGGCTTCGGCCGTGGCCATGGAGTACTTGATGAACTCCCAGGCCAGCTCCTTGTTCTTGGACTGGGAGGGGATGGCCAGGTAGGAGCCGCCCCAGTTGGAGGAGCCGATGCCGCCGGGCAGGCGGGCAACGCCCCACTTGCCGCCCAGGTCGGGCGCGATCCAGCTCTTGAGGAAGCCGCCGTACCAGCAGCCGGCCACCACCGTGGCCACCTGGCCGCCGCCAAAGGCAGCGTTGGCCTCGTTGGACCACATGTCGATGATCTTGGCATCCCAGTCGTTCTGGCGCATCTTGATGGCCGCCTCCAGCGCCTCCTTGGCCACCGGCTTGTCGATGATCAGGTTCAGGTCCTTGTCAAAGAAGTCGCGGTTCATGTAGCACCAGGAGTAGAGCATGGCGGCGTTGGACACCAGCCAGCGCTCCCCGGGGATGTGCACCTTCTCGGCGGCCTCCAGGAAGCCGTCCCAGGTGGAGAACAGCGCATCCACTTCCGCGGGGTCAGAGGGCAGGCCCACTTCCTCAAAGATGTCACGGCGGTAGAACAGCGAGGCCGGGCCGATGTCCCAGACCAGGCCGATGGTGCGCGTGCCGTCCAGGGAGGTGCCATAATCCCACTTGTAGTCCACAAAGTCGTCCTTGAGCTCGCCCGCGTTGTAGGGCGGATCCAGCAGGTTCTCAAAGCCGGGCCCATCCTTGTAGCGGCCGACCCAGGCCTGCTCCAGCATGACGATGTCATCCGCGCCGCTGCCGGCCGCGATCGCGGTGGTCAGCTGCTGGTTGAAGTCGGTGGTGGACATGAAGTTCAGCTCAATGCGCACACCGGGATGGTCCTCAAGGAATTTGGGGATGATGGCCTCAAACGCCGTGTCGCCGGCCGGCCAGCCGCCAATGGTCAGCACCGTTTCCTCCGCCACAGCCGCCGGGAGAATCCCCAGGGCCAGCACCAGCGCGAGGAGAAGTAACAGGAACCGTTTGAACATGATTGCACCGCCTTTTCTTATAGTATGGAGTTGACTGTCCTGAGCATAGCAAGCCCGGCCCCGCCTGTCAAGGTGAAACAGCGCCAAAACCCTTGAAACACAAAAGATTTGATGCCCGGTCAACCAGCGATGGACAGCCCGGCGCGAACCGGACAAGGCGCGGCCGGGCCCAAAAATTGATGCCAAATCAGCCCGCATTCGCCCGCCGTCACGCCAAAAGTTGCGGGCCTGACAAACAAAAAACGTCCGCTTCCAGCGGGCGGGCTCCGGATGTGGCCGCGGGCGGGCGCAAGCCTGCCTCCGGTTTGCAAGATGCCCGCCAAGCGGGGCTCCCGGGTGAAGGCCACCCGCAAAAGGGCATCGCCCGCCACCAGCGGCAGGCGCATGTCAGCCGCCTCCATTTGAGGCGGCTGACATGCGCTTGGGCTTTCAATGCTTTTCTTGAGGAGCCGGGGGGCGGGGCAAACCGCCTGTCAACTGGCCTGTATGCCAGATGCTGCTTTTTATGAATGCAGCTCCCCCCACATCCTGTCGTACAGCTTGTTGTAGTGTTCCTTGTCCATGCCGCTGTCAAACTGATCAAAATCCGCCAGCATCCGGTCCAGTTCCTCAGCGGTGAAATACCGCTGGGTTTTGGGGAAGAAATCCTTGTCCTCCTTGGCGATGTGCACCGGATAAAAGTCGCATATGAAGTTCAGCTTTTCCTTGATCACCTCAATTTGCGCCCGGTCGCCGCCAAGAAACCCGGCCTCCGCCTGGACCAGCTCTGCCACCACGCCGCGGGACACCACATGCTCCGCGTCCAGCTCCGCCATCACCGCCGTGTCATGCGCGTCCATCGTCTTGTGCTTGAGCCGCTCAAAGAGGATGTCCTCTTCCTTTCCGTGATGAATCTTGTCCGCATAGGTCCGGATAAAATCCACGGTGGTTTTCAGGAAATGCGGGTCGGCAGCCAGCCGTTCCTCAATGCGGTCAATCTCCTGGCGGACAAGGGACAGAAATTTTTCAATCAGGCGGTGCTCAATCATCAGAATGCCAATCGGTTTCACGTGAAATCCCCTTCCTTTTTTCTTTTCTCAGTTTGTTGCTGATTTACATCGGATTATATCATATCCGCCTCAAAGCTGCACAGCCCTTGCCAATGTTTTTGGCCATGACAGGACGTTGGTCCGACCCCACAACAGCTTGAGGCAGCCCGCTGTTGGCGGGGCCATGCCGCCCTGCGGGCTGCCGGGGGTGTGACAAAGAAAAACGTCCGCTTCCAGCGGACGGGCTCAGCATCTTGCCGGGGCAGCGGCGCAACCGCCTGCCCCGGCCTACAGCAGGAAGATGCCCGCCTGGGCGCAGGCCGCCCGGGTGGCGCTGTCCCAGTGGGAGGACTGCACCTCGCCGATATGGGCCTTGCCCATCAGCAGCATGCACATGCGGCTCTGACCGATGCCCCCGCCCATGGCCGGGGGCAGCTCCCCGGCCAGCAAAGACCGGTGGAAGGGCAGCTGCCGCCTGTCCTCACAGCCAGACAGGCGCAGCTGGAGGGCCAGGCTGTCCGGGTCAACCCGGATGCCCATGCTGGACAGCTCCATCGCGCAGCCCAGGGTCTCATGCCAAAAGAGGATGTCGCCGTTGAGCTGCCAGTCGTCATAGTCCGGCGCGCGGCCGTCATGGGGCTGGCCGGAGCGCAGCCTGCCGCCGATTTGCAAAATGCCCACCGAGCGGTGCTGCCGGGTGAAGGCCTCCTCGCGCTGCTTGGGGGTCAGCTGCGGCCAGCGGTCCTCCAGCTCCTGGGCGGTGGCAAAGGTCATGTCGTGCTTGAAGCGCAGCTTCAGCCGCGGGTATTTCCAGCGCAGCAGGTCGTAGGTGCAGATGATGGCGGTGGTGATGTTCTGCATGGCGTCCTTGAGGGTGTCCAGGCTGCGCTGGTCGTCAGTGATCACCTTTTCCCAGTCCCACTGGTCCACATAGATGGAGTGCAGGTTGTCCAGCTCCTCATCCCGTCGGATGGCGTTCATGTCGGTGTACAGGCCCTCCCCCACCGGGAACCCGTAGCGCTTGAGGGCCTGGCGCTTCCACTTGGCCAGGGAGTGCACCACCTGCACCTCCTCGCCGCTGTCGCGCACCTCAAAGCTGACCGGGCGCTCCACCCCGCTCAAATCGTCGTTCAGGCCGCTGCCCGCCTCCACAAACAGCGGCGCGGACACCCGCTTGAGGTTGAGCGCCTTGGACAGGAAATCGGTGAAGGTGTGCTTGATCAGCGCGATGCCCTCCTGGGTTTCATACAGGGTGAGCAGCGGGCGGTAATTGGGCGGGACGCGCAGGCTGTGCATGGCTACCTCTCATTCAGGCGTTTGCGCCCAGTGTAGGGCATGGCGCCCCGCGGGGTAAAGCGGCAGCTGTGCTTTTTGTGTACCTGGGGGCACCCGGCCTGATTGACACCCGTGGGCGGATGCTGTAGGTTTTCAGCAAGCAAGCGGTTTGTGGCACAGGGCCTACACACGGGGCCTGCCCCGCGCGGGGAAATGAATACAGGAACGGAGGACGGAAAAATGCAGTTCAATGGCTTGGGCATGAACCTGGGCAACCTGTCACGGCTGTCAATGGCCCAGTCCCGCTCCATCAGCCCGGAAAACTTCACCGGGGACAAGGGCGGCGGCGGGCGCGCGGTGAGCGGGCTGGGCGCGGACTGCGCCCGGGACCTGGGCGTGGGCTGGAAGATCTCCCCCGCCATCGTGGTGGCGGCCGGATCCACCTTTGAACTGGCGGACATCACGGGCCCCGGCGCCATCCAGCAGATGTGGATGACGCCCCTGGGCAGCTGGCGCTTCAACATCCTGCGCATCTACTGGGATGACCAGGAGCAGCCATCGGTGGAATGCCCCCTGGGGGATTTTTTCGCCTCCGGCTGGGGCAGCTACGCGCCGCTGGTCTCCCTGCCTGTGTGTGTCAACCCGGGCAGCGCCTTCAACTGCTACTGGGAGATGCCCTTCCGGAAGCGCTGCCGGGTCACCCTGGAAAACATCGGGGAGGAGGACTTCCGCCTCTATTACCAGATCAACTACACCCTCACCCAGGTGCCGGCGGACTGCGCCTACTTCCACGCGCAGTTCCGCCGGGTCAACCCCCTGCCCTACAAGGAGGTCTACACCCTGGTGGACGGCATCCAGGGCCAGGGGCACTACGTGGGCACCTACATGGCCTGGGGCGTGAACAACAGCGGCTGGTGGGGCGAGGGCGAGATCAAGTTTTACATGGACGGCGACCAGGACTACCCCACCATCTGCGGCACGGGCACGGAGGATTATTTCTGCGGCTCCTACAACTTTGAAAACAAGCAGACCCGGCAGTACGAGGCCTACACCACCCCCTACGCCGGGCTGCACCAGATCATCCGCCCGGACGGGCTCTACCAGTCCCAGATGCGCTTTGGCATGTACCGCTGGCACATCATGGACCCGGTGCGCTTTGAGTACGACCTGCGGGTGACCATCCAGGCGCTGGGCTGGCGCAGCGGCGGGCGCTACCTGCCCCTGCAGGACGACATGGCCTCGGTCGCCTACTGGTACCAGGCCCTGCCCACCGCGCCCTTCCCCGCGCTGCCCCCGCGGGATGCCCTGGAAATCATCTGAGGGCCGGCCGCCCCGCGGCCAGCGGCTGCTAAAAACGCGAAACCCGGCAAAACGATCTGCCGGGTTTTGTGTTGCCCCCCGCCTCAAGCGGGGCCTGCCGGCCGGCGCGGCCTAGAACAGCAGGCTCTGCTCGGTCTGGGGGTCAAACAGCTGCACCACCTTGCTCTGGAAGCTGAAGTGGATGGTCTGGCCCGCCTCCAGTATGGCGCGCTGGGCGGGGCTCAGGTCCACCGTGGGCACCCGCAGGATGACGTTTTGCTCGCCCTCGCGCAGGATGTGCAGGTGCAGCTCCGACCCCATCATCTCGTTGACCGCGATGCTGCCCTTCAGGCTGTTGTCCCGGGCCTCAAACAGCGCCTGGGCGTGCTCCGGGCGCACGCCCAGCTTGACCGCCTGGCTGGCGATGCAACGCTTTCGCAGCAGCTGCGCGCGCTCCCCCTCAAGCCTCAGGCGGAAGCCCGGCAGCACCACCGTGTACTCCCCGGCGTCCTCCTCCAGCTCGGCGTCAAAGACGTTCATCTGCGGGCTGCCGATGAAGCCGGCCACAAACAGGTTCTGCGGCTTTTCAAACACCTCCTGGGGGCTGCCCACCTGCTGGATGAAGCCGTCCTTCATGATGACGATGCGGTCGCCCAGGGTCATGGCCTCGGTCTGGTCGTGGGTGACGTAGACAAAGGTGGTGTCCAGGCGCCGGCGCAGCAGGATGATCTCCGCGCGCATCTGGTTGCGCAGCTTGGCGTCCAGGTTTGACAGCGGCTCGTCCATCAGAAAGACCTGGGGCTCGCGCACGATGGCCCGGCCGATGGCCGCCCGCTGGCGCTGGCCGCCGGACAGGGCCCGGGGCTTGCGGTCCAGGTAGGCCTCGATGCCCAGGATGTGGGCCGCCTGCACCACCCGGCGGTGCACCTCCTCCTGGGGAATCTTGCGGATGCGCAGGGAAAAGGCCAGGTTCTCATACACGCTGATGTGCGGGTAGAGGGCATAGTTCTGGAAGACCATGGCGATGTCCCGGTCCTTGGGCTCCACATCGTTGACCACCCGGTCGCCGATTTTGAGAATGCCCTCGGAGATGTCCTCCAGCCCGGCGATCATGCGCAGGGTGGTGGATTTGCCGCAGCCCGAGGGGCCCACAAAGACCACGAACTCCTTGTCCTTGATCTCCAGGTTGAAGTCCTGGACGGCCACCACCTTGTTGTCATAGATTTTCTTGACATGCTCCAGTGTCACGCTTGCCATGCTCGTCTCTCCTTACCCTTTCACGGCGCCGCCGGTGACGCCCTCCACATAGTAGCGCTGCAGCAGGAAGAACAGGATGGTGATGGGGATGGCCACCAGCACGCCGCCCGCGCAGAACCTTGTAAAATATCCCTGGAAGTCCAGCGTGTTCACCCAGCGGTAGAGACCCACCGCCACGTTGTAGCTATCCGACTTGCCAAAGGCCACGTAGGAGGCGAAGACATAGTCGCCCCAGGGGGCCATGAAGCCCATGAGGATGGTGTAGATGACGATGGGCTTGCTCAAGGGCATGATGATGCGCCGGAACACATAAAAGCGCGTGGCGCCGTCAATGCGGGCGGACTCATCCAGGCTCTTGGGGATGGTGTCAAAAAAGCCCTTGGAGATGTAGTAGCCCATGCCCGAGCTGGCCACATAGATGAGGATGAGCCCGGGGATGGCGCCCTCCTGGGTGAGGCCAAACTGCTTGAGCAGGAAATACAGCGCGATCAGGGTCAGGAAGCCCGGGAACATGCCCAGCACCAGGATCATGTTCATGATGAAGCGGCGGCCCCGGAAGCGCATGCGGGAGAGCACATAGCTGACCGACAGCACCATGCCCGTCTGCAGCACTGAGACAAACAGGGCGATGGTCAGGGTGTTGGTGTACCAGCGCAGGTAGCGCCCGTCCTCAAACAGGAAGCGGTAGTTGTCCAGGGAGAAGGCCTTGGGCACCAGGTAGCTGACCATGCCGCCGTCCTCGGTCAGGTAGGAGCGGAAGGACTGCAGCACCAGGAAGAGAAAGGGCGCAAGCCAGACCACGCTGATGATGACCAGCGCCGTGTAGATGGCGCGGTTGGCCCGGCGCTCCGCCGCCTTTTTGCTGCGCGGGGCAGGGGGCTGCACCTCCCGGATGACGCCGGCCTGGTGGTCGATGTAGGTCTCCACCTCGGGAATCGCGTCGCGCTTTGCCATTACTGGAAGTCCTCCTCATGCTTCACCGAGGGGATCATGTTGTAGACCACCACGTTGATCAGCGCGGTGACCACAAACACGATGATACCGATCACCGCGGCCATCTTGTAATCGGTGTTGTTGACGGTCATCTTGTACAGCCAGGTGATGAGCAGGTCGGTGTAGCCGGCGTTGCCGCCCAGCTCCATGGACATGGGCCCGCCCCCGGAGAGCAGGAAGATGACGTTGAAGTTGTTGATGTTGCCGATGAAGGAGGTGAGCAGGTAGGGCCCGGTCACAAACAGCATGTAGGGCAGGGTAATCTTGCCGTACATCTGCACCGCGTTGGCCCCGTCAATGCGCGCGGACTCATACAGGTCCGCCGGGATGTTCATCAGGATGCCCGTGGCGATCAGCATCAGGTAGGGGATGCCGATCCAGATGTTGATGACGATGATGGTCACCCGCGCCCAGGTGGGGTTGGTCCAAAACGGCAGCGCCTCCGAAATCCAGCCCCATTTCATCAGGTAGGAGTTGATGAGGCCGTCCGCCGCGAACATCTTGGACACGTACAGGAGGCTGACAAACTGCGGGATGGCGATGGTCATCACCAGGATGGTGCGCCACAGCTTCTTGAGGCGGATGCCCTTCTTGTTGATCATGATGGCCACCATCATCCCCAGAAAATAGTTGAGGAAGGTGGCGAAAAAGGCCCAGATCAGCGTCCACAGCAGCACCTGGGAGAAGGTGGAGCCATAGTTGGCGCTGCCGGCGGACAGCATGGTGCGGAAGTTGCTCAGCCCCACCCAGGTAAACAGCTTGCCCGGGGGCTGGTGGTTGTAGTCATAGTTGGTGAAGGCCACCAGCACCATGAACACGATGGGCACAATGGTGAACAGGAAGATGCCCAGGGTGGGCAGGGCCAGCAGGGTCTTGTGGAACTGGCTGTCCGCCAGGGCGGCCACGTCCTCCCGCGCGGTTTTCAGCGGCTTGCCGGCCTGCTGCAGCCGCTGGCTGATCCTGTTCTGCCGCACGTTCACCCGCCAGGTGTACAGGAAGGCCAGCACAAAAAACAGGGTGAGCACCCCGTAGAGCAGGATGAGGAAGCTGTTGTCGCCATACACGGTCACCCGGCCCTGGCGGGTGGTCTCCACATCGCCCAGGGTGCCCCACTTGGCCAGGTAGGCGCCGCCAAAGAACAGCATGTACAGCAGGAAGACCGCCTGGAACAGCAGGAAGAGCAGGCCGCGCATCACCTGGCCCCGGGCAATGGAGCCAAAGCCCATGATGAAGAAGGAGGTTCTGGTCTTCCAGTCGCCCTCCATAAAGGTGAGCGCCAGGTCCCTCAGCTCATGCCAGGCGCCCCGCGCCAGGCGCCCCAGCGCGCGCAGCAGCCCCAGCAGGCCCCGGCCCAGGCGGCCGGGCAGGCCGGTCAAAAAAGCCGCCAGGCGCCGCAGCGCCTTCTGCGGGCGGGTCAAGCCCAAATATTCCAGATCAGCCATGATACCTCACCTGTCTGTGCCCGGGCATGGCGCGAGGCCTGCCCGGGTCAATTGTCAACTGGTACCATCATCAAGCGATTGATCAATCGGTCAAGGGTAAAAAAGACGGGCTGGGGGAAGCCCCCAGCCCAGGTACGGGATCCTATTGCGGGTTGGCCAGGCCGATGAGGATGTCCTGGAACTGGGTCAGGCGCTCCATCAGCTGCTCGTCCGTCAGGTCGTTGAGCTTGCCGGCGATGACGTCATCGCCCAGGCCCGTGGCGGTGGACCAGTAGTCCCCGGGGTACTGGCCCTGGCCCATGGTGTGCTGCAGCTGCTCAGCCAGCGCGGAGAGCACGAAGTCCGCCTTGACGGCCTCAGACTGCTGCACGTTCAGGTTGGAGGGGCCCCAGCCGGACTGCTCAAAGCGGGCGGCCTGGACTTCCTCGCCGGTCAGGTAGAGGGCCAGCGCGTCACAGGCGGCCAGCTTGGCCTCATCCACCTGGGGCTTGACGCCCAGCATCTTGAAGCCGCCAAAGCCGGACAGCTGGTAGGCCGTGCCATCCACCTCAAAGGTGGGCAGCTTGGTGGCCGCATAGTTGTCGCCAAAGGCCTTGCTCAGGGTCTCACGGGCCCAGGTGCCCACCACGATGGCCGCGTAGTTGGTGGCGTTGTCCGCGGAGGAGCCGTTGACGAAGGCGGGGCTCTTGGCCAGGGCGATCATGCCCTTGAGCGCGGCCAGGCCTTCGGGGGAGGCGTAGTTGATGTTGGCCTTGACCAGGTTGCCCGCGTCATCCACATCATAGGTGACGGTGGCGCCGGTGCCAAAGAAGAAGGCGGTCTGGTACCAGCCGGAGTTGATCTCAAAGTACACGCTCTTGCCCGCGGCCTCGGCCTGGGCCAGCACGCCCTCCAGGGTGGAGGGGTCGGTGATGACGGACTTGTCATAGTTCAGAAAGTAGCCGTTGTCGCTGGTCATGGGGTAGGCGTAGACCAGCCCGCCCAGGGTGACCGCGGCCACGGAGCCGGCGTCGTTTTGCTCAGCGACCAGGGCGGCGTTCTCCTCAGACAGCTCCACCAGAGCGCCGGCGGCCACCAGGCGCGCCAGCTGGTCCTGCGCGAAGGCGAAGATGTCGGCGCCACCTTCCACGTCGGTGATCATGTTGGTGGCGGAGTCGCCCTCGCCCACCGCCTCAATCAGGGCGGTCAGGCCGGCATACTGGGGGTTGGCGGCCTTGAACTCCTCCACCTTGGCGTGGGTAAGGTCCACCATGGCGTCCGCCACCCAGATCTTGACCTCGCCGGAGAAGCCTTCGGCCTGGGCGACCGCCCCAAACAGGGACAGCGCCAGGGCCAGGGACAGAACAAGCGCGAAAATTTTCCTCATGTGTCCTCCTTGTTGTGAAGGGCGTTTTCGCCCAATCAGGTTGAATAGGGGCAGATTTGCCCATCTCGTTGCCTGCATTATACCCGCTGGGTGGCCGGATGTAAACGTTTTTTTGTAAAAACGTTTTCAGATGCTAGGTTGCCTTGTGCCATATAGGAAAACAGAGGGTCTTTCCCGCCCGGGTCAGGGCGGGCCCAGCACGGCGATGCCATAGGGCGGCAGGCGCAGCGGGCCAGCGGCGCCCGCCGGCATCGCGGGCAGGCCAAAGCCCGCGTCCAGCGCGCCCAACAGGCGCAGCGGCCCGGGCAGGGCGACCTCGCGGGGTTCCCTGGCGGAAAAATTGACCGCGATGTACACCTGCTGGCCCGCCAGCTCACGGGCCAGCAGGGCGGTGTCATCCGTGAAGGCTGCCACCCCTGGCTGCCCCAGGGCCAGGATGGGCAGCTCCAGGCGCAGGTGGTTGAGAGAACGGATGTAGTGCAGCAAGGAGGCGGGGTCGGCCAGCTGCTCCATCGCCCCCGGGAAGGGGTAGTCCCCGCCGGTCACCCCGGGGGGCGCCAGGGTGGGGGGCTGGCCCTCCCCCCAGAGCATGCCCAGGCGCTTGTTGGGGTCGGCCCCCGCGCCCGCCATGCCGATCTCCTCGCCGTAATAGGTGAAGGTGTAGCCGCCCAGCAGGGACAGCAGCCCGTGGGCGAACTTGACCCGCTCCACCGCCTGACGGCCCTGCACCAGGCCCACCACCCGCCCGGTGTCATGGTTGCTCAGGAAGGGGGTGAGGATGCCCTCCGGGATGGCCCGCCACACCCGCTCCAGGTGTTGCACATAGGTGGCGGCCGGCTTGCGCGCCCGCATGGAGGCCGCCACATAGCCCTCGGCCTGGGCGGCGGGGAAGAGGAAGAAGCTGTCCAGACCGCTCTGGTAGTAATCCGCGATGGCGCCCAGGCCCTTCCAGCACTCCCCCACCAGGAAGCTGCCGGGTTTGAGCTGCTGTGCCGTATCCTTCAGGAAGCGCAGGAAGGCGATGTTGCGCGCGTCCTCCCCGGTGTAGTAGCTGGTGACCGCGTCCAGGCGGAAGCCGTCCACGCCCACGTCCTCCAGCCAGAAGGCCAGGATGTCCTTAATCTGCGCGCGCAGATCCGGGTTGTCCAGGTTCAGGTCGGGCATGCCGCCGCCCTTGAACTGCTCCTCATAGTGCCAGTCCGTGCCCGCCACCGGCACGAAATGGCCGCCAGGCTGCCTGGAGAAGTGGTAGTAGGCGATGTGGGGCTCATCCAGCCTGCCCTCCCGCAGCGCGGCCAGGGCGGACACAAACCAGGGGTGGCGGGTGGAGGTGTGGTTGAGCACCAGGTCGATGATCAGCGCGATGCCCCGCGCCCGGCAGGCGGCCACCAGGTCGCGCATATCCTGCAGGGAGCCATAGAGCGGGTCAATATCAAAATAATCGCTCACGTCGTATTTGTGGTAGCTGGGGCTGGGCATCACGGGCATGAGCCACAGGCCGTCAAAGCCCAGATCCTGGATGTAGTCCAGCCTGCCCATTAGGCCCTTGAGGTCGCCGTGGCCGTCGCCATCGGAATCGGCGTAGGAATACACAAAGACCTCATACCAGTTGATGTGCGGCCGCCCCTGCGCTATGGCAGGCACAAGGGGCAGCAGGCAGAGGGCCAGAACCAGGCAGAAGATGCTTTTTTTCATGGTGTCTCCCGTATGCTCGCGTGGGCTGGGCTGCTTGTCGCCGCCATCATAGCATGGCGCGAAGCGGGGGGACAAGCGCGCCCCTGCCGTTGCCCGCCCGCGCGCCCTGTGCTATAATGCGCCAGCCTGAAAACGGTTTTCACCCATACATCATCCGGGCGGCGCCCGGGCGAAAGGAACCAGCCATGCGGCAAAGCGGTATTCTGCTCCACCTCACCTCCCTCCCCTCCCCCGGGGGCATCGGCACCCTGGGGCAGGAGGCGCGGCAGTTTGTCAACTTCCTGCACAAGGCCGGCATGCGCGTGTGGCAGGTGCTGCCCATCACGCCCACCGGCTACGCCGAATCCCCCTACCAGTGCTTCTCCACCTACGCGGGCAACCCCCTGCTGATCGACCTGCCCACCCTGGCGCGCCAGGGCCTCCTCAAGTTGCCTGAACCCCTGGCGGAGGACGAGCAGGCTGACCGGGTGGATTTCGCCGCGCTGATCGTCCGCAAAAATGCCCTGCTCACCCAGGCCTTTGAGCAGTCCTACCACAAGGTGGAGGGCAAGGTCGCCAGGTTTCGCCGCCAGCAGGCCCTGTGGCTGGAGGACTATGCCCTCTTCATGGCCATCAAGCAGCACTTTGGCGGCATCTCCTGGCAGGACTGGCCGGATGAGGACATCCGCCTGCGCAAGCCCGCCGCCATGGCGGCCTACCGCCAGCGCCTGGCGCGCGAGGTCAACCGGGAGGCCTTCATCCAGTACCTGTTCTTCAGCCAGTGGCAGGCGCTGAAGGCCTACGCCAACAAAAAGGGCATCGCCATCTTTGGCGACCTGCCCATCTATGTGGCCCTGGACTCGGCCGATGCCTGGGCCAACCCGCGGGTCTTCCAGCTGGATGAGCAGCTGCGCCCCCCCTTCATCGCGGGCGTGCCGCCGGACTATTTCTCTTCCGACGGCCAGCGCTGGGGCAACCCGCTGTACAACTGGCCCTACCTGAAAAAGACAAACTACCGCTGGTGGCTGGACCGCCTGGCGGCCGCCGGGCAGGTGTTTGACATCACCCGGGTGGACCATTTCATCGGCTTTGCCAACTACTATGCCGTGCCCGCCAGGGAGGACACCGCGCGCAACGGCGCGTGGCACGCCGGCCCCGGGCGGGCGCTGTTTGACGCCATCCGGCGCGAGCTGCCCCAGCTGCGCATCGTCGCCGAGGACCTGGGCGCCGTCAGCCCCCGGGTGCGCAAGCTGCTGGACGACACCGGCTACCCGGGCATGAAGGTGATGACCTTCGCCTTCTCCGGCGACCCCTTCAACGAGCACCTGCCCAAGTACCACACCAGCAACAGCGTGGTCTACACCGGCACCCACGACAACAACACCCTGCTGGGCTGGTGGGAGCAGGCCAGCCACCAGGAGCGCAACAACACCCTGCTGGCCCTGTCCATCCGCCATGACGAGGACTTCACCCAGGCCTTCCTGCAGGCCACCCTCAACAGCCTGTCCGACACCGCCATCATCCCCATGCAGGACATCCTGCGCCTGCCCCAGGCCGCGCGCATGAACCTGCCGGGCACCATCGGCGGCAACTGGCTCTGGCGCATGAAGCCGGGGCAGGCCACCGGCAAGCTGGCCCGCTGGCTGCGCGACCTCAACGAGCGGGCCGGGCGGGGCTGAAGGCGGCCCCCGAAGCGCCAGGGGGATGCCGCCGGGCCAGGGTGGTATCCAGCAAGGGTTCTGTTTGGGTCACTCCTTGGGTTGGCAGGTGGATCACCTGCCAACCCGCTTTTTGATGTCAGCCGCGCCCTTTTTCCCGCCGTTTTCACAATGTCAAAAACGGGCTTTGACAGGCCGGTTTTTGACATGTATATTGAGGTTGCCATCTAGCAGAAGTCCTGTGACTTGCCACAGCCTTGCTGACAAGCGAACAGTCCAAACCTGTGCCGGACAGACATTGAACGCCCCATCCTCATATCACAGCAAGCAAAGGGGGGATGTGCCGCAGCGCCATGAGCATCCGCAAACTGATGTGGGGAGGCACGGCTTCTCCGCTGGCCTGAGAGGGGACAAACCGCCCGACAGGACGCCGCAACTACATAGATGAAAAGCACAATAAGTTAGGAGCAATCTCATGAAAAAAATCCTCGCAGTCCTTCTGTGTGTGCTGATGCTGTTGGGAATGTCGCCAGCTTTCAGCCCGCCTGCACAGATGGTGGTCGATGCAAAAGTGCACGCCCCCACAAACGGATACGTTGGCGTGCAATTGGTGTGGTATGTGACGGATGTGGTTGGTGTCGGGCCTTACAGGTACGCCTTTGATGTGTACCGGAATGGTGAATTGTTGAACATGCAAGACTACCAATCTGATTCCTACCGGTACTATACGCCGAAAAAAACGGGAAGTTATCGCGTGAAGGTGTACATTAGAGACCTCGGCTCCGTTCAGGCTCCCACCCTGACCTTTTTCAGCGATTCGACCCCTGTGGAGGAAAAGCCTGTCAACAAAATCACAAGCATTGAGGCAATCAGCGGAACGGCTTTAAGAATCAGCTGGAACCGCATGATCGGCGCCACCAGATACGAGCTGTGGAGGTCCACCACCAAGCTGGGCTCCTACAGGCTTGTCAAATCCCTGACGGGACTCACCTCTTCCTATGCCAACACCTATTTGAAGCCGGGCACCAAATATTTCTACAAGGTCCGTTACCGGACCGGCGGTGTCTGGAGCAGCTTCAGCCCGCCAGTGGTGGGTGTGCCCCTGGCAAAATCGGCCATCACAACGATCACCGCCGGAAAGGACAGGGTGACGCTGGCCTGGTCCAAGGTGACCGGCGCCAGCGGCTATGAGGTGCGGATGAGCACAAGCGCGAACGGCACCTACGAGAAGGTCCGGACAAACGCCGGCACCACCATGCTGGTCACCAGGCTGCTGCCTGGCAAGGCCTATTTCTTCAAGGTACGGCCATATCAACGAAGCGGCACAATATCCTACTACGGACCTTTGTCCGGTTACCGCAGCATCAGAACGCTCAAATAGCGCGTTCAACCAGGCAGGCCACCCGCCCGGCCTTCAGGCCGGCGGGTGGCTTTTTGTGCGCGGCCCGCGCCCGCCGCCTGGCCGTCTGATTGACAAGCCCGGCTGTTCAATTTAGGATAACAGCAGGTATTTGCCAGCCACAAAGGGCCCGGGCCGGTCCCGGGCGCAACCATTCGCGCCAAGCGCAGGAGGACGACAGATGAAGTATTTGTTGGGCATTGACCTGGGCACCTCGGGCACGCGCAGCGTGCTGTTTGATGAGAACGGGCAGGTAATCGCCGCCCGCAGCGCCGAGTACCCGCTGCACCAGCCGCGCAACGGCTGGGCGGAGCAGGATCCGGAGGACTGGTGGCAGGCGGCCATAGCCACCATCTCCCAGGTGGTGAAGCAGTCGGGCGTGGACCCGCGCAAAATCTCCGCCCTGGGCATCTCCGGGCAGATGCACGGGCTGGTCATGCTGGATGAGCAGGGCCAGGTGCTGCGCCCCTCCATCATCTGGGCGGACCAGCGCACCGGCGAGGAATGCGGGGACATCACCCGCCTGGTGGGGGCCCAGCGCCTCATCGAGATCACCGCCAACCCGGCGCTGACCGGCTTCACCGCCTCCAAGATCATGTGGGTGAAGAAGCACCAGCCGGAAATCTATGCCCGCTGCCGCCACATCCTGCTGCCCAAGGACTACCTGCGCTACAAGCTGACGGGCGATTTCGCCACCGAGGTGTCCGACGCCAGCGGCATGCAGCTGCTGGATGTGCCCAAACGCCAGTGGAGCCAGGAGGTGCTGGACCGCCTGGGCATCGCGAAGGAGCTGCTGCCCCGGGTGTATGAAAGCCCCGAGGTGACCGGCCACATCAGCCAGGAGGCCGGCCGGCTGACCGGGCTGACGGGCACCACGCTGGTGGTGGGCGGCGCGGGCGACAACGCCGCCGCCGCGGTGGGTACCGGCACGGTGGTGGACGGGCGCGCCTTCACCACCATCGGCACCTCCGGCGTGGTCTTCGCCCACGCCAGCCAGCTGGCGATCGACCCCAAGGGCCGCGTGCACACCTTCTGCTGCGCGGTGCCCGGCGCTTGGCATGTGATGGGCGTTGTCCAGTCCGCCGGGCTGTCCAAGCGCTGGATCCGCGACACCCTGTGCCAGGTGGAGATTGAGCAGGCGGAGCAGATGGGCGTGGATTCCTACGACCTGGTGGATCAGCTGGCCGCCGCCAGCCCCCCCGGGGCCAACCGGCTGCTGTTTTTGCCCTACCTGATGGGCGAGCGCACCCCCCACCTGGACCCGGATTGCCGCGGGGCCTTCTTTGGCCTGTCCGCCATCCACCAGCGGGGGGACCTCATCCGCGCGGTGATGGAGGGGGTCAGCTACGCCCTGCGCGACAGCCTGGACATCCTGGACGGCATGGGCGTGTCCAGCCAGGACATGCTGCTCACCGGCGGGGGCGCCAAGTCGCCCTTCTGGCGCCAGCTGCTGGCGGACATCTTCGCCCGCCCCATCCACACCATTGACAGCTCCGAGGGCCCGGCCCTGGGCGTGGCCATCCTGGCCGGCGTGGGCGCCGGGGTCTACCCCAGCGTGGAACAGGCCTGCGAGCGCCTGGTGAAGCAGGGCGCGTCCATCGCGCCGGATGCCAGCCTGGCCCCCACCTACGCCAGCTACCACCGCCTCTACCAGCAGCTCTACCCGGCGCTCAAGGACGCCTACGGGCAGCTGGCCGCGCTGTAGGGGCGCTTGTACCAATCAAACATTCAGGCCGCCCCGCCCTTGTAAACCGGGCAGCCTGTGATATACTGTGAACGACCACATCACTCATAGAGGAGGGAACCATGTCTTTGTTTAAACACCTGCCCCAGATCAAGTATGAGGGGCCCAAATCCAAGAACCCGCTGGCGTTCAAGTATTACGATGCCGAGCGGGTCATCCACGGCAAAAAAATGAAGGACCACCTCAAGTTCGCCATGGCATGGTGGCACAACCTGTCCGCCACCGGGCAGGACATGTTCGGCCCCGGCACCGCGGACAAATCCTTTGGCGCGCAGCCCGGCACCATGGAGCACGCCAAGGCCAAGGTGGACGCCGGCTTTGAGTTCATGCAGAAGCTGGGCATTGAGTATTTCTGCTTCCACGACACCGACCTGGTGCCCGAGGGCAAGGACCTGGCGGAAACCAACCAGCGCCTGGACGACATCACCGACTACATCAAGGCCAAGATGGCGGAAACCAACATCCAGTGCCTCTGGGGCACCGCCAACCTCTTCTCCCACCCCCGCTACATGAACGGCGCGGGCTCCAGCAACTCGCTGGATGTGTACTGCCACGCCGCGGCGCAGCTGAAGAAGGCCATTGAGTGCACCGTTAAGCTGGGCGGCAGCGGCTACGTGTTCTGGGGCGGGCGCGAGGGCTATGAGACGCTGCTGAACACCGACATGCAGTTTGAGCAGGAAAACATCGCGGCCCTGATGCGCATGTCGGTGGACTATGCCCGCTCCATCGGCTTCACGGGCGATTTCTACATCGAGCCCAAGCCCAAGGAGCCCATGAAGCACCAGTACGACTTTGACGCCGCCACCGCCATCGGCTTCCTGCGCCAGTACGGGCTGGACAAGGACTTCAAGCTCAACATCGAGGCCAACCACGCCACCCTGGCCGGCCACACCTTCCAGCACGACCTGCGCGTAGCCGCCATCAACGGCATGCTGGGCTCGGTCGACGCCAACCAGGGCGATGACATGCTGGGCTGGGATACCGACCAGTTCCCCTCCAACGTCTATGAGACCACCCTGGCCATGTACGAAATCCTCAAGGCCGGCGGGCTGCAGGGCGGGCTGAACTTTGACGCCAAGAACCGCCGCCCCTCCTACACCCATGAGGACATGTTCGAGGGCTTCATCCTGGGCATGGACAGCTTTGCCCTGGGCCTGATCAAGGCGGTGGAGCTGATGGAGGACGGCCGCATTGACGGGTTTGTCAAGCAGCGCTACGCCTCCTACGGCAGCCAGCTGGGCCAGAAGGTGCGCGCGGGCAAGGCCAGCCTGGAAGAGCTGGCCGAGCACGCCATCCAGAAGGGCAACGCGCCCCTGCCCGGTTCCGGCCGGCAGGAATACCTGGAGGGCGTCATCAACGACGTGCTCTTCGGCTAAGGAACAGGCGAAACCACCTGCAGGGGGCCGCGGCCATGCCGCAGCCCCCTTGTGCTGATCTTTTGTTCAAGGTGACAGGGAAGGGGCGCGCGGGTGCCTGCAAGGCGGCGTTCGGGCCACCCCGCAAGGAATTTGACAAGGGACCTGCGCGCTGGCTATCCCTTTTCTGCGCGCGATGTGCTATGCTGTACCCATCAATAAATATTTTCTGGAGGTTTGGTATGAAAATTGCCTACACTGGCTGGACTTGGCTGGTCAACCACAAGGACAACTATGTCTGGGAGTTTGAGCAGTTTCTGCGCGAGGTGAGCGACCTGGGCTACCAGGAGGTGGAAAACTTCGCCTTCATCATGGACTATTTTGACGGCGACGCCAAGCGCGTCAAGGAGCTGCTGGACAAGTACGGGCTGAAGATGGCCAACCTCTACCAGCACTACAGCGACGATGACGAGAAGGATTATGAGAACGCCATCAAGTTCATCGGCTTCATGAAGGAGATTGGCGCCAAGTACCTGAACCTGCAGGGCACCATGTGGCATGACGAGCCCCTGGTGCGCCCCCTGGACAAGGAGAAGGTGCTCAAGTACGCCAAGCTGTCCAACCGCATTGGCCAGCTGGCCCGTGACAACGGCATCATCGCCTGCTTCCACCCCCACGCGCAGACCGCGGTCTACAGCCAGGAAGAGGTGCAGCTGCTGCTGGACAACACCGACCCTGAGCTGGTCAGCCTGTGCCTGGACACCGCGCACACCGCCATCGCCGGCATGGACGTGGTGGACGCCTTCCGCCGCTGGGCCGACCGCATCGCCTATGTGCACCTGAAGGATGTGGACCCCAACCTCGACCAGTATGACAACCCCATGAAGGCCTTCTGCGAGCTGGGCATCGGCACGATCAACTTCCGCGGCGTGTACCGCGCGCTGAAGGACGCCGGCTACAACGGCGTGCTGTGCGTGGAGCTGGACCACCGCCCGGTGTGCAACTACCGCTCCGCCCAGATTTCCCGCCAGTACCTGCACAACGCCCTGGGGCTCTAAGCCCTGAGGACACAACAGGCCGCGCCCCGCGCGGCCTGTTGTCATCAAAGGACAGACAGGAGGACACCATGAGCCCTCAGGAATACGCCGGGGACGCCAACCGCATCACGCGGGCCTACCTGGACAGCCTGCTGATTGAGCTGCGGCACATCGGCGCGACGCTGCCGGACACCAGCTTTGAGGCCTTTGGCCAGCGCTTTGCCACCCCGGTGGCCACCGCCGCCCTCTCCCACCTCAAGGGCCAGTCCGGCAACGGCATGGTGGAGATGGCCCAGGGCTGCGCCCAGGCAGGCGCCCTGTGCTTCGCGGGCATGGGTGAGGTGGAGGAGCTCAGGCAGATGCTGGCCACCGGCGCCCAGGTGGTGAAGATTGTCAAGCCCTACGCCGACCGGGGGATGATCCGGGAGCGGCTGCGCGCGGCCAGGGAGCTGGGCGCGCTGGCGGTGGGAATGGACCTGGACCATGCCTATGACCGCGCCGGGCGACCGGATGTGGTGCTGGGCCTGCCCATGGCGGCGCTGAGCCCACAGGAGCTGGCCGACACCATCCAGGATGCCGGGCTGCCCTTCATCCTCAAGGGCGTGCTCAGCGTCAGGGACACCCGCCTGGCGGTGGAGCTGGGCGCCAAAGGCATTGTGGTCTCCCACCACCATGGCATCATCCCCTTCGCCGCGCCGCCGCTGATGGTGCTGCCAGAGATTGTGGAGGCGGCGGCCGGCCGGCTGACCATCTTCGTGGACTGCGGCATCAACGACGGCTATGACGTGTTCAAGGCGCTGGCCCTGGGCGCCCAGGCCGCCTGCGTGGGCCGGGTCATCATGGGCCCGCTGCAGGAGCGGGGGCCCGAGGGCCTGCGCGAGGCCCTCACAGGCATGACCGCGCAGCTGGCCGGGGTCATGGCCAACACCGCCTGCGCCACCCTGGGCGACCTGAACCCGGGGCTGATCCGGCGGGCCTAGGCGGCCACCAGCGCGCCGGCAAAAACAGGCCGGGGCGGGCATCACGCCCGCCCCGGCCTTGTCTGCCGTGTCAATACAGCACCAGGTACTTGTCCAGCTCCCACTGGCTCACCCGCACCCGGTAGTCCTCCCACTCCTTCTCCTTGCCGCGGGTGTAGTGGTTCATGATGTGGCTGCCCAGGGTCTGGGCCACCAGGCTGTCCTGGCGCATCAGGCTGACCGCCTCCATCAGATTGGCCGGCAGCGCCTCAATGCCCCGGGCCTGGCGCTGGGCCGCGCTCATGGCGTAAATGTTCTCCGCCACCTCCTGGGGGGGCACCGCCCCCTGCCGGATGCCCTCCAGGCCTGCCTTGAGCAGCAGGGCCAGCGCCAGGTAGGGGTTGGCGGAGGGGTCGGGGCTGCGCAGCTCCAGGCGGGTGCCCTTGCCCCGGGTGGAGGGGATGCGGATGAGCACCGAGCGGTTGCGCGCCGACCAGGCCTTGTAGCAGGGCGCCTCGTAGCCGGGCACCAGGCGCTTGTAGGAATTGACCAGGGGGTTGAGCACCGCGGTCATGCCGCCAATGTGCTTGAGCAGCCCGGCGATGAAGCTGTAGGCCTCCCTGGACAGCTCCTTCTCCCCCGCGGGGTCATAGAAGAGGTTGTCGCCGTTTTTGAACAGGGACATGTTGGTGTGCATGCCCGATCCGTTGATGCCGTAGATGGGCTTGGGCATGAAGGTGGCGTGCAGGCCATGCTGGCGGACCAGGGTCTTGACCGCCAGCTTGAAGGTCATGATGTTGTCGGCCGTTCTCAGCGCGCCGTCGTACTTGAAGTCGATCTCGTGCTGGCCGGGGGCGGATTCGTGGTGGGAGGCCTCAATCTCAAAGCCCATGTCCTCCAGCGCCAGGCAGATGTCCCGCCTGGCGATCTCCCCCCGGTCAATGGGCCCCAGGTCAAAGTAGCCGGCCTCGTCGTTGGTGTGGGTGGTGGGGTGGCCGTTCTGATCCAGGTGGAAGAGGAAAAACTCGCACTCCGGCCCCACGTTAAAGGTGTAGCCCAGGGCGTCCGCCTCCTTGATGACCTGCTTGAGGATGTGGCGCGGGTCCCCCGCGAAGGGGTGGCCGTCGGGCGTGTGCACGTCGCAGATCAACCGGGCCACCAGGTCACCCTCGCCATGCCAGGGCAGCAGGGCGAAGGTGGACAGGTCCGGGTGCAGCATCATGTCCGACTCCTCCAGGCGCAGGAAGCCCTCGATGCTGCTGCCGTCAATGGTGACACGGCTGTCCAGCGCCCGGTCTATCTGGGAGGCGGTGACCGCGATGTTCTTGAGCTGGCCAAAGATGTCGGTAAACTGCAGCCTGATGAAGCGGATGTTCCGCTCCTTGATGGCCCTGACAACCTGCTCTCTGGTCATGCGCGTGCCCTCTTTCCATAAAAAGTAGGGGGCCTGAACCCCTTCATACATCTTAGGGTGGCGCCAGGCCCCGGTCAAGCCGTCCCCGGGGGGCGGCGCCGGGCGCCGGGGAAAAAAACAAGGGAAGCGCAAGGCTTCCCCGGGTGGCCGTGAAGATGTGGCGTTTGGAACTGCCCCTCAGGCGCTGCCCGCGCCCTCCCCCGGCTGCCGGGGATACCGGGCGTCCATGCCCGCCAGCGCCGCGCGGATCATCTCCCGCAGCACGCCCTCGTCCAGGTCCGCCAGCCTGCGGGCGTACACGCAGCCCACGCCCCTGGTGTGCCGGCCCAGGCGGGGCAGAATCGCCGCCTTCTGATCCTCGTCCAGCCAGGTGTAGAGGCTGATCTTGCCCTTGCGCGGCGCGAAGCCCACCCGCATGGCCCGGCCGCTGTGGCCGCTGTCATAGCGGTAATCATACTGGCCAAAGCCGATCATGCCGCCGGTCCACAGGGCGGCGGGCAGGCCGGTTTCCTGCTCAAAGATGGCCAGCAGGGCCAGCGCGTCCGCCCGGCGGCCCGGCGGCTCCAGGCCCATCAGGTAGGCCCGCGGGCTGTCCGGCTCCTGCCGGGTCTTGGCCTGGTATGCCATCAGGCCTCCTTGGCCAGGGCGGTGGTTTCCCCCGGCAGCCAGTCATAGGGCACCTGCACATGCCGGGACTGGTTGGTCTCAATCAGCTCGCGCATCAACCTGACCGATTCCTGCGCGATCAGGCTGGTGGGCTGGCGCACGCTGGTGAGGGAGGGCGCCAGGAAGGAGCCCAGCTCAATGCCGTCAAAGCCGATGACGGACACGTCATCCGGCACCCGCAGGCCCTGCTCATGCAGGGCGCGGATGGCGCCGATGGCCATGATGTCGCTGGCCGCAAACAGCGCGGTGAAGCGCCTGCCTTCCGCCAGCATGCGCTTGACGTTCATATAGGCCGAGGGCATGGTGAAGTTGACCTCGGTAAACAGGGATTCATCATAGGGGATGCCCGCCTCCCGCATGGCGGCCACCGCGCCGTGCAGGCGCGCGCCGGTGGAATCCTGCCCGCGGGAGAAATAGCCCAGCAGGGCGATCCGGCGGTGGCCCAGCTGCAGCAGCCTGCTGGCCGCCTCAAACCCCGCCGCGTGGTGGTCGATGCTGACAGAGGAGATGTGCGAACTGCCCAGGAAGCCCGCGTCAATGGTGGCGTACACCTGGGGCAGCTCCAGCTTTTTGACCTCTTCCTCCCGGCCCTCCAGGTTGGCGCCCAGGATGATGACGCCCTGCAGGCGGTATTCCATGTACAGCTTGCGCGCGGCCAGCAGCTGGTTGGCCTTTTCATCGATGATGTCCATGATGAAGGTGAAGCCGCTGCCATGCCCCGCCTCCATGACCTCCTCGGCCAGGTCGGTCAGGAAGGCGTTGCGCCGCCCGGACAGGATGACCCCCACGCAGGACTTGCTCTGCTGCTTGAGGTTGCTGGCGCTCTGGTTGCGGATGTAGTTGAGCTTGCGCACCGTGGCCTCCACCCGGGCGCGGGTGTTGGGGTCCACGTCCTGGCGCTCGTTGAGCACCCGGGACACCGTGGAGATGCTGACCCCGGCCGCTTTGGCCACGTCCCTGATGGTGACGATTTTCACGCTGAACCTCGCTTTCCTGTGCATGTCGCGCGCGCCTGGCAAACCCGGGGCGCCCGTGGTCTGGAAGTATAGAAAGCCCAGGCCTGGCTGTCAAGCAAGGGCGGCTGGCCCTTCCAGCCGCTCACAGGAGCACCTGGGCCTCGGGGCCTGTTACCCCTTCGTGCACCGCCAGTGCCTGCGCGGCCTCGCCCGCCAGGTAGTCCGCCACCTGGCGGCTGGCCAGGCCCGTGTAGTCCGCCGGGTTCATCAGCCGGGCCAGCTCCTCCCGCCCCAGCCCAAAGGCAGGATCGCGGGCCACGCGGTCCAGCAGGTCGTTGTCCTGCCCCTGGGCCTTCACCCGCTGGGCGGCGGCCTGGGCGTGCACGCGCAGGCGCTCATGCAGCTCCTGGCGGTTGCCCCCGCGCATCACCGCGCGCATGAGGATGTTTTCACTGGCCATGAAGGGCAGCTCGGCCTCCAGGTGGCGCGCCATCATCCTGGGGTAGACCACCAGCCCCGGCACGATGCTGCCATAGAGGGTCAGCAGGCCATCCGCCGCCAGAAAGCCCTCGGCCAGGGACAGCCTGCGGTTGGCGCTGTCATCCAGGCTGCGCTCCAGCCACTGGCCCGCCGCGGTGTGGGCCGCGTTCTGCGCGTTGACAATGAGGAAGCGGGCCAGCGCCCCCATGCGCTCCGCGCGCATGGGGTTGCGCTTGTAGGGCATGGCGGAGGAGCCCACCTGGGTGGCCTCAAAGGGCTCCTCCACCTCCTTGAGGTGGGCCATCAGGCGCAGGTCGCCGGCGAACTTCGCGGCGCTTTGCGCGATGCCGGACAGCACGTTTTGCGCCAGCGCGTCAATCTTGCGGGTGTAGGTCTGCCCGGAGAGGGCCAGGGGCATCTCAAAGCCCATTTCCTGCGCGATCATCCGGTCCAGCGCCAGCGCGCGGTCCGCGTCCCCCTCAAACAGCGCCAGGAAGGAGGCCTGGGTGCCGGTGGCGCCCTTGCTGCCCAGCGGGCGCAGCTGGGCCAGGAAGTGGTCCAGCTCCCGCAGGTCCAGCAGCAGGTCCTGCAGGTAGAGGCTCAGGCGCTTGCCCAGGGTGGTGGGCTGGGCGGGCTGGAAGTGGGTGTAGGCCAGCTGGGGCAGGTCACGGTACTGCCCCGCCGCGTCTGCCAGCGCCCGGGCCGCCACCAGCAGCCGCGCGCGCAGCAGTTCCATGGCTTCGCGGATTATCAGGATGTCGGCGTTGTCCGTCACGTAGCAGCTGGTGGCGCCCAGGTGCAGGATGGGGGCGGCCAGGGGGCAATCCTGCGCGAAGGCCTGCAGGTGGGCCATCACATCATGCCGGGTGAGGCGCTCCAGCCGGTCCACCTCCTCAAGGTCCACCTGGTCCACCTGGCGCGCAAGCTCCGCCAGCTGCGCATCGGTGATGGGCAGGCCCAGGGCCTGCTGGCTGCGCGCCAGCATCAGCCACAGCCTGCGAAACTGCCGCGCCCGGTGCAGGGGGGAGAACAGCGCCTGCATCTGCGGGCTGGCGTAGCGCAGGGAAAAAGGGCTCTGGTAGCTGTGCTGCAAATCCTGTGTCATCTGTCTCCCCCGGTCCGTCTGTCAAGGTCAAAGGCCCCCGATGGGCACAAGCACCTCTGAGTATAGCGGATAAGGCAACCACTTCACAAGCGCGCCCGCGCGCCTTGACAGGGGCTGGGCACCCTGCCTACAATGGTGCCAAATTGACAGGAGGTTGCCCGCGTGTACACCCACCCCGCATGAGGATTTGACCAGACAGCGGCCAGGCCGGGCTTGCGCGCCCGGCGCTGTTTGCCGCGGCGGGAGGGGTACAACATGGCAACCATACAGATCAAAAACCTGGCCTTCACCTATGAGGGCGCGGCGGAGCCCGTATTTTGCGGCCTCTCCTTCAACATGGACAGCTCCTGGCGCCTGGGGCTGGTGGGGCGCAACGGCCGGGGAAAGACCACGCTGCTGAAGCTGCTGGCCGGGCAGCTGACAGGCAGCGGGCAGGTTGTGTGCCCGCTGCCGTGTGAGTTTTTCCCCTTCCAGGTGGAGGGCGCGCGCCCCGCGCTGGAGGCGCTGATTGACGCGCTGGCCCCCTATACCAGGTGGGAAAGGGAGATGGCCGCCTGCCTGGACTTGGGCACGCCCGCCGCCTTGCAGCGCTTTGGCGAGGTGGAGCTGGCCTACGCCGCCCAGGAGGGCTACACCATCCGCGAAGCGCTGGCCCGGGAGGCCGCGCAAATGCGGGTGGACCCGGAGGCGCTTGGGCGCCCCTTCGCCAGCTTCAGCCCGGGCGAGCAGGCCCGGCTCAAGCTGGCGGCCCGCTTTGTGCGCCCGGGCCACTTCCTGCTGATTGACGAGCCCACCAACCACCTGGACCAGGCCGGGCGGCAGGTGGTGGCGGATTACCTGGGGCGTAAGGCCGGCTTCCTCACCGCCTCCCACGACCGCAGCTTCCTGGATCAGGTGTGCGACCACATCCTGGCGCTGGAAAAGCAGGGCGCGCGGCTGGTGGCGGGCAACTACAGCAGCTACCGGGAGAACAAGCGCCTGCAGGACGACCATGAGCGCGCCCAGCGCGACCGCATCCTGGCCGATGTCAGCCGCCTGCGCGTGTCAGCCGGCGAGAAGGCGGCCTGGAGCGACCGGGTGGAGGCCGGCAAAACCGGCGGCGGCCCGGTCGACCGCGGCTACATCGGCGCGCGCAGCGCCGCCATGATGAAGCGGGCCAAGGCCATGGAGGGGCGCGTTCAGAAGCAGATTGAGCAAAAGGAGGCGCTGCTGAAGAACCTGGAGTACACCTCCCCCCTCAAGCTGCGGCCACTCCCCCACCCGGCCCCGCTGCTGCTGCGCTTTGAGGACGTGGGCATCGGTTTTACGGGCCAACCCCTGTTTGAGGGCCTGTCCTTCACCCTGGCCCCGGGCGAGCGCCTGGCGGTGCTTGGCCCCAACGGGGCAGGCAAAAGCACCCTGCTGCGGCTGATCCTGGGGCAGCTGCGGCCCGACGCCGGCCGGGTCTGGACCCCAGGGGGCCTGGTCATCTCCCACCTGCCCCAGACCGCGGAGGGGCTGACTGGCACGCCGCGGGCGCTGGCGCTGCGGGAAGGCCTGGACCTGACGCTGTTTTTGACCATCCTGCGCAAGTTTGACCTGCCCCAGGCGCATTTTGATCGGGAGGTGGCCGGCTTCTCCCTGGGACAAAAGAAGAAGGTGCTGCTGGCGCGCTCCCTGGCCCGGCCCGCCCACCTCTACCTGTGGGATGAGCCCCTCAACGACATCGACCCGGAGAGCCGCGAACAGCTGGAGGAGCTGCTGGCGGACACCAGTGCCAGCCTGGTCTTCATCGAGCATGAGCGGCTGTTCATCTCCCGCGTGGCCACACGGGAGCTGGTGCTGGGCCAGCCCGGCGGGCTGTGAGGGCATCAATACAGAATTTAAACCCAGCCCAGCTGCCCTGCCCGGGGCGGCTGGGCAAGCGTGTATAATGCCAGTAGCACCAACACAGCATCGCCATGGCGGCGCGTTGGCATACCAAGGAGGACAGGATGGCAAAACAGACCAGGCCCCTTTTAAACGCCCGGCTGATCCGGGCGGAGGGCACCAGGCTGCTGGACAGCCGGGGAGAGGAGCTGCGCCTGCGGGGCATCAACCTCATCCACAAGGGCAACCGGCTCAAGGACGGCAGCGTCAACTTCTACCCCAACTGGCCTGAAAACCTGCAGCAGCGCCTGGCCGGCCTGGGCATGAACGCCCTGCGCCTGGGCGTGCTTTGGGCCGCCATTGAGCCCAGGCCCGGCCAATATGACGCCCGCTACCTGGATTTCATCCGCCATCAGCTGGACCTGGCGGAAAAAGCCGGGCTGTATGTGCTGCTGGACATGCACCAGGACCTCTATGCCCAGCGCTTCTCCGACGGCGCGCCGGACTGGGCGGTGCTCACCGACGCCCCCTTTGAGGAAACCGCGCTGTGGAGCGACGCCTACCTGACCTCCCCCGCCGTGCAGGGCAGCTGGGACGCCTTCTGGGACAACCGCCAGGTGCCGCAGACCGGGCTGGGCGTGCAGGACCACTTCACCGCCACCTGGGGCATGCTGGCCGGCCGCTTTGGCGGCCACCCCGCGCTGCTGGGCTATGACATCCTCAACGAGCCGGCGCCGGGCAGCGACATCCAGCAGATGTTCGGGCAGGTGCTGATGGCCTTCCACAGCCTGCTGACCCCGCAGGAGCAGTCCGCCTTTGGCCTCATGGAGGCCGGGCCTGAACAGTTGGCCGGCCTCTTCCTGGACCAGCAGGCCAGGCACCGGATGCTGCAGCTGCTGGATGACCCGGCCCGCTACCGCCAGCTGGGGGAGCTCAGCCAGGAGCCGGTCATCCACTTTGAGCGGCACACCCTGGAGCCCTTCTATGAGAAAACCGCCGCCGCCATCCGGGCCCGGGACGGGGACACCTTCCTGCTGCGGGGCAACAACTACCTGAGCAACATCGGCATCCCCTCGGGCATCCGCCCCATCCGGGTGAACGGCAAGCCCGACCCCCGCCAGATCTTCGCCCCCCACGGCTATGACCTGGTGGTGGATACCCCGGCCATGGCGGCCCCTTCAGACAGCCGCGCGGCCAGCATCTTCACCCGCCACCGGGAGACCCAGCTGCAGCTCAACCTGCCCGCCGTGGTCACCGAGTGGGGCGCCTTCGGGGGCTACGCCTCCGCCCTCACCCACGGCCGGTTCCTGCTGGACATGTTTGAGGGCTGGGGCTGGGGCCACACCTACTGGTGCTACACCGACGACTTCTTTGAGGTGCCGGCGACCGGGCTGTTTGGGGACAGGGCCAGGTAGCGGCGGGCAGGGCGGGGGCGCTGAACGCCTCACGCAGCCCGCCGGCACCCAGCGCGTGAAGCCGCGCGGCAAAGCCCGCCGGGCCCACAGCGGCATGTCTTTCTATATCTTGATATGTCCTTATGCTTCCCCCTGTTGGTCAGCGTCCCCTGCCGTCCAGGGGACCGCCCCGCCTTCTTTGCTGGCTGTATTCGGACAGCTCCTCCTCCATCCGCCGGTCGATGGGGAAGCGCAGCAAGGGGATCAGCCCCAGCAGCAGGAAGGCGATGGGCACCAGGGCCGTGCCCACCCGGATGCCCAGCATGGCCTGCTGGGTCTGGGTGGGCGCCTTGACGTCATAGCCAAAGGCCTGCAGGATGCCCATGAAGATCATCAGCTGGCTGGACAGCGCCGGTGCCGCGATCAGCGCCAGCAGGGCGCCGATCAGCCCGGGCTTGCGCGTGCCGGTCAGGCGCTCGTTCTCATCAATCAGGGCGGCCCCCAGGGGCACCCCGCCGGTGCTCATCAGGTATTTGCCGGCCATGATGGGGATGTAGGCCAGCAGCACCATCAGCCAGCTGCCGGTAAAAAACAGCCACACGTGCCCCAGGGCGTAGGGCAGGCTGCCCCAGAGGATGGCCCGCTTGCCGCCCGCCCGCTTGATGAAGCGCGCCATGAAGGGCAGCAGGGCGAACACCACCAGCATGGGCACCACATCCGCCAGGGTGGCCTCCAGCCCCCCGGTTTTGATGACGTGGTCCATCAGGTACAAAAAGGCGGTGAAATAGACGGCGTTGGGCGCCAGGGCCAGCAGGTTGTAGCCCGCCCAGGTGCGGAAGGTGCGGCTGCGCAGCAGCGGGCGGATGTCCGCCCACAGGGTGTTCAGGTTAAGGCTGCCCTCCGGGTTGCCCAGGGCGTAGTATTCCGGCTTGTCCTGCAGGTTGGCCAGCGCCCAGTAATAGATGCCGGCGTTGAGCGCCACCACCCCCAGCAAGATCAGCGCGACCTGGGTGAGGTTGCCCTCCCGGTTGCCCACCAGCAGGAAGGTGGGCACCAGGGTGGCCACAAAGCTGACGATGTTGGCCACATAGGCCTGGATGACGTTCACGTCCACCCGCTCCTCCTTGCTGGCCGCCGCCACCAGGATGAGGCTGTTGGCCGCCACGGAGTAGGCGGTGGAGAAGGTGTCAAAGATGAACAGCTCCACCAGCAGGGCGGTAAAAATCAGCCACTGGGGCCAGGAGGGCTGGGAGAAGAGCATGGCCACCAGGCACAGGATCATAAAGGGCACGCTGATCCGCATGATGTGCAGGAACTTGCCCCGTTTGGGGTCCACCTTCCGCCGGTCAATCAATACGCCGATGAGCGGGTCGTTGAGGAAGTTCCAGATGTTGTAAATCAAATAGACCAGGCCCACATACATGGGGGCCAGGCCGATGAGGTCGGTATACAGCTTGATGTATACGTTGTGGATGAGCACACCGGATAGCGAGGAGGCGGGGATGGGCAGGGCCAGGAAAAACTTCTCCCGCCCGCTCAGGCGGCCATCCTGCCCGGGCTGCCTGAACCGCTCAAGCCATTTCATCGCCCTTCCCCCCATCCTGCCTGCCTTGCACCCGCGCGCGCCCCCCAGGGGCTGGCACAGCCTGGCGCAGGCGCAAAAGCCCGCGGCTTTGCCAGCGCCTGCGCCCGGGCGGTGCCTTCAGCCCGCCCGCTTCTCCAAAAACGCCACAAACCTGCCCATGGCTTCCCGCAAGACCCCCGCCTCCGGCAGCATCACGATGCGCAGGTGGTCGTGGTTGGGCAGGTCAAACCCGCTGCCCGGGATGACCAGGATGCCGGTCTCATGCAGCAGGTCCAGGCAGAACTGCTGGTCCGTCTCAATGTGGAAGCGCTGCATGTCCAGCTTGGGGAAGAGGTAGAAGGCGGCGGCGTTGGGCACAAAGCTGAGGCCGGGCACGCCGCGCAGGGTGTCCATGGTGGCCTGGCGCTGCTCGTACAGCCGCCCGCCTGGCAAAATCATCTGCCGGGTGAAGGCCTCATCCGCCATGGCCGCGGGGATGACCAGCTGGGTGAGCGCGTTGCCGCACAGGCGCACGGCGGCCAGCTTGCCCAGGGCCTCCGACAGCGGCCTGACCTGCGCCGCGGGCCCGGACAATGCCATCCACCCGCAGCGGAAGCCGCAGATGTTGTGGGATTTGGACAGCCCGTTGAGGGTCACCACCGGCACATCCTCAGAGAGGCTGGCGGTGGACACGTGCACCTGCCCGTCAAACACCAGCCGGTCATAGATCTCATCGGAGATGACCAGCAGCTTGTGCTCCCGGGCCACCTGCAGCAGCTGCTCCAGCACGGCCTTGGGGTAGAGCGCGCCGGTGGGGTTGTTGGGGTTGATGATCAGCAGCGCGCGGGTGCGCGGCGTGATGCCCTGGCGGATGTCCGCCACATCGGGGTACCAGCCGCTTTGCTCGTCACAGCGGTAGTAGACAGGCCGCGCGCCCAGCATGCGGGCGGAGTTGCTCCACAGGGTGTAGACGGGGGCGGGCACCAGCAGCTCATCCCCGGGGTTGAGCAGCGCGCCCAGCAGCATCAGCGCCAGCTCGCTGATGCCGTTGCCAATGAAGATGTCCTCCACCGTGGGCACCGGCACCCCCTTGCCCCGGTGGTAGTCAAACAGCACCTGGCGGGCGTCCGGCATGCCGCGCAGGTCGCAGTAGGGCACGGCCTCGTCCATGCGCGCGCTGAGGGCCGCCCTGATGCTGGGCGGCATGGGGAACCCGAAGGTGCCCGGGTTGCCGGTGTTCAGCTTGAGCACCTCAAGCCCCTGCGCCTGCATGCGCAGCGCCTCCTCAAACAGCGGCCCGCGGATGTCTGAGCGCACCTGCGCCATGCGGTCTGCCAGAAATGCCATGATGCATCCTCCTGCCTGTGTGATGTGGTCTGTCGTTTGTGCTTGTGTCCACTGTATATCCACCACTGCCCGGTGTCAACCGGCCCGCGGTATACCGTGCCCTTTTCACTTTGGGGCCCGCGTGCTATGATACTGCCATCAACAGCAAGGGGACAGCGCATGCAAACGGGCAGAATCAACCGGGTGATGCTTCTTTTTTTCGTCATGATTGCGGCGGCCGCCCTGGGCAACGGCCTCAGCGACGGCGTGTACTCCAACTACTTCAAGGACGCCTTCCAGGTGACCGCGCAGCAGCGCGCGCTGATTGAGATCCCCCGCGAGCTGCCAGGCCTGCTGTGCGCGCTGGTGATCGCCGCGCTGTCCGGCCTGGGGGACCTGAAGATCAGCCTGATTGCCCAGGTGCTGGCCTGCCTGGGCCTGACCGCCATGGGCCTGCTCAGCCCCACCTTTGGGGTGATGCTGCTGCTCCTGTTCATCAACTCCCTGGGCATGCACACCTTCATGCCCCTGCAGGACAGCATCGGCATGTCCCTGGCGGAGCCGGGGCAGATGGGGCGCCGGGTGGGGCAGTACGCCAGCGTCAAGGTGCTGTGCAGCTTTGTGGCCGGGCTGACCGTGTTCTTCGGTTTCCGCCTGGGCTGGTTCTCCTTCACCACCCCGGTCATCCTGCTGTTCCTGATTGGCGCGGGCGCCTTTGTGGTGGCCATCGTCGCCGCCCTGCTGCTGGTGCGCACCGAGGGCACCCGGCCCCGGGCCCGCCAGCGGGTGCGCCTGGTGCTGCGCCGGCAGTACCGCTGGTATTACCTGATGGCCATGCTGCACGGCATTCAGAAGCAGATTGCCTATGTGTTCGCCGCCTGGGTGCTGGTGGACCTGCTGCTCAAGGGCGCGGACGTGATGAGCCTGCTGATGATCTCCGCCAGCTTTGTCAGCATCTTCTTCATGCGCGCCATCGGCCGCTGGATCGACCGGGTGGGCATCGCCCGGATGCTGCGGCTCAACGCCTGGGGCTTTGTGCTCATCTACCTGGCCTATGGCTTTGTGGTCTGGGGCATCACCAGCAGCCTGCTGCCCAAGGCCGGCCTGAGCGTGATGATCATCTACGTCCTCTTCGTGCTGGACCGGCTCAACATGCAGATGCATGTGCTCAAGGCGGTCTACCTGCGCCAGATCGCGCTGGACCCGGGGGAGGTCACCCATGTGCTGTCCACCGGCATCAGCCTGGACCATGTGGTGTCCATCCTGGCGGCGCAGCTGTCCGGCCTGGTGTGGGCGCTGCTGGGGCCGGAATGGGTCTTCTTCATGGCGGCCTTCTTCTCCCTGGGCAACCTCTACGCCGCGCGCTGGGCGGACAAGGGGCTGAAGGCGGCGGCAGCGGAAGGGGCGGCCACATGACACCGAAGCACCCCATGGACCAGGTGCTGCTGGACCAGGCCGCGCGCTACCCGGCGCTGGAGGTGGGCGACCTCATCAAAGCGCTGTACCAGGCCACCCTGGGCAGCGGGCATTTTGTGGCGGACGCCCCTGAGGGACGGGCCTTCCTGCGCCAGGAGCTGCAAGACAGCCAGGGCGCGCGGCGCATGGCAGCGCCGCCGCTGGTGGAGCCCCTGGGCCCGGCGTTTTGCCGGGTGCACCTGGCCCCCATGGCAGAAGCCGGGCTGGCGCCGGACACCCTCTTCACCCTCTTCGCCCTGTCCGCCCAGGAGGCGGCGGGGGAGATGGCCGCCCTCACCGCCGGCCTGGAGCGGCTGGAGGCCCTGATCCGCCGGGGCGCCTTCCCCTTTGACCAGGAGGCGGCCCTGGCCCACCTGCGCGACTACCGCGCCCGGGGCTGCCCCCCGGCGCGCCATTCAGCGGCTTTCCGCGCAGCCCATGCCCCTGCCTACCGGGTCATCCAGGCGGCCTATGCGCTCTTCCTGCCGGTGTTTGCCGGCATCGACCGCCTGCTGGCCAGGCAGGGCCAGGCCATGGTGGCCATAGAGGGGGGCAGCGCCTCGGGCAAGACCAGCCTGGCCGCGCTGCTGGCGCGGGTGTATGACTGCAATGTCTTTCACATGGATGATTTCTTCCTGCAGGCGCACCAGCGCACACCGGAGCGCTATCAGGAGCCCGGCGGCAACGTGGATTATGAGCGCTTTGAGCAGGAGGTGCAAAAGCCCCTGAGGGAAGGCGGCGCCTTCAGCTACCGCCCCTTTGACTGCCAGACCATGGCCTTCAGGGACTGGGTGCCGGTGACACCCAGGGCCCTGAACATCGTGGAGGGGGCCTACAGCCTGCACCCACGGCTGGCGAAGGTCTACGACCTGCGCGTCTTCCTGCAGATTGACAAAATCAGCCAGGCGGCGCGCATCCTGAAACGCAACGGGCCGGCGCTGCAGCAGCGCTTCCTTGGGGAATGGATCCCGCTGGAGGAGGCCTATTTTGCAGTCACCGGCGCCAAGGCGCGCGCTCAGGTGGTGGTGGAGGTGGGCGGTTAGCTTGCCAGGGCAAGACAGGCGCCCTATTACAGGAACCGCCCTGCTGTCTGGCAGGGCGGTTCAGCTTTGCTACGGGCAGTGAGGCCGCGTCACATCCCCTTGTAGAACCGCAGGTTGCTGTTCTCAATCTCCTTCATGGCCGGCATGGGGAAGAACTTCTCCTTCTGGGCGTCCTTGAACATGAAGCCGTGGCGGATGCGGCGATAGGACTCCTTGGTGAAGGAGGTGTCCAGCGTCAGCCCCTTGAACAGCTTGGATTCCCGGCGCTGCAGGTCCAGGATGGCGTCGCGCAGCTTGCTGGGGTGCACCCCGTCCAGCGGCGGCGGGCTGAAGGGGTTCTTCTCGAACTCCGCCAGGAAGGCCGGGATGTCCAGGTTGACCTGGCAGTACATCAGCCGGGGCACGGCGATGATGTTCTTGGGGTCGGTGAACCAGGCGCCAAACTCCCTGAGGCTCATCCGCGCCAGGGTCATCACCCGCAGGGGGTCAATCTCGGCGTACACGCGTAGGATGTTGTCCGACTTGATGGGCTGGTACGGCCTGGCCTGCAGCGGGAAGCTGGTGCCGTCGGCGTTGGCCAGGTAGAGGGTTTCAATGGCGTCGATGTCCACATGCTCCAGCACCCGGTAGCTGGAGATGTACTTGGTGGCCTTGGGCATGCCGTCATCATGGGGCTTGAAGCCCTCCAGCGCCTCATCAATGCGGAAGTAGGGGTGGCGGTAGTTGATGTCAACCTGGGCGAAAATCAGCTTGCCGGTGTAGTAGGTGGCGGAGCCATAGTTGTACTTGGCGCCAAAGTGCTGGGGGCTCAGGTGGCTGAGCACCAGGGCGGAGTTGGGGTAGCAGATCATGTACAGGTGCGGCTGATAGCTTGTTTGCATTGTTTTACCCCCAATAGGCTTGGAGCATGGGCGCAATCACCAGGGAGACCATGCTCATCAGCTTGATCAGAATGTTCAGCGCCGGTCCCGCGGTGTCCTTGAAGGGGTCACCCACGGTGTCCCCCACCACGGCGGCCTTGTAGGCCTCCGAGCCCTTGCCCAGGCTGTCGTCGCTCTCGGCCATTTTCTTGGCGTTGTCCCAGGCGCCGCCGGCGTTTGACAGGAAGATGGCCAGGGCCACCCCGGCCACGGTGACCCCGGTGAGCAGGCCAATCAGCATGGCGATGCCGCCCAGGAAGCCCACCAGCACCGGCGTGATCAGGGCAATGAGGCCGGGCGCCAGCATCTCCCTGAGGGCAGAGCGGGTGCTGATGTCGATGCAGCGCCGGTAGTCCGGCTTCTCCTCCCCGGTCAGGATGCCGGGCATGGTCCGGAACTGGCGGCGCACCTCAGCGATCATCTCATGGGCGGCCTTGCCCACCGCGCCCATGGCCAGGGCGGAGAACAGGAAGGGAATGACCCCGCCAATCAGCACCCCCACCAGCACATCGGCGCTGGTGATGTCCACCCGCAGCAGGCCGGCCTGGTCGCGGAAGGAGGACAGCAGGATGATGGCGGTCAGCGCGGCGGAGCCAATGGCAAAGCCCTTGCCGATGGCGGCGGTGGTGTTGCCCACCGCGTCCAGGCTGTCGGTGATTTTGCGCACGCCCCGGGGCAGCTCGGCCATCTCCGCCAGGCCCCCGGCGTTGTCAGCGATGGGGCCGTAGGCGTCCACCGCCAGCTGGATGCCCAGGGTCATCAGCATGCCCACCGCGGCCACGCCCACGCCGTAGAGCCCCGCCAGCCAGTAGCTGCCATAGATGCCCGCGGCAATGACCAGCACGGTGGGGAAGGCGCTGCGCATGCCCACGCCGATGCCGGAGATGATGGTGGTGGCCGAGCCTGTCTCGCTGGCGCTCACGATCTCCCGCACCGGGCGCTTGTTGGTGCCGGTATAGTACTCGGTGATCTGCCCGATGATGACCCCGGCCACCAGCCCGGTCACTGTCGCGCCAAACACGCGGTACAGGCCCACCCCCTGGTTGTCGGTGCCCTCCCCCAGCAGCAGGTACATCAACAGGAAGACCAGCACCGTGGCCAGCCCCGCAGCGCCCAGGGTGCCGGCGTTGAGCGCGCGCTGGGGCTTGTCGCTCTTGCTGGCGCGCACCAGGAAGGTGCCCAGCACGCTGGCCAGGATGCCCACCGCGGCAATCAGCAGGGGCAGCAACATCAGCTTCAGGCGCAGCTCCGGCGAGGCGGGCACCGCCATGCCGAGAATCATCGCGCCCACAATGGAGCCCACGTAGGACTCAAACAGGTCCGCGCCCATGCCGGCCACATCGCCCACGTTGTCGCCCACGTTGTCGGCGATGGTGGCGGGGTTGCGCGGGTCGTCCTCAGGGATGCCGGCCTCCACCTTGCCCACCAGGTCCGCGCCCACATCGGCCGCCTTGGTGAAGATGCCCCCGCCCACCCGGGAGAACAGCGCGATGGAGGAGGCGCCCAGGGAGAAGGCGGTGCCCAGGGGCAGGATGATCTGCCGCAGGCTGTCCTCGGTCTGGCCAAAGGCCTGGATGCTCAGGTAGAAGACCAGGAACAGGCCCAGCAGGGCCAGGCCCACCACGCTCATGCCCATGACCGAGCCGCCGGAGAAGGCCACGTGCAGCGCGGCGCCCAGGCCACGGTCCTTCGCGGCCTGGGCGGTGCGGGCGTTGGCGGCGGTGGCCACCCGCATGCCCTGCAGGCCGGCCAGGCCGCTGGCCAGGCAGCCCAGCAGGAAGGCTGCGCCCTGCCAGCGCAGCGCGCCCTGGTTGCCCAGGGCCAGAAACAGCGCCACCGCCAACACGAAGGGCGAGAGCACCTTGTACTCCCGGCTCATGAAGGCCATGGCGCCCTGGGCAATGTAGCCGGACACCTCCTGGAGCACCGGATGCTCCACCTGCTGGGCATAGATCCACCGGGTCTTCAAAAAGGCGTAGCCCAAGGCCAGCGCCCCGCCCAGCAGGACCAGAAACAACGCGGTGTTGATTTCCATAGTCACCCTCACTTTGATGCCAGTTCCAACCTGTATGCCACCTGTTTGTGCCATCATACGCCATGGGCCACCCCGGCGCAAGCCCGGCCAGGCCGTCCATGGGCCTGCACCAAGGTCCTTCTCCAAAGGCCCCGCACGCCGGGCACGCGGCGCAAAAACCGGCCTGGTGAAGGATGATATACCCATCCATCCTGGTGTTGCCTTGCCGCAGGCCTTTTCCCCACCGGCGCGCTCACGCGGAAAGGGGCGGCCACGCCGTTCGCCGCCCCTGTTTTGGTCCCAGGGCGAAGGGGTGAAGGCGGCGCCAACAAAAGGCGGGAGATGCCGCGAAAAACAAAAAACCCGCTCACCGCTGGGCGCTGGTGAACAGGTTTTGGCTCCCCCGGCGGGACTCGAACCTGCAACAACTCGGTTAACAGCCGAGTGCTCTGCCATTGAGCTACGGAGGAATAGGGGATTGCGAAGAGCATCTCTTCGCAATCCATGGAGACCGGCGGCGACCTACTCTTCCGGGCCGTTTCCAGCCAAGTACCATCGGCGCTGAAGGGCTTAACTTCTGTGTTCGGGATGGGTACAGGTGATCCCCTTCGCCATTGCCACCGGAAAGCTCT